>Ga0187764_1074266_pt1 | contig 7269 bp, 1 predicted proteins | sample 40_thenscriptome_FD_200430 | JGI IMG/M metagenome (GOLD analysis project Ga0187764, IMG submission 200430) | Metatranscriptome of Jellyfish Cassiopea xamachana and symbiotic dinoflagellate Symbiodinium under thermal stress from Pennsylvania, USA... | ecosystem: Host-associated > Invertebrates >... | reverse complement strand
GGCCCAAGGGCCGCCTGAGAGGCCCTGTGGCTCAGCCTTGTAGAAATCCTTAGACTGCTCAACACCGGTATCCATACGTAGCCTATGCGGGCTTTGCTTAGGTCTCGCACATGAGGTCCACTAGACGCTTCCTCACATGCATACTTGTCCTTAACACGCTTCGGATTGTCACCTGTGGAGCTGAAGCTCAGGAGGAGAAGGCAGCACCCGAACGACGCCTGAACGGGCGGCATGCATCTGAGCACCAGAGCCACAGCAGGCCCTCGAGCCGACTCCTTCGTCGGCACGCTGTTGACAGCAGGGGTGTTGTGGACAAGAGTGACGACTATAGTGATTCAGATGATCAGTACGAGGAAAGACCTTCACACAGGCATCATCGACAACATCATAGAAAACAAGGCGCTGCTGTGGATGACACTGGCCATGTCCATAGCCACGGTGACCAGCAGCACGGCCATGGCTACATAGAGTCCTCCAAGGACAGAGGTCATGCACGAGGCGTTTCTACCCGAAGGCTTTCGATGCATTCCATCCGGGAGGCCAGGGAGGCGGAAGCGACGGAGGACGCCGGCTCGACCGGCAATGCCACGGCAGAGGACGAGGAGGACGAGGAGGAAGGAACAGACTCAGACGAGGAAGAGGCCGACGACGGAGCGGTGCAGGACTGCGAGTACAATGATTGGGGAAAATGGACCCAGTGCAGCGAAACCTGTGGCGGTGGGTCACGAAAGAGGACTCGGACCGTCAAAACGAAGGCTCAGAACGGTGGGAAGGCCTGCGAAGCCGCCGAGAAGAAACAGACAGAGGAATGCAACACCAAAGAGTGCCCCGTGGATTGCGTCATTAGCGACTGGCAGGACTGGGGCCATTGCGCGCCCAACTGCCAGGGCCATCGCAAGCGAAACCGGATAATCATCCAGGCTGCATCACACGGTGGCCAGGCTTGCGGTGACACGAAGGAGGAAGAGTCCTGCGATGGCGTTTGCACTGACTGCGAGTACGAGGACTGGTCCGCTTGGGTGGAGTGCCCCGTGACCTGTGGCGGTGGCAGCCAGACACGGACGCGGGACGTCGCAGTGCCGCCAACCAACGGCGGCAAGGCATGCGTCGGGAACAAGACAGAGACGGGAGCTTGTGGAAATGGCGCCTGCCCTGTCGACTGCGAGCTCAATGACTGGTCGAATTGGACAGCCTGCGAGCCATACTGTGCAGGCAACATGTCGCGGCATCGCACGGTGAAGACCTTGCCGATGAACGGCGGTGTAGCCTGCGGTGCATTGAATGAGACCCAGAAATGCACCAACTTTTGTATGGATTGCAGCTGGTCGGATTGGACTGCCTGGACGAACTGCACAGTGTCCTGCGGCGGCGGAACAATGAACAGGAGCAGGGACCAGACCTACGTGGCTTCCACCGGAGGAGGTGCAGCAGCACTTCTTCAGCTCGCCGGGAGCCCCCAGGTTTTCGGCTTTGAGATGAAGGCGTCGAAAAGGTGCGACGCTGGTCACCAGGCCAGTGACGCCTTACCACTCCCGGAGGCCCAGGAGAAGTGCAAGGCTTCCGCTGATTGCCAGGGCCTTTCTGACCTTGGCTGCGACGGGAAGCAGGTGGTGCTTTGCAACTCGGGCTTTGTGCTGGAGGAGGACGTCTCTTCATGCGCTTACAACAAGAAGGAGATCGGAGGAGGCAAGGCCTGCACTGGTGACGGAATCGAAAAGAAGAATTGCAGCACCGATCCCTGTCCGGTGGACTGTGCCTACAGTGATTGGGCTGACTGGTCCGCCTGCGAGCCCTATTGCTCTGGGAACAAGACGCGGAGTCGCAGCATCGTGGCCGAAGCAGCTCATGGCGGCGTCGCTTGTGCAAAAGAGGAACTGAAGGAGAAGAAGGCCTGCGCCAACTTCTGCATGGACTGCCAAGTTTCGGATTGGACGGAATGGGACGCCTGCAGCGTCTCTTGCGGCGGTGGGCGCACCAATCGGACGCGGACAGAGACGTACGTGAACCGGCCGAATCTCACCGCCGCGAGTCTGCTGGAGGTCGGAGCTGCCTCGGCGGCCTTCGGCTACGAGAAGCGGCTGGGTGTGAGGTGCACGGCCGAAAGCCTGGGGCCGAAGAAGAAGGAGTTCCTTCCGGCAAGGGCTGAGAGAAAATGCAGCAACGATCCCACCTGCTACGCGCTCTATGACAGAGACTGCGATGGCGGCCTTAGGTTTTGCCAAGCAGATTTCGAGCTCGAGCCGGAAGAGGGGTCCTGCGTCTACGTGAAGAAGGAGATCGGTGAAGGGGTGCCCTGTGACGGCAAGATCTTGGAGGGCAGCAAGTGCAACATCCAGAAATGCCCCATCGACTGCAAGTATAAAGACTGGTCTGACTGGGGATCTTGCAATCCGCTCTGCGAGGGATCGCGAAGCAGGTCTCGAGAGGTGAAGAAGTATGCTGCTTTTGGGGGCCAGCCCTGCGACAACAAGACTCAGACTGAGGAGTGCACCAACGTCTGTGTGGATTGCGAATGGTCTGATTGGACGGCGTGGACCAACTGCTCTGCAACTTGTGGCGGCGGCATGCAGGAACGTGGCAGGGGAATCGCCGTGGAGGTTGAGGGCTTTGGGAAGAACTGCACCGGGGACGCAGAGGAGAAGCAAAAATGCAACACGCAGGACTGTCCTGTGGACTGCGAAACGAGTGACTGGAGTAGCTGGAGCTCCTGCGAGCCCTTCTGCAAGGGCATGCAGAACCAGACACGAAGCATCACACTGCAGGCGGCAAACGGCGGCATGCCCTGCGGCCCACTCTTCCATTCCCGCGCGTGCAACAACACATGCCTGGACTGCGTATGGGCAAATTGGACCGAGTGGGGTCAGTGCTCCGCTTCCTGTGGCGGTGGAGTCCAGTCCCGCAGCCGCTACATTTCACGCCCAAAAGTGGGCGAGGCGGAGGATTGCGAAGGACCCTTGAACGAGACCCAGGCCTGCAACGAGCAGAGCTGTCCGATTGATTGCGTCCTGGCTGATTGGAGCGGATGGTCGGACTGCGATCCCTACTGCATCGGGACCCAGAGCAGAAACCGCGCCGTGGTCACTGCCCCCGAGTTTGGAGGGGTTCCCTGTGGGAACCTGTCTGAGACGCAGCGTTGCACCAACTTCTGCATGGACTGCCAGCTGTCTGACTGGAGTGAATGGGCCAGCTGCAGCAAGACCTGCGCTGGCGGAAGCCAGCACCGCTTGCGGGATGAAGTGTACGTGCAACGTATGGCCAGCCTCATCGAGCTGCAAGCAGGCGCCGCCTCTTCCACAGGAGCCTGGGGCTACCAAAAGAAGATGGGCGTGAGGTGTGACCCGAAGCACCAGAGAAGCGCGAATAACGCTGGGACTCCTCAGGAGGCAGAAGCTTTGTGTAGTGCTGATCCCACTTGTGGAGGTTTGTATGACCAGGGCTGTGACAACTGGGTGACACTCTGCGATGCAGACTTCACTCTTGAAAGTGAGGAAGGTTCATGCTCCTACCTCAAGAAGGAGATCGGTCAAGGCGTACCATGCCAAGGGAACATCAGCGAGGTTGCGACTTGCAACGAGCAGATGTGTCCAGTGGACTGTGTAATGACAGAGTGGACTGACTGGTCGCCGTGCGATCCCTTCTGCAACGGGACGCAAAAGCGCGAGAGGAACATCACCACGCATGCAGCCTATGGCGGTGTTCCCTGCGGTCCAAGTCTGGAGGACCAGAGGTGCAGCAACTTCTGTGTCGACTGTGCTTGGTCGGACTGGGCCGCTTGGCCACCGTGCACGGTGTCTTGCGGAGGCGGCACAGCGCAACGAAGCCGTGCCATCGAGACGCCGAAGCAAGGAGGCGGTCAAGAGTGCACAGGCAGCGACCAAGAAACAAAGACCTGCAACGAGCAGGAGTGCCCCGTGGACTGTGAGCTCGGGAGTTGGACTGCTTGGAACGGCTGCGAACCTTACTGCGAAGGTTCGCAGACGCGGCAGCGGAATGTCACGCGAAAGGCCGCCTTCGGTGGCAAATCCTGCAATGCCTTGGCGGCTGAAGAGCCCGACTTCGCGGGCGGCGTGACGAAGCAAATCCGACAGTGCTCAAATCCGTGTGGTCCACAGGACTGCCTCTGGTCCAATTGGACCGAGTGGGGCGAGTGCTCCGCCTCCTGTGGCGGTGGGCTCCAGTCCCGCGACCGCCACATTGCGCGACCAAAGAGGGGCGAGGCTGAAGATTGCACAGGACCCTTTAACGAGACACAGGCTTGCAACGAGAAGAGCTGTCCCGTCGACTGCGTCCTGGCCGACTGGAGCGGATGGTCGGACTGCGATCCCTATTGCGTTGGGAGTCAGAACCGGAACCGCATTGTTGTCACGGCGCCAGAGTTCGGTGGGATGCCGTGTGGGTCAGTGTCCGAGACGCAACGTTGCACCAATTTTTGCATGGACTGCCAGCTGTCCGACTGGAATGACTGGGCTAGCTGCAGCAAGACCTGCGCTGGTGGAAGCCAGCACCGCTTGCGGGATGAAGTGTATGTGCAACGTTCAGCCAGCAGCCTCATCGAGCTGCAAGCAGGCGCCGCCTCTTCCACAGGAGCCTGGGGCTACCAGAAGAAGATGGGCGTGAGGTGTGACCCGAAGCACCAGCGAGCTGGTGCCGCGACACCTCAGGAGGCAGAAGCTTTGTGCAGCGCTGATCCCACCTGCGGAGGCATGTATGACCAGGGCTGCGACAACTGGGTGACGCTCTGCGACGCAGACTTCACGCTTGAAAGCGAGGAAGCCTCGTGCTCCTATCTGAAGAAGGAGATCGGTCAGGGCATACCATGCAAAGGGAACATCAGTGAGACGGCCACTTGCAACGCACACACCTGTCCTGTGGACTGTGTGATGACGGACTGGGCCGAATGGTCGGCGTGTGATCCCTTTTGCAACGGGGTGCAAACGAGAGAGAGGAACGTCACAACGCATGCAGCCTTCGGCGGTGTTCCTTGCGGTCAAAGCCTGGAGGACCAGAGTTGCAGCAACTTCTGTGTCGACTGTACTTGGTCGGACTGGGGCACATGGTCGACATGTACCCTGTCTTGCGGAGGCGGCACAGCGCAACGAAGCCGTGCCATCGAGACGCCGAAGCAAGGAGGTGGCCAGTGCACTGGAACTGGCATGGAGGAAAAGACCTGCAACGATGAGGAGTGCCCTGTGGATTGCGAGCTCTCCACTTGGACTGCTTGGACCGGCTGCGAGCCCTACTGCGAAGGAACGCAGATGCGCTACCGAAATGTTACGCAGGAAGCTTCCTTTGGAGGCAGGTCCTGCAACGCCGTGGCGGCTGAAGAGCCCGACTTCGAGGGCGGAGTCACGAAGCAGACCCGACAGTGCTCCAACGAGTGTGTGGATTGTGAGTGGGGTGACTGGGCGCCGTGGAGCAATTGCAGTGCGTCGTGTCAGGGCGGCACCCACACGCGCAACCGAGAGGTTGCAGTGCCGGCAGATGGTGGGGGCAAGCAGTGCAAGGGCAATGTCACAGAGGTCGGTGTCTGCGCCGACACGATTGCATGCCCGGTTGACTGCGTGATGACGGAGTGGGGCGGATGGACGCCGTGTACGCCATACTGCAGCGGCAAGCAGCAGAGGAACCGGGTCATCCTGACCCAGCCCTTTGCCGGTGGAGCTGCCTGTGGGGAGACAGCCGAGGAGATAAGCTGCAACAACACGTGCATCAATTGCCAAGCTTCGTCTTGGACAGACTGGTCCGAGTGCTCGAAGACTTGCTCTGGTGGTACACAGCACAGGTCTCGTACCATTCTCAAGCAGGCAGAGGGCGAAGGGACCCCTTGTCCAGACGAGCTGGAGCAGACCAAGGAGGATATGTGTGCGCCCCTGGACTGCCCGGTCAATTGCATTTGGGGTGACTGGCTGCCCTGGAACGGCTGCAGCGCCACTTGCGGCGAGGGCACCCAAGACAGAACACGCGTGGAGGTCGTGTCCGCACAGTACGGAGGTACTGCGTGCGAGGGCAGCAACCGAGAGTGGCGTGCCTGTGATGTGGAGATCTGCCCCGTGGACTGCCAGTGGGGCTCTTGGAGTGCCTGGGGCAACTGCAGCGCCACCTGCGACAGCGGCTTCCAGTTTCGCAACAGGTCCGTTCTTGTCGAGAAGGTGGGAGAAGGTGCTGACTGCGACGGACATTCGGAGGAGTCAGAGCCCTGCGCTCAACAAGGTTGCCCGCGGGACTGTGTCCTCCACGATTGGGAGCCGTGGTCCGACTGCTCCCACAGTTGTGGGCCCCTTGGCAGACGGAAGCGGATCCGGGATGCAGAGTCGGAGATCGAAGGCGGCAGGCCTTGTAATGAGTCGAACGAGGAGTACGAGGCTTGCGGCCTTGAGGGTTGCCCTCGCAACTGCATCTGGGGTGATTGGGGCGGCTGGAGCAATTGCACACAGAGCTGCGGCAAAGGCATCGCATTCCGGAACAGGATCCAGCTGGTGGTGGCTGCCTATGGTGGAAACTGCGTGGGCAGTGCTACGCAGACAGAATACTGCAACGATGTGCCTTGCCCTGAAGATTGCAGCTGGAACGACTGGGGCGAGTGGACGTCGTGCACGCAATCCTGTGGAGGAGATGTCACCGGGACAAAGTCGCGGCTTCGCACGAAGTCAGGGCCCTTTAATGCTGGGCAGGAGTGTGTCGGCTTCCCCACTGAAACGGCCGCGTGCAATGCACCTGGCGGCTGCTCGGTCAATTGCACCTGGGAGGACTGGAACGAGTGGACGGCTTGCTCCAGGACCTGCAGCAAGGGCACACGAACTCGACTCCGCTTCGTGGACACGGAGGCCTACGGCCCCTTGGGCCTCAATTGCACCGGTGAGCCATCGGAAGAGGAACTTTGCGACACAGAGCTGCCCTGCCCAATCGATTGCCAGTTCGAGGACTGGAGCGACTGGGGCAAATGCCAGCTCCAGCCCTGTGGCCCAGCCCAGCGCCTGCGCAGCCGCGAAAGGGGCTCGGCGCAGTTCGGTGGCGCCCCATGCAAAGGCAATCTGAGCGAGGTGGAGGACTGCGAGATCCCCGGAGCACCACCCGTGCCTCCCTGCAATGTGACCGTCCCCTTCTCTCCCGAAAGCAACCAAACCTCGGAGCCGGAGGGAGACGAATCCGCAGTGACGAACCCACCTGCCGGATCGGCGGAGGTGAATCCGCCGAAGCCTCCTCTGGAGGCAGCAGCCGTCGCCGCGAAGGAGGCGGCACTGCAGAACGCCACGCCTGACGAGCAGGCAG
>Ga0187764_1015557_pt1 | contig 7337 bp, 10 predicted proteins | sample 40_thenscriptome_FD_200430 | JGI IMG/M metagenome (GOLD analysis project Ga0187764, IMG submission 200430) | Metatranscriptome of Jellyfish Cassiopea xamachana and symbiotic dinoflagellate Symbiodinium under thermal stress from Pennsylvania, USA... | ecosystem: Host-associated > Invertebrates >... | reverse complement strand
TGGAGTTTGAAGGAGCATCTTTAATTAATTCTCGACTCACGCGGCCGTGGCCTGACCCGTGTGTGATGCGATCATGGCATAGCATCATCGCGGCAGTCGCAGCCTTCTTGAATGCCCAGCTTGTCCTCTCAGAGGAGCTGGCCATCGTTCGCACCTACGCAAGCACCTTCGAGGTTAACGAGTTGGAGAACTCACTCCGGCTTTGGAATGATGTCCTCCCATGCCATATGGCACCACCCGTCTCAGTCGACTTGATCCTGGTCTACAGCCAATCCTATGAAAACAACAGTCAGGCACTGACTGTGGCACAAAACATCGCCGACGCCTTCGCCGTCGGCAACGAAAGCTGGCATCACTGTTTCCGGGGGCTGAGCTATCACTCAATCAACCTGACAGCCGAGCAGGACGTGTATGATTCGCGAGGCTATTCCATCAGGAAAGATTGGGTGAATGGGCCCAACTCCGTCTTTCGATCAGTTTTAGGTGCCTTTCTTAATCAGAGTTTTGAAGCGGACTACGACGCATTCTACTTCATGGAGATTGATGCCGTGCCCGTCAAGGAGTTGTGGATGAACCAGCTGATTGCCGAGGCATTCTATTACCCTCGGGCCGCCGTCCGTGGCAGTCGTTACCGAGGTGATGGCTGGGATGTTTTTCTTCAGCAGATGCCCGACGACCTTATCATGCATATAAACGGCAATGCGATTTACAACCTCCGGCATCCATGGCTTCGGTGGCTGTATGATCGTCTCGAGGAGGAGAAAGACTCGGATAACAACACCGTTGCCTTCGATTTGCGCATGGCAAATTTGACCCTGGATGCGAAGACAGGGGCGGTCCCCGAGTATGCAGATGCATACGATGCGCTCGTACCTTCCGGGGAAGACCCGTATGCGTCCGACTCCACATTGATCGGAAACTATGCCAACACTTTGCTCAACGAGAGCTACGAGCTTGGCGTTTATGTGCGACACGGGTCGATGAGCAACATCTTTGTCAATCTGCAGGACGACGTCACCCTTGGAGTGGCTTCTTACGGATCTTCGTACGACATGTTCAACAAATCCATCAACTCGAGTCATCCTTTCAGGGAAATCATTGTTCTGTCTGGCAAGTCCGCCACGCAAGTCATGCCGAATGGGACGGAGGAGTTCATTGATACTCCGAATGGCGAGACGCGTGTGCAGTTCCTCAAAGCCAAGAAGCGATTGTATTACGCAATGTGTGAACTGGCATCCCTGACGACGACACCATACTTCGTTTTTACCGATACTCACCACATCATTTCAGGTCCAACCTTCCTACTGGCCAACGCATCAGGTGCGCCCGTCCTTCCCTACATCAGTGCGTCCTCCAGTTTCTGCACGAGTCGGCGAGAGTGCATCCTCACATTGCAACAAGCCGAAGATCTCTTCGGCATCCAGCTCAACTTCCACCACGACACCTATGAGGTTATCTACCACACTTCTGAGGTCCAAGCCTTCTGCGAAGATTGGCGCGTGGCGACGAATGCCCTAGGCACGTACTCCAACTGCAGCTTCCAGTTCGGGCCGACGGCGGATGACTTTTTCGCCTGGCAGATCTCCATGGGAATGCAGCTGAACTACGTGCCCAAGGACAAAGAGAAGGTCGGCTGGCGTTCCATGAGCAACTCCTGGGAACCGGCGGCCGTCGATCTGCGGTCCTGTTCGGTCTATGGGCAGGAGCAGTACGATGAGGTCATGAACAACATCACCAGCTGCAGCGTCATCATAGAAGATGCTGATGCTTGCAACGCCGACCCAACCTGCCAATTCAGACCAATTTTTCACACAGGCAAGTGCATGGTGGCGCCCGTGCACGAATTCAACTGGATGCCGCAGATCATCTACACAACTAGCACCACATCCGTCGTGACTGCGACTATGACAAACACATCCACAACGTCTGCAAGCTCAACGACCACGATTACCGGCTCTTACACAGCCACGTCCACGACCTCTGCAACGACGCAGACCTCCACCTCAAGCTTTACAGTAACGACCACAACGACTGTAAGCATGACGACCCAGACAGCCACATCTTCTACCAGTCTTACTTCCTCTGTAAGTTCCACAGCAACAAGCACCACTAGCAGAAGCAAGACGACCACAACTTCCAGAACTGATTCAACAACGAGCTCCTTCACGGCGACGTCCACGAGCAGTTCTACGGCCAGCACGACGACAACTCACAGCATCACGACTACGACTACGTCCACCAAGACTGTCACGACTACTACTTCCCTGACTGCCACAATGACGACCTCCACTACAATCACTGGCACCAGCACTTCCTCCGTCACAGCTACAAGTACGACAAGTGCCACAACAAGCACTTCTGTGACGCACACATCAACTACTTCTACATCTACCAGTTTCACCTCGAGCTCTACTACCACAGTGACAGAAACAACCACATCGATCACCATGACGTCAACTTCCACTTCAACCTTGACGACCAGCGTTTCGTCAACCACTAGCAAAACAGCGACCAGCACCAGCACGACGTCATTTACAAGCACGACTTCCACAACCTCTCACACCTCGACCTCAACAGTCACCGCGACAAGCACATCAGCCACAAGCACTTCTTCGAGCACCACCGAGACATCCACGACGACTCACACGTCGAGCTCAACGAGCACTTCCAAAACCATGACATTCACATCGTCCGTCACGACGACATCGTCCACTGCGACCACTGCTACTTCAACGAGTACATCTGCTACCAGCACTTCGTCTTCCACATCCTCCACCACCACCACAACTGAGACCCACACCAGCACATCACGCACGATGACATCCACCTCATTCACCTCTTCGTCCACCATGTCAACCTCCTCGACCAGCTCCTCGACCACGTCCTCCTCTTCCACCACGGCAACCAGCTCAAGCACTTCAGCCACGAGCTCATCCAGTACTACCACCAGCACGTCCTCAACCTCGACATCCACCACGAGCTCGACGACTTCATCGACCACTATCTCTTCAACGACCACGCAGTCTTCCACGACCTTCACAAGAACGACCTCAAGCGCAACCACCACCCTGACAACATCCACAAGCTCAAGCGCCACAACTACCGTGACTACGCAGACTGTAACGTCCACCTCGCAGACATCCACATCTTCGACGACATCTACCCTTACAACCACCTCAACCAGTACCACGACATTCACGAATACAACGACTTCCACCCAAACGACGACGACCTCCACGTCCTCCAGCAGGACCAGCACCTCGTCCACGGTTTCAACGACGACCTCCACCGTGAGTTCCACCTCCTCCACTACTTCGACAACCACATTGTCAAGCACCACCAGCACAACGTCCTCGAGTTCGACTACGTCGGGCACGTCGACCAGCAGCACTTCCAGCACCAGCACCTCAAGTTCTTCAACCTCGAGCAGCACGAGCTCAAGTAGCTCGACTTCGACCTCCAGCACCACGAGCAGCACCACATCCGAAACACGAACAAGCTCGACAGTGACGATGTCGTCGACAAGTACCTTCACACACACTACCACCAGCGCGACTTTGACTACTACGTCGACGATGACCATTACGAGCACGATCCTTCCTGGCACCTGCCCGCCGCCGTCGCTCAACAAAGACATCTTCAATGTGTCGGAGTGCATCGACCAGTTTCCGGGCTCCAGTTGCTTCGTGACGTGTGCTGCCGGATGGTTCGGGCCCGCCGAAGAGTACCAGTGCACCGTGGAGGAGATCTATGTCGGGACTGCACCCATCTGCGTCACCACCACCTCCACAACGACGGTCACTACGACGAGAACCGAGCTGGTGATTTGTACGGACGGTCTGCCCTTGGGTGTGGGTTTGGATACCACCGGCTGCTCGGGTCAGGTCGTGAGCGGGGAGATCTGTGAAGTGACCTGTGCCAGCGGCTACAGAGGAACTTCGTCGACTTACCTCTGCAACCCTTTTACTGGCAGGTTCGACGGTACTCCACCCACTTGCGAACAGCTTCGCTGTGAGACCCGCGGGCTCCCGAACGCAGAGCTCTACGACGTCACCAGCTGCACCGATCCACCGCCCTTGCTCGGGGCCTTCTGTGTGATCTCCTGCCCTGTGGGCTACATTGCCGCAGAGTCATCGTACGAGTGCCTGAGCAACCAGCGCATGGTCGGTACGCCGCCGACCTGCAACAGGCTTCCTTGCGACACGGCCACCCTGCCCAACTCGGCAGGGCTGGATGTATCCAACTGCCTGGACAAATTTGCGGGAGAGTCCTGCGACATCGGCTGCCTTTCAGGCTACTCCGGAGTGGCGGACACGTTTCAATGCGACCTCTCCGGACAGTTTGTCGGGACAGCACCCTTCTGTATTCTCAAGGAGTGCTTGATTCCCACCTTCTGGACTGAAGACCCGTCCTTCAACACGACGTGTGCCGGCACGCAGCACGGAGACAACTGCATCGCGCAGTGCCAGCAAGGCTACACAGGCATGCCGACCAGCATCCTCTGTCAGAACGGGCAGTTGCGTGGAAACCTCCCGCAATGTGTGGGCCTTCCGTGCTCCTTCGAGGGATTCCAGTTTGCGACGGGAGAAGTGGCGACGGACTGCTTCGACACAACGACCGGGCAGAGCTGCCAAGTATCCTGCACCCGCGGCTATGATCTTGTAGGTGACCCCACCATCTACTGCCAAGCAGATGGAAGCTTCTCCCCATCCACATCGGTGTGCAACCCCACGACCTGTGGGAACCTGGAGGCGGTGTCGCCCTTCTCGCCCCTTTGGGTGGGCGACTCCTGTGACGTCATGTCTTTCGGACAGGTGTGCACGGCCTTCTGTGAGATGGGGTACGACATCGTTGGGAATGCAACGGTGCTTCTTTGCGATGATGCGCCTGCCAGCAGTGCAGGCTTCACCGAGTTTGTTCCGGGAACAGCGCAGAGCTTCCCTGCTGTAGAGTCCACTGGGCCGACCTGCGATCCCCGGCCGTGCACCATCGGCATCCCGAACGTCTTGGGCGCCACGACCGACTGCCCGGGCAAGGTGACGAGAGAGACCTGCTCAGTGTCGCCGCTCTTAGGCTATGCGATTGCGCCGGGCAATTCCAGCACATTGCTTTGTCAGCCAGATGGTGCCTTCAATCAGTCAGCTCCAGACATCGTCATCGCCACCTGCCCCGAACCCTCCTTCAGCACCGGCATCGGGAGCACTTGCCAGAACAAGTTGGTTGGTGCAGAGTGCTGGGCCTATTGCCAGTTGGATTGGGTTGGCACCCCGAAGAGATACGAATGCCTGGCCAACACGACCTTGAATGCCGTTCAGGTTGAGGCAATGGATGCCGAGATGCAGTGCGACTGGAACGGGACCGGCCCGGCACCCGCCCGTCGACTGCAAGCGCTGAGCCCTTGCAACGCTGCCTCAGTCACGTCTGTGGGGCTTGGGAACCAGCAGTTCTTCAATGACTGCGATGGCAAGGCTCACGACGATGTCTGCATCGCCCACTGCAACTTTGGGTGGACCATGTTGGAAACTGCCCCATCCATCTTCGTTTGCAAGAGTGGCAACCTCGTAGGATCCGCCCTGCCCACTTGCACGCCCTTGCCATGTCTGTACGGCTTCCCGGATGCTCTGGGAGTGCAGCATGACTGCGACGGCATCCGCACGGCGGAGACATGTACTGCATCCTGCGCTGTTCCAGGCTACACGTATTCTGCAGGAAATACGGCTCAGGTCTTCACATGCCAACCGGGCGGCACGGTTCAGGGCACCACTCCCACTTGTGAGCGTATCTCCTGCGCTGACCTGTCCCTTTCTTCGATTTTCTCACACAACTGCGTTGGCAAGCGCTACCAGGACACGTGCGGCGTCAGCTGTGCAACCGGCTATCATCTGACAGGTTGGGGCTCCCAGTTCATCTGCCAAGCGGACGGAACCTACTCGGGATCCCTTCCGGCTTGTTCGGGCAATCCATGCACTGCTGACCTCCCGCCGTCGAGTCGCAGTTGGAGCGCCGATGGCTGCGATACCCTGACCACAGGCCAGAGCTGCAGTGTCAGTTGCCTGCCGGGGTTCAACCCCTCAACGACCACCCTCAGCTGTGCTACCTCAGGCCGGCTTGAAGGAGTTCTTCCGGTATGTCAGCCAAGCCCCTGTCCCGCCAGCGCAACGCTTCAGCAGACGCAGTTGGCGCACACCTGCGCGGATATTACGTTTGGCGGCACCTGCACGGTGTTCTGTGCTTCAGGGTACGGCCTCGTGGGAGACGTGCCGCAGGACTGGCATTGCGTGCTGGACAATGCCACGTCGCAGCCGATCCTTCAGGGGACAGCACCACAGTGCGAGCCGTTGCCATGCGTGTCAGGCTTGCCACAGAACAGTTCTCAAGTGGTCAGCAACTGCGATGGAGTTCGAACAGGTGAGGTTTGTCACCAGGTTTGCGCACCTGGCTATGTGAACACCACAGCCGAAGTGGACTATGTTTGCCACAGCGACGGCTTTGCTTCCCACGACCACGAGCTTCAATGTCAGCCCATTCCGTGCGACACCTCGGCGACCTTGGATCTCGCTTCCTTCAGCTGTGCTGGGGTGTCTTTCGGGAGCAGCTGCTTTGCAAGCTGCACGGACGGCTACTATGCCGCGGCTGAACGTTGGACCTGCGGCGATGATTCTTCCGGTCTGCCGCGACTGGCAGGCTTTTCGGAAACCTCGGGTGTTTCGCTTCGTGGAGCGATGCCCGATTGCGAAGCCCTCCCGTGTGTCTACAACCTGCCGGTGGGCTCCCAGTATGCGCACAACTGCAGTGGCGTGACAACAGGTGGCAGTTGCCTCGTCGCCTGTGGGCCAGAGTTTGAAGGTCCTTCCGAGGTCCTGACCTGTGGCACTGACAGGGCTTTCAACGGGACATTTCCGCTTTGTTTGTTCGTGACATCGACGGCCACGTCTACACGAAGTACCACCTACTCGACCACGGTGTCTACTTCCTTCACATTGGAGATAACGAGCACGACCTTGACGCGCACCTCCACCACAGTGCAGACAACACTTGCTCTAGATGTGGCTTGCCCGGAGGGTGCGCTGCCTGCGCTGGAGGGCACGGGACAATTTAATTGTTCGGGCGAAAGCGCTGTGGGCCAGGAGTGCCGTGCGCCCTGCGATCACATTGCGCCAGGATACCCAGAAGAGGCCAGAGTCCTATGCAGGTACGACTTTGAATGGGAGACGATCCAAGAATGCCCCAGGCTTGTCGCGGCCAACGTCCCGATCATTCTCTATGTCGGGATAACGGTGGGCAGCTGCTGCTGCTGCGTGATCGTTTTGGCCGTGCTGGCCTACCATGCCAGGAGG
>Ga0187764_1002707_pt1 | contig 7343 bp, 2 predicted proteins | sample 40_thenscriptome_FD_200430 | JGI IMG/M metagenome (GOLD analysis project Ga0187764, IMG submission 200430) | Metatranscriptome of Jellyfish Cassiopea xamachana and symbiotic dinoflagellate Symbiodinium under thermal stress from Pennsylvania, USA... | ecosystem: Host-associated > Invertebrates >... | reverse complement strand
GTTGAAGAGTATTTGAAAATGATGAAACCAGAAGAACCAGATATGACTGTTGAAGAGTATGTGAAAATGATGAAACCAGAAGAACCAGATATGACTGTTGAAGCACGGAGACTGTAGCAACTTGCCGTTGGAGATGGCGTTGCATTGGGACCAGACACCCCAGAGGCAGGGTCTCTATGACCCTACATATGAGTCGGATGCGTGCGGAGTTGGTGCCGTCATGGATATGGGCAAGAAACCCTCCCGCAAGACGCTCACGGATGCCCGAGACATGGTGGTTCGAATGACGCACCGTGGCGCCAAGCAAGCGCACGAGGATGACGGCGACGGCGTGGGGATCATGATCTCTATCCCGGACGAATACTATCGAACCTGCTGCACCTTTACCTTGCCTGAAGCCGGCAGCTATGGCGTCGGAAACCTCTTCATGCCGCCCCAGGAGGAGAAGCGAGAGGACTCCAAAAAGCTCGTCGAGCGCATGGCGCGCAAGTTGGGGCTCCAGGTCATCGGCTGGAGGGCGCCGCTACCCGTCAATTCCCTCGTTCTGGGCCCGTACGCCCGGACGACGGAGCCCTTCATCGCTCAAGTTTACGTGACACTTGCAGAGGAGGATGCGCCAGACTCCGCCGCAGAGGAGAAGCTCAGCAAGTCAAACACCGGCAAGAAAACAGGTGCCAAGATCTCTTCGCAACAGTTCGAAGGTCTCAACCTGGAGACGCGCCTCTTCCTCCTCCGCCGCGCCGTCGCGCTGCGCGACCGCGAGGTCTTTGTGTGCTCCCTTTCTTCCCGCACGATTGTGTACAAGGGCCAGTTCAAGCCCGACCAGCTTTTCGAGTACTACTTGGACCTCAAGGCGGAGAAGTGCACAGCCTTCTTGGCAATCGTGCACTCGCGTTTCTCGACGAACTCCTTCCCATCTTGGAACCGTGCCCACCCTTTCCGACGCATTGCCCACAACGGCGAGATCAACACTCTGGCAGGCAATCGCAACTCTATCCGCACCCGGGAGGCATTGATGAACGACACCACGGCCTTCGGCGGTGCGCAGCTGGATGCTTTCTTCCCCGTGGACGAGGACATCGGCAGTGACTCGGCGTTGCTGGACAACGTCGTGGAGCTCCTGCTCGCCGCAGGCACCCGCGAGCTCGCAGAGGTTATCATGATGGTGATCCCGGAAGCTTGGCAAAATGCCGATCGCATGGAGCCGGAGAAGAAAGCTTTCTACAAGTACCTGTCCTGCGTCATGGAGCCTTGGGATGGCCCTGCCTTGGTTTGCTTCACCGATGGTATCCAGTTCGGCGCCACGCTGGATCGAAACGGCCTCCGTCCAGGCCGCTTCTACATCACCAAGGACAAGCGGCTCATTCTCGCCTCCGAGGTCGGAGTCGTGGATGTCCCACAGGAGGAGGTGCAGTTTAAAGGACGCCTGCGTCCAGGCCGCATGCTCTTGGTGGACTTCAGCGAGGGGAAGCTCATCGAGGATAACGAGCTGAAGATGCGCTATGCGAAGAAGCAGCCCTATGCCGACTTCCTGAAGACTCACAGCATCGAGATCAAGGACCGATTGGGTCCGGAGCCCAAGACGGACGCGGCGCTGATCGAGGAGCTGCTCCACGAGGAGCCAGGCAGTTTCGATGCCTCGGACACGACTCTGGTGAACAAAAGGGTGCTGCCTTTGCTCACCTACACCGGCTACACCTACGAGAAGGTGGAGATGCTCCTGGCTCCCATGGTGAAGACCGGTGCGGAGCCCCTGGGCTCCATGGGCTCCGATGTGGCGCTGGCCTGTATGTCCCGGATGCCTCGCCAGCCTTTCGACTACTTCTTCCAGCTCTTTGCGCAGGCCACGAATCCGCCGATTGATCCGATCCGTGAGGCCAACGTGATGTCTTTGACGTGCCCAGTGGGCCCGGAGCGGGGGCTTCTCCAACCCTCCCCGGAGGCCTGCCGACGTGTCTTCCTGGACTCCCCGATCCTCTGCCCGCGCCGCTACAACGCTCTCTTCGGTCTGGAGGCCGACGGTATGCCTACCGTCGTGCTGGACATGACCTACGGCCTCAGCGAGACGAAGTCGCGAGCCAGGCAGGCGGACCGCGCGACCCGAGGAAACAATCTGCTGAAGGAGCGCCTGGAGCAGATCTGCAAGGAGGCCGAAGCCGCGATTTTGGGCGATGGCGCCGCCATCCTCGTCCTGTCGCACCGCCGCGCGAGCCAAAGTCGCGTTCCGGTCAGCTCGCTCCTCGCCGTCGGTGCCGTACATCAGGACCTCATTGCCAAGAAGCTCCGTGCGAAGGTTGCATTGGTCGTGGAAGGAGCGGATGCCCATGAGATCCATCACTTCTGCTGCCTCCTTGGCTTCGGCTGCGATGCCATCTACCCCTACCTTTGCTACCTCAGCCTCCTCCGCATCCGGGGGACCGACCTCCCGCTGAACCAGCGCATCGAGAACTTCCGGAAAGCCTCTGACGGAGGTATCTTGAAGGTCATGAGCAAGATGGGCATCTCCTGTCTGCAAAGCTACAAGGGCGCACAGCTTTTCCAGGCGGTGGGCATGGACAAGGAAGTCATCGCCAAGTGCTTCACCGGCTGCAAGTTTGTGCTCAATGGCGCAGGTTTCAACATCTTCGAGATGGATGCGATGGAGTTGCACAAGATGGCCTTCCCCGACCGGCCTCAGCCGCCTCTGGTCGACACTGAGGTGGAGGAGTTGGAGGACTTTGGGGAGTATCACTTCCGCAGCATCCATGAGACGGAGATCCACATGAACACGCCCGATGTCATCTACAAGATGCAAGAGGCAGCACGCTCCAACTCCACCGAGGCCTACAAGATGTTCTCCACCTGGCAGAACAAGATCACCGAGCAGACGGAGATCCGTGGGCAGCTCGAATTCTTGTCTGAGGAGTGCGATCCGATTGACATCTCTGAGGTGGAGCCTGCGGTCGAGATTGTGAAGCGTTTCTGCACCGGCGCCGCCTCCTTCGGCTCCATCTCTGATGAGGCCCACCGTGCCATGGCCATTGCGATGAACCGCGTCGGCGGCAAAAGCAACACCGGCGAGGGTGGCGAGGACCCGATGCGCTTCACGCAGCTTGAGAAGGGCGAGTTCGTGGCCGGGGGAGCCACCTGGGACATCGTGAACGGCGACTCCTTCCGCTCGAAGATTAAGCAGGTGGCGTCCGGACGCTTTGGAGTTACGGCAGAGTATCTTGCCAATGCCGAGGAGTTGCAGATCAAGTTGGCACAGGGTGCCAAGCCGGGCGAAGGAGGTGAGCTGCCAGGCTACAAGGTGATCGGAAAGATTGCCGAAACTCGCAAGGCAACCCCCGGCGTGGGCTTGATCTCTCCGCCTCCGCACCACGACATGTACTCCATCGAAGATGTGGCACAGTTGATCAAGGATCTGAAGAATGCCAACCCGGCAGCACGCATCTCCGTGAAGCTGGTGGCTCGACTTGGCATTGGCGTCATCGCCTCCGGTGTTGTCAAGGGCAAGGCAGACCACCTGACCATCTCGGGCATGTCCGGCGGTACCGGCGCGGCGAAGTGGGGCTCCATCAAGCACTGTGGGCTTCCGTGGGAAATCGGCCTGGCAGAGACCCACCAAACCCTGGTCCTCAACGGCCTTCGCAACCGAGTGACTCTACAAACCGACGGCCAGGTAAGAACAGGTCGGGATGTGGTGATCGCCGGCATGCTGGGCGCCGAGGAAATTGCCATGACCACTGCTCCCCTCATCACCTTGGGATGTATCATGATGAGGAAGTGCCACTTGAACACCTGCCCCGTGGGCGTGGCGACGCAGGACCCGGAACTGCGAAAGAAGTTCACAGGGCAGCCAGAGCACCTCATCAACTACCTCTTCATGGTCGCTGAGGAGGCGCGCGAGATCATGGCCGCTCTTGGCATCAAGAAGTTCAACGACCTCATCGGACGGACCGACCTCCTCCGACCCAAGGGATATCTCAAGGACAACCCGAAGACCGCGGACCTGGACTTCGCCGACCTCCTGAAGCCCGCCTGGACCATGGAGAACTCCATGAGCAACATCGCCGAGCTCCCGATGTACTGCTGCGAGCCACAAGACCATGAGCTGGCCCATGCCTTGGATCAGAGCCTCATCTCCCGGTGCTCCCCAGCGCTTCAGGACAAGGAGCAGGTCCACCTCAAGGGCATCAATATCAACAACGTGGACCGCTCCGTTGGAGGCATCCTCAGTTTCGAGGTCAGCAAGAAGTACGGCGCCGCCGGCCTCCCCGAGGGAACCATTCGCGTGTCTTTCATCGGCAGCTCCGGACAGTCCTTTGGCAACTTCCTGGCTCCTGGTATCACTTTCGAGCTCGAGGGCGACGCCAACGACTACATCGGCAAGGGCCTCAGCGGCGGAACCCTGGTGGTGTACAAACCGAACCAGGCCCCGTATGCCTCGCACGATGCTATCATCGCGGGCAATGCAGCACTTTATGGAGGCACGGCTGGCAAGGCCTTCTTCGCCGGGATCGCCGCCGAGCGTTTTGCCGTGCGAAACTCCGGTGCCACCGCAGTTTGCGAAGGCGTCGGTGATCATGGATGCGAGTACATGACCCGTGGTACAGTGATAGTTCTCGGACAGATGGGATCCAACTTTGCCGCAGGCATGAGCGGAGGCATCGCTTACATCCTGGACATGCAGGAGGCCCTTTGCAACAAGGCGAGCGTCCACCTCGAGGCGATCGTCGAAGAGGAGGACAAGACCCTGTTGAAGGATCTCATCACCGAGCACCAGAAGTACACCGGGAGCAAAGTGGCATCAGATCTCTTGGCCAGGTGGGCCGACTCCCTGAAACGCTTCACGAAGATCTTCCCGAAGGAGTACAAGAAGGCTTTGCTGGCAGATAAGGAGAAGTCGAAGTCGGACACACCGGTAAAGCTTGCAGCGAGTGCGCCCCCTCCTGCGCCTGGGACCGATCTCGAGGATGCGGCGGGAAAGCCGATCTCCGTCGCCAGCCCAGCGAAGAAGCGTGGCTTCCACGAGTACGAGCGCAAGGCCCTCCCTTACCGTGACCACAAGGATCGTATCCTTGACTGGGAGGAGATCTATGCGTCCCAGTCCAAGAAGAGCCAACAGTGGCACAATTGGATGCAGACACAGACGGCTCGGTGCATGGACTGCGGAACTCCCACATGCCACAGCCCCAATCAAGGTGGAGGTGGCTGTCCGCTGGGCAACCGCATCCCCACTTGGAATCAGCTGGTACATGAGGGCGAGTGGAAGCGTGCCCTCGAGCGTTTGCTTGATACCAACAACTTCCCCGAGTTCACAGGCACCACCTGCCCGGCGCCTTGTGAGGAAGCCTGCGTTCTGGGCATCAACGAGAAGCCGGTCGCGATTAAGACCACCGAGCTGTCCATCATCGAGTATGGCTTCAGCAAGGGTTGGGTGAAGCCCCAGCCGCCGCTCCAGCGCACGGGCCGGCGCATCGCCATCATCGGCTCGGGACCGGCTGGCCTCGCTGCGGCGCAGCAGCTGAACCGTGCGGGGCACCTCGTGGAGGTTATTGAGCGGGCTGACCGTCCCGGAGGTCTGCTGATGTACGGCATCCCCTCGATGAAGCTGGACAAGATCGACAAGGTCCTTCGCCGCATCAAGCTCATGCAGCAGGAGGGCATCACCTTCAAGTGCAACGCGGAGGTGGGCAAGGACGTGACCTTGAACGGCCTTTGCAGCCAGAACGATGCAGTCATCATGGCCACCGGAGCGACCATGTGGCGTGACATGCGCAACGCGGACGGCCGTAACCTGAAGAACGTTGTGCAGGCCATGGACTTCCTGACAGACACGCAGAAGAAGAACTTGGACAGCGAGATGGGCCTGAAGAATACCAACACCACGACCTACGATGTGCAGGGCAAGCGTGTGGTGGTGATCGGGGGTGGCGACACAGCTGTTGACTGTGTGGCCACTGCCATCCGACTCGGCGCCAAGAGCGTCCTCCAGTTCTCCCGGCGTGACGCCGCGCCCAAGGACCGGCCGAAGCACACCCCATGGCCCTGCTGGGCGGACACCTACCGTGTGGACTACGCCCATTCCGAGGGCGAGTCCACCTTGGGCCGTGACCCGCGCGAGTACATGGTGCAGACCAAGAGCTTCCGCGCCTCTTCCCAGGATCCCAGCGCAGTGGGTGCTGTGGTGGCAGCAAAGCTCAACCCGTCGGGCAAGGAGACCGGTACCGTGAACTACCCCGCCGAGCTCGTCGTCTTGGCCATGGGCTTCACCGGACCGGACAATGCCATCGACCCACAGAACCAGCTCTCCCGGGATTCGCACTCGAACTTTAAGGCCCAGTACGGCGAGTACCAGGCCGAGGCATCCCCTTGGAGCAACTTGTACGTTTGTGGCGACTGCCGCCGTGGTGCGTCCCTCGTCGTTACTGCCATCGCAGAGGGTCGAGACTGCGCCGCCCGCGTGGACGCGCAGCTCATGGGCAGCACCAGTCTGCCTCGGGCGGCTCCCCTGGCCGCAAACCCCACCTACTACCAGATGCCTCAGAAGGGTGCGGAGCCGAAGGGCCTCGTGAAGAGACACCTCCGGAAGCACCACTACGCCACGGCCGAGGTCACAGCAGCCTTCGAGCGAGGCCTCCTCGTCGACAACGCAAAGTCAGAGGATGCAGAGCCAAACCCGGAGCCAGCCGGGAGTGGTTCGCCCCAGGCAGCTGCCCCGAGGGTCAGCGACACCGCGGCCGCGGAAACGGCGGCGCAGTCACTGGTGGCCTTGAACGCCATGCAGTCGCAAGTAAAGACGATGTCCTTAGTCATCGGAGGTCTCGCCGTGCTTAATGCCGGGCTTGTCTTCGCACTCATGAGAAGCAAGCGCTGAGAGCCCATCTCCTGCATTTCGGCGCAGATGAGGGCAGACTGCAACCTCAGCACGGCAAAGATGCCTGAAGACGAGAAGCCGAAGGAGACCAAGGAGGCCACGGAAGAAAAGCCCAAGGAATCGGGCGGTCTGTTGGACGAAGAGGATGAGTTCGAAGAATTCGAAGATCCCGATTGGGAGACGCCGGCTCCTGGAACTTCTGAGGCTAAGCAATGGGAAGAAGACTGGGATGATGCCGGCTGGGACGATGAGGATCAGGACGACTCTTTCCAGAAGCGGCTAAAAGAGGAGCTTGACAAGATGGAGGTCAAGAAGTGAGACAATTCGAAGACTGCGAACCTCCATTTCTGGCGTTTTGAGCCATCTGCCCGGAATGCGCTTTAGCTGCCAAGGTTGCGGTGTTGGCTTTGCAGCGTATATGATCTGGGTCTGGGGCTGGCAGTGAGGGTGGACCAACGTTCCGACGCCGACTGCAGGGAGTGTC
>Ga0187764_1015050_pt1 | contig 7422 bp, 1 predicted proteins | sample 40_thenscriptome_FD_200430 | JGI IMG/M metagenome (GOLD analysis project Ga0187764, IMG submission 200430) | Metatranscriptome of Jellyfish Cassiopea xamachana and symbiotic dinoflagellate Symbiodinium under thermal stress from Pennsylvania, USA... | ecosystem: Host-associated > Invertebrates >... | reverse complement strand
GTCAGAAGACATAAAATGGCGATTGCAGTATGAGCGTCAGAAAGAAATTTACAAATTAGGAATTTTTATCATATTATGCCAAGTATAGTGGAATATACTGGTTGCTAGCAAAAGGATATTATTGGAAAGCTAACCCATATCGATAAGAACTTTATTGCAGGAATGTGAGCAGATTGTGAAGGAACAAGAGTTGATTATCACCCTGGGCCTAGTTGGCCAAAGAGCAATCAGAAGGGACTATGGACAAATCGCCAGAAGAACGTTTCAGGGAGCTTGAAGACCTGTTTTCTTCAGCTGTAAAGGGAAAGAATTCTGCTATTGCATGGGAATCGTTACTGGATACCCTCTTACTTCTTTACAACGAATGTAATACCTCTGTTCTTCGCCGCGAGAAAAATGTTTTGGAATTTCTTGAATTTGCGAGACCGGTTACTGAGAAAATCAAACGGTTGCTGTTGAGAAGAGATGAATTCGAAACATTAAATGTTATCGGAAGAGGCGCATTTGGGGAGGTCTCACTTGTGAAATTGAAATCAACAGATAGAGTCTTTGCAATGAAGACATTGAACAAATGGGAGATGCTGAAGAGAGCAGAGACTGCGTGCTTCAAAGAAGAAAGGGATGTACTTGCTTTTGGTGACAAGAGATGGATCACAAAGCTACATTTTGCTTTTCAAGACGAGAAGAACCTGTATTTTGTCATGGACTACTACAGTGGTGGGGATTTGCTGACTCTCATAAGCAAATACGAAGATCACCTACCCGAACATATGGCAAAATTTTACCTGGCAGAAATGATTTTAGCCATCGATTCACTGCACAAGATGAACTACGTTCACAGGGATATAAAACCTGACAATGTTTTGATTGATGCTTCTGGAAACATTCGACTTGCCGACTTCGGCTCATGTTTGAAAATTGGAGATGATGGCTATGTACACTGCGCAGTGGCTGTTGGTACACCAGATTATATTTCTCCCGAGATATTGCAGGCCATGGAAGAAGGAAAAGGCCGATATGGCCGTGAATGCGATTGGTGGTCACTTGGCATTTGTATGTACGAAATGCTGTATGGGGAAACTCCGTTCTACGCAGAGTCACTGGTTGAAACTTACGGCAAGATCATGGACCATAAGACAAAATTCCAATACCCAGATGATTATGAAATTTCTTATGACGCAAAAGATCTTATGAAAAAACTCGTTTGCGTATCGTCTGAAAGGCTTGGTAATAGCGGTGTCGCTGACTTTAAACCGCACCCTTTTTTTGAAGGAATCGACTGGGAGAATATTCTGGAAAGCACACCCCCATACGTCCCAGACATAAGCAGCCCAACAGATGTCTCAAATTTTGATGTCGATGATTTGATGGAACCTCGTGCTGCGGAATCCGCTCCTCCGCCCACGCACCAAGCATTTACTGGTCACCATCTTCCGTTCATTGGATTCACCTACTTTGGAGAAAGTACTTCTGGATTCATCAAGTCTCCTTCAAGGTCTCTCGATTCTGTCAGATATGACCCAGAGGGTGCCCCATCTGTGACCGATCGTTCGAGTGATACTGTGCATCAAGATAAAAGAGTTGCTGAGCTCGAAAAGCAAAATGCTGATTTGTCTCGTAAATTGAGAGCTGCTGAATCGGCCAAGATAAATCTTGAGCTAAAGCTCTCATCTAATTCAACTTCTGACGTCAAAAAGTTAGAGCATGAAGTCACATTGTTGAAGAAAAAATTGGCTGATTCTGAGGAGAGACAAGAAAAAGCTGAAAAGGAAATTAAAGAGAATATAAAGATTAGAAAAGATATTGATTTGCAGAAAGACGAGCTTAATGTTCGAGTCAAAGAGCTTGAAAAGATGAATAAGAGTTTAACAGCAGAGAGGTCAAACCTCGAATCTGAATTGGAAGCATTTAAAGACAAAATCAATGTGTCGCACAAGGAACTGAAGGATGTAAATACTCAAAGAAAGAAGACCATGGAAGAATTTAGTGACCTTAATGATAAACTGGCCGAAATCCGATCGCAGAAGTTAAAATTAACGCGTTTGGTACGCGAGAAGGAGGAAGAAATAGAAAACGTCATGAATAAATTTGATCAATCAAGGCAGGACTTGCGATCATCGGAGAAAAAAAGAAGAGAGCTGCTTGCACAAGTGGAAGAACTGCAAGCAGATTTACATAAAGAGCAGAAACTAAGGGGAAAGAGTGAGCAGCAAATTCAACAACTTCAAGCAGATCTTGACAACGTGCAGAGTAAGCAGTACAGTGTGAAGATTACTCCTAGTCAGAACTCAGGACAAGGTGCCGAAAGAGAACTCTCCAGGTTAAAAGGAGAAATAGACAAATTGAAGGATGAACAGGAAAGTACTATTACAAAGGAAAGAGTTAAATTTTCCAAAGAGATTAAGGAGCTAAAGGCAAGATTAGCAGAAAGCGAAAGTCATTCAAGTTCTTTGGAATCCGAGGTCTCAAGTCTCAAAGCCAAACTTGACTCTGCGGTTAGAGAAAGTACGAGTGAAGACCAGGAATTTATTGTTGAGCTGCGTAAACAGAGTGACCGTGACAAGTCGTTGCTGATGGATGAAAATAGAAAACTCACGAACGATATTGAGAAGCTAACGTTGAAGATAGATAAAGGTAGTGCAAAACAGAAACAGCTTGAGGAAGAGTTAAGAGATTTTGCAGAAAAGAGAGAAGCAGTTTCTCATTGGGAAGAACAAATTGCTGAAATTATTCAATGGGTTAGTGACGAAAAAGATGCCCGTGGCTATTTACAGGCCTTAGCATCTAAGATGTCTGAAGAACTGGAGAATTTGAAGGTTTCCGGCCTTGCCAGTGGTCCTGGAGCTGCAAAGAATTGGCAGACACGAAGATCGCAGAGGCTTGACAAGCAAGAACTGTTATCATTACAAGCAAACCTGAAAATGGAAGTCCAGGCAAAGAACCACTTGAGCGAAGAGCTGAACAAAATCAAAATGGCGCGAATTGACGCTGAAAGAAAACTGTCAGAAAGGGATAATGAATTGACGTCTTTGAAATTAGAGTGCGACAAGCTGAAAGCCGAAAATGAAGGCCTAAAAGTGAAAGGTGCACATGGAGATTTGCCGTTCTTAAACTTTTTTCAAAATTCTGGAGGCGAAGGCCTCGATCTTTCTGTTGACCCTGAAATCGATGAGAAATTTGACGCTTCTTCACGGTCCAACAACTTAAGTGTCAAGAGGACTGCATCTGCACCACAAAATCCAGTTTCAGCTCCAGAAGTTTCTAATTTAGAACGTTCGGTGACGACGTCAACAATTGCTAGCACACCGCGTAAAGTCCATAAGTTCGTTGCCAAGACCTTTCCATCGCCAACAAAATGTCATTTTTGTATGTCAATTATGTTTGGACATGTGCGACAAGGGATGATTTGTGATGCATGTGGATATTCTTGTCACGTGCGCTGCACAAGTGATGCCCCACAGATGTGTCCGGTACCACAAAATCTCCTTGCAAATAGACCTCTTGGCATAGACCCAAAGAAAGGGACTGGAACTGCTTACGAAAGTTTTGTGAAGGTACCTAAACCTGGCGGCGTGAAACGTGGATGGATGAAGGCCTTCGCTGTTGTCTGCGATTTCAAGATTGTCGTTTATGATATCAGTGGCTACTCACAGGTTTCAAATACAATGCTACAAGTGATTGATATGAGAGACGAAGAATTTACAGTAAACACAGTTGCAAAATCGGATGTTATTCATGCACAAGAACGGGATGTACCGTGCATATTTAAGATTACAATGTCAGAAATAAGCCAACCAGAGACGATATGTAGTCAGTTGTTTCTGGCTGAAGATGAGGGCAGTGCGAGAAAATGGGTAAAGATACTTCAAGAATTGAAAAAAGTGCTTGAAAAGGCTGATGCTGCCGAGAAAAAGTTGAAATATCAAATTAAGGAGGTTTGTGATGCATCTGATCATGCAGTTGTTAAAATGACTCAGTGTGCTGCAGTTGTCGATCCAGAGAAACTGGTATTCGGCACTGAAGAAGGACTCTTCTCGTTAGACCTTGCTGCAAAGCAGGATGCTGTAGCGAAAATTGGCGACACGAGGAAAGTTTTTCAAGTTGAGGTTATTTCAGATGAGCAGTTAGTTGTTGTCATATCAGGACGAGGGAGGCATGTACGGCTGTATCCACAAGTAATAACTTCTGGCCATGATGCTGAGCCAATCAAAATAACAGAAACAAAAGGTGCAATTCTATTTGCAACGGGTAGCTTCAGACAAGGCAGTGCAACATGCTTGTGTGTTACTTCGAAGAAACATGCTTTTCTCTACGAGCTTAACCGGACAAAAGCAAGGCACAGAAAATTTAAGGATTTGTCATTGCCATTTTCGGCTCAATGGATTGCAGTCGCTGAAGGTAAAGTGATCCTTGGTTACCCGTCAGGGTTTTCAGCACTCGATATCCACAGCAACAGTTCACAGCTTCAAAAATTAATTAACCCAGAAGATCAGAGCCTTAACTTCATATCAAGCATGAATTCAGATGCGTTGCTTGCCGTTGAAGTCCAACCCAACGAATTTCTGCTCTGTTTTGCAGAGCTTGCGTTTTATGTCAACGAAAGAGGATTTAGGTCAAGACAGACCGAAATTGCTTGGCCTACACCAATCACACACCTAGCATATTCTGCACCTCATGTTGTCGTGTATAGCGAAAGAGGTATCGATATTTTTAACGCAGCAACCGCAGAATGGCTTCAGACACTCTCATTACGAAGGTGTCAGCCATTGTGTCGCGATGGCTCTCTCAATATGTCATCTGGTTTTGATCAATTGACTGTTCTCTACTTGCGCAACGTGGAATCGGATGGAATCGACTTATCAGTTTTCTCAAATAAAGGCAAAAGAGCCGTTTCGAGGTACATGAAATTAAAGAAAAAGAGAGTAGGAGCATGGAGCAAGCGTGAAAGTTTACGGGCAGAAGAGGCTGATCTTAAAGAGAAATTAATTTCATTGCCGTCTAATTTCTCTCACGTTACTCACATGGGTCCTGGAGATGGGAAAATGATTTTGAAGGACTTACCAGATAGCAAAGAACAAGCCCAGAACAGTCAAAGTGGTAAAGTCTATAGGAGCTTATCCCAAGGCCCACGTGCAAAGAAAGCACAATCGGTGATGCCTCCTCCATCGCGTCCAGTCACTCAAGTCTCTTCAACTCAGAATAGACCATATAGCGTAGCGTATCAGTCATCAGATGCAGCAGGTTATAATGATAAAGATGGCATTCTTCGTCGCCGATCATTTTCTTCTGAAGGAATGGAAAATCCGGAGAAGTTCAGTAAGATAATAACGACTCTGAGACCGAAAACAACGAGTGAAGAACAAAGACAGTTAAAAGTGGCGCTAGAGCTCAGCCGAAAGCAACAGAGTTACGAGGAACAGTTTCGGGCTGAAGCAGATTCTCTCTCTACGAGCTCGCGTGGTTCTGACCAAGCATATAGTGAACACACTTTAGATGATATTAGATGAAGCATCAAAAGAATTAGACCCTAATATCTTTCCTCATTGATTTTGTAAATGGTCCATTCTCAGAGCGATCACCCTGGCCATTATGACTTTCAACAGCTCAAGAGGAAGTTCGAATGGACACTTAATTACCAGAAGAAGACGGCAGTGTATACCTGATCTCTTTTAAATGTCTGTAATATTTGTATGGTTATATTTTTTATGTGTAGGTACTTCTTAGCGTTTATTCGGATTTTTTAGTGAAATGTATTCGTGTGATAATGAGAGTTTTGGAATATCTTTGGTTGTTGTCAAATCGCCGACGAAGATAGAGAGTGCCAACCAGATAACTATGCATTCAAACTGTATGGGAATTGTAATATTAGTTAATTTTAGTTCTATTCCATTTGCACAGCCGCATTCGTACTGCAATGTATAATTTTCTCACCCACTGCATCGAAATTGAAGCAGAGTAGAGAAAGTAGCAACCCTTCTTCCGAGCAAAATTCTCCTCTACTCCCGAGCTTTTAAACTGAATTTTTAGTCCATGGCATAGTGGTACAGCATGTTACGGCCAGTGTTGTCTGATAAATTCTGCCCTTAGCGTAATGATGAGAAATGTGTATTGAAATATATTACCCTAAGTCTGAAAGTGGCCCTCCATCTATGACCTGAGTTCGAAAGTAACCCCAGTGGTGTATAAATAAATTGATAGCTAGGGGGCTGTTTTCTTGCACGTACTTTTATGAGAAAATCTGCAGCTGGTCCACCTTATTGTGTAGGAACATGATTAGTAGAAAACGTACTTTCAATACCCTATATGTTGTGAACTAGCAATTTCTCCACAGCTTTTTAAATCTAAAATTACCTATTACAACAGAATAACAGTTAATCCATACCCTTCTTTCCAAAAAATTTACTATGCTTGGGGGGACTGAGCCCCCTCACCACTAGGGGGACTACCCACGTGCCCCCACTACTACACCACTGATTGACTCTCCTTGAAGAAAAGATGGATGGCTCTGATCTTTGAAAATATCGGTCAATATCGTATTATTTTTTGTGGTGATGCACTTGATTGTATGGCTCAGCATTTAATTGTAAGCGGAGTCGAAGTGTGTGAAATTTCTTTTATAATCATGGCCGTTCTTGAGCACAGTCTTGATTCAAATGAGTGGAATCTACTGGCAGTTTATGTCACAATGTAGAGCGCATACACTCATCAAGTGTTTTTCAGTATAACTTTTTGGCTGTTTTTTAGGCCTCTTTGGCAATAGTAGAAATCATCTTTTTTCGTCTCTTCCTCTCTCTAGATTAATTATCTTCCCTTGCCTCCTTTCCTCCTTTCCTCTCTTCTTCGTTCTTTCTATCTCTTCTATTTGCTTGTCTACCTATATGGCTATCTGTATAACTGTTTATATATCTATTTAGAAAGTTTTCCATTAATCTTTCATTTTATCTCTTCTCACTCTCTGCCTCTATTATCCTATCTTTTACGCTAAATTCCATTGCTTTATTCGTGTAGTATTTAATCGCCAAGAATTTGAGGTTAAAAGTTAGTATCATTGCTGCTCTAGCCTGCAGCTAATATCACTTCTTGGAACACCCATGAAAAATTGAGATTCATTGTTCCTGCAAGTAATATTATTTGGAAATAAATTGATACGACATCTCTTAACCTTAAATTTTTTCTGATTTATTCACTCCGAATACATGCATTTGTATAGCCGAGATCTCATGATTCAACCTTATTTATCTCTTAGTGGTAATTTTAAAAAAGAATTCCTATGTCGCTTAAGTATTAAATGTTTTGTATGGAAAATGTAGTTGTCTTCTTAAGTTGCTCATCAGTTTTGTACAAGGATATGATTTTAATCTCCATCAAAAGCAAAGAGGTGCTGTCAGTTTGATATATTTAGTTTATTTAAAACCACTTGGC
>Ga0187764_1097346_pt1 | contig 7423 bp, 1 predicted proteins | sample 40_thenscriptome_FD_200430 | JGI IMG/M metagenome (GOLD analysis project Ga0187764, IMG submission 200430) | Metatranscriptome of Jellyfish Cassiopea xamachana and symbiotic dinoflagellate Symbiodinium under thermal stress from Pennsylvania, USA... | ecosystem: Host-associated > Invertebrates >... | reverse complement strand
GCTGTTCAAAGCTTCAAGCGGGTCATAGACGCCACAACCCCGAGATCTACGAGCGATCCGCCATGAGCAGCTTCAACTTCCTGGACGACGAGGTGAGCGAGGTGGAGAAAGTGAAGCGCGGCCATTCGTCAGCAAGGCTCCCTGCTCCCTTGAGTGCAGCCTGTACTTGCCGATCAATCGGAAGCAGGCGATCTGCTCAGCAGGAGATCTGAGCTGGGCTAGCGGCTAGCCAGTCTCTGAATCAATGAAGCTGTTTGCTGTGTTGATATTCCTTCGCACAGCAAGCATCCATGCAGTAAAGACTTCATACAGCCGATCGTGGGGTGCTGCATGGCCGAAAGATCCCTTCGCATCTGACAACCTGGTCTCGAAGACCATGTTCGATGAAGGCCGATTGACTGGCAGGGCCGATGCGGAGACATATGACAGGGCATTCGATGAGTGGGACGCGGACTCCGACGATACCCTCTCTGAAGAGGAGTTGGTCCAGGGACTAAAGTCTGGCCATGGTGGCCTCTCTGGCGCTCTTGGAATTCTTGCAGCTTCGGATCCTTCTCGGCAGTTCCACCTCCTTGATGCAGACGGGGATGGCGTGATCTCGCGCACCGAATTCGGTAACAGTGCTGTGCAGGCGGTGCAAGCGATGGCTGAGCCGGCATCAGCTGTCCATTCTTGTATTGCGCCGGAGATAAAGGATGGAGATGGTTACCTCATCACAGAGATTTCCTTGGACATGACAAACTTCAATGTCTTGGCATCTTGTGGCCCTGGACATTTGGGGCGCGCCTCTGCTTCTCCATGCTCACGTGCCGGCCTGCCCTACACCCTGCAAGGATGCCATCTGGGGCAAGGAGAACTGGCGCCGGCCTCCTTTTCCTTGGAGGGTGCGAGAGCCGGAGAGGCCGGAGAGGAGTGCCGTCCCGGATTCCACCGCAAGGGATCCGAGTGCTTGCCATTCCTTTGCAATGCTGGCAAAGGATGCAAAGTGTGCATCCAGCAAAGCCTTCGAACTCGAGATGACCAGTGCTTTGAGTGTGAGCCTGGGCACAAGAAGACAATGGATGATGTGTGCGAGCCCTATTCGTGCCTTACAGGCGAGGCAGCTGCCTGCAAGGTTTGTCGGCCCTTTGAGGAGCGCACTGGCGATGGACAGTGCAGTGAGTGCAATGATGGATACGAGATGAATGAAGCTCACTCCTGCGGGTCATTCACATGCAGCACCGGACCGGATGAGGCATGCAAGGTTTGTCGAGGTGAGGTTGCAGACAAGGGCCATCAACCCTTGGTGGCAAAAACCTCTACCGGCATGTCATGCCCTGATTCACGGAAGCTCGTCATCTACACCAGCAACAAGCTAATCTCTCCTGCAAACTGTGCCAATGCTGTGTGCAACGACAACCGATGCGGGCAGGGGCAGTTTGAGATTCTCGACACCGGCTCAAGCTTCTGGGAATGCTCCTGCATCAAGTCTGGCGAGAAGTGCGAAGATGGTCATCGGAAGCCCTCTGCGGGAACAACATCCTACAGTCTCGAGGAATGCAGGGCACCAGTCAACCAAGCCTTGACCGCAAACAATCAATGTGCAGAATGCAATCCTGGCTACCTGCTGGGAGACGACATGCTGTGCAAGCCTTTCACCTGCCTCGAGGGCCCAGGGGCTCTTTGCAAGCTCTGCTCCGACCAGTCGAAGAGGACTGGTCAAAACCAGTGCTCTTTGTGCAATCCTGGCTACTTCCTGGCTGGGGATCTTACCTGCAAGCCGTACACCTGCGAGACCGGAGCTGCTGATGCTTGCAAAACTTGCAGAGTGGAAGGCGACAGGACGGGGCACAGTCAGTGCGCTGAGTGCAACCCCGGCTACGGCCTGACATCGGAAGCCTCTTGCGAGATTTTCACCTGTACTGCAGGTACCGGTTCCTCATGCAGAACATGCAAGGATGTGGCCCTTAGAACAAGCAGGAACCAGTGTGCTGAATGCAACCGAGGATTCCTCCTGGCAGATGACTCTACATGCCAGGCAATTCTGTGCGAAACGGGGCCGGGGGCACTTTGCAAGAAATGCCAGAACCCGAAAGACAGCACGGCAGATGACCAGTGCATCGAATGCAACGACGGCTACCAACTGACCGCGGACTTCAAATGTAGTCCTTTCACCTGCTCCACTGGGCCAAACACGGGATGCAAACTTTGCAGAGGCGAGTCGAAAAGGACAGCAAATGAGCAATGCCAAGAGTGTAAGCCTGGGTATTCGCTGACGGTCGACCACTATTGCGAGCCCTTCGTTTGCGATGAGGGACCTGGTACACTTTGCAAACGATGCTTGGACATGGACACGCGGACCGGAGATGACCAGTGTGCGGAGTGCAACCCCGGCTATGCTCTGACAGAGGACTTAACATGTTCAGTTTTGCAGTGTTCCACCGGGACTGGCGCTGCCTGTAAAGTTTGCAAAGACGTCGCTCAAGCTACTGGGCCAAACCAATGCAGCCAGTGCAATGATGGATTCGAACTTCTTGCCGATGGGACGTGCCGGCAGTACAGCTGTCGGACTGGATCCGGAAACATGTGCAAGGTGTGCAGGGACCCCAGGCATCGGAGAGCTCACAGTCAATGTGCAGCTTGCAATGAAGGATTCGCACTCAATGAGGAGGGCTTGTGTGTCCTGTCTCCGTGCAGCTCCCACAAAGAATCCAGCTGCCAAACTTGTGGTTCTGGTGACGAATGCCAGAAGTGTCGTCCAGGGTACCAGCTGACACCATCCTTTGCTTGCCGTCCGTGGTTTTGCAGGACAGGAGGTGGATCTTTGTGCAAAAGTTGCAGAGCACCATTGCTAAGAACCGCTCCAGATCAATGTGAGTCTTGCAATCCCGGCTTCGCTTTGTCGGGCGCGAAATGCCAACCCTTCAGCTGCCAAGCTGCCCCGGGGCCTGGATGCAAGAAGTGCAGGTCTCAAAGCGAACGCACCGCAGAAAATCAATGCGACGAGTGCAATGCTGGCTACGTGCTCAACCAGGATGACTTCACCTGCTCCAAGTACTTGTGCAGCACTGGACAGGGACCGGCGTGCAAAACCTGCAAGCCCCCTGCCGACTTGACTGCTGACGACCAGTGTGAAGCTTGCAACCCTGGCTACGGCTTGACTGCGGACTTTCAATGCCAGCCCCTGTTGTGCGCCGAGGGGAAGGGGTCGAAGTGTGCAATTTGCCGGGAGAGACTGGACAGAACGAAACCTGGACAATGCCTTGCGTGCAACCCGGGCCATACCTTGTCGGCGGACTTCAAGTGTGTGGCAATCGAATGCAGAGTTGGTGACAGCAGCACAGACTGCAAAGTCTGTGCAGCAGTGCCTGACAGGACGACCAAGAACCATTGCAGTGGGTGCAACGCGGGATCTGGCCTTGTTGGAACTCGGTGCGAGCCTCTGACGTGTAAGACGGGGCCAGGAGCTGCTTGCAAGATGTGCCTGGGAAAAGGAGAGAGGGCCGACTTTGACCAATGCAAGTCTTGCAACCCGGGCTACGCTCTGAACAGCGAGAAGAAATGCGAGCCGTTCCAGTGTGCAGTGGGTGAAGGTAGTGGATGCAAGACATGCAGGCCGCAAGAGGCAAGGACTGATCACGACGAGTGTGAATCCTGCAACCCGGGCTTCTTCCTCTCGAACTCCAATGGAGCCTGGACATGCGAGGCCTACAGCTGTACCACAGGTGAGGGCAAAGAGTGCAAGGTGTGCCAAGAGAAGGGTGACCGGACGGATCACGGCCAGTGTGCAGCATGCAACGATGGCTACGAGCTCTTGTCCAACGGGAAGTGCCAGCCTTTTACTTGCAAGACCGGACTGGGAATGGGCTGCAAGGCCTGCCGACCATCACTGAAGCTCACCGCTGCGGATCAATGCGCGCAGTGCAATGAAGGTTACTTCTTGGGTGAGGACTCCAAGTGCCATCGATGGAACTGCGAGGTAGGTGACGGCAGCGCCTGCAAAGCTTGCTTCGTGCAAGGGCTGCGCACGGGGCACAACCAGTGTGCGCTTTGCAATCCTGGATACTTCAGGAACCTGTCGGACTTGAGCTGCCAGCCCTTTCCTTGCAACGTGGGGAACGGCACGGCTTGCAGCAGTTGTTTGCAGGAGGCAGAGCGAAGCATGCGCGACCAATGCTCAGCATGCAACCCCGGCTATGAGCTAACAGACCAGGCAACTTGCCGGCCCTATTCCTGCAAAACCGGTGATGGATCTGCATGTGTCAGCTGCAAAGAGCAGGCCGAGAGGACGGGAGATGTCGACTGCGCAGAATGCAACCCTGGCTACTTCATAGCTCCAGGATCTGGTTGCCAAGCCTACGAGTGCAACGCAACAAGAGCTGGCTGCAAGAGTTGTCGAGATCAGAGCGAAAGAAGTGCTCAGAATCAATGCGCAGAGTGCAAGTCAGGTCTTGAGCTGACTGATGACTTCATGTGCAAGTCGAGCGATTGCACAGAGGGCTCGGGCCCTTCCTGCAAGAAGTGTGGTGATGGTGGCGAGTGCAGCGACTGCAATGTCGGCTACTTCCTGACGGAGGAGAAGATATGTCAGCCGTATAAGTGCAGCCTCGGCCCACCACCTCTCTGCAAGACCTGCCGGGATGCAGAGAGGACGACGGCAGATAATCAGTGTGAGGAGTGCGCTGCAGGATATCACCTCAGCGAAGCCCTTGCGTGTGTTCCCTACTCATGCACCACGGGGCTGAACTCCACATGCAAAACCTGCAAAGCGGTTGAGAAGCGTGTAAAGGATGACGAGTGTGCCTCTTGCAAGGCAGGATACCAGCTTACAGAAGCCGGAGATTGCAGGGCGTTTACTTGTTCGACTGGCAATGGGTCTACGTGCAAGACGTGCCAAGATCAGAGCAAGCGTACTGGCAACTTCCAATGCGCTTCCTGCAATAGTGGCTACACCTTGCAAGAAGATCTGACCTGCAAGCGCAGTATCTGCGAGGTTGGAGATCTCCAAGCATGTAAAACATGTGATGCGGATAGCCGGTGCGCCACATGCAATGATGGTTTCCAGCTTACAGCCAGTCGCACCTGCGAAGCCATTCCATGTGATGTTGGAGAGGGTTCCGCATGTGCTGCTTGCATGGAGCAGGAGGAGCGGACGAAAGTGAACCATTGTGCCAGCTGCAATCCCGGACACCAGCTGTCAGGTGGCACTTGCAAGGAGTACAAGTGCATCAAGGGGTTCGGCGATGCCTGCCGCAGCTGTGTCGCTCTGGCAGAGAGAACTGCCGACTTCCAGTGCAGTTCATGCAATCCAGGATACGTGCTGGAGGATGGAAAATGCGTTGGGTTTGCATGCTCGATTGGCGAAGGTTCCGGGTGCAAGGCGTGCAGAGACCAAAGTGCAAGGACTGCCGATGGCCAGTGTGGTGAGTGCAATCCGGGCTTCGGGCTGACAGAATCTTTCAAGTGCCAGCAGTACACTTGCAGTACGGGCCCGGGCATGGTTTGCAAGACATGTCGTGCTCTACACACTCGAAGCGCAAACGACCAATGCCTCGACTGCAATCCGGGGCATTTCCTCACGGACGACTTCACCTGCGCCGCCTTCAACTGTGACGAAGGAGGTGGTGCCGCCTGCAAGACCTGCAGGGCCCTGGAAGATCGCAGCAAAAACGGCCAATGCGCCTCTTGCAATCCTGGCTTCAGCCTGCGCGATGACGGCACGTGCAGGCTCTTCACCTGCCGAGCAGGACCGGGGGAACTGTGTAAGGTCTGCAGGGCAGTGGAGTCCCGATCGGCCAACGACCAGTGCGACAGTTGCAACTCGGGCTATTTCTTGGATGACGACTCGCGCTGCCGACCTTTCATTTGCAAGGAGGATTCGGGGAGCTGTCGACGATGCCTGCCCCAGAGTCGTCGTGTGGCCCACGGCCAGTGCAAGCGATGCAACCCCGGCTTTGAGCTGACGCAGCATAAAAGTTGTCGGCCCTATTCCTGCCGACTGGGAGAAGCTACAAACTGTGCGGAGTGCTTGGAACAGCCCTTGCGGAGCGGCGTCGACCAATGTAAGAAGTGTCTGCCTGGGTACAGGCTTACCCACGACCTGGCTTGCGTTGCCTACACGTGCAGTACCGGCGAGGGCACGGCTTGCAAGACCTGCGCTCCACTCTCGGAAAGGACCCTTGACAACCAATGCACTTCTTGCAATGCTGGCTACGGGCTGGTGGGTGGCGACTGCAGATCGCTGACTTGTTCGATTGGCAGTGGCTCGAGGTGCAAAACTTGCAGACCTGCAGAGATGCGGACAGCACATGATCAGTGTGCCGAGTGCAATCCCGGCTATGGCCTCGACGAGTCCGGCCGCTGCTCCGCCTACGAGTGCAAGACAGGTGAGGCCGACCAATGCAAGACGTGCAAGGCATTTGAGCTGCGCACTGGCCACAACCAGTGTGCCGAATGCAACGAGGGCTATGGTCTCACTCCCAGCTCTCGATGTGCAGCAGAGCAGATGAAGTGGCTTCCACGCTTCAGTGCAGTCATGTACACCAAAGAAGTGGTGAAAAAGGTTTTCCGGGAGCTTGACTTGAATGGTGATGGCAAAATCACTGCAGACGAGTTCAGCAAGAAGGAGGTAGATGCAGCTGTTGAAGCAGCACTTGGCAAGCTCGCGATGGACAGGTTCTTCGAGTTTCAACACGACCGCAGCCCGGGCGACACCGACCTGGCTGCCATTGATAAGGTCTTCGAAAGGTTGGATGCAGATCAAGACGAGCTCTTGTCATTGCCAGAGTTCAATGCCGGCGCCAGAAATCGGGAGGTTAAGGCAAGCGACTTGTTCCAGTCAATTGATTCGGACGGCAATGGACGCGTATCTCGGAGCGAGTTCTTGAAAGCGGCACAGGGGCCAGAAGAGCTGCGGAATTTGAACCAAGCCTTCCGAAGAGCTGACTCTGACCAGGACGACTTTGTGTCCCAGTCCGAATTTCTGCAGGATGCACGTACTCACTATCCTGGCACCTCTGCAGACGACTGGCTGACGAAATTCGGAAAACTGGACCGTGACGCAGACGGGAAGCTTTCCAGAATAGAGTTTCAAGCTTCGGAAAGCGATGAGCAACTCGCAAAGCCGCGGGCCTCCCTCTTTCAATTCAGCGAACAGCAATGATGATGCTCTGGCGCTAGCTGCAAGGTGGCAAGGCGCCGACGGTCCTGTGACCAGTTTCAGGTTCTTGGCCCTGGACTGGCCGATGTCGCACAGACAGCCTTCGCATAAGCAACCTTCAGCGTAGGGTCGCAGCCGTGGCTTCGCCAAAACTTGCCGAAGTGAAAATGGATGACGCTCAAGCGGTCTGCCTATACTCGGCCGTCAGGGCAGGTAGGCGCGCAGCACACGTTGTTGCCGTCGCCGCCAGCTGTTGCTCTGACGAGTAGGAGGGCGTGGGGGTTG
>Ga0187764_1040827_pt1 | contig 7525 bp, 1 predicted proteins | sample 40_thenscriptome_FD_200430 | JGI IMG/M metagenome (GOLD analysis project Ga0187764, IMG submission 200430) | Metatranscriptome of Jellyfish Cassiopea xamachana and symbiotic dinoflagellate Symbiodinium under thermal stress from Pennsylvania, USA... | ecosystem: Host-associated > Invertebrates >... | reverse complement strand
TTCAAAACTCAGAAGTTACCACTAATGGTCGACGCACAATAAGTTCCGACTATTTTATTTACTCCAGCAAATTTCTTGCTGTACAGATATTTAAAAACTATTTCTTGATTATGAGTGCGCTAATAATAAGAGGGAGCTTTGGGAATACCGGCTATAGTTAACATAGATTTATGTGATAATGGAGAATGAGGGTTCCTCGAAGGTTTGTGAAAGTCAGAAGGAAAATCTAATTCTTGCCACTGAACAAGAAGTCGCCGATCAAAGCATTTCTTCGGTTGCTCTTGGTTTTGTTGGAAAATGTTCCGCAGGAGATTCTGATTATTTGCCTCGCAATTCACAGACATATTTGCCCCCAAGTGAAAGTCTAGAATCAACAAGCGCAACAGAAGATATCGTTGAACAACGCTCATCAAATGGTGTTCGTGGCATAGACGGACTTAAAGTTATCTCATCAGGCGACTCCATAGACGTAGTTTCTTCGAAAGAGGCATCATGTATTAATAGCGTATTGTTAGAAAACTCAAAAGATGGTACTAGTAGTAGACCCATCTCTCCATTAAATGTTGATTTTGTGGTAGCTGAGTATGATAAATTGAAAGAGAGACACCAGAGCTTGCAAAGTGAATATCAAACGCTGTTAGGACGAGAGAAAGTGCTATGTGAAAAACTTAAGGACTACAGAGGAAAGGATGATGACACTTGCAATGCTCTGACAAATCTAAATGCAGAATTACGAAAGGAGCTTGACTTTGTTTTGTGTGAACTTCAAAAATTAAGGAATGAAAATAGAAAATTGCAAGAAAAAGAAAATGCTGGTTTAGGTCATTTGGACAAGATAGAAGACATAGTTAAACTGGAGGAAGTAGTTTCAGAGCTTGAGGCAGAATGTAAAAAAGTACAAGAAGAGAGGGATGCTATAAAAGAGAAATTAGGTGCCCATGATATTGCTGCAAAAAGGGCAATAACAGCACTTCAAAAGGAGCTATCAACAAGGGTTGAACAGCTTGGTCTAGCAAATGATGGGCTAATCAAAGAAAAGGATGTAATGCTATTGAAGGTAACAAAGTGTGAAGAAGTTATTGCACAAAATGAGAAAAAGATTGAAATTTTGGAGAGGAAGCTAGCAGAGAACAAAAAGGAAATTGAAAGGTGGAAAGCAATGTCAAAGCAGAAAGAAGTGGAGCATATAAAGTTGCAAGCTGTTCTACAAGAAAAAGATGAAGAACATACTATATTGAAAAGTGAAGTGGAAAAAGCAATAGAAGACAGTTCCTCACAAACTGTCAAGGCTAAATGGTCTCAAAACAAGCTTATTCAGGAGCTAGAAGCACATAAGGAAACAAAAGTAAAGCTAGCGCAAGCGAATTCAAAGATTGAGGAAATGAAAGAAGAAGGTGAACAAATTCGATTAGCTTGTCAGGAGATGATTAAGAAGTATCAGAGCTCTGAAGAAATGCGTTCAGTTCAGCTTGATAAAGCTCTTAAAGAGTTGGAAAATAGTATGAAAGTTAAGGAGCATGAAGTTACAGTGCAGAGCGAGATAAATAGCAAGAAATCTCAAGAACTTGAGGCTATCAAGTCAGAGCACAGAAAAGCACTTAGTGAAATATCAAATCTGAAAACAATGGTTTCAATGCTAGAAGGAAAGTTATCAAATTACACAATCAAAAATGGTGAAATGGAAAGACGCATTTCAACACTTAGCAGAAAAGAGGAGGAATTGGTGCTAACAGATAAATTGCTAAATGATGCTAATCAAGATTTGAAAGGGTATAAGGAGCAAATACTGTACTATGTGCAACTTGAAGAGGACCTCAGAAAACAGCTGGTAGATTTTGAAACTGATTCTCGTGAATGTCGACAAAAAGAAGCTGAGCTGTTGTCTTACACAGAAAAACTTACTGAAAATAATGCTCATTGGAAATCAAAAGCATGTGATTTGCAATCCAGGTTGGAGTATGCGGAAGCTGAAATCATTGAATTACAGGAAATGCTGGAGAAGTCAAATGTAGCAAATAGAAATCAAGATGCAAATGCAAAAAGAGAGAAGGAAGAGCTTCAGAGTACTTTAGAAGATTATCTAAATAAAATCGAGCAAAAGCAGAAACTAGTAGAAGCATTGACCTTGAACTTGGAAGAGGCACAAGATGAAGTAAAAGTACAAAAGCGAAAAAGTGTTTCAACTATTAAGGACTTACAACGACAGCTTCACCAAGCCAAAAAACGTTTGGATCAATTAGAAGAGTGTGTATCAAGTTCTCAGGATGGAGCAACTCTGAAATCGAGAGCATCCTCAAACAGCTCTCTGGACCGCCTATCAAACGATTCGGGAGCCCAAGTTCCCGTTACACCTACATTGAATGGCACAAATATTTCTAATCAAGCGTTGCATGGTATTAATCATCCCAGTTATGACGGAGAGTACAGCGTTGTTCAACCTGGTAAAACAAAAACTTATACGGGTGAAATTGAAGTAGATAAGGCTGTTCTTGTTGATAGAATTTGTCGTCTCCAAAGGGCGCATGCAAAAAAGAATGAAAAACTGGAATTCCTTGAAGAGCACAATCGTTCATTAATAGAAGAGATCAAAAAGAAGAATAAAATATTACAATACTACGTGCTAAGAGAAGAGTCTGGCACACTAATTTCAAGCAAAGTAGACAGAAATAAAGTTGAAATTAGTAGAAAAGGTGGCATTATGGCATCTATTTATTCTTCACGAGTTTCCGATAAAGATATGACACTGGATTTATCCTTAGAAATAAATAGAAAGCTTCAAGCAGTTGTTGAAGATACACTTCTGAAAAATATTACCCTAAAGGAAAGTGTAAATACGCTTGGTGCAGAAATTGCACGACTGCAAGAGGAAATGAAGAATTCAAGAAAATGAATCAACCAATCTTTACGATTTCACGAAGAAGAAAGTAGCTCTATTAAACTTGCGGATGTCAAGATTTTCTAAAATGTAGATACTACTTATCTATTGCGATATATAATTTGTTTTGTACATTAGTTTGCAGGGCCACCGAGAGGGGGGCAGGGGGAAAATTGCCCCCCAGGGCATCTGACTTCTCTCGGAGGCCCTGTTAGCATGTATTTGTGTTTATATGGCACGGTAATTGTATCATCTAAATTCGAAGTACGCAACATTTATGGCCAGTAAATGAACAAATTAAAACTTAGACGTTCTCTTGTCTGAAATGATAGCAAATAAAGTAGAGTTTTTGTGCAATTTAGCTGCTATGCAATGCAGTAGTGAGGTACCACCACGAAGTGTATGACTCATAAACAGACGCAAACAAAACAAGCGTTATCTGCTACCCTCTCTAGTCGAAATAAAGGGTGGACGTTGCAATAAATGAGTGAAACCAAAGGGGAATTAAAATTGATTATTAAAGGGAAGTAATGTGTTAATAAATTTTAGTAGTTGATTGATGTCAAAGTACAGCATCTATTGCTGCATATTGCAGATATTTGTAACCCAACATTCTAAGACCTAAATAACAGCATTTTTCTGCCTTTGCATCATTCTTATGTAATTGATTATCAAGACATCAGTTGGAAAGCGCAGCTTTAGTATGAACTTCAGGATGATGCCACGACGATCAACATTGAAGATTAATTAAGGAAAATAGCCAGTTTCATTTCATTTTGGGATTCCATCGACACATCCTTTATTAGATAACATACCATTTACTTAAGACACACCCAGTATTGACATAATCAGCTTGACATGAACAGAGCGTTTCGGGATAGCTTATCCCATCTTCAACTAATATGACTGAATATTCAAGGACTTTTAGAGATTTGCCAATTGGCATCTCTATTGATACATCACTTGGAAAGCAGCATATCTATAGAGAAGTCCTTGAACATTCATAATGTTAACTAATAAAGGATGCGTCGACGAAAGTCCCAAAATGAAACAAAACTGGCCATTTTCCCTAATTAATCTTCAATGTTGATCGTCGTGGCTATCATCCCTAAGCAATTAATTGATTGTAGTGTAGAATTATTTTTAGATGTACAGGTGCTGCCTTCAGAATCATGACATGGCGTGTTGCTATCAACACGCTTTGTTAGTTCTAGTCCGGGACTTGCCAGTTTAATTGTCTTCCGGTATCATATAATATTCCAAGTTCTTTTTCAAATTGTTCTTCACTAGATCCATGAACAATTTGCTGGTAGTGTAAAAATAATTTCAAAGCTGTGTGTGCATCTTCTGTGCTATCATGACTATCTGATTGGATTTTTATATTCAGAAAATGCCAAGCGAGGAACTTCAAGGAAATGTATCGTTGATTTGGCAAGCGAAATAGTTCTGCGGTATCAATTATTTGATCTCGAGGTACCACTATATTGATGACTCTAAAATCCTTTTTCAAGCCATGTCCGACGAAAACAATTTTACTGTCTACTAGATGCAACAGCTTCTGGTACGTAGTTTTTAAGGTTGTTAAGTGTTTCGAAGACATGTTTGCGTCCAAATCCCCAGGTTTGATACCAGAAAATTTTGTAAGATAGTCCACTACCTGTTCTGATGTGGATATGTAGTCATCAATAAAAGGCACGCCAAACAGTGTTCCCCATCCTCTTACAACTGTTATACGAGCAGCACACAATTGACTAGGTTTCACAGTGGAAAGCGTTCCATCACTTCGCATTTCTGATTCTTCTTGATTCAGTGTAACAAATTCTGCATCAATTCCAACAAAATTGCCTTCTGTCAATGGCAGTTCAGAAGAATTCAATGGAGTGAATTGTCTTGAAAATCTTGTTTGCCTTTGGGCTAATGAGGCTTCAGATATCAGAATTTGAGAATGAATCTTTTGCTCAATCCTCATTAATTCTTCATGTTTTTGTATTAGATCACAGCGTGTATAGATAAAGCAGCATGGTATTTTCCACTCTGGAGTAAAATCAATTACTTCGTACTCAGAAACAGGTGTGATTGCAAAGTCATTGAAAATGTACCATCCTGCCTTCCGTGTTCCCTCCTTTCTTTCATGATAACTTTCACTGACATGGATAGCTGCCACAAGTGTATTGCCATCAACTTCATCTTTGATGTGTGACACAACTGAATACAACTGATAACATGCACAGTTCTCTGCAAACTCGGGTTGATCTTCCTTAACGTCAAACGTAGAAATTGTTGGACTATCGTTTCCAGAGTCCAACTGTATCTTCAAGCCGAACGGGATGAATGATGAAATCTGTCCATTACTATCCTTCATAGCTTGGCTAGGAAAGAATTCATCCTCTCTACCATGAGCAAATCTGCAACCTGGTCTACTGCAAAATTTTCCGTAGCGACAAGCTTTTGGTGGTGAAACAGAAAATTTATGGTACTTTCCATGATGACCATTACGATGAGTCTTCAAAAGGTTCCTCCACAATTCGAATTCTCTAGGCTGTTCCAGCCTACAGTTAATGCTCAGAACATCAGGCAATGACTTCAGACATCTTTTCTGAATGGTTGATTGGTACTTTTTGCAATCATCACACCATGCTGGTACAGTTTGACTTCTTGATATGCTATTTGAAAGTAGCTCTGTAAACATCCATTCCTTGTCATCAATTTTCTCTGGGTAATGCATGTCAAATAGAAATACAACAGAATTTCTATTATCTTCTTTGCCACATTTACATTGCTTAGTTATTTCGAGCTGCGACCCAAATATTGTTCTAACAACAGATGTTTCATCTTCTCCAGAACTTCGCCTCTCGTCAAAAAATTCGGTTGGGTTTGCGCTGGAATCAGATTTCTCAGTTGTTTCCTGATGAAGATGTTGTAACGCAAAACGATGCCAGTTTTGAATGACCTTGGCTAAGCTTTGACTCTTCGCTATTTCCCCAACTTCAGACAAGATAAGACCAAGAGCGGTGGCTTCACGAATAGTTCTGAAAGCTCTTAGAAAGTTTGTTGCTTGACAAGTTTGGCCTTCTGCGATATCAAGCATCCGGAAGAGAAAACCAAATTCGCATGCGAGGCAGAACTCCTTTTCACAAATGTGATTTTGCATAGCAGCTCTGATTGGATCAAGAAAGTACAGCACCTGTAGCATTGAATTGCAATATGCATTCGGTATATGTATTTCCAGACCAGAAAATCTTGTATGGTTGTAATGTTGGAAGTCAAAATTCTCAATACCATATTTGGTGTATTTTATATCCACTTTTCTGTACGCTTTCGGGATCGCCGAAGAATCACGCTTGAGTGGTGACACTGGTGAAGCATTGTCTAGGCTACTACTCAACGTTGCATCAAGCTTGTAAGCCACCTGGTTTCGTAAGGTATTCTTTGGGTTAGGAGAATACCCAACAAATTGACGCACAGTCATATTCTGAAGTATGTCAGGATCAATATCAGGAGTTTTCCTGTCAACTTTCAGCATCAAATGTTCTGGCCAATCAGATAACAGTGCTTCATTGCAATCCGGAAGATGTATACTTGATAACGGAATTGAGTAATCATCAAATGATAATGGCAGATGGGTCTCAACCTCATTGGCAAAAAGAGTTGGCTGGGAATAAGAATTGAACATGAGTTCATCTGAGCCTCTATCCGACCAAATGCGTATGCATCCTGCAGAATCTGCAAATGCAATTGCTTGGAATGTTGATGAAATATCAAAACCAGTTATAATAGCACCATCTGTGCTGGTTTGATAAATGATAGGATCATAAACGAGGCTCTCTGGCTGACAAAGAAGAAATTGACCATCTTGTGAAACAACTACACATCGTGTTGTGTAGGTAGGCAAGAAGTGAACAAGATACGGATCAAGTGGCACCTGCAGAGGAGGAAATGCTCTTAGTGTCCGCAAATCATATACCATTAGAAAGCGATCTACACTTATGTGACCATACCTTCTTGAAAAGCCAGTTGTTACTAAAATGTTATCATGAATATCGATGTCTGACAGCGTCTGGCTATGCGCTTCTAAAACATGCAAAGCATCTAATGTATCTGGATCTCTAAGAGTTACCTTTCCATGACTGTCTCCACAGCAAAGAAAATGGTTTGAATGTTTCATCATGACGACATTAGGTTCAACTTCAACTTCTCTTTGGTAAATCTCCCCAGATGTTATATCCAATTCATAGAAATGATCCTGATGACCAGCTAATGTAACATAATTACTGTCATAATTAACCATGCACTGCATATCTTGCATGCTTTCTTCTACAGCTAGAAATATTTTAAGCCCTTGTTTTGTTGTGTACCTCACTTGATTTGATGTCAGTGACAATATACCATGAGCATTTGTAATAAGTTGCTTAATATCTCCAAGATGGCCTTGAAATGCAGCATACCGATGAAATTCTGGACCATAATATGATGTAATGTGTCCAGATGCAGTTGCCGCCCACAGCAGTTCTTCTTCAGAATCAAATGCAACAGTAGCTGTAGGATAATCAGTAAAATCACTATTAACAAATGCAGCAACCTCATGAAACTCGTGCCCGATGCCATGCGTTTCTTGATCAACTATACACCACTTTTGCTGTTGCGACGCCA
>Ga0187764_1050352_pt1 | contig 7634 bp, 7 predicted proteins | sample 40_thenscriptome_FD_200430 | JGI IMG/M metagenome (GOLD analysis project Ga0187764, IMG submission 200430) | Metatranscriptome of Jellyfish Cassiopea xamachana and symbiotic dinoflagellate Symbiodinium under thermal stress from Pennsylvania, USA... | ecosystem: Host-associated > Invertebrates >... | reverse complement strand
CTTGCACTGAGTGTGCAGGATCTCGATACCTGACGCCATTTTTCCAATGCGAGTCTCACTGTCCTGTTGGCACTTACCCACATGGGCAGGGACCAGTGGGTCGCCAGTGCCTGCCGTGCCCTCCGGGGTGTTCTGCATGCACCAGCCCTGTAAACTGCCTAGAGTGTGTGGAGGACTTCTATCTTGCCCCAGACCAGATGTGTACACAGTCTTGTCCGGATGGGTACTACGGAGCTGACAGTCGCTCATCGATTTGCGACTCAGCTTTCTCAAAGCGCTTCAATCTGGGCACCTTCTCGGAGACTGCAAGGGGCATGTCAGAGGTTGTGCTGGTTAGTGATGAGCCTCCGGAGAACTGCTGTGCAGCCTGTGTCGCTGCAGAGGGCTGCGGCGGCTTTGAATTGCTTTATGGCCGCTGCCACATGAAGGGCGACCTTGGCAAGCTGACGAGGTCCGGAAGCCGAACTTACTTCGAGAAGCTTCCCAGAACGCATCCTGTTTTCTCCGGCGCTACACGCTACTGCACACCCTGTCCGAGCCACTGCAGCTCTTGCACCATGGATGGCCAATGCACGGAGTGTATGGCTTCGCAAAGCCTCAGCTTCCGAGCTCAGTGCAACGCAGAGTGCCCAGCAGGCTACTACAAGAACGGCACCGACGAAGTGGGCAATGTCTGCCAAGAGTGCATCAGTGTTTGCAGTCAATGCGAAAGCGAGACTGTTTGTACCGAATGCCGCGAGTTCAAGTTCTTGACACCTAATAGCACCTGTGAGGCTGCTTGCCCGGACGGCTTCTGGGCGAATGGCACCGACGAGATAGGAGGCCTCTGCTCCAGGTGCAAGGATGGGTGCACAAAGTGCACCTCCCATGACGTGTGCACGGAGTGTGGCCCGCTCCACTTCCTAACGCCGGACCACAAATGCAGCAAGACATGCCCAGATGGCTTCTACCCAGATGGCGATCCCTCATCCATCGGTGGTGTTTGCACCAAGTGTGTCTCGCCGTGCACGCTGTGCAAATCTGCAGAAAGGTGTGTAGAATGCGGCAACTTCAGCTTCCTCACGCGCAACTTTACCTGTGAAGAAGCATGCCCCGAGGGCTTCTTCTCAAATTATCCGAACCAGGACGTGGAGCGAGCCATCGGACGTACATGCCTGGCATGCCGGTTCAACGAGGACACGTGCAAGAATGCTCTGGACAACGTGGCCAAGCGTTGGGTAGCATCGCTTCTTGAGAACGGGAATGAAACGCCAGAAGCGGAGTTCACAATTCTTGCGGACGAGTGCAAGAACGGGAAGTTTCTCACTCCAGGCCGGAGCTGTCAGGACAGAGATGCCTGCTGGCCTCCATACGTCAACCGGCGATATCCCAAAGTTGGCAGCCTCAACGAAAGCAGAATGGATGATGGGCTTATTGGAGGAGTCTGTGCAGAATGCCCGGATGACTGCAACCAGTGTGAGCTCTGGGACAAATGCACGGAATGCAGGCACACGAAGTACTTGACGCCCGATGACCATTGCAATTCTACCTGTCCAGAGACGCACTACCCGCACAACCCGAAGGAGAACGACACAGACAGCAGTGTGGGGCGAATCTGTGTTGCCTGCGAGGGCAATTGCAGCCACTGCGTTACGAAGACAGAATGTACCCAGTGCAAGAATGGAGCGCACCTAACGCACAAGGGCGAGTGCAATTTGGAATGTCCTGATGGGTTTTACGAGCAAGCACCATCAGGCGGTGGCGCCGTTGGAGGCCTTTGTGTGATTTGCCCGGGAGACTGCAACACGTGCGAGAATGCAGAGGTCTGCACTTCCTGCCGAAACCGAGCTTTGCTCTACAAAGGGCAGTGCCTCAAGGAGTGTCCGGCAACCCACTTCCCCGAGATCTCTGGGGACATCGGCGGTGAATGTATGGAGTGCAAGGGGCTCTGCAGCGAGTGTGTGGCAGACGACAACTGTACGCAGTGTAAGCCGCATGGCTTCTTGCATGGAACCTCAAAGAAATGGCTGAGCCGAGCATCCCTGCAACATGAAGGCTTAAAAAAGACCTGCGCCAAGCAGTGCCCCGTTGGCTACTACAAGGTGAAGGGCAAGAAAACAAATAAGTTCTGGAGCCGAGAACGTGGTGTCAACGGCCTCTTCGGGAGTACCTGCGAGCCGTGTGTGTCGGATTGTCATGACTGTTCGGATTTGGAGACATGCTTGAAGTGCCAGAACAGCAAGTTTCTCGATGCGAACAGCCAATGCCAAGCATCATGTGCGGATGGCTTCTGGGGTAAAGGCTCGGAAGCTATAGGACGAACTTGCGAAGTATGTGCCGAGAACTGCACGACCTGCCTCAGTGACAAGACGTGTACAGAATGCAAGAACAGCAAGATACTTACTCCCAGTGGAACTTGCGATGATGATTGCCCGGATGGTTTCTATGCGCATTCCAGCACGGAAGATGATCCAACCATTGGAAGCCTCTGTGTAGAATGCCCCGAAAACTGTGCTAAGTGCACCAGTCCGGATCATTGCACGGAGTGCAAGTCCGCTACCTATCTTACAGACGATCACACCTGCGATCTGCTTTGCCCTGACGGGTTCTATGGGGACGGCACTGCTGACACTGGAAGGGTGTGCAAGAAGTGTTCCGATGACTGCAATCGCTGCGCCAGTGACGACATGTGCTACGAATGTAAGAACCACAAGTTCTTGACACCCAGTGACGCCTGCGAAGCAGAGTGTCCAGAAGGGTACTATGCAGATCTCTCCTCCGAAACTCCATCGGTGGGTGGCCTTTGCATGCCATGCCCCAGTGGATGTGCCGCCTGTGATGGACCGGACAGTTGCACCGTGTGCAGAGACAACAAGTTCTTGAACAGCAAGTCTCGTCTCAATCCCACGAACGAGTGTCTTGAGAAGTGTGCAGAGGGCAACTATGGGAAGACTGGCAAGAAAGACGGCACCTACGGCACATGCGAACCCTGTCCAGCAGAATGTGCAAGCTGTGTCAGCTCAGATGAGTGCCTTTCTTGCATCGACGGCTACAAGTTCTCGAAGTCGGATCGCTCGTGCACCAGCTTCTGTAAGAGTGGCTTCTTCAAGAACGAGAAGGGCAAGTGTCAAAAATGTGCTCATGGATGTGACATGTGTGTGAACGCCTTCCTTTGTACCCGCTGTTCAGAGAACTTGTACGCGACTGATGACATGACCTGCCAGTCTGATTGCCCCAATGGCTTCTATGGAGTTGGGATAAAGGCTACCGGGCGCCGGTGCCAGAGATGCAAGCCCCATTGCAGCAAGTGTATCGATGGGGACATCTGCACCGAATGCACCAACCGCAAGTTCCTGACCCACCTTGATACTTGCGAAAGTATATGTCCTACGGGGTATTACCCGGAAGCACCCAACGAGAGCCAGCCAACAGGAGGTATTTGCTTTCCTTGCCCTCCCAACTGTGTTGCCTGTGAGTCAGCAGAGAAATGTACTGTCTGCAATAACAACACCTACCTGACCGACGACCACCAGTGCAGCCTGAGTTGTCCCGTTCATTTCTACGGCGATGGTACCAAAGGTGTGGGCCGCACTTGCATGAAATGTGGAGATGATTGTGCCAAGTGTGCCGGAGACGATCTTTGCATTGAGTGTAAGAATGGCAAGTTTCTGGTCCCAGCGGGGACGTGCGAGCTGAGATGCCCCATTGGATACTACCCCTCAACACCTGCCGGTATGATCGGTGTAGGTGGCGAATGTTTGCCTTGTGCCGAGAACTGCCACAAGTGTACGGGAGCTCATACTTGTCTCGTATGCAGACAAGATGCTTACCTGACGAACACATCGCTGTGTGTGGAGGAGTGCCCTGTTGGGTTTTATGGGACTGGCAGTGGAGGTTACATGCGCACCTGCCAGCCTTGTGCTGAGCACTGCAGTCAGTGTATCGGTGCAGAGAACTGCACTGAGTGCATGGATGGTATGTACTTGACGCCGAGTGAAACTGTCAGGCCGACTGTCCGGACGGATTCTATGAAAGCATTCAGCTGGGAACGGCGGCAGGAACTTGTGAGCCCTGTGCTGCCAACTGTAGCACATGCATAAACTCCATGATTTGTACGGAGTGTCAGAATTATCAATACCTCAACGGTGACTCCACTTGCTCGGAGCTGTGCGAGCGAGGGTTCTATTATCACATGCCTGATGATACTGGTGGAGTTGGTGGGATGTGCAAGGCCTGTATCAACCACGCAAGCACATGCGTGAATGAAACTCTGGCAACGCAGTGCAAGGACAACATGTACCTCTCATCCTACACCTGGCAGTGCGACAAGGGCTGTGCCGCCGGTGAATACCCTGTTGAGCCCATCAACGGCATGGGTGGTGAGTGTCGACAGTGCAACGACAATTGCAGTCTCTGTACCTCCTATACCTCCTGCACTCAGTGCCAGCTCTACACCTACCTTAATCCAGATGATTGGTGCAGGCACACGTGTCCCGAAGGCTACTATGCAGAGAATGGCACAGACGGCGTGGGTGGCCTGTGCTTGGTTTGCCCTCCAACTTGCAACCTCTGCAATAACGCGGATGACTGCACAGAATGCAAGAGGTATACTTTTCGGACACCTTCTGCCACCTGTGAGAGCGAGTGTCCAGACAATTATTGGGAGTTTGGAATGGATGCAATCGGAGGTACATGCGAGATGTGTGCCGAGAATTGCAGTCTTTGCATCAGTGACCAGCAGTGCACCGAGTGCAACAGCTCACTGTTCCTCTCGCGGTCTGGGGAGTGTGTGGAGCACTGCTCGGATGGAGACTTTGAGCTGGGAGCAGGAGAAAGCGGACGAACTTGCCAGAAGTGTCCACCGGAAGTCAGCAGGTGTATCAATGCATCGTTTGCGACAGAGTGCAAGGATTCCTTGTATTTGACTCCTAATGGAACGTGTGAGGAGAAATGCCCACCTGGATTTTACATGCACGGTGAAGGAGAGTTTGGAAGAACATGCCCGAGGTGTGCCCAAAACTGCAGCCTGTGCGAAGATTCCCATACATGCACAGAATGCCAAAACGCACACTTCCTGACTCCCTGGAACTGGTGCGAATTGGACTGCCCCGTGTCCTACTACAAGTCAGGAAACGAAGATGTTGGCAACACGTGTGAGAAATGCCAGACTCACTGTCGCACCTGTATAAGTGAGTTTGAGTGTACCGAGTGCACGGACAACAAGTATCTGACACCCGGCAGAAGTTGTGAGTCCTTGTGTCCCGACAACTTCTTTGAGTTAGGCAGCGGTCCAACAGGGAGAACTTGTCCACCCTGCGAGACGAACTGTCACAAGTGCGAGTCTGCCACCTTGTGCACAGAGTGTAACAACTCCCTGCATCTGCTCGATGGCGACTGTGTGCCAGTCTGCCCAGATGGATTCTTTCACGAAGGTGCTGAGGACAGAGGACGCATCTGCAGGGACTGTGACAGTTCCTGCGCCAAATGCAGTGGCTGGGACGTGTGCTTGGAATGTTCAAAGTCCATGTACCTGACGCCGAACAGCACATGCCAAGCCCAGTGCCCGGACGGTTACTATCATAACGGCACCGGTGACTTTGGACGTACTTGTCCACAATGTGCAGAGAACTGCAGTCTCTGCACTGCTGCTGACACTTGTACTGAGTGCAGGAATTACACATACCTCACACATGAAGCCTGGTGCGAGTCTGAATGTCCAACTGGATACTACGAGCACGGCACAGAATACCTGGGGAGCACGTGTGAGCCGTGCTCAGAAAATTGCCGCGATTGCACTAGCAATTCCGTTTGCCTGGAATGTGGCAACGAGAAGTATTTGGATCCCTCAAGCGCCAGCTGCAAGACCTCCTGCCCCGATGGTTTCTTTGGGAAGGAAGGAACGGATGTCATCGGCCGTCTTTGCGAGCCCTGCCCATCCACCTGCAACATGTGCAACTCAGGGTCCGAATGTACGGAGTGCAAAGACTTCAACGCCTTGACGCCCTTCAGTACTTGCGAGAAGCTGTGCCCGCCAGCATTCTACCCCAACATCACTGGAGAGATTGGCGCGATTTGCGCACGGTGTGACGACACCTGCAATACCTGTGACTCTGCAGAGGTCTGCACACAGTGCAAGATGCATTTGCTGCTGAATCCTGATGGCAAGTGTCGGGAGATCTGCCCTGTCGGCTACTACCCGTTGCCTGGCCGTGGCCCTATGGGTGGAAGTTGTCCGCTCTGCTCCGAGAACTGCAGCCAGTGTGCTAATGCTGATGTCTGTACAGAGTGCAGGAACTCGACGTTCTTGACGCCCTACTTCTCCTGCGAAGCTTCCTGTCCGCCGGGCTACTTTGGGCAAAGCGACGGAGAGATCGGAAGCGTCTGCCGGCACTGCCCAGCGGGATGTAACCTCTGCGAGAGCTTAGAGGTTTGCACCCAGTGCAAAGACCACAAGTTCTTGCAGCCAGATGGAACCTGCGGAGATGTTTGCCCAAAAGGGTACTACATGCTCGAGGGCACCGGTGCATTTGGAATAGGAGGGTCATGTCCCCTCTGTGCCGAAAATTGCAGTCAATGTGTAAACCAGACATACTGCACCGAGTGCAGAAACAGCACATACTTGACTCCATTCGGATGGTGTGCTGCAGACTGCCCCGACGGATCTTATGAGCATGGCAACTCGACTGTCGGTCGCACATGCCCTTTGTGTCCCTCCAGCTGCAACACCTGCGAGTCAGAAACGCATTGCACAGAGTGCAAGCGGTCCACGTACCTGACAACTTCGCACACATGTGAAGCAACCTGTCCAAAAGGCTTCTTTGCAAAGCGAGAAGGGAAGGTGGGAGGACAATGCGAGATGTGTCCCCAGCAGTGTCCAGAATGTGTGAGTGCAGGGGTGTGCACCAGGTGCAGCGCACCTTTGTCCCTTACGCCGCATGGAGAGTGTGCAGAAAACTGTCCAGATGGATACTACCAGGAGGAAGAAGAAAGCGGTGGAATTTGTCCCATGTGCCCAGAAAATTGCGCAACTTGTGATAGCAAGGAGAAGTGCACCTCGTGCAGACGTGGCACGTTCATGACCGAATACCACCAATGCAGGTCTGTCTGTCCTGCAGGCTATTATGGTCTGTTCGGAACATGCTATACCTGTCCAGACACTTGCAACTTGTGCACATCAGCTTCCGAGTGTACGGAGTGCAAGAATGGAACGTACATGACGCCAAGTGGTACTTGTGAGTACGAATGCCCTGACGGATATCATCAACGCGGAGAGAATCCCATCGGGAGATTCTGCTCAAAGTGTCCGTGGACATGCTTGACTTGTCTAAGTGACGATGAGTGCACCTCGTGCAAGAATCATTCATGGCTCAGCCCTCACAAAATGTGTGACTTTACTTGTCCGGATCACTTCTACAAAGATGGCGACGAGGAAGTTGGGAACGAATGCCGTATGTGTCCGGGGGATGCCAGCAAATGCATATCTGCAGAGTACATGAGCGAGTGCAAGAACGGAAAGTACTTGACACCGTCCGCGAAGTGTGAAGACTCGTGCTCGAAGGGCTACTATCCTGCAGGTTTGGAGTCTTTTGGTCGAACTTGTTCATCCTGTGCCGAAAACTGTAGTGCCTGCGAAGATGCGACAATTTGCACGGAAT
>Ga0187764_1077399_pt1 | contig 7648 bp, 1 predicted proteins | sample 40_thenscriptome_FD_200430 | JGI IMG/M metagenome (GOLD analysis project Ga0187764, IMG submission 200430) | Metatranscriptome of Jellyfish Cassiopea xamachana and symbiotic dinoflagellate Symbiodinium under thermal stress from Pennsylvania, USA... | ecosystem: Host-associated > Invertebrates >... | reverse complement strand
GGTTGGTGCACGGAATGGGCCATGACAGGCACTCTAAACTCGCGGAAGAAGAGAAAGGCTCAGGGTCACTTCTGTCATTTCGCGGCTTGCAATGCCTGCTACCAGGGCGGCCCAGGGGCTGCTATAGGGAGACTTGTTCACTGTCTCCGTCGCCATCGCTGCACGCATCGAGGCTGTGCCGGTGCTCCTCGTCGTCCAAGTTCTCTTCGTCCCCCGAGTGGTTCTGGGACGGGAGATTCGCAGTGGTAGCCATATCCTTTTCCGCTTCTTGGCTATCCTCATCAATACTTCTTGGCGTCACATCGAAGGACACGGCACTCTTCGTGGTGGCCGGGTCCTTCCCCGGTGTGCCCTGATCGCAGGCAAATTCGAGCTCCTTCTCGGATGCCGCATCTGTCCCCTCATCCTGGCCGAAGCTTGTCCCCAGGGCGAAGCTCACTGTGGTCGCGCCATCCTTGTCTTCTTCTCCTTGGCTGTCCTTGTTACTTGGCGTGACGAAGTCCGTCTGTACGTCGAAGGAAACGGCACTCTTAGTGGTGGCCGTGTCCTTCTCAGGCATTCCCACCTTCCACGCGTCCTCTGCTTCGGCTCGCGGAGATTTCAGCTCGGATATGCCTTCGCGCTCATTCGGCACGTCATAATCCTCGTCGTCGCCGCACGAAGGATGGACCTGGTGGGAGTATTCCTCGTCGCTCTTCGGAGATAAGCAGAGATGCTTTGATCCTCCTGCTCCGTGGCGGGGAGACAAGAGCAGGCTCGGCAAAACGCTGGCCCCAGCAGCCTCGTCCTGGTTGGGGATTTCCTTGAGCGCGTCCTTTTGGCGGCTCAAGGCCGAGCTTGCCCGTGCCATGCGATGTCTCACCTTCGCCACCCAAAACTTGCGCATGCTCGTGCAGAGATCTCCTTCAGATCCATCGGCCAGGTAACACCCGTGGCCCTTGAACGTCACCACGTCCTCGTTGAAAAAGAGAACAGCTAAAACCTGACACACATAGCCAGCAAAGGCCGGCGGGAGAACCGCCCATAAGGTCATCTCTCCAAGTTCAGAAAGATCAGGCAGCCCGGCAAAGGGCTTCGGCTCACTGCCAGCCATGGAAGCGACCCACCATTGAAAGCGGGGAGCCGCCGCGCGGCTGATGGAGGCGAGCAGAGCAGCCAGGAAGCAGCCCTTCATGGCATACCACTTGTTGCCCAAGACCGTCATCATCGCGCAGAGGACGGCGGTATATCTTGCAGCATCCACGGCCGCGGCGGCCAGCAGAGCCGCCACGAAGAGCTCTGACCGATCGTGGCCTCGTACGTCACACACTGCGAGGACTCTAAGAAGCATGCCAGGCGGGAGGAGGCAAGCAAAGTCTCGCAAAGCCCAGGGGCCCCAGACGTTCAAGCGCCGAAGTGCTGAGAAGAGGATTGTCAGAAGCAGTGGGAGTCCAACCACCATTGCAAAGGCAAACATCTGGATCTCCTCTGGCGCCCGGCCGTTCAGCTCCCACCATTGTGTTATGTCCTGCGCTGAATAGCTGCCCAGGGAGATGAACACCTCTGACGCGAGGAGAAGCAGAAAGGAGCGCTTCTTCAGCCAGGCGCGCACGCTGGTGATGGGCAGGACGTAGGAGGCATAGCAATAAGGCGCCTTGAAAAGCAAAACCAAAGCCGTGAAATAGACCACGAACAGCACCTGCTTGTAGATCCACAAGCTCTCGGCGTAGCTCGTCATCAGCGCAAGCCAAGCGACAGACCTTCGCAGACCTTCCAAGAGGCCTAAGCGCCAAATGGCCACCTGAAAGCCGTGCTGCAACTCCTCGTTGAAATTCCAGATCAGGAACAGCAATCGGGAGGATCCCTGGACACCCGAGACAGCGGCGAAGGAGAGGATTGACCACTTCGCTTCCAGAAGGTGCTCGGGAAGCAGAGGCAGAAGCAGAAAGGAAGCCATACCGAGGGCCTGCGAAGTGGCCATCAAGAGATTCGGCGGGAGGCCATAGGACAACGTGAGCCAGAGCACGGCGCCCAGAGCCTCGCCCGCATGGTATGCACTCCAGAGCTGCGCAGAAGGAACCAGACGTCCAGCGACTCCTTCAACCTCAAGCGACTGAAGAAGGAGTTCACCACATGCAGTCGTAGTGTAGCACAGCGCCATCACAAGATGGATCCTGAGACATAGATTCCAAGCGCAGGGCTTCATGAGACATCTCTCCACCACATCGCGCTCCTCTCGCAGCTGCCGTGCCTGGGAGATGTCACGTTGAAGGGCGACCGCACTCTCTGTGGGCGCCGACGACACAAGCACCTCTTCTGCAACGGCCTTCATGATATCGTGAGCCTTCGTCTCACTCACGGGTTGCGTCAGGAACTCTCGATCATCAAAGATGTCGATGACCTCCATTTCGTTGGCCATATCTGCGGTGGCGGACACGCGGCGAAGGGGTGTACTCCTCCTTGCCCGCACTGCGCGATGTAGCTCCTCCTGCGAGGCGTCCGTCTCCCAGAGTAGGGCCCCCGCGCCGCCCCAGTTCTTCGGCGGCTTTTGAAAGGCTGTCTCCACTTCCCTGTAGACCTCGGTGAGGTTGTGGTGGAAGGACTCACCAAAGCCTTCCTGGGCTGTGCGCGTCGCAGCTTTCGCAAGCTGCCAGTACTCCTCTTCCTCCATGGTCAGGCAATACTCCAGCGCACAGAAGAGGGCGCTGGCGAGCGAAAGGGTAGATGCGGAGTTCTGCGGGCGGAAGTAGACGCCCGGGATTCGACCCAAAGCACCAACTGCACAGCCGCACGTCGGCACTCCGACCAGCCCGAGCTCCACGTCCTGCTGCCCCACGGGCTCAGCATTGAAGGGCGCCAGCAGAAAGTCCACGCCTCGTCGAAAGTCCAGGCGGTCGAGCACGGCCACGCGGCCAGGAAAAGAGCTGACCACCTGTGCCAACCCATCCTGCGCAAGCACGCCATGCAAATCGCTGCAGGTACCGAAGAGGGCAACCTGCACTGAGCTGTGCCGCACGAGGATCAGTGGCAACACCTCGGCGACCTGCGCAGCACCTGTGTGCTGTGCCCAGGGCCCAGCAAACAGGAGGATCCTGGCCTTTGGGTCCTCCTTGAGGTGGGCGCGGCGCTGCAGCGCCGCTTTCGCAGAGGCCCTCTGTTTCTTCAGATCCTCCACGCTGCTGTCGACATCGAGGCTTACCAGTCGCGAAGGATGGCCCAAGGCTCTCGGCTTGCGCTGAAGGGCCTGGAAGAGGCTGTGCTCCCGTCGCAGCGATGCCGCTGTGGCGGCCGAGAGCACGCAAAGGCCACGTCCGGACTGGCAGTCCTTGATTCGTTGTACAGCCGCCCACATCATATTGAAGCGCCCTTCAAAGGTGCAAAAATTCCGGAGGGTGGGCAGCTTGAGATTGAAAACGACAGAGAGGCGGCGAAGCGCAATGGTGGTCTTCCAGCAGCGGTCGCAAATGAGTTCGGAGTCGACGGAGCCCATCTCCAAAGGCTTCCGGAGCATCAGAACCATGGGGATATGCAGCTCGCTGAGGTAGAGTGGAGCCATGGCCTGGTGGCAGTCGAGGCAGTTGAACACGTCAGGTCTCAGCGCATCCAAGAGCAGAGCCACTGCCTGGTTCCAGAGCGAGAAGAATCGCAGCACTCGGAGCTTGGACATGGGGCCGGGATAAATGCTCTCCTGCATTCTCTCCAAGAAAAGCTCATGCTGGACGAAATACCAGACCTTCTTGACGCCTTTCTCCTTCTTGGGGGACTCCCAGCGAAGCACTTTGGCGACGTAGCTCTTCCCATCGACGAGCATCGACAAGTCCGTAAACCACGCCAGCTCGCCGTAGTCGCAGCCACCGAGCATTGGATGGATGAAACTAATTGTACCGCGAGGATGCTCCTTCGCCAGATCCTCCAAGAAGATGCCAGCATCACCTGTGAAGCCTCGGATGTTGAGCTCCGGAACGTTGTGCTCCAGGGAGGCGAAGACCACGTGGCGCTTGCTGCGCTTGGAGCCCTCCGTAGCCTTGTCAGCCACAGGCGGACGAGGGGATTCCAGCGGGGCCTGGGACTGCCGGACAATGCTGAGATACAGCCTCGCCGGCGCATGGCAGAAGGGAAGGCCGATAAGCATCAAAATGAAGACACTCAGTCCCAAGGCAGTCTTCCACTGCGAAGGCACCCAGGCAGCGAGGAGCTCATCGCCGCGCTCACTTGCTTCCGGTGGCATGATCGTCTGCGAAGCGGCTTTGTCGACTTCCCGGCTTCCGCCAGCGTCGGTGCAGCGGCTGCCACGTGCATCCTGGAAGCTGGTCTCGGAGGAAAGCGTCCATGAGGGCGCCGGAGACGCGCCGCGGGCGACACAGCGGCTGAGATCATCAGTGATCGTATAATTCAGAAGCAGGTCGTTGAAGAGTATGCAGCACTGTCTTCGGTCCCCTTTCGGAAGGACGGCAACCTGCTTCCGGCAGCAGTCACAGGTGCCGCATGAAGCCATGTCCTCTGAGGCATTCCGCGGTGCAAACATCACGCAGCCCTGCGTCCCAGCGGAAGCGCACCAGGCAAAATCTTCGCCAGATCTGTAGCTGTGGCACTTCCAACCCACCTCGGAAGCTTCCGGAGGCTCACAGGGTGGGGGCTCCGGGGTGCAGCGGTGGCTGATCCAGATATCTGCTGCGAAGTCGGCACTTGTGGTGATGCTCTCGTGTGCACTCCAGCGGCCGCGCTCCACCATCCACCTGCGGCTGGCGGCGGCACCAGACATGTACGGCTCAACCTCGAAATCTTTGCTCCGAGGATCGAAGAGAGGGAGTCCGTAAAGGAGCTTCCGTGTGGGATGGATTCCATAGGACTTCTCCCAACCACGGCCCGGAGCGAACTTGGCTCGCAAAAAGCGGTCAACGCTCAAGTTGGCTGCCCAGGTGAAGTGGTCCACCGGAACCATGTCCAAGTCCGAGTCCTGCCCCCAGTCGTTGAACTCACCGCGCAGATGCATTTGCTTGTGCCAGGTGCTGTAGCACCGGAGGAGCCCGCGAACGAGGCAGTCACCTGCTATGTAACTGGAGCTCCCCTCTGCGTGGTACTGGACCAGGACCCCAACTCCTCCAAAGCTCTGCCATTCGCTCTGCGCTTCATAGGGCCGCCACGCGGTCCAATTCCCCCCGACATTCTTGATGCGCAGCCACTCCGCCCCTGCTGCATTGTGGCACAATGCCCTGCCGCGATTGCAGATGAGCCCTGGCCACTCGTGCATGTGCGGTCGGGCGATGATGCCCCGGTGACGGTCGACAGTAAACGTCGAGCGAAAGCTGGAGAAAGATCCGAGGCCGAGGAAGCTTTGAAGGCCTTCCAATGCTTCTACGACGTGCACGCCATCGCAGAAGGTCTCGAAGAGCATGGTGGCCGCCACCTTCGTACAGTTGGCCGTCATGCAGGAGAACATGCCTGCGAAGCCGTCTAAAGATACGCCGTCCGCAGCTGAGCTGTGCATCGGCTGATCAAAGGAGAGTACGATCTGCACCGTTCCTGCAGGGCCAGAGAGCACCGCAGCGTGGGAGGGCGACACGGCCACCACGCTGGGAGGAATCGACCTCCTGGGGCCCGGCACCAAAGCCACGGCCGCCAAGGGCGGCAAAGAGGTCTGCAAGCGGCCCCCGGCTCCAACGACGATGCGCAGCTGCCCGGATGTTGCAATGATGTCCTGCAGCTCGGTGTGTTCCTGCCAAGGCGACCACAACAGCGCTTCGCGCGTCTCCGTGCTGTGGAAGTTGGCCAGCACCGCCACACGCTGTTCCTCAGAGCAACCACGGATGAAGGCCAGGACATCTTGGATCGGTGGGTCCGGCGTCATCAACTTGTCGCACTCCTCACTGCCAAAGGACCCGAAGTGATCACGACGCAGCGCGTTGAGTCGGGCAATGAACAGATAGTTCCCAGAAGTCATGTCAAAGTTGTCCCGACTGGCCACATTTCCTGATTGGTGAGTGGGCACCGCCTGCCAGGCGAGGGAGGCTCCAAGCTCCTCCCGGGCCCAGCCGTCGAGCGCGCTGCCCGGCGAGTCGAAGTTCTGTTCGTCCCCTGCATAGTGGAGCGGAATTCCCGGCCAGAAGGTGATCACCACCAAACAGACATGGAGGTGCCGGGTGCTGGTCATACTCTGCAGGCGCCAGTTGTCGTGGTTGTTGCAGAAGTTCCACATGGCGTACTCATGCCGGGCATTGGCTGGGTCGTACACGTCGATCATGCTCCTTTCTTCGGCATAAGCCAACGCGAAGCCGTCAGCATACTGGGGCTGCGAGTACACGAAGGCGGTGAACATGTACCAGTAATACGAGTACACAATTCCGCCCTTCATGGTGGCCGGCCCGTCAATGAAGCGGTCGGTGCCATACATGTTTCGATCACGTCCTCGGCCGGTCATCGTGGCATACCGCTCTGGGGTCACATAGAACTCGCCGAACAGACCGAAGCTCGCTTTCCCCAACGATTTGGCATGCTCCCTCACGGCCGGCGCCCAGGCCTTGTAGAAGTTGAGGGGCACTTGCATTGGCGTGTCCACGCGGAAGCCATCAATGTCACAGCTCGATATCAGTGCTTTGCTCATTGCAATGTATTTCTGCTGTACGCGCGCATGCTCCAGCCGGAGGTCATCCATGGTACCATAGAGCTTTCCGAAGTGAATCTGGAAAGGATCGTAGTAGTCCTGGAGGTCACCGTTGTGGTGGAAGTCACTGCTGCTGTAAGTTCCCCGGCCTTGGTCCTCAACAGGTTCACCATGCTGGCCGTAGAGGGTGCCTGGGTAAGAAGCGTCAGCATCCCAGGTGTTGTTGTACCAGAAGTCTATGTACGGCTGTCGACCGGCCGGCGTCCAGTGCAGATCCGAGTTGGACCTTCGGGGCCGCAGGTGGTACTCATGGCGAGATCCTTCCTCGTGGATTCGGAAGGGCGCCGATTCGCCTTGATGACCTTCGAAGAAGAACTCATTGCCCATGTGGTTCATCACCACGTCTACGATAACATACATCCCAAGCCGGTGTGCTGAATCTGCCAGCTGTCGCAGCTCATCTAACGTTCCCAAGCGCTGGTCCAGGAGCGTGAAGTCTGTCTGCGAGTACTGGTGGTACGAATTAAACCCATTCTGGAAGATGGGTGAGATCCAAATGGCTTGGCAGCCCATGCCCTTGATGTAAGGCAGCTTCTGAGTCAGTCCCAAGAAGTCCCCGCCGTGCCTATACGTCATGTCTCGAACGTCGAAGCCTCCTTGGTAAAGGTCATTGTTGCGAGGCTCGCCATCGGCGAAGCGATCTGTAATCAACTGGTAGATGGATAGGGAGCGCCAGTCGTCGGGAGACGGGAAGTAAGTGTGATTTCTCCACTCACCTCGATAGCTTTCCGGCGCATGGCGCTCCTCTAGGTTGACGTTCCACTTTGCATTGGCCTCTGTGAGGGGTGCAGCAGACGTCCGTGTCGGTAGTAGCAAGAACAAACAGCTGTACAGAAGGAGCCCTCTTGCCCGTTTCGCTGTCGCCCACTGCGAAGCTGGCATTGTGGGCACAGCCGGGAGCCACTGGGATCCAGAGGAAGCTGCACGTTTCTGAGCTTCTTGGAGACCCGGCTCGTCGACGTTTGGCCGTCGGATATGGGGTGTGCAGGGCACGGGAGCGCCAAGAAG
>Ga0187764_1060781_pt1 | contig 7680 bp, 2 predicted proteins | sample 40_thenscriptome_FD_200430 | JGI IMG/M metagenome (GOLD analysis project Ga0187764, IMG submission 200430) | Metatranscriptome of Jellyfish Cassiopea xamachana and symbiotic dinoflagellate Symbiodinium under thermal stress from Pennsylvania, USA... | ecosystem: Host-associated > Invertebrates >... | reverse complement strand
TTTATTTGGTGACTCACAAGGTTCAGTCGCTGCGCTGCGCCTTCGCGGTGGAATCACCACATACCCCCCTCCTCGACCCCCTCAGGAGTCGAGCATAAGATTGGTTTTCCATCGCGAGTCCTTAGCAGCTGCGCGGGACGACGTTGATCTGGTGGGTGTGGTTGCACTTCCAGGGTCTATCTGGCCTATGACATCATCACTCTTTTTTACATCTGTCCCTACTTTCTCACCTTCCTCACCACTCTCCTTCCCTTCACCATACCTGCAAGGAATTTCAAGAGGATAGAGTTTAATAATATGTCGGCTTAAAGTTTCACACTTACCTCCAGCCTTGCGCACAACGGCTCCCCGAACTACACCGTCCTTGCCAGAAATCAGCCTTTCAATTCTTCCAATTTTCCAAAGTCCTCTCTTCTTGTTGTCTTCTTGAATTAAAACAATGTCCCCTACTAAGATTTTCTCTGTTGCTGTATCCTTGTGCCTGTGGAAATCTCGTAAATCGGTTAAATATTCACGTCTCCACCTTTGCCAAAAATGGTTTAGTATGTTAGTAAGATGTAAAAATCTGTTGGAAATTTTTTCTTGCTTATCCAAATTATCAACAATTAAAGATCCAATGTCTTCGGACAATGGAGACAACCTACGCCCAAAAATTAAGTGGAATGGGGTTAAAACTGTTTCTATTTCATCGTACTGATAGGTAAGGGGTCTTGAGTTTAACGTACACTCGACTTCAGATAGCACCGTTGTAAATTCATCTGCCGTTAGTTTAGCATTACCTGTAACCTTTCTAAGACACCTCTTCATTGTTCCTATCATTCTTTCGAAGAAACCCCCATACCATGCTGCCCGTTCTAAATTGAATTTCCATTCAATTCTCTTGGAGCTCAAAACCTCTTGCACCACGCCTTGTTCACACAATTTTTTCAAAAACTTTGCTGTTGATTTAAAGGTTTTAGCATTATCAGATACAATTAGTGATGGAGTGCCTCTTCTTGCACAAAAACGTCTAAGGCAGTTTACAAATGTGGGAGCAGTTAGGTTCTCAACCAGTTCTAAATGAACTGCTCTCGTAACACAGCAAGTAAATAGTGCTATCCATGCCTTTTCCATGTCCTCCTGGCATTTTATGTACACTGGGTCTGCAAAATCTATGCCTACCTTGTCAACAGGAGGAGCCTTGGATACCCTAAAGTCAGGCAGAGGTGCTATTTTGGGTGCATGGTATGGTTTCCCTTCCAACTTCCTGCAAATGAAACAGTCATGAATTACCTTTTTTACATACTGTCTCCCTTGGGTAATCCAGTACCGGGCCCTTAACTCTGCTAGAGTACTTCTCACCTTGCAGTGGTGTACCTGCTCATGACACTGCAAAATTACTAGGTCAGTAAAGTGACAATTTTTTGGCAAAATAATAGGAAACTTTGCTCTCTCTTCCAAATCTGAGTGCTCAAGTCTACCCCTGCAAACTAGAACACCATTTTGTTCTACAATGTCCAAGCTTTCCCTTATTTTCCCAAAATTTGCATCTTCTTGCAAGGTGATTTGTGAATCCCTCACCCATGTGTTCTCTGCTTCCTTGATTTCTTCTGCACTCAAATCTTTTTCCTTACATTCTCTACCATCTTTCCTATTTTTTATGTTTGTTATGAACCTTCTTACATATGCTGTTATTCTTAACAATTTGTTTAGCCTGCCATACTTCTTCAAATCTATAACCTTACAAGGTCTGGGTTGTTCTTGTAAAACTGCTGTCAGCACACTCACATTTCTTTTTTCCTCACTCGCTTCACATGTCTCTCTAGGGTTAAATTTACCTGGCCATGCATTCTCACCTTTAGTTAGCCATGATGGCCCATTCCACCACAAATTGCTGTCCTTTAATTCACTGGCTACTGCACCTCTAGAGCCTATATCCGCTGGATTCTCTTTCCCTGCCACATGACCCCAATCTTTCTTTTGCGAACGCTGCAGGATTTCATTTACACGGTGCTGTACAAAGATTTTCCACTCCCCTTGATTGTGAATCCAAAATAGAGCAGTTTTACTGTCAAGCCAGAACCTTACACAATCAATGTTGATCTGTGAATGAAGAGCATTCTTTACCGTATCCATGAGATTCACAAGAATACGTGCGGACATAAGCTCTAATCTTGGTATTGATAAAGCCTTTAGAGGGGCAACTCTTGTTTTGGAGCATAATAGCCTAGAATAAGTACCCTGTGTGGTTACACAAACAAGAAAGATCATTGCGCAGTAGGCATACCTACTCGCATCACCAAATCCATGTAGGCTTACTTTAATAATTTCACCCTCGACCTTAGCTAGCATACACCTAGGAATAACAATCTTATCTGTCTTCTTTAAATCATCAAGCCACATTTGCCATCTTATCAATTTACTCTCAGGGAGCTTATCATCCCAACCAAGTCCTTCCCTGCAAAGTTCCTGAAAAAGAACTTTGGCCATAACACCAATTGGGCTAACCAACCCAAGAGGATCAAATAAGGTGGCTAGGGTGCTCAAGATGCCTCGCTTTGTCACAACAGCAGCTAGTGTTGATACAGTTCTCCCAATGTCAATCTCAAGCATATCTACTTTGCTATCCCAGGGAACCCCCAAAACCTTAGTCTTTTTCCCCAAATCTTTTGACACTCCTAAGCTTTCTTTGGCATAGCTACAACCATCTTGAGAGTATACACAAGCATCTTCATTCCAGCCCCTTTCATTGTTTGCAATTGCTTCACCAAGTGCCTTATCACTGGTTTTCCATTTCCTTAGCCTAAAACCCCCTTCACTCATCCTATTCTTGGCTTTATCATAAAATTCAAAAGCTGTAGCAGTGTTCTTACAACTCATCACAAGATCATCCACAAAGAATCCTTCTATCATAGTTCTCACAAACTCAGGATCCCTGTCACTATATTGATGTAAATGATGCTGTATAACTGCATTCAATAAAAATGGAGAGCTTGAAACCCCAAAAACAACTCTATTGAACCTATACGTAACAACTTCTGGCTCAGGATCACTTACATCCTTTACCCATAGAAATCTCAAGCAATCTCTATCTTCAGGATTTATTTCTATGTTGAGAAAAGCTTTCTCTATATCTCCTACTATTGCTACACTATTGGCTCTAAATCTAAGTAGGATATCAAATATTAGGGGTGTTAGAGCAGGGCCTTTATGTAGGCAGTCATTTAAGGATGTGCTAGTCTTTCCATCTTTGCATGATGCATCATAGACAACCCTCACTTTGGTTGTCTCAGCATTCTCCCTACAAACTGCCTGATGTGGCAAATAAGATACCTTGTTAGCCTGTTCTAAGGTTGAAACTTCTGAAATAACATTGGCTTCTAATTGTTCGGTAATGATGCTATCATACTGTTTCAAGATTTCAGGTGTTTGCTTGAGTTTTCTTAACTGGCTCTTGAGTCTTGCCTTACTATTGGCATAATTCAATGGTAGAGGACCATGCCCCACTTTCCATGGTAACCTTACTGAATAACGTTCACCTGTGAATTCAATGTGATCAATTACATCCTCATGAACCCTATCATTTTCCCTGATTCCTAGAGAATCAAGATCCCATAATTTGTGAAAGCTACTTTCAACTTCCCTTCTAAAGGAAGTCAAGGCATCATGGACAAGATTGACACTAACAGAATCATTAATAAGTAATTTCTCACCTTTGATTTGTCCTGATAGAACCCAGCCCAAGGTTGTCCTCACAGCGACAGGCTCTCCAGGCCCCCCTCGTATGGCTTCACCCATCTGGAAATTCCACAAGTAGTCTGAACCACACAATATGTCCACATCTAGAAGCTCTTGATCAGTAGTGTCTGAGAACACAATCTTATTTAAATGTGAGTAATTTTTCTTAATTTCTTGAGCTTTAACATTACTAATACAAGAAATTTCACAAACTTCATAGGCTTCAATAGTAACAGACTTACCAGCAAACATGGGACATACAGTAAGCTCATACACATCTCTCTTTTCTATCTCAGCCGCACTTCTCCCAAAAGCTTTGATGCCAAGCTTTTCACTTCTCACTGGCACTACACTCAGCTTACTGGCAGCTTTCTTACTAATAAAAGTCTTCTGGCTGCCAGTATCAAACAATACCCTCATCTGCACACCATTCACATAGGCCAGTGCTGTCTGGAGTGCTACCTTCACCCCAGAACTAGCAGTACTGCCAACCCAAGATGTAGCATAGACATTGAGGGAGGACGCACTGGCTGCTTCTGCTTGCATTTCCCTGCTTATGGTGGGCGCAGGGTCAGGATTGCTTGAATTGGCGTTTGCGCTGCATATAGCTACATGGTGCCTACCTTTACAATTCTTACATTTCGCTTTGCTATAACATTTAAATGACCTATGGCCTGCACGTAAGCATATGAAACATTTACCTGACTTCATTAAAATGTTCTTACGATTATGAGGCGTTATAACCTCGGAGCATTCTTCAGACTTGTGGTTGCCTTGACAAAAACTGCACTTCTGTTCTTCTTTTACGAATAAGGCTGAGACTGTTCCCACACCATTGCTCCTCGATTGAAACTTTGGCCTTTCCCCGTGACTCTGTGGCTTGAATATTGGAACATGGCTCTCTCGTACTTCAATCTCCTTCCCGAGTGCTCGTACAAATTCGTCTAGTGTCCACTCCAAATGACTCTTTTCTTCAAAACGAACCATGTTGTACCTAATGGCTTCCGGAACTTTCTCCATCAATATTGGCACCACAATACTGGAATAAGAGCTCCTGTCAACTCCAATGGCCTCGAGTCCGCGATAGTGAATCTCGATTTGATCTTGCAAGGTGCGGAGGCGAATCACGTTTTTCTCACTGAATACTGCTGGCAAGTTTATCATTTCGTTGATATGCGCTCGTTGAATCACGCTAGGTTTGGCAAATCTGCTTTTCAGAATATCAACAGCGGTTTTGTAGTCTTTCTCCGTGAGCGGTATTCCAGCGATCACATTTCTTGCTGGTTCCTCCAAAAAACTGCGCAAATACTTGAATTTGTCAACTGCTGCTAGGTCCTCGTCTTTATCAATGGCACTCTCAAAGGCGTCCCAGAACTCTTGCCATTCAGCAACTTTACCCGAAAATTTCTTTAATTCAAGCTGCGGCAGTTTGGCCTTAACACGTGCTCCAGGTGTTTTATTAGAACTGGGATTTACATTAGAACTGGAAATAACAGGGCTAACATTGAGCAACGACTTACTTTTATTTCTGTTCTCTAGCAGTTCTTCCAAACAGATTTTTGTGTATGTGATTTTCTCTTGTTGTTCGCTGACTTCCACTGCTTCTTTGTCGCGATCTTCATCGTCAATGTCATTTTCGACCATTTTCTCTAAAATATCATCGTCGAGTTTCTTCATGTCTTCTCTATTCTGTTCTAACTGTTCCAACCATTGTTTTAGCAACTTTGGATCGAGTTGTGATGGGTCTGCTTTCTCCGCATCACCAATTTTGTTCAACAGCCTTGTAACGACACTTCTTTTGGTCTTTCTCTTCTTCTTTAGCTTGTCTAACTCCATTTCTCTATTGTACTATATCCCGGACGGTGGACCATATGTAGAGATTTTACTCTCTTCTGATTCGTTTCTTATAGCACAATACAGAAAAGACTCAATAAAAAGACAAGTTCATAGTGATCGTGTATCTGCTTCTCGAACATCAATTTGAATACTACCCTGACTCATAACCGCATGGTTTTTTTCATATCAAATGACTTGCACAAGTTTTTCCCTAATATGGTTTACTAATTAGTTATACAAGAAATTGTCCAATAAAATTTAAGCTATATTACGTAAATGAAGTTTCTAGAACTTTCTACAATGACTAACAGATTTTTTTGTCTAACTAAGCTTTTATTTGGTGACTCACAAGGTTCAGTCGCTGCGCTGCGCCTTCGCGGTGGAATCACCACACTACTCACAATTGCACAGTACAACAACCACAGATGCTTTGATGATTAAGTTATCTATTCAATATTCATGCCAGCTCTTAATACGACAGACGATTTCCGTATGCTGTATATTAAAAATTAAACGCAGCACATTCAGAAGTTGAAAGGTAGGGTTTTTCTGCAATTAATTTAAGCAAAACTACCGAACATACACGTTTTTTTATAAGAAACCTAGCTCAAGGCCTAGTACTAAAAGATTCATAATTTTTGGCCACAGTTTAGTTCTAAAAGCTTCTTAAAAGTTTCTTAATTAAACGAACTAGATTTTAGTGAAAACATAAACAAAATATGAATGGAGGAAACTAGTAGTGTTACAGCAAACAGTACTCATCATTACGAGCTAAAATATAAATCAATGTTGTCCTTAGATTGTTTTTGTTCAGCTTTACGTTGAACCAGGTAACGATTTCAACGCATAATGTTATAAAAAGTTTCTTAGCTCTCTCCTTGTAGTTCTGAAAGTTTCTTAAAGTTTAGGCTGTTTGAACCAGGTTGCTTATACACTGGTTTCTTATAAAAAAACGTGTTGTAGTTATTCCCGCGGAATCATCTGGTCATCGCTTTATCACACAAAAAGAATCGACTTCTGGGGGAATTCTTCAAGTCTCTGCTGTCCCTCTTTTGCAGACATTTTGCCTTCTTCGCTGACTCGGCTACTGACGATGTAAAAGTACAGCGATGGATCGCATACTGTTTTGAGGGTGAGGAATGATGCGAAGAGGATGCGCACCTCTGAATCATTTCTACCCGACAGGACCAATTTAGGACATGGAATCATAAACACGATGAGCAATAGAGCTAAACCCAATGAATTTACAAATATCTTCATGTTGTTGTTGTCATCTGTTTGTGTTTGAATGCTGTTGGTGAACTGTTTTGACACTCTTCCTCCATTTGCCAAGTAGAAAAAAACCCAAACATAGGACAAAAGCATCACTGCTCCAGTAAAGAAACTGGATTTAGATATGGGAGCATCTGGATTTCCATCGTTTGCTAGGATGAAATAATATATAGATACTATTGCAAATCCTGCAATCCAGATTAAGATGCTTATGAAAGTTGCAAGTTTTGTTGTTAAAATGCACTTGAAACGCGATGTTGGAAATCTTGCAGAAACCAATCTTTGAATTGCCATAAATACAACATGGAGAAATGATATGCATGAGGCATATCTGCTGGAAAACTGTAACAAAATGAGAAAGTTGATATACTCATTTGAAATCTGATTTGATACAGTATGATAAGCAAATAAACTGCCAGAAGCCAAGAAGCACATATCTGACATGATGTTAGCCGAAAAAATGTTAGTCCAAGTGTGATCTAAAACAGCATTTTCCTTTTTTGTGCGTTGAAGATCTAACAGAGCAGCAGAATTTGCTAATAATGCAACCAAACCAAGCACTGTGTAACTTGCGCAAAACACCAGCAATACAGCAGCCATTGAGAGTGCCTGAAGCTTTTCAGTTTGAAGTTATTCGGACGTGAATTGTGAAAGCTGTGATCGTTACAATTCTTGAGGCAGCTCCTCTAATACTGTCTGCAACATCACTTTGAATTAGTCAAGTGCATCTATGAGGTAATACTCCGTATGGCTTTGACACTACCTTTCCATGTAGAAAGTTTTCAGTTGTGATAGCAATACTTGGGAAGGCTGTAGCATCTTTTGTCTGTCCGTGCAAAATCAGGTGCGCCTTGT
>Ga0187764_1073789_pt1 | contig 8194 bp, 1 predicted proteins | sample 40_thenscriptome_FD_200430 | JGI IMG/M metagenome (GOLD analysis project Ga0187764, IMG submission 200430) | Metatranscriptome of Jellyfish Cassiopea xamachana and symbiotic dinoflagellate Symbiodinium under thermal stress from Pennsylvania, USA... | ecosystem: Host-associated > Invertebrates >... | reverse complement strand
GAATTTTCCAACCTGGCCAAGGTCAAGCAATACAGGTGCAGAAAAGGACTTGATCCGGCCTCTGCATCTGAAGACATGTTGCAAGTGCAGCTTCGGCGCTGGTATTCCGGCGGAGGCTTGCGCTGTTCGTTAGCACATTTTCTTGCAAATCTGCTCCATGCTCTGTGGCCTTCAAGGCCGAGCAACTTTGTGAGCAAGTGGCTTCGTAAAACAATAAATCCAAAAGGTTGGCTGCTAACCGATCAGCCCCTTCGATGGCTGCTGCGTCTCAAACTCCACAACCTGAATCAGAATCAATGGCCCTAGCGAGAGATCCTCGTGGTCGTGGATCATATGTGGATGGCGTGCTCATCCTCTGTCAAGTCCGGCAGGTGAGCGCAGTTCGAGATTGCCGCTATGTCACCTAAAGGCTCGGCAACGTGGCTCTTCAGAGTCGCCAAGTGGACCAAGTCGACGGCCTCTACAGCACGAAGAGACCCAAGCCTTTGTATCGCGGTAATCATTTCATCAGGCGTGAAGCGGAACTTGGCTGCACCCCCTGCAGCCTGCAGTGCCTGCAGGCTCTCCATCCGACTCTTCCAGAGCCAGGGCACGTCGGACTTCGGGGTTTTGAACGGCACCGACTTGTGCGCTGATGTGAGCACACACAGGACCTCCATGGTATCCTTAGGCAGGACGGACTGCTTGAGAATGCCCAGCCACAGCGACGCAAAGTCATCGAGGGCCTTGCCCGTGGACCGGTACTGGTAGAAGCGCCCAAAGCGCAGCAAAACCCGCCGGGCCTTGGTGAGGATGGACACCTTCGTCGTCGCCAGAGGCGCTTCCGACTCGAAGGTGATGCTGCTGGAATGAAAGCACCACTCCAGCCAATAATGCTCATCGGAGCGCTCCTGGAAGAGTGGTGCGGCAGTATGCACTGCGAAGCGCTTCACCCTGGTAACCAAGACTGTTAAGAACTTCATGGCACCCCCTTTGGAACTCTTGCTGGTCATCTTCTTCTCGTCCTCCTCGGCTTCGTCCAATTTGTGCAAGGTGTCGCGCAGGAACTGTGCCAGGATGTGCAAGGCCATGTAGAGGCACATGAGGGTGAAGAGCATAGCAAGAGAACCTGCCAAGACCCATGTCGCTTCGCGAGATGGAGCAAGGATCAGAATGATAGCAACGGTGCTGAAGAGGAGAAAGCGGAAGATGGCAAGGCCGATCTCAAAGAAGTCAAGGATCTGGGCCTGGCTATTCTGGAATGGCTGGATCCATGAGCAATAAGCCATCTGCGCACCCGAGATCACCGGGTATGACAGCAGCTTTGCTCTTTCATCGTTGGTTAGAGATGTGTAGGTGACAAGCATCATGGCGGCGATGTCCAACCTGCGGATCACAAGATCGTACCACCAGTACCGGGGCTCAAAGCCGTTAATGAAGTATCCAAACCTTCGCTGATTCTCGGGGCTGTTCCTGTCCTTGAGGTTCCAAATGACGTGGATGAGCAGCATTGGCATGCCAACGCACCAGCAGCCTAAGCCAATGATTGCAACGGTGGCAAGCGGCATGTGATTACTGCTCCAGCACTCCATGTCTGGGTATGGCAGGAGGCGCTGGACTACTCTGTCCTCCTCCTCCTGAAATGGCTGGCACCAAATCATCTGGAGGTACTGCGACAAGAATCCAGGCCACATGTTGATCAAGGTGACCCATATCACTGGCACGGACTGGTACAACAGCTGGAAGGGGCCGGGCCATCGCGTGAAGAGGCCGAAGTCCAAAGTATCCAGGTCCACTTCCCCAGTGGCCAGCCCCGTCTCCGTCCTGGCCGGGATGATCGTCGCCGGTTCGGCCCTGAGCCGCGCTGCTTCATCTGCCAACAGGAAACCAAAGTCACTGCTTGCAGAAGCAATCCTCATCTCAGCAGTAGAGGAAAGCCTCGCCGAAACCGCCAAAGCCAGCTTTTCCGGAGGAAGCGCCTGGTCATCTTGTGGAAGGTCTGCCTGCTTGATGAGAGAGTACGCGAGCGCCCGGCGAACCAACAGATCCATCAGGTTCATGTCCATCTTGGAGGGGCCTGCAGCGAAGCTACACAAACTGGTCGCATCTATGTCCGTGGACAAGAGATCCAACAGAGTGACATTCTCTGTGCAGGCAGAGAGATCCACGTCCTTCTCGAGAAGAGCAACCAGCTCCGGAGTCTCCTTTGCAGCCTCCAGGCCCCTCTTGACCCAAGCCGGGCCCAGGCGAAGACCTTCCAACAAGTCCTCCGGGGCGTCGATCCCCAGGTAGATGTCAGGCAAGGCGAGGTGGTCAAGCGCAGCTGACTCCTTGAGGTCCTTGAAAGTCAAGTTCAGGTCCCCCAAGCGCGGACCAAGAACGTCTCCCAGCACTTCAAGAGCTGCCTTTCGTTGCTTGTGCTTCTTGGCCGCTTCGGTGACCTCGATGCCGGCCTTGCGCAGTGCCGGGACGACGAGATACGTGACAAGGGCGCACAGCAGGTAGCTGCTCAGAATCGAGAGCAGCGGCAGGAGAACGAAGTAAATAGCTGGGACCAGTTGCTTCGTCTGCTTCGAATCCCATATGTGTTCAGCCCAGCAGGACAGTGTGAAGCTCACAGCACTCAGCTTGGACGCTACGTCAAGCACGCCAAGGACCTGCCGGAACCACTCGGTGACCTCTGGTGGCCACGGGAAGTTCATGCTCCTCAGATCGTCACACGGGTCGCCCGTCTGAGCGCACTCCTTAATTTTCCTCTCTACTGACCAATCGAAGACTTGCAACTGCTCGATCTCGAAGTGTTCAAGCACAGAGCATGCTGTCATGAACTGGGTACCAATTCGAATCATGCTTGTGTGCAGACTGCGGCTGTCCTTCACCGCGGCCATGGCCGCCAACGATGCAACGGCGAAGTTGACGAGCACGTTTTGGGCGATGTCGGTGAAAACCACGAGTCCCATCCAGCTAGCTGCGAAGCTGCATTCTGAGCAAGCACCTGGATACGTATCCCGTGCATAGGCGGCAGGGCATTCGCCACATAGGAAGCCGGATGAACCTCGTGCGCACTCATTTCCTCCGAGGCAGACAGAGGTGCCATCCACCAGGTTCACCTCGCACTTCGCCGCCAGAATCTGCCCCGTCTGGAAGAAGCCCGGCTCTGCCACGGGCTGATTATGTGCTCCACTGCTGTCGAAGCCCCCGAAGCATGTCAGACCACGGTAGGTGCAGCTGGCGCAGACTTCCAGCTGCTCTGAGCCGTTGTTCACTGCCAGCAAGGCATGGCTGCCAGCGGTGCAGAAGCAGTGGCTCCTGTTCGCTGCACCAGGCTTGCTGTCTGCATTTGCCGGACATCTCTGGTTGCAGTCCTCGTTTCCGATGTTGGGCTTGAAGAATCCACGCCCGCAGGCGATGCAATGAGGCCCATCGGCAGCTCGTCCTCCCGAGTACCCTGGCATGCAGATGCAGTCTACTATGCTGCTGCCTCCCACGTTGTCAGTGATTGTGGCGGAGTTTGCGGGGCACTGCAGCTTCTCTGTGCCGCCCGGGCAGAAGTGGTTGCGTGGACATTCGAGGCATAATCCCTCGCTCTCGTAACGACCGGACTGGCACTGGCAGGAACTCTCCGTGGTCGCACCGGTATTTGCGGTGGACATCCACTGTGGGCACTTCGTGCATAGTGCATCGCCAACTGTTGCCTTGTACTCCCCTTCTGCGCACGCTTCGCAGCTGCCAGCTGCTGAGTCGAATCCATAGCCAGGACTGCACTGACAGTCTTTGCTGCTGACGACTGGCACGCCTGGAGGAACTGAGCGGTACTTCGAGCAGCGTACCGTCGCCTCCGCAAGCACGGGCACAGAGAGCAAAGGTGTCATTGAGGAAAAGATCGGATGCTCCTCGATGGACTCAGCGATGCCATCTGCAACCGCGGCTACATCCAAGTCTTGTAGCGTCAACTTGGCCTCGTCCATGCTGCGATACTTGATGGTGACAGCCAGCCGCATGTTGCCGGTGTTGCCGGTCGCCAAGCGCCGCTCAATCGGCAGGAATTCCAAGGACAGGGCCTCCTCACCACCTCCGAGAATACCCGAGATAGCATCAAGAAGCAGCGCTTGGAGTTCGGACAGCGACTCGTTGCGCTGCACCTCGGCGAGAACGTCCGCGAGCTCGATTCTCAATACCACAGCTGGCACGGTGGATTCATTACTAACGCCCTCCTCTGTCGGGGCTATGGTGACATCGTCGTCCACAGGCTCAGATCGTTCAATGCAAGACGCGTTCGATATGGAGCCCTGCATATAGGTCGTCAGGCCTTCCGGACAAGGTGTGCATGTGCGGGCATTGCCGACGTCCAATTTGTAGAAGCCAACTTCGCAGCTCACACACTGCCGCAAGTCATCAGATCGACGATAGCCGCTTGCACACTCGCAGGCCGCCTTTGTGACTGCACCACTTGACTTTGTGGTGTGATGTAGAGGACAGGGAAGACGTACGGCGATGTCCACCAGTCCACCAGCACAATGGTAGCCCCTGGTGCATGGTCGACACCTCCGACCTGTTGATTGCCCCATGGTGTAGCGACCGGGTGGGCAAGTAATCTGCAACTGTCCGGCCAGCACGAAACCTTCTGGAGAAGAACAGTCTGCACTGGCTGCACACCAACACAAGCTGTACGTGCCGGGTGTGCCGTCCCATGGTGCCACACCCAAAGCAGCCTGGAACTGGGCTCCGTTCTTTGTGACGCTGACCACTGATGTCCAGCTCGGGAACCCCAGAGTGGCTATGGCAGCTATGGACTCGGGCAAGGCAGGCGCGACGCCACAGCTACCCGTGACCACCGACACTTGATCACCGATCGCCAAGTTGGAGCCCAACAGGTTCACAGTGCAATCTGAGCCCAGCGGGCAAGTCGTGACCTTCTCCAGAGGCCCGGCCAACACCATAAAGCCAATGCCCTGAGTGAAATGCTCTGGCACAGTGCAATTGTCCACTGTGGGGACGGGGCGGCAGAAGCAAAGGCGATAGATGCCCGGTCGACCCCTCACCTCGACGATCTCGTCCACGACGAAGTTGAACCACTGTCCAGCGAGCGAACCGTCTTCCATACCGAGCGTTTCGAGGATGCCGTCGCCGGGGAAACCAGGCAAAGGGTCACCTGCGCCACACGCCTCGAGGACCATGAGCCGATCTTTTGCCCGAATGTCCTGACCTTGGATGATCGGGAAGTGGCACTCCTGGCCCACGACACATTGGACCTGCTGCGGCTCGAAGGGTCCCTCCAGCCTCATGCGTCCAGCCTGCACCCACTCCTCTGGATCTTGACATGCACCCTCGAAGGTAGCTGCGCACCAGCACAAGTAGTAGTCCGCCAATTCCACGGGAAACTGAATGAAAGGAAAGTCCATTGTCAGCCGGTGTTTCTCAGTGTCCACGTCCAAGACCTCATGCCCTGTTAGGTCAGCATAGTGCACCGCCCATTGCAGCTCATCGGTGCCACCCAACGAGGCGCATTCGAACCTCTGCAGGACGACAAGGTCGGACATGGTAAAAACATGTCCTAGAAGCTGCACGTCCAGACAGTCACGGCCTCGAACGCATGTCACCACCTCCATGGCCTGGCTCTCAAGCGGGCCTCCCACGATGAGTTGGCCAACGTGGATGCGATAGGACCACGCGGCCCCGCAATACATGCTAACGCAAAGGCACACATTGTAAACAGCAGGAGCAGGATCGAAATCTACAGGCCGTTCACCCCACTGGAAGCGGTTTCCGTTTTCTCCATACCCCGACATTCCCTCGTTCGCAACTCCATTGACTGAACCTCCATTCAGCTTATCATCGCACGTCGTAGAAGTCAAGCGTAGCTTGTAATGTTGTCCGTATCTTGACAAGCCAGGCAAGCTCTCCGCAGTGCAAGATCTTCTTCTGGGGCACGCCCAGGAATTCATTATCTGAGCCAACACAGGTTCGCATCCAGAGGCGTTCTCTGCATCTGTGAACCCGGGCTGGCAAGGAATGCATTCCACGTTGGCGGCACCAAGGCTCGTGCTCCCCGTCGGACAAGCCACACATGGCGCAGAGCCAACCGAGTCCTTGTAGCGCCCTGGAGGGCATGGTTCACAGCTCTCAGAGGCTTCGCTGGCCTGGAATCCTCGTAAGCATTCGCAGCTCCCCGATTGGCAGGCCTGCGCGCGCTTGTACGTCAGGATGTCCCGAATCACGAGCCTATCGTAGTCAGGCGCCTCTCCAGAGAACATGAGCACCTCAGGCTCTTCTGGAATCCAGACCGCAACATGGCCGTATCGCGGAACCTTCATCACACGGGCACCGTCCAAGGCATCAAGCTTGAATGCATTCGCCTGGTAGTCATACTCCCACATCTCGGATGTAAGCAGCATGGTGCTAGCTGCACGATCCCACACCGCTCGGTGACCCGTTCCGATACCACCCGCAAGGTGGTAACTCGTGGCCCACGGGTTCATGGGGTTGGGCGGAAGCAACTCCTCCCACTTTTCGGCCTGCACATCGTACCGCCAGAGGTCGTTCTTCTGTGGCGTCCCTCCAAAAATGAGCATCGATCGATCTGGCGAAGCCCACACTGCAACGTGATGATAACGTGCAGCAGGTGCGGTTCCCCCTTGCGTCATGTTCGTCCAAGAGTTCAACTCGATGTCATACTTCAGGAGATGGTTGGATGCAACATGCTTTGTCCCAAAGCCGGCGACTTCTCCTCCAAAAACCCACATGCTCCGCGTCTGCGCGTCCCACACAGCGGTGTGACGGCGTCGCGCCAGGCCTTCCGGCTGCACGGGGTTGGGGTTAGTGAAGGTGTTTGCCTCCATATCATAGATGAACAGCTCGCTGAAATATGAGCTGTACGCTACGAACGCTTGCTGTGAGCTGGAGTTGCCGCCCGCGCCCCCGAATACCAGCATAACACGTGCTAGAGGATCCCAGACCGCAGTGTGATCTCTTCTGGGATGCTCACTGCCATCGGGCTGCGTCTTGCATTCCAAAGGTGTCCAGAGATTGGCCTTCCAGTCGTACTTGAGGAGAATGGGATCCAGTATGGGGAAGACATTACGATCCGCTGCAATTGCCCCCTTCTTAGAAGTGTCGATTCCTCCGTAGACCAGCAGGAGCTGCTTCTCGGCATCCCAAACAGCTGAAGCAGAGGCTCGGCCCAGCTGGTCCGGAAAGTTTTGACTCTGCCAAGTGCTCTGGTTGCTGGCATTGCCGACCTCCTCCGTCAGGCAAAGCCTCCATCCTTGCTTCTCACCGTTTTGGTCAGGGGCCCATTTGATGAGACCTTGCGGCGGATCCAGGAGATCTGCGGATGTGTAAGTGCCGCTGTACACGCGCCCATTGATCTCCAAGTAATCATAACCGACCTCTGTCACAAATGTCGACACACTGAGATACTTTGAATTGTTCACATCCATGCTGATTGTGCAGCCATGCTGGTCATAGTCGTCAGGGAAGTTCGGACTCATTATGCAGCCATCTGCGTCCACTGTGCACATCCCGCTGAGGACCTTCCATGCGAATGTCGAGTTGGCCTCAGGGACGGGGGCTGCCTGCTCATCGAGGCACAAAGCGAATCCTCGCATTGGAGGACCTTTCACTCCATCTGTTGACCAAACGATGTCACCTGTTGGGATGACCCCTGAGGGACCATCGTAGCCGCTGTAGTTTACGCCGTTGACAAGGAGAACGTCACCAACATCCGTTTCAAAATCCATCATTTTGATGAACTTGGTGTTGTCGCTGGCCACCCTGATGATACATTCCTCATTCTCCCCGTAGGCCCTGGGATCGCTTTCACTCGTAGGACGGTAGACGCAACAAAGACCGCCTCCACATTCTGCCGAGCCATCACCACTGTAACCATACGTGTAGGAGCCATATGGGCCGTAGAAGAACGGGCCATAGCCGTAGGTCCCGTAGGAGTAGTTTCCTCCGTAGCCGCCATAGCCGTAGGTCCCGTAGGAGTAGTTGCCTCCGTAGCCATAGCCGTAATAGCCATAACCGTAACCATAGTTGCCATTACCATCGCCGCCAACAGACTCTGTATAAATAAGGCTGTACGTCTCGCAGGGCCCCGAGACCACCGTGAGTGAGCTCGCTTGGCACGGGGCAAATTGCGCCAACCACAGAGCTGTTACTCGACAGGCAAACCTCACCATACCAAACATGGCAGACCCTAGGACTACAGCAG
>Ga0187764_1013200_pt1 | contig 8228 bp, 1 predicted proteins | sample 40_thenscriptome_FD_200430 | JGI IMG/M metagenome (GOLD analysis project Ga0187764, IMG submission 200430) | Metatranscriptome of Jellyfish Cassiopea xamachana and symbiotic dinoflagellate Symbiodinium under thermal stress from Pennsylvania, USA... | ecosystem: Host-associated > Invertebrates >... | reverse complement strand
TAAAGTCACGCTGTAACATCTTTATCCTATTCTCTATAGTTTTCAGTGCCTGATACAATTGGCGTCTAGTTGCTTGTGTTCTTGAATCTACTCTACCGACTACAGTTGTCATGTTTTCCATTCCTTTTCTTGCTACAACTCTCAGTTTATTTATAAATGACGAAATTCTCTCTCTAGCTTGATCATCATTAACTGCTGTCTTAGATATTTCCTGTCGTATACGTCCCATTCCTGCTTTCAATAAAGAGCTGCTGCCTGCAGTCTTCATTGCATCCTGTACCTCCATCTGCAGTTTTCTCAGCCCATCTTTGAACTGGGATGTGTAATTTAACAAGATGCGTTCTTCAGAAAGTTTCTTCATCATTTTGTAAATGGCTGCGAAGTAGTCAAACTTCTCCAGGTCTGCATCAAACTCTTTCAAATAGCTCTGAATTTTGTTCATATAAAAGGCTTCGACTACTTTCCTTTCCATAATACGCTGCCTAATTAGAGCCTCGGAAGATGAGAACCATCTAGAGATATTCAATCGTTCCTGGCTTAGACGTTGGTGAATCTTGAACATAATTTGCTTTGGCAAACTCAGTAAATAGCTCTTTGGATTCAGTAAATATTCCCGTCTTAATAGCACATCTTTTGATGCATTAACTTGCTTTAACGCTACAATCACCCCTTCTGCTAGCCGAGAGGCCAAGCCTTCCAAGAAGTTTGGCAGCTTTGTATTTGCCTTAGACTGCAGGTTTTTTACATCTAAACCATCAAGCACCTTCTCCGTCCCTTTTGCTGCCATATCAACCCCCGAAGCAATTTGTCTTCGCAATTTTGAAAAATCGTACATCGAACCAACATCCTTTTGCAAATCATTAAAGATGGAGGAATTCGCCAAGGATTGCATATAGCTTATCGAGAGTCGAAGAGACTTCTGAAGCAACTTATGAAGTGGAAGCTTAGCTTTTCTGGTCAAATATCTATTAAGTTGTGCTAAGCCACTTCTGATCTCTTTCTGATGTTTTAAAACCTGACTCTCAAAGACTTTCATCCTTTTCAGCAAATAGCTCTGGACATGTTGAATGTCACCTGCCAGCGTCATCAAAAGTGTTCTCCACATCTTCTCAGGAGGCTGTTTATCTGTATTTTCAATAAGAGTGACGATGTACGATGTCAAATTAAACGGGTCATTTTTCTTGAATGAGTCAACCACGTTTTGCAGCTCTGATTTCTTGCCAGTAAATCTCTCTTTTCTTACCATTTTGTCAAGCATACTTCTTGCCATCCCTAACGATGGTATTGTCAGTTCTGAAGCAAACTTCACAAACTTTTGCCACTTTGCAGAATCCTCTCTAAAGACACCCGAATACTTTGCAATAATTCCTTTAAGGAGATTGCATGCTCTTACTACACTAGTTGTGGCATTCCCAAATGCACGTTTAACAAGCTCTTCAATATTTTTTCCTTTTATAATCAACTTTGGAAGCATGCGATTGAAGTCGATGATCATTGGAGCCAGTTGATCATTTAAGGTATGGTTTCCTATCTTTATTTTGCCCAAGTTTTTCAAAGCATCTTTTGCATTGTCCATTAAAATTGCAACAGACCAAGCGTCATGCTTTATTCTCTTTATCCTTTCATAATTTCTGATGAGAGAGTTGAAGTCTTTTAAATCGACACGTTTGGCAAAGTTCAACACATTCAGCAAAGAGCTACCAGTTGAAAAATTACCAGTTGCTTGGGACATCTCTAGAAATATTCTTCTTCCAACATTTGAAAACATCTTCTTTATCATAGCAATATTCTTTGGTGATACAAAGTCCGTACTAGCTAAATCTTTGTAAATTTTTCCAACCAAAATGTTACCATCTTTAAGATACCTCTTCTGGAAGTACTCAGCTCTTTTAGGAAATACTTGACCAGTCAATCTGAGTCCGAACAGAAATCTTTCTCGCAGCACTTGCAAAGCTCTTTCCCAATATTGAGGAAGAGTGAAATTGCCAAAAAGAATTTTCGTGTTCATTATAACATTCAAATGTTTTTCAATATCAGATGAAAAATTTGTTGACATGTAATCGGCTACAGAAGTGAATAGAACTTCTCCAATGTTGAACAACACTTTAGTCGCATTGCTTGCAATATCTTCATCTTTAACATTATTAATTGCAGCCATCAATTTCTTAACAATCGGATCAATTCTCCACATCCAGCGTTTTGGGATAAGACTAGAAACATTCGTCATCTTTCTTTGAAGAAATCGCCTCGCCATTTTAATGTGTTTTGGGCTAAAATCATTTATCGAGGACAAGTATGCTAAAATGCTTGTCAAATTGTGCTTTCCGTACGGCTTTTGAAGGATCTTCTTTATTTGGTCATTTATGTTCGTCTTTCTATCTATTTCGTTGAAGATATCCTGGAAATAGCCTTCGGTATTTGATAGGATATGAATTATGTCAGCATTTGAAACATTCAATGATTTCAGAGCTGCTTTTATGAACGTTTTGCCTGGACCTTTTGCTGCAAGCAATGTAGAATTGAGTTGATGCCTTACGTAACTGAGCATCAAAACTGGTATCTTACCGCTCAAATTCAAATCACTTATTGCCAAATTTATCATTTTCATCATAGCTCTCTTTGTTTCCTCTGGTAAGTTGTGTTTCAAGATTGCTCTTCTTGCACCCTGTATCACAACCTGCTTGAATTCTCTGCTTTTAGCGATGTCAATCAGAGATTTCTTTGCAGTCTGCAATCTCTCTACTTGAAACAACGACTTTAGATTATCGAATGTGAGCGCATCTTGCACTAGGCCATCTAACTTTGGAATTAACTTCCTTACATGATTTTGCATCGTGCTATTTGAAATCCCAAACGTATTTGGCTGCTTTAACATCTTCTCCAGCTGCTCATTAATGATTTCTCTTATCAACATTCTCCATTTACCTTCGAGAATTTCATATCCCATTGTCGAATTTTTCAACAAAAGTGCACTCTCTTTCATCAACAGGTTGGTTATCTTGTTCTTGGTCACACTCGATAACTTCGCATTACCAATTAGCATCCTAAAAGCGTTGACAGTTGCTAATCGGTATTTTTCATAATTCAGATTATAAAATGACTCTGCTCTTTGAATAAGAGCTTTCAGGCTCGGGTGGTGAATTCGGACTTCCCACATCCCATTCTCTTTAACTTTCTTCATTGTTATTCTGGCCTTATTGATAACTGTAGTCTTGTTTCCTTGGGTTATGGAAGTGTCAACAAGCACCTCGTATTCATTTGGCTTGCTGTAATTCACCATTACATTGAAGTCAATTTTGGGTAGTTTCATGCCTAAGCCCGCCATACGCTTAACTAAATCCATGTTGTAATGAATGTGATTGTTCAGAGCATTAAGTTTCACTTGCATTGAGTTCAACTTTGTGTCATACACTTTCGGCTGCATAAATAATTCAACGTAGCATACTGCTATCGGTTTCGCCATTTTTAATTTCTTCTTTACTTCTAGCAATGAGTCATCATTAAATAAGCCTGGTTTTGAATTTGATGATTTAAGCTTGAATTCCCAAGCAGTTCGACCTTTATCTCGTGCCGTTTCCAGGCGTTCTTGGGATAATCTGGCGGTGCCACAGAAGAGAATGAAAGTATCTCGACTCATATTAGTAGATCCAGTCCAATAATCATTCCTACCACTTTCTATGTATGAAAAATAATCAGTACAGTTAATGCGGTTTCTTTTGAGTTTCACCTCAAGATTGCGTTGTGAAATGCCGCTGGAAGGCCATGTGTTATCAATTCTTATCTTTAATGAGTGACTTGCGCGACCAAGGCCATAATTCAGGTTTATCCAACCAGTGCTATTCCGTTCTCTCGTAAAACTATCAAAATGCGGAATCTTCACACCAAAATTAAAGGCACGGCTTGGAAGCTGTAGTGCTAAAGACGAGATACGCTCAGAATATGACTTAGAATTTTGGTCTACTTCGAGCTTTGCAAGGATACCAGTTTTACCACCATTTCTAGACTTCATTGTGTATACATATTTTGTATCAGCTGCATCTGCATTCTTTGACTTCAGCGAGGAACGCATAAATTCCACTGATGACCTATTACCATTCTTTGTAAGCTCAAATGCCAATATGCTTTTGGAGGTACCTCGATTTGAAGCACTCACACACCCTCTGTAATACAATCTACTACTTCGTACAACACCACAAAATTTCCTTTTGCCCATTTTGCCGATGCTGTGTAAATTGAACACTAATCGGGCACGATTATGAGGTGCACTCCAAAAAATTGAAAGACTCCTCATACGAGAAGTTCTAGATACAACAGCTTGCATTAATGCTGGATATCCAATGGCTTTGATTTCTAACATCGAGCCTCTGATCTCCCCTCTCAATCCATAATTTTTTCCTCTAAAGCTAATTTTACTCATGAACAGCTTCCTGTTTCTTCCTGCATCAATGTGAGTTAACCATTTTGAGATTTCCTGATTGTGCTTTGCGGTAACGACTAATTTATGAAGGCTGTTTGTTTTTCCCCACTGGATTTCTCCAAAAAACGAATTCATGGACGTGTTTGAAATAATGTTGATCCTTCTATGGATGAGATCCGCTTTAACGGTGAAGTTCATAACTGCTGGGTACCAGTTCAGCTGCATATCATAGGAAATAAGCGGGTAGGCTGGGACAAGCTGGACAGCAAAGCCCTTATCACCATACGCAAATCTTGTGAACACAGTCTGTGGGTTGTAAGCAACTTTTACCTCGAAGTTTAGAGGTTTTCTACCAAAATCTATCGACCAGTCAAAGCCCCAATAACCGTAAGTGTCAACAAAGTTAAGCTTGCTTCTACCATTCACAAATGAACTCTTTACTCCTAAATCTAATCCAATTTGCAAGTCAAGAGTTGCTGGATCGGTTTCGTTATAGAAGTTTGCAGAAACTTCCACCTCTTTTCCAGTAACATCCCATATAAACTTTGTTTTTAATCCATTTGTTACGTTATCATATACATAATCGAAAAGAAAACCCTGCTTTGAATCTCCAAATGTTGCACCAATTATACCCCTCTGTCCCATTGGTGAAATTCCAATCTTCATTGTTGCACTTCTCGTGTTTGATGCTCCGGGAGTGCTAAAGTCCACTTCAAAAATACCATTCTTTTGAACTACTTTGAAAGAGTACATCTTTATGGATGCATCTGTCTTTTGAAGCCGGAATTTGATGCTAGCAGGGCCAGTCAATGGGTAAAAAGGAGCCCCAAGATCATGGTATGTAACTGGGAAATTAAAATCAGCACATACATCCAAGCCAACTTGCTTCGAGAAATTTGCAAACTCAATTGTACAGATGTTCAGCTTTGTTCTTTTCTTAGATCCTGAAATTGCCAGCTCATTTGCACCAACAACATGGAACATCTCGTGGGAATAACTGAACAAATCCATCGCATTATCGGGTGCGTTGATATTAACTTTCAACTCCTTTCCTTCCTTGTAATCAACTTCTCCAGACACTTCGCTTGATGCATGTGTCTTCGAATGAAATCTTAGTCCAGCTTTCGAGGAAATTCCATAGACTGTTACTTTGCCAGAGATATCTAAGGTGGCGCTTGGAACAGCTGAGCCCTGCAGTGTTGCCATTTTTGGCCCGAAAACGAGGTTTTTAACCGTAACTTTGCCATCCAAATTTAATGAAATTGCAGCAGATCCATTAATTTCAAAGGCAAGAGGCAAACCAATCACTGTAGGAACGGAATATTTGCCTTCCAAGAACAAAACGTTACGTTGAAGTGAAGCACTTTTCCCTTTCGTTAGAGAGTACAGTGTTTCTAGAAAATTGAAATTATCCATATCGCCATTTAGAAAAGGAATATCTTTCAACTTCAGCAATTTGATTTCATTCCCAAACACTTTTACGGACAAATCCATGTCTGGAATGTTCTCTTTCATGTTAACCAATTCATGAAGCTGATTAATGTATGCCCACATTGAATCATCTCCAATGCCTCTCCTTTGACGAGACTTCACGCCATCTCCGATATTCTTTGGAATTTCAAAAATCTTCTTCATAAAATCTTTCGATAAATATCCCTTTTCACCAAGTACTTTGTTAGCATGAGCTTCCAACCCTTCCATTCTGGCATTCACTTCCAAAACGTCGATAGAATTCCCCAGTATTTGAGTACTGATTGCGAAATTTATTGTTCTAGGTAGGAAACTCTCTGGATGAAATATGGTGTATCCTCTATAGCCAGCACCAACATCCATATATCCGTTAAAAAAAGAATTTCCATAGACTTTCGAAAACTTTGATGCTGAAGGGTTGAAGTTTGTTATGTAGGTATTTGCTAACGTCTTCCTGAACAAATCTGATAATCTCTTTTCCGATGGGTCTTTGTTTTTACCAGCGGCAGATAAAAACGAGTGCAAAAACGATCGCATTTGGTGAGCCTCGTTCTCATCATTTACCATATCGATCGATAGTACAATATCTGCCTCCGTTGGGTTTTTCATTAGCAGAAGAAATGACTCCATACGCTTCTCGGGGTCCACATTCCTGTCAATCAAACTTGTTCTCAGTGCATCAGCCACATCATCACTCAATGGCATTTTTCGTAATGCGCTCAATGCAGCAATGCTAATTTTGGCATCAACTGCATGCTTCAGACAATCAATTATCACATTTTTCATTTGCACAGGTCGACCTGCATTACCAATAGCTTTTAATGTGTGGTAAATGACTTCATTACGACCTTCTTCTGACTTTCTACAATCATTTCCCAAAAGATGCATCAAAAAGAATTCAGCATTGGAAATTACACTTTTAATGGTACCCTTTTCTTGGCAAGCTTGAGGTCTATGCTTGCACAATTTATGCATCAAAGTTCCCAAGAGAAGAAGTGCTGCTGGATTCTCAGTGGCTTTATAAATTCCCATTACTGCGTTAATCATGGACGGAGACGGAATTTGAATGAATTGTAAGGCAATAAGAACATTTTCCACTTGTTCCGCTGGAATTTTGTCTGCAGTTATAAGGCCAGCAATCACATTAACACAAGCACCAGTTCCACACTGGGACAAGCCATCAAAGAAATACGACCTGTAAGAATGTAATTTTTTTTCATTGCACGATGCTGAATCAAAACAGGTGCTCAACAGTGACATCATCTTTCCTATTCCTTGCTCATTTGTTGTTCTAAAAGCATATATAAGTTCTGCAACATAACTTGCAATCAGTGGGGAATTTTTTTTTGCTCTGCACCAACTTTTGCAAAACTGTCACTGCTTTTGAAATATCTGGAGATTTTGACTTTTCTTCATGATTGTGTTCATACAGGAGAGATGTTCTGTAAACTTCTTGTGAATTTATCTGCTTTCGAGGTGGAATACGCTGAACCTTTTGCAATATTATGACTTGACTTATGTTTGTGTAGCTGCCTGCGCCGTAAGGAGTTGAGAACGGCCTTACTAAATAATACTCATTGCAAACCACTTTTTCGATGGCATTCTTCTTCCTCACTTCGTATTCGCACCCACTAGATGCATCATAGATCGACGAAACCGGCTTGTATTGAATTGTCTCAATATTTGAATGAGCCAGTGCTCTCTTTTCACAACTTGACAAATCTTTAACCTTCTTCACACTCTTCGCACCAGATTGATGTCTTGTGACATAGTAGCGAACACTGCACACCCCAGATACATCAGTCTCGGTAACTATTCTCTCTCTTGACCACTTTAGTTGAAATGCACTCAGAATGCCACGTTTGATGTTCAAGACATCCTTCCGTCTTTCCCTCAAAACTGGTCGGACATCTGTAATTATTCCATGGTCCATTTCGAAACGCAGAGGATGCTCTTTTAGAGCACTCGCACTTGCAACACTGGAAGGCGTTAATCTGTAAACATCTCTGGCACCAAATGATTCTTCAACTTTCACTTGTGTCAACTGCATAAAATATTGACATCTGCTGATATAGTCAAACGTAACTCTGGCGGAAATCCGCATCCTTGCCGCATTCTCTGATGCGCCTTTGACGCCATTCTCAACCACTCCCAAATAGCTGTACTCATATCTCCGACCTTTTCTAAAGATTTTTGCTTTCTTGCAGCCACCTTGGTTACCAAAGGAATAAGAGCTTACTTCTAGAGCAAGCAGGAAAACCAATATAACGGTGATCTTCTTGTCATACGACATACTGCTTTCCCTTCAGTAAGATCTCATCCATTCATTATTGTCCACCTT
>Ga0187764_1085504_pt1 | contig 8253 bp, 1 predicted proteins | sample 40_thenscriptome_FD_200430 | JGI IMG/M metagenome (GOLD analysis project Ga0187764, IMG submission 200430) | Metatranscriptome of Jellyfish Cassiopea xamachana and symbiotic dinoflagellate Symbiodinium under thermal stress from Pennsylvania, USA... | ecosystem: Host-associated > Invertebrates >... | reverse complement strand
TTTTGTTCAAGAAGCTCCGCTGTGCTCTTCAGCAGCTGAGCCTTGCAGATTCGCGGCTGTCCTGACAGTCTGACACAGGCTTTTTCTTCACATTTTGCTGGCCGATTATCCAGCTGCACAATGAAGCATATCTGGCGCATTCTAGCGCTTGCCGCGTGCGCGGCCGGTCGGAAAGTCATCTCACATCAGGAGCAGGGAGCTTTGCAGAAAGACCTGGGCCAGGAGTCGGCCCAGATGGCGAAGATGGAGAACATGGAGGCAGAGTTCAAGTCCCTGGCGACCGAGGTTCGTCAGCTGCTGGCGCAGCGTGAAGGCAAGGGGCCAAGCGCAGCGCCAGAAGAGGCTGGCAGAGTCATGGCCGTCACATTGCCCATGGACGTTGGCTCCCTAGACAATCATGTGCAGAACTTTTCTGACCATCCTTCTCAGATGTTTGAAGGGTGCAAGGCACCGCGAGCTCCACGGGCGGCAAAGGTTCTTCTCAGCGAAGAGTCTGCTGGCACCGTGTTTCAGGAGTCCAAATTGAGCGACGACTTCGAGACCAACTCCTCAGAAAAAAGGTGTGGGGCCAATGACCTGGCGGTGATCCAAGCCCGCTGGGATAAGGGACCCCGGGTGAGCTGCTGCCCGGTCTCGCGAGCGGACTGCAACGGCTGCTCCTATTTCAGCGGGGGCTGCAAGGGCCGCCAAGCGGCCTTTGTGAAGCGTCCGGGCGACTCCGGGCATTCCGCCTGCTCGGATATCGCTGGATGGATCAGCGAGGATGGCAAGACCTGCCAGCAGCTGGCACAGTCCAGCTGCAGTGAGACCAGGTTCCTGGGCTCGAGCAGCAAGGAGGCTTGCTGCAAGTGCGGAGGTGGTATCCTGACATCCACTCCGTTCAAGTATGAAGATCACGTGTTTACGCTCACTGAAAACGTCAACCTTTGGCCGAAGCCGCGCACGGCCTCTCACTACGGCCTCACGGAAGACTGCGAATTTGCGCTCTACGGCCTCACCTTGGTCGGTGGTACCGGCCAGGTCAAATACATCGCTTCGACGAAGAAGCCTAGTCAGCCTTTCAAGGTGACGTGCAAGGTGACGGCGTTCCAAACCGCCAAGATTACATACACAGCTGATGTGACCGTGGAAGTCAGCGAGCTCACTTTTCGTTCCCCGGTGCTGGTGTTTTCGAAGCATAAGACAAGCTTCCCAATGGCCGTGCCGCATGCTTCGGCAGCGAAGGATGTCAAAGTGAGCTGTGCGCCCGAGACCCCCTGGCTCAAGTTCGAAAGTAATCGCTTTCAGCTGACGGACGGCGCGGAGGATGGTCTTGTCGACAACATCAAGGATACTTACAGTGGTCAGCTGGGAACGGTGTGCCAGATCTCAGCTAACACGAAACTGCAGGGGGCCAGCGAGTGGACAAAGACATCCAAGAGCGTGGTGATCGTCAAGCCGAAGGCAGCCTCAGAGCTTCGATACCGAAGCAATCGACTGCAAGGCTCCATCGGGCAAGTGGTTCCACCGCTGCTGCCAGTGGACTTTGCCGATGGTGTCATGACGCCGACCCAGTACGACATTGCTTGCAACAAGGGCGAGTTCAAGTTCGACATTGTGCATGGTGTAGGCTACTACGACGGCCACCCTTTCCTGGAGCTACAGTCCAATGGGCAGCTGAGCCTCAACGTCGGACAGTCCTTTTCCCGCGTCTTCCTCCCGAAGCGCGGAAGCGGGCCCGACGCCATCTTCATTGAGCTGAAGTGCCGCATCGTGGGACTTTTCCCAGACTTCGACTTCGATCCGATTGCAACGGAGATGCGGATCGTTGTGGTCGACTCGACTTGCTGGCAAAAGGAGAGAATCCTCACACAAGGCGAGCACAGCAGGAAGGCCAATGAGCAAGAATGCCAGTACTCCTGCAGGCGCGAGCCGAAATGCTCGGCCTATCGCTTTTCTAACAAAGATTGCCATTTCTCTCCGCTGGGCGGCACCGATGCAAGACATCACGATGTGTGGACCAAAATCCCAGATTGTGACCCAAGCAGCACGTGCGTCAATGTGAAAGCTCCGAAATGGCTGCACAGAGGAACCTACTGCCCAGTGGGTTACGACACAGATCGCAGCGGAATGGTTTACCTGAAGGAGGGCCAAAGTGCTCGGGAGACACTCTACTTGCGCAAGTACAAGGGCAGCGCGCGACTCATCGATCCACCTGAGCATATGCGCAAGTACAGTTCCATCCACGGCGGCTGGACACCAGGACACGGCTATGGTCGATCAAAGCTTTCGAGTCCGTTATGCTGGGCCGCAAAGCACAAGCGAAAGAATGAGTTCATGACTATTGACCTCGGGGAGGTCATGCTCGTGGCAGGTGTTGCAACAAAAGGCCGCGCGAATCATCCTCAGTGGGTGAAAAGCTGGATTGTCCAGACCGGAGAGACCACGGCGACCTTGAAGGAGCCCCCAGGTGCTCGAGGAGGTAACCGCGACAGGAACACGCAAGTGAACGTCTTCTTCACCAACCCCGTTCGTGCACGCTATGTCCGCTTCGTGGTCCAAACCTTCCGTGATCACCCGTCCATGCGCGCCGGGGTTTGGATAGCCCGTGAGAACGAGCTGGCAATCGATGAAGAAGTGGCTGGCTGCCTCGATGGCGACTGGTTGATCCAAGAGAAGCACCCGGATGACTACGCCGACTTGAAAAAGGGGATCTTTGAGTTCGTTGGACCAAAGCTCGGCTGCACGACGACCAGCGTTGGCTACTCGGCTTTGCCATGTGGACAGCCCCCAAACATTACCGAGGAGGATGTGGATATCCAGCCAATGGTTCTGGATGACCCATCCACTCACGATGGGGCCGACTACTGGCTTCACCCCTGTGATTGCGCACCCAAGGCTTGGGGGGAGAAGCCGCCTGTTGATCCTTTGGTCTACGCCCAGCTCCCGCCCGACTCCCCGGACAATTTCGTGCCCTCGCCGTTGATCATTGTGGAAGGTGAGTTCGTGTGTTCGCCTTCCTCCCTCTTGGGGAGCCCGCTCTTCGAGACCGACACGACGTCGATGGAAGCTGGCGACTGCGAGGTCAAATGCAAGAACAACGACGCGTGTGCGTTCTTCTGGCACGGCTCGCAGCACTCTCAGAGCACTTGCAGGCTCTACAAGAGTTGCGACAACCTGCTTCGGGAACCCGGCGTCGAGGGCATGCTGATGGCTCTGCCCAAGTCGACCGCTTGCCTGGTGAGCAGCCCAGAGGAGTGCTGGACGAAAACGCTGCGACGCAAGGCTCTGACCACAGCAGGTCAGCAGCAGTTCCTGTACTGGAACTTGCACGTCCAATGCGACTACATGCTGCTGCTAGGAGGCGTGGGCGTAAGCCACTGCGCTCGCCCCACTCTCCGAGAGATCGGAAGCCACCCGTGGAAGCACAAAAGGCCGCTGCCTGAGACCTTCGCTCATGGATCGCAGCTGAAGGCCTCATGCTGGAGCGAGCGCTACAGAGGCATCACGGCCGCGTCCGACGCTGCGCTTGAGACCGTGACGTGCGTGAACGGAAATTGGTTCAACTCGCAAAACTTCCCTGACTGGGGAGACTTCAAGTGCCATTCCTGCGTTCAGGTTGGTACACATGGTTTCATGGATGCCGAGAAGAAGCGACAGCAGGAGATGTACTTCTTCAACAGGATGGCTCTGCAGTTGCACACCGAGGTGAGCCCTTCGCACTCAGGCTTGGTGAAGTGCTTGGACGTGGAGAAGCCGGAACCCGTGGAGGCTCCCACGCTTCCAGCGGCCCTTGCCAGCAAGGCCAAGGCATGGTACAAGAGCGAGGATGCAGGATCGAAATGGAAAAGCAGTGTTGGCAACACCCAGATCAAGCTCGGTGGAGAGACCGGCCGGGTATACGTGATGACGGCCAAGGGCTTCGGCGCAAGAGTCCCCGTGAGATACCTCATGGGCAATGACAAAAGCGATCTGGAGTTTCCTGGCGCGCTGAAGGGCAAGTACACGGTTTGCTCCGTGACTCGCTACACCTCGGGGGAGGCAATGCAGCGCATCCTCACAGGCGAAAAGAGCAATTTCCTCATCGGGCAGCATGGCGGGTTCAATGGTGTTGCGCACGCAGAAGGCTGGCTGACTCACCACACCCGAGCATACAGGAGCACCAAGTGGGTGGTCATGTGCGCGTCGCCGGGCGCGAGCTACACGATGGTGGACGGCATGAAGGTGGGGACCGGCAAGACTGACCGATATACGGATCAAAGCCTCATGATCAACAAGGGCAAGCATGGCAAGAGCCAGAAGTCGCATTGGGCGGTCATGGAATTGATCACCTGGGACTACGTCCTGTCTGAGTCTGACATGAGGGCTGCGTCGCAGTATTTGCTGAAGAAGCTGAACGTGGGCAACACAGGAGACTGTCGTGTGAAGCTGTACAACCCCGGCGGACTTGGTCGAATCCAGAGCGCAGGCCAAGGTAATAAGGGGGATTCGCAGCTACACTCCAGCAGGGGCTGGTGTGCAAAAGAGGGCACCACTCCCCAGGTGATATTCAACTTCAAGGAGCCTGCGAAGGTCGTCGGCATCATCCTCCAAGGTGGCGTCGGAGTAAAGAACAATGCTGATGGCACTGTTTATTCCTTCCACTATTCGTACCAGACCACTTGGGGAAGCCTCCGCACGGAGTGGAGGCCGCTGACTGGACTTTCTGATGGGACGGAAGACGAAGCTGTACGGGTTTACTTCGAGAAGACCCTCGAGGTCAAATCCTTGAGTCTCAGTAACTTCAAATTCAAGGGCAAGGCGCCGTGCGCACGCGTCGCGCTGTTGCTCTGCAATGAGAAGCTGGACAACGAAGTGCAGTTGGTGGATGGTGTAAAGTGTCCGACGACCTACACAAGCGAGTCTTGGAGCGAATCAGATCCATCCAGCAGGCATCTTCGCATCGGCGGGCGGAACGACTGCCTCATGCCTCACCAGCTCGCAGATCCGGATCACATGACGGTTCTGTACGGCCAGTGTCAGCCCAAAAACGTCCATCAGATGCTGCCGGCGTCATATATGGGCTACATGTTTACAACCATTCTCCGCAACGCCCATCTCAACGGCGAGTCATTGCAACCGGGCATCAAGGCAGAATACTTCACGGACATGGAGGTCGCAGCGAAGGATAACTGCAAGTTCCCAGATGTGGCGTACGTGGCCCCCAACAAGGTCGAGACGATTCCCAAGTTGGACCTCTGGAAAACAACCGATCACGGCGACAACTTTGCCGTCAGGTACTCAGGCTTCTTGATGATCGACACAGCGGGGAAATACAAGCTGCGACTTTGGGTCGACGACAGTGCGAAGATGATCTTCAATGGCAAGGAGATCATCAATCTGCCAAACTGTGGTTCTACGCGCTATGGGGAGTCCGACAACTGGATGGACTTGGAGCGAGGAAACTATCCCTTCGAGGTCCAGTACTTTGAGGCCACATCTCAGGCCACAGCGAGGTTTGAATGGCGCACGCCCGGCAGCACCGGGTGGGCGATCGTGCCTGAGACAGCCTTTGCCAACAAGCAAGATGCCACTGAGTGGACTCAAAGCTCCATGGCCAAGGGCTGTACTGCAAACACCGCACTGGGATCTGTGAACCCGGGTATGTTTCTCAAGGGCGGCGTTTCGATTGGTGCTGAGATGGACTGCCGATTCGTGCCGCTTCTTTCCAAGGAGGAGCCCATCGAGATCCAGACAAAACGAAGTTTTGAGGATGGCGACAAGTGGCCCGAGTGGTGGGAAGACATCGAGACCTGGGAGATGCAGTGCCCACCCGGCAGGGTCTTGCAGACGATTGACTTCTACAAAGCGGACAAGAAACTCCGCCTCAAGTACGTTTGTGCTGTCGCTGCTGGTTTGGGGCAGTGCTACCCGAGCTGGACAGACCAGCAAGATGCTCGCGAGTTCAAGGACAGCGCAGTCTCGAAGAACGTCCTGTATCGCCTACCCGTCGTTTGTCCGGGACACGACCTGCTCAGTGGGCTCCACTTCGAGTACTCCATGGGTGGTCTGTGGGCACGCTTCAAATACACCTGCTGCAAGGAATCAGGTGCTCCGGTGGCCACGGTGTCACGGGGTCCTGATTACCACTCCGTGGATCGCTACGAAGGGTCCTATTGTCCCGAGAAGGTAGGAGCAACGGGCCGCATCGACTACAAGCAGCAGGCTTTGAAGCCAGACACTACCCCAGCGAAGCTGACCTTCAGCGAAGACAGCGGCAAGTGGTGCATTGACGGCGAGTGCTCCGCAGAGGGGGATGACTTCGAACCCATCGGACTACGCATCGGCAAGATGGAAGCCACGGCTGTGAGCGACTTCGATGGAAAGTTCGAGGCCAAGGGCGTCAGCCCTGCTTCGTCTAAGTCACCGCTTGGCGCTTCGGCCCCACAGGCGAAGAAGCCGCGCCCACCGGGACGACCCAAGGCACCGAAGAAACCCAAGCTGGAGAAGTTCGAGGCGGAGATGCCAAAGTATTCCGACAAGTGCGTCGGCTACGGAGACCTATGGAAGAAGCTGCAGGAGACCAAGCTCGACATCACTGGGGAAGAGGTTCCGGAGACTGACGAGGTGGAGACCGACGAGGAGGCTGCGTCCGGCTTCAAGGAGACTCACCCTTGTGACCTTGCTGGTGCGAGAACTGGAGTTCGGAGCAAGTGGGCGGGAGGCGATGGCAAGCAGATCCCAAACAATATGGGATATAACGAGCTGGAGGGTTGCTTTGACCGATATGGAAAGACCTCTCACAAGATTGCCAAGCAACTGGACCTCGCGGACCTGGTCATTCAGAAGATGGACGTCAGCTTTGCCCTGGCATCCACGGTCTGCGGCGCACTTCCGGACACAATGGCAGCACCATTCGGCATGGGATTCAGCTTCAAGCCCGGGACGATTTGCGACAAAGGGACGGAAGTCGGCCAGGCCGCCCTCGCCTTCGGCAAGGAAGTCGGTGTGCACGACGCTGTACGGAAGATGAGGGACGCCTCTAGGGGCAAAGACTGCTCGCCGAGCCAAGCGAACTTCGCACGGATCTTCTGTGACGTGCACTGCGTGCGGGATGCTGTTGTTCGAGGGGACCGGACCATTCTGCGAAACCTGGAAAGAGCCACAGGCATCACCAACAGAAACATGGAGAAGTTGGCAGAGTGGGTGGCGAGCACGCAGAAGGCGGATGCGGGCTGGCTTGGAGAAAAGCTGGACCACCAAACTGAGGTAATGAACTTGGCGAATCAGAAGCAGTTCAACGAGCTGAAGGAGATGGTAGGCGGAGACAAGAAGCTGCTCTTCTTGAACATCCAGCAGCAGACCCGCAAGATCCAATCAGAGCTGCAAGGCTTTGCCACAGGCGCCTCCTTCAGCCGCGCTGCCTCCATGGCTGCCAACGACGCGCTCGAGAAGTTTGCAGAAAATGGCGCCTCCTCACTGGAAGATGCCAACAGTAGCAAACACGTCTTTGCTGCCTTCGACAGCTTGGTGGCTTTGAAAGACAAGCTGCAGAGTGCGTCAGATCAGCGAGAGAAGGTGGACTACGTGGCAATGTCGGCAGTCCGCATGGCTCGTCAGATGCAAGAGCAGCTCAAGCTGCAACGGCAGACGCTGGGAATCTACCGCCGGAGGAGCAATGCCACGCGTGAGATGGCTCGACAGAGGGGAGCTGCCGTCGCCTCAACGGCAGCCGAGCGCCACGCAATGCTTCTGGACTTGGACCGTGTTTGGTGGAAGATTCGCAATGTACTGGACGACTACATGGAAGACGCAGGGGTCGAGATCGACAGCTACGAGGCTGGGTCACACGCGCTGTCGCAGTACGAGCAGTGCGCCATGGACTTCACAAGCCTGCTGTCCATTTACAAGCAGACCATGGCGACGACGGATCGGGCTCACAGGTCCTTGAAGAAGGCCTGGCGACACGTCTCCAACCTGCTCGGCGAGCTCGCTTCCCACCTGGAGGATGGCGAGGCTTTTGTGACCTTCCTGCAACAAGAAGGCTGCCAGTCTCCATTAGCCTTCCAGACGCTAGAGCAAGCTCGCGACGCCACAAGTGGTATGAGGATGCTGTACCACCGGTTCGCAGTATCCGGACTACCCGCTCCAAGTGTCGAGCTCATGGGGAGCACGGTCCACCGAATCAAGGGCAGCTGGGCCTCTGCGCAGCAGGCCATCTGCAACAACAAAGGACAGCTGCCTGACTGGTACATGCCAGTGGAATAGAGCACTTGATGGCAGCCTAGAGATGAC
>Ga0187764_1112548_pt1 | contig 8367 bp, 8 predicted proteins | sample 40_thenscriptome_FD_200430 | JGI IMG/M metagenome (GOLD analysis project Ga0187764, IMG submission 200430) | Metatranscriptome of Jellyfish Cassiopea xamachana and symbiotic dinoflagellate Symbiodinium under thermal stress from Pennsylvania, USA... | ecosystem: Host-associated > Invertebrates >... | reverse complement strand
ATTTTTTGTATGGTTTTCAATCAAAAATGATAGAAATGCGTTTGTGAGAAGCACGTGCGCAATGCTTTGTCAGAAACCATAATATTCATGACATTTCAGATCCCTATTACTTTCATTTTGAAGGTAGGACACTGATATTGCTGCAACTTCATATTATGTGCACGTTGTAGAAATAAGTGCAATTCCAAACCTAAGCCCTAGATCTATGTTGATTGGAGGAACACGCATATGTTGCAGCGTGGGCAGGTTTGCACAGTTTTTTCTGCAGATATGGGCGTGCCTTGGGCTATTTTTAAAGTGGTATTCGTATGAAAGGTAGAATATCATCTGGCAACACCGTGTGCGGGAGGTTCATGGTTTGAGTCCCACTTGGTGACTTGGCTGAATGCTACTGTACTGTTCACCCGGCAGTGGATGCGTACTTGGCGGCAGCACTGCGGAGATAAAGATGGCTAAGCAGGAACTGGCCGACCTAACTCACATGTTGATGACTAAGGATAATTGTTACTTCATGAAGACACTTTCTTAAGTAAAAAGGTAAACGTTTCCTACTAAAAACTGCCCATTTTTGCACAAGTACACAAGCAGTTACGTAAAGTAGGGCCTTGAGGGGCACAATGGGTCGTATTTAAGGTTATATTCTAGAAATTATAGGCTCTGTGCAAAATAGCATTTCCAGTATCACTACTAAGCTCATAAGATTTTTTTTAAGCAATGTGAATGGCATGGGGTTTTTACCACTAAATTGTGGTATACAAAGTAAATTTACTCAGTGCCTTACTGGAGGACAATGGGTCCACCTTGTTATCAATTTGAATCCTGAAACTCTTATGGATTCTTATAGCCAATTCAATCATAATTAAGTTAAATATACTTCTTCTTGTTAATATAAACAAAGTCAACTCGTGTTCTTATGATTTTACATCAACAAATGGATGAAATCAAGGTTTCTACAACATCGTTATGCTGAAATATCCTTTGAAACTACTAAAATTGTACCAACCAAAGGCAATTTAGGGGTTTCTACTGTCCCACACAATGTCACACACCTTCTGCTACTGATCTTGTTTATTTTGTTTCAGCATACGTGTCTTTATTTTAATTCTTCAACATTTAGGATATGGACTTTGTATTGCTAAAATATGTTGAGTAGAGTATACGTAACTTTGGTGTCTATGGTTTTGGCAAGTGACTTTGTTTCTTGTTTTTCAGCTTGATATATGAGTGAAATTAATTATTTGGCGTCCTTATAGTTCTTATTGCGTTCACTGAACGTCATTGAATCAGTTACACGATTAAGAGATTTTGTTTCAATATGTGGTCCACTGAGCTAGTGGGTGTTTGGGTGCAGAATCGGAATACCGAGGAAATTTCGAGAACGATGAAAGTCAGAGGGCTTGTAACGACATTGAGGGTTTGTAACGAAGACAACCTAACAAATAGAAGAGAAGAAAGACAATGCTTTGAAACTAAGACAGATAGAAGATATATTAACCCTTTCCTACATGTTGGGACCATAAGGTCCCACAACGAATCCCCCCCTGACAAAGAAACGGGATGTAACAAAGGAAGTTTAATGAATGAGCCTTTTGAAACAACATTGTTCCCAATAAAATAGACTATATTACTGACCGAGGCTCGTTGCTAGGAAACACACAAGTCGATGTTCTTCCAGTAATGGTGGCCTAAGACGTCGAAGCAACTCTCGCGATTATTTTCTCGTATTTTACGAAGTAAATAACAGGTAGGTTTGATATAAAAATATTGTCTTAGGCACTAATCCAGGTGACCATATGGTCCCAATATGCACTTAGGTTACAACAGGATAAGGCCATACCTTGTTGAAAAGTTTGCTTTTTCAAGAATTCCAATGATGAAAACGCATTACAATTTCAAATAAAGTGAAATAGTTTTATCTTTTGTATATTCTGCATACATTTTCTGGCAATCATGTAATGGTTCATTATTTAAGATTTCAAGAAAGGAAGTACATCTCTGTTCCAAGGCCATTCATAATATTGGAATACAACCAGAATATGAGTGGTTTGGATAAATTTGACATGTTGATGGCTCTCTATCGCATTGACAGACGGAACAAGAAGTACTACATGCGAATAGTATACTGGGCATTACAACTTCCATGTGTAAATGGGTGGATGTTGTATAAGCGGCATTTGACCCAAAAAAGCAATGGCAAAAGCAGAACTGAGCAAAGAAAAGAGAGTTTGAAATTACTTGATTTTGTTCTTGCAATTGCTGAGTCACTACTGAAAGTGAACAAGGTGGTCTCAAGGAAAAGAGGCAGGCCATCTAGTAGCCCACAAACAAGTAATCCACCAAAGAGAAGGCAATGCCACACTTCTGCTGCACCACAAGGTGATGTCAGGAGAGATTGTTTAGGCCACTGGCGAATATCAGGCAAGAAAAGCAAGTGCAGAAATTGTGAAGACAAACGGTCAAGAGATAAAACAATAAGAGAGGCAACATCTAGAGTCTAGTGCTCAAAATGCAATGTAGCTTTGTGCTTCACTGGTGAGAAAAACTATTGTTTTTTAGACTACCATATGTGATAATTTACAATACCATTGGACTTTTTAAAGCTTTGAAGTGTTTAATCAATTGAATTGATCTCTTCAATTGTATTTTCTTTCTTTTCGAACACTTACTCTCTATTTTGGGACCATATGGTCCCAAATACAGATCGCGGCCATTCAGCATGTTGGGACCATATGATCCCAAAATCAAAATTTCTTTTTCTATTTAGTTTTATGGAGAAATTTACCTCAATAGGTTATTCTATCATATTTTCATGAAAAGAAGTACCAAGTAGCTTTTTTTGGGACCATATCGTCCCAACATGTAGGAAAGGGTTAAAAAAACAAATGGGTATCATAGAAGGAATTCATAAAGACATTTTAGAGGAATTAAGTAGACTGAAAAATGACAATAAAAATGACTGTGTTGAAGAGATAGAAGAAAGTGGGCAATTCAAGGGAAGGTGAGTTATGCATTACTGCAGATAGAAGACTTTAGGCAGAAATTTATGAATCAAAATAATCTAGTAACTCTACCAACTCTACAGGGGGTTGATTCCATAGATTCATTATCAAGATTCAGTTCTTTCATGAGAAAACATAGGGTTCAGCTGCCAAAAATGGAGATAAAACAGTTTTCAGGAAGCCTCCAAGGATGGCAAGAATTTTGGGACAGCTACAATAGCGCAGTTCACGAAAATGAAGAGCTCTGCGATATTCATAAATTTAGTCATTTAAGGCCTTACATTGAAGACTCATATTGAAGAATCAGCAAGAAAAGTAATTTTGGGATTCGTGCAAACTGCTATAAACTATAAAGAAGCAATGAACTTGCTAGAGAAACGATTTGTGAAACCTGAAATTACAAAGAATGTCCAATTCAATACGATCATCAAAGCACTGACTGTTTTCAGTGAGAAAAGTGTTAAAAGAATCAGAGAGCTGTTTGACTTAATAGAGAACCATTACCATGGATTGCAAGCACTAAAAGTGGATGAGCCAAGCTATTCAAAACTTCTTGTGCCAGTTGTGATGGACAAAATACCAGGCCCAGTTCCCCGGAGTATGATTGGAGGCTCCAATAACCAAACAGCATGGGAAAGGAGTGAGATGTTACCAGCTTTGGGGACAGAATCAGATATCAGAGCAAGATGGAGGAAAGAGAAAGTGCTCATTCTGCCACAGAGATCATGGAGAAGCAGCATGCAATCCGGTAGAAGACCCAGAAAAACGCAAGAAAACTGTAGCGAAAAAGGGACGCTGTTTTAATTGTCTCTTCAAAGGTTACCGAGCTTTTGAATGTATTTATGAAGCGCTGTGTAAGCTTCGCAAGCAAGTAAAGCATCATGTTTATCTTTGTAGTGACAGTACAATCCTAATTTGCCTAGAGAGGTATCGCTGCTAGCATCTAGTGAACCCCAGCTAAATTAGCTAATGCTACATCATGCATAGGAAGCACAAGACATGGGAGGAGGGGTATGCTGCAGACTGCACAGGCTATTGCTACTGGCGTTAAGAACTTTAAGGTGTGCGTCCTTCTGATCCGGGCAGTCACAAAACACTTGTGACTAGTACGGTAGTACGGGAGTTAAGGATAGGGCCTAAGCGGGTAGACATCCTGGGAATTAAGAACTTTGGCTCTAAGATGTTGGATGAAAAGATGAGAGAAGTGGTAGAGCTTGAGTTGGCATCTGTGAACGGACGACTACAATGAAAATTGAAGCTTATATGGTTGTTAGAATCTCAGACATCAACAATGAGAATGCAGAAGTTGCTAAGAAAGATTATCCTCATTTATCATCTGGTTGGTTTTCAGATGTTTGTACTTCACAGGATATCTTAGAGATAGACATTCTAATAGGAATAGATTATTTGTGGGATATTCAAGAAGATGAAGAGGGGAGCCAGGGCAACCAGTGGCAGTCAAACAAAGCTTGGCTGGGTGTTGCCTTGCCCTCTAAGAGGAAAGATTGCACAGGGTTTAATGCAGTCTAATATATCTCTTGTTATTGATTCCACAGCCCTAAGTAAAAAGCAGAAACTTGACAAAGATGTCCACACATTATGGGATCTTGAAACACTGGGAATTAGAAGGGGTGATGAGGTATATGAAGATTTGTTTGATAGAGTTGAGTTTTCGGGGTAAGGGCACTCTGTTTCACTTACCTGGAAACTGGAGCACAAGTCCTTGCCATCTAATTATACAAATAGTCTTTGTAGGTTGAAAAGAGAGATGAACGCATTGAAGAAGGATCCTGCTGTTCTGGGAGCATGTAACAACATTAGATAGGAACAAGAACAAACAGGTATCATCGAAAAGGTAACCAGTTTGGAAAAGGCAGACAAAACACATTATTTACTTCATCAAACAGTAATTCGTACTGATGCTGAAAATACCAAGTTAAGAATGGTTTTTGATGCTTCTTCTAGAGACAAGAAATCTGGTACTTCCTTAAATAAGTTTATCCATGGTGGGCCACCACTCAACCCTCTCTTAAAAAATAAGGTAGAATTGGAGGCATAACTATAACTTCAGATCCATATTTGGATGCAAATGATGAGACGTATGCAAAGGAATCATTGCAGACAGAAGAAAATAATAAGGGATAGACCAAGATATTAGGGATAACTTGGGATGTTGGTGCAGGGAGGTTTGAGATGGACATAACAAAAATTTTGAGCAGAAGGGGAAATTTATATAATTGCTAAGAGAACAATTTTGAGCACGCTAGCTAAACTGTTTGACGCACTACGCCTTGTAAGTCCTACTACAGTGTCTGCAAGAGTTTTGTTTCAGGAGCTCTGTACTTGAGTGGGATGAAGAAATTTCTCTGTAGCAGGGAGAAAAATGGGAAAAATTGGTGAGTGATTTAAACTCAGCTGGGGCAATCACACTCCCCAGATGCTCGTATACAGTGAGCTCTAGTACAGTTAAGTATTGCTCATACCATAGGTTGGCTCATACGAGAAAAAGGCACATGCAAATGAGATGCAAATGAGATGCAAATGAAGTAGAATGGGGAAAGTTGTCGGCGTTCCACAGCCCAGGCCGTTTGCCATATTCGCCCCAAAATTGGCCTAGAGATTTCCCGTGTGCTGTCGGTGTGCATCGTGGAAAGGATTTTTTGATTTTGGTGCGCGTTTGGGAAAGAGAGGGGATAAGAGTTTCCTACTTTAGCAGTATGAAATTTTCATTGCACTATTTTTGGGGACGAGAATTAAGTTCGTTTGTTGTTAAAGGGTTAGAAGGAAGGACATGCGATACAGGTGGAGCATCATTCTGTGTTTGATATGGCGATAGAGAGATGTGCAGATTGATTCTCCTGTTGGCACTTTTTCTGGTAAGGGTAAGTTAGGTTATAGGACGAGTCCCTTCTTTTCTTTGAGCTTGAGCTTGGATTTTGGTTGTTTCAAGGTAGGGAGCAGTGGCCTGATAATAGTTCTGAGCTACTAGAAAAGTCAAAAGAAGTAGAAGAGATGAAAAGTACAACAACCATGCTAACTACAGTGAAGGACAAAAGGGTACCATGAAAAAAAAAAATTTTTGACATCAGAGATTCCCATCCCTGAGCAAGTTGCTAAGAACCACATATTGGGTTTTGAGATTTGTCAATAACTTGAAGAGCAAAAATGGACCTAGAGAGAATAATGATAAGTCATTGAGTACTGAAGAAATATTGTGGATAGCAGAGGTTCAAAAGGAAATGGAAGGGAAGCTAATTACAAACCGATATCACAGCAACTTGGTGTTTATGAGGGTAATAACTTATTGAGATGTAAGGGAGGCATAGAACATGCAGATACTGAATATGATGCTAAGCACTCTATTGTGTTGCCAGGGAAACATTGCTTCATTGAATTGACATTTATGAATTGTCCCCAGTGTGTGCACCGCAATGGACTTGCTGCCACTTTTTCTTAATTATGGAGCAGAATTTGGGTACCAAAGGGCAGGCAGAGAGTGAATGGGGGTAATTAGTAAATGTGGAAATTATATCAGAGTGCAGGGTGAGGCTTATTCAGTACCCGATGTAGCAGCATTACCGAACTTTAGAATTCAGTCCTTTCACAAATGTGGGAAGAGATTTTGCAGGTCCCTTACGTTTTAAAACTAAGGATGCAAAAATGGAGAAGTGCTATATTGTTTTGTACAGGTGTTGTACAAATAGAGCTTTGCATTTGGACATAGTGGAAGACTAATTTGGGAGCACATTTATCCATAGTTTTAGAAGGTTCATGGCACATAGAAAGACGTCCTGAGTAATAAACAAGATAATGCGAAAACTATCAAATATTCCGTGGTACATGAAGAGCATAAAATTCTTGGCTCTCTTTAGAAAGAAATTGTGGAGTGCAAGGTTAAGTTTGATGGAGCATGGCGTAAAAGATGGCACACCTCAATACAACGTGTAGTTACTGCAATTTCTGCAGAAACTGGAAAATGCCTTGATTATGAAACGTTGAACAAGGTCTGCTTCAGCTGTGCTATATGAGACAGAAAGGAAAATGATGGTGCCAAAGACAACTAACTTCATAAATGACCACCAACTTTTGCAGGCTCTGCTCCTACTATGGAAGCAGAAGGAATGAAGCGGATGTACACCAACTCTGAAGAGTCCAAAAGGCTTCAATATACTGGCCATGTAGGGGATGGTGATTCAAAAAAAGTCCTTTTCCTCAATGAAGGCCAGCAAATCATATGCCAATAAAGATATAATGAAATATGAGTGTGTTGGTCACGTCCAAGAGCGGATGGGAACGGCCCTTAGAAAATTGAAGGCTGAAAAAGGAAAGCAGAAGCTCAGGGGTGGGAAAACAATTAGTGGAATAGGAAGGCTGACTAATGCCAGAATAGACAAGCTTCAGGTCTACTATGGACTAGCAATACGGTGCCACAAGCATGATCTAGAAGGCATGGAGAAAGAGGATGAGAAGGGCTATACCACTCTGCGTCGTCTGATGAGAACTGTCCTGATGGGCCAAATACATGTTGTAAATATAACTTGGGACTGCTACAGAAAAAGCCTTTTAAGCACCCAAGCTCATTGCCTAGTGCAATTGCAGATGAACTGAAGCCTATTTATGAAAGATGATATAATGCAAGGCTGCCTGGATGGCTACACACAGAATAATTGCGAGGTACTCAATCATCTAATTTGGGGCACGATGTCCCACATCTAAGCATTCAGGGAGAGATCATATTGACGCTGCAGTTCCAGGGGCTGTAATAGCTGTCAATGATGAAGTAGTGGTGTTGCAAATGTTCTAAAACACCTGGGAATTGACCCTGGACAGAATATGGCATTAGCCATTTTCAAAGGAAGCACTAAAGAAACAATCGAGTGAAAAGGAGATTATTGTAAATGGTGTGGAATGTAAACAAGTGAGATTACTAACTGAGATAGATCTGAGGGGACATGGGAAGGGCTAGGTGTAGTGCAGCAAAGGATTCTGAGTGGAAAACCCGTCTTATGCTTAACTATTGCTGACTCAAGGAGGGAAGAGTTTCGGGGTTTCCACTGACAAGCGCTATGTCTCGCACTTTCTGTTACTCATCTTGTTTAGTTCATCTTAGCATACGTGCATATTCAGCTCAATTTTTTCCAACCCCCGGACCTTTTACTTTCTTCCATTGCTGGCACTATGTACGCCCCATTTTCAACGCAAAGTAACATGCTTCTGTTTATATTTTAATTTTACACCTTCTGACGTGTTTTGTTCTTTTCATTGCCTTATACCTTGTCATTCCTATGCCATCATGCAAAGCATAGGACTATTTTGATACTACAAAAATAGCATTTTCATGCAATTGAAAGGCGTGGTACAAAATTTT
>Ga0187764_1004898_pt1 | contig 8409 bp, 2 predicted proteins | sample 40_thenscriptome_FD_200430 | JGI IMG/M metagenome (GOLD analysis project Ga0187764, IMG submission 200430) | Metatranscriptome of Jellyfish Cassiopea xamachana and symbiotic dinoflagellate Symbiodinium under thermal stress from Pennsylvania, USA... | ecosystem: Host-associated > Invertebrates >... | reverse complement strand
ATTCTCTGTAAAGCTTAATCATACGCTTCAGCAACTCACAACCAATCTGGTCAACAGCTAGAAGGAAATGACGCGAATTTACTTTGGCATCATACTCTGGCGCATCTTCTGCACTTGCTTCGAGGGAAATGCATTGACATGTGATGAAGATGCTTTTGCATGTGGAAGTGGAGATAAATGCATCCCAAAATTATGGAAATGTGACTCTGAACATGACTGCGTGGATGGAAGCGACGAAGTCGATTGTGGATCGGTGAACATCTCATGTAGCCAAACGCAGTTTCAGTGTTCAAGTGGTCGCTGCTTGCATAAAAACTGGCGCTGCGATGGCGAGTTGGACTGTAGAGATGGCAGTGATGAAGCCAATTGCGAAAAGCGGGAGAAGTGCGCTGCAGAAATGATAAGGTGTGACAATGGTAAATGCTTATCACCAGCGTATGTCTGTGATGGAGACGATGATTGTGGAGATAAAAGTGATGAGAAAAATTGCAGTCGAACCTGCAGTCCTTTGCATTTTCAATGTAAGACAGATAGCCGGTGTATTTTGAAGACATGGAGATGTGATGGAGACAGAGACTGCGTTGATGGAAGTGATGAAAAAAATTGTGCAACATCTGTTAAGAAAACTTGCAAGCCAAGTCAGTTCAGGTGTGGCAATGGAAGATGCCTGCCCTCGAATTTTGAGTGTGATGGAGACAAAGATTGCGATGATGAAAGTGATGAAAGGAATTGCAAAGAATCGACATGTCCGTTAAATAGTCGTTCTTGTGATGATGGCAAGTGCTTTTTGCTTGGTTGGCGCTGTGATGGCGAAAATGACTGTCTGGATGGAACTGATGAAAAGAACTGCACAGCAGAGAAATCATGCCCTAAAGATCACTTCTTGTGTGAAAATTCCAAATACCACTCATGCATAAGAACTGACAAAGTTTGTGATGGAGTTATGGACTGTCCAGATGCCAGTGATGAACACAACTGTTCAGTACTAAATAGAACCATCGAATGCAAAGTCTATGATTCTACTAAATGCAATGGCACAAAGTGTGAAGCAACAACAACAAAATGTGAAAGTTGTTTTGCTTTGTGGAGAAGTGAATCAGGAGTAAAGCGGCTCATAAAACAGGGATGCTGGAGTCAGTGCAAGTCACGTGATAAATGCATTGCTAAAAAATCTAGCAAGAAATATATGAAGAATTTGTCGTCGTGCTGCTGCACAGCAGACAATTGCAATGACGTTGCAAAGCAAAAAGACAACACGGAATGTCCTGAAATAAAATGCAACGATGGCACGTGTATTTCGGGCAAATTGCGTTGCGATGGGACCAAGGACTGTCCGAATGGAGATGATGAATTTTCTTGTGAGAAAGAATGCTTGAGTAACTTAGCAATAAAGTCAGCTAATTCTCCGCAAGATTCTTATTCGCTGAAGGATTTAAAAAGTGTAAACGTGTTCCTGAATAACAGCGTAAGCGCTTGGTGCAGTAGAAAGCAAAGAGCTGGTGGATGGGTGACTTTAGATCTTGGAAGAGCTCGCACGATTAATGCACTGACTACAAGTGGTTATCCAGTAGGGACAGAGCCTGGATTTAAGAACTTTACATTGCAAATAAGCGGAGAAACAAAAGTCTTTCTAAACTATATGGAAAGTTCTAAAACGAAGGTGTTCATAGGAAATTCAAATCCCATGAAGAAAATAAAATCCTACTTGAGTCATCCGGTGAAAGCAAGGTATCTCCGAATATTTCCAAAGGCATTTGAAAGCAAAAACTTCGCCTGTTTAAGAGTTGCTATCCTTGGATGTGACAAAGCTATTGTACCAGAGGTGAAGTCAAATACACAGCTAGTTATGCCAAGCATAATGGAAGATGGTTTGGCTTATTGCACAATGCGTTCTCAAAGGGATTACAGTTCAAGCCTTATGTGGTATATGAAACAGAAAAATGGACTTTTCAAACCAATCTCAACAGGACATAATTATCAAATAGCAGAGAAGCAATTGAAGTTTGAAACAAAATTCGATCTCTTTACGGAGAAACAAGTTCACTTGAGGTTCAGATACAGCTTCGACTATATCAATGAAATGTTCTCTTGTCAACTAAAAGCTAACGATACCTTCGTTTGTTCATCTGAATATAATTGCGTGGGCAAGTACCTTCCTTCAGGGCCTCGCTCTCAGGCTACTGTCCGTATTCAATATGATTTTGGAAAAAGAATAAAAGCTCTGGAACTGAGAGCCACAAATGTGACAGCAAGTCGAGGAAAATTAAGTTGGAATGTGCGTCCGCGCCCAAGGTATCACTTATCTGTGAAGTCAACTCTGGTGATAAAAAACGCAAATGGTGTCCTAATCAACACACTGGCTCACTATCTTGACTCGTCTCCTTTTTCGCTGGGAAATCTTAATCCTTTCACTCAATATCACTTAATGCTCATTATTGCTCCAAACACCCTACCTGGGGTCAGAGATATGCTGAGAAGTAATGAACTGGTATTTACAACTCTGGTTGCAAGACCTGAGGGTCTTCCATCTGTTAAAGAAATTCACATTGGCAGCAGCTTTGCTATTTTTCAATGCAAGCCACCTGCGAAAGAAAAACGTAATGGCCCTATCAATGGTTACATTTTGACATGGAAAAGGGTTGCCTATGGAGAAGAACGGATAGAAAAGAATGCAAAACGCGTTGTTATCACTGGCAAAGAGATTGCTAGAATCGATGGCCTGAAGCCATGGTCAGTTTATAGTATACATGTCACTGCATACAACCTGTTGAATAAGAGGAAATTGGAAAGCAATGGGACCACCATCAACATAAAAACCTTAAGTGGAAAGCCACAGTTGGAACCAAATAATGTAAAGGCGCAATTCCAAAGACCAACCTCAATCTTAGTAATGTGGACCTTACCATTGAATGAGTCAAATATGAACTTTCAAGGTTTTAAGATTCGCATTAATGAACTTATGGATAAAGAAAAACGAAAAAAAAGGAATGTAGATACTCATACAAGAATCATTAAAGTTGGCAAAAGTATAAGAATTAAAAAGGCGGATATTAAACCAAGTACAGAATTCTGTATGGTTGAAGTAGCAATGTATTCAGAAGCTGGTGATGGCCCATTCTCTCAACCAATTACAGTCAAAATTGAAAGAACAAAAACCACCAAGACAACTACAGAAAAAGATGAGACTACTTTGTCAACAAAAACACTCCGGAACACAACGACAGTAACAGAAAATCCAAAGACAGCAAATGTAATCACTGAGACGAAAACTCCTAGCACCAAGGAAACCAAGACAAACAGACTTAACTCGAAAGGAAAATCCACCGAAGAAAAGAAAAGCTTTTTTATTGAGTTTATTGTGGCAGTTGTTGCAGCTGCCTGCTTGCTGATGCTTGTTGTAGCTATGATCTGCAGAATGCAGAAGCGCAAAGGAGAATGGAAGAAGGACAATGGCTATCAAAGTGAAGAAAGACAAATGGAGCCATTTTTATTGGACAACGATATCGAGAATTGGAATAACGATTCGGTCTCTGCAGATTTACTACAATCTCCAACAAGTGACTTCGAGGGAACTGTAGAATCTTCGGAATTGTATTAGCTTTAAAGTTTAAATATTTGGCTTTTGTGAAGTCGTGCATGTTGAGTTTTTAAAAAGTGTAAATATAAGATGAAGACAAGATTGAACGATTAGTAATTCATCCGTTAGGCGTTAAAATAAGCTGTTGAGTATGCGTAATTTGTAATCCCTTGATTAGGGGGGTTACCAAAACTAGTCTATGGTAATAAAATGGCTTCTAGCAACACAGGTATACTATTGCTGCTGATAAGAAATTGAAATCAAATATCATAGAAATTGCAATATTAATTAACACCTCAAAATTTATACAAATATCCTTATTCTACCATTCGATCCCAAATGCGAAAAAATTAAATGTATCGAACTTGCTCTTTTCTTGTCCAAGCTCTCACTTTGATAAATTGGCATCAATAAATTGGCAAATGTTACCAATTCCAAAATCAAGAATATTTAGTTGAATCCAATATTAAGTTAAAAAAATTAAAATGAAGACAAGTTACATTTAAATTGCCAATTAGTACATACAAACCAAACTTTGATAAAAATATACTTTATATATCATAGATCACACAATACAAGCAAATACAAAGCAATTATGTCCAAGGTATTGCACGAATTCTATAAAAATATGTGCCAACTGGTAGCTTGAACCGATTTTGTGTCTTCTTTGCCACACAATACTCTTGATCCGTAATTACAGCCAAGACCCACTCTCTAATGTCTTCAGGATTTTCTTCCAGCAAATGAAGAGCTGGCTTCGACTCAGGATGAAGAAAATACTTGGTGTCTTCGCTCGTCAAAACCATGTAATTTGACCTTTGCTCATCATAACATAATAACACTACATCATTTGTCTTGAATTGACGAAAAGAGATTTTTTGCAAATGCTGATTTGATGTTGCACCTTGCAGCAAAATTTGTGATTCGTTCAATTTCTCTATCAACGATCTGTTTTCTTTTCTGACTTCAGCACAAATCTTCCTTAATTCTTTGACTTCAATCTGCAATGATTCTTGACAATCTCTTTCAGTCTTCAAATGCTTGTTTTCAGTTTCAAGATCTCGTAAATTTTGTAGAACTCTATCCCACTCAAGTGCATCAATTCCTTCCTCGATTGATGATGTTTTTGAAAGCGATTGGTGTTTTTCAAATTCATCTGCAAATTTTTGCTTCTCAGCTTCAAAAGATAAGGCTAAAGCTGCTTTCTCTTTCTCCAAATTTTCCTTCATTTCTGCTTTTTCCTTTTCAATTTCTTCTTTTAAAGCAGTTCGTTGTTTCTTAAAATCCTCAATCAACTTAACTACTTGAAGTGAAGATTCTTCTTTCAAATTCGATTTCTCCATTTCAAATTTTTCAATCAATTTCATTTTTTCCTCTTCCATCTTGCCTTTCATTTCCTCTAATTTATTAAGATCAGAAATGTGACTCATCTTTTCAGTTTCCAAATCATTTTGCAAATTTGAAAGTTCGTTTCTAAGCTCACTACATGATGTGATCAGCTTTTCTTTATCATTTTCTAAAGCTTCAATTCTGTTCATTATCTTTGAGTTAACTGCTTTGTAATGTCCATTTTCAGCAAGAATCTCCTCAGTCATTCTCTTTTTCGCACCAGCCTCGCTTTTCAGATCATCTATAATTATTTGCAGCTCTGCTATTGTTTTTTCTTTCTCCTTCTTCACTTGGTTCAAAGCAGAATTGAAGTTCTTTTGATTCTCCAGTTCCAACTGCTTCTTTGAGCTCCTAAGAGATTCTGTTTCCTCTTTCATTTTTATGTTCAATTTCTCTGTATGCTCTTTTTCATACTCGATTTCACGAACATCTTCTTGATATTTCTTTTCCTTTATTTCCATTTCCCTTTGAACTGCTGCAATCTTTAAATTTAGAAGGTCATTACTTTCATTGAGTTTCTCAATTTCTTGGTAAGAAATTTTTAATTTTGAGTTCAATTCAGCAATTAAATTTGATTTATCTGCCTCGTATTTCTCGCTCAATTCACTTATGCTACCCTGCCACGGCTCAGTCTCCCCCTTTCTTCTAATTTCAAAATCGAGCTTCAACCTAGTTTTTAGTTGATTTATTTCTTTTGTAAACATTTCTTCAACTGCTTTTCTTTCCCTTTCATGATCCATACTCATTTTGTTATGAGATTCAAGTTGTAATTTTCTTTCGCTTTCCAATAAAGCTTTTAAGTCATTGTTCGACTGTGATGTTTGGACTATTTTTGAAGATAATAGTTCAAATACGTCAGAGATATTTCCTGTCATTTGACTAACAAAGTTATGAAAATCGATGAAGAATGATCCTACTTCTTTTTTCAATTCCATAAAATTCAAACGAACATGTTTAACAATCTGTAAAGAATTGCTAATGATTTGCACTTTCATTGGCGAAGACACAATCACAAGAGCATGTTTACTGCTCATGCGCTGACCTTCTTCTATTTTCCCTTGCAATTCAGTTCTCGAAATGTCTTCATTGTCTACAGCACTTTTCGAAAATGAAGCCATTTCTTCCCGAAGATTTCCGGTGGGGGTAACAAGCGATACTTCTGGTGTCATCCCTCCTTCCTGAGAGGAAAGATTTGGCTCTTCTGAAAGGTCTAATACTCCAACCATTTCACCTGGTGAATCAACATTGATTTCTTGATCTTGCAAACCTTCTGCTGATCTGAACATTGAATCACTTACTTCTGAACTTTGGCTGCTTTGCAATCCTTCCAATTCACTTGTCAAAGTCTTCAATGATGATGGCTCAAAATCTCCACCTCCAATCGTCATTGCTGATTCACCTAGATGCCAATTCATTTGGTTTTTAGTAAAGTCAAACGCTATATCCTCTTGAGAGATTTCTTTTTGCAACTGGCTCACAGTCATTTTTGGGATTCCATTTGTACCTGTCAATTCTCTTAAACGAAGAGTTTCAACTAACTTTGGGTTTGATTTTGGGTCACAAAGTCTAGATAAATTTGACTGAGACAACTTTTCTTTCGCATAAAAACTTTGCTCCATCGAATCACTCCAACTAAGTTCAACTAACAACTCAGGTACCTCATTTTGTAATGCACGAATATCATCAACGTTGATATCAGGAAGCATGTCATCGAAAATACGAGGTGGTGAATCCGCGAAGGAAGTTGGGATATCATCAAGGCCAGAAAACAAGCTATGCAGAAAATGATTACCGAAAACCTCGGAGAACTTTCTTCTCTTTTCAATTTCTTCAGATCGAGCTTCCGAGGAACTTAAAGAGACATTTCTTCCCCATTCTAGGAATTGAATTGAAAAGCTTCTTCTTCGCAGTATTTCCAGAACAGCTAGTACATACATTCTGGGAGCTTCAAAAACTTGTTCTAAAGCCTCAAGTCTCCTTTTCATTTTCTTCAGGCTTTCATGAAAGACAAGCAACTTGCTATCACATTTACATATTGAATGTTCAATATACATAATCCATCGCAATCTTGCATGTAAATTTGCTGAGAGCTCATCCTTTGCTTTTGTGCATAGAGAACAAATATCCCTTAACTGTTTGTGGTTTCGTAACAAAACCACAAGCTGCTTTCGATGACTTGCACAGAGATCTGGTAAAACAGAAGCATCACCAATATTTTCTGCTCGCTGTTGGTTTTGCTTGAAGCCCTGGGACATATCTGATTGGTCTTGAACAAATTGCTTGGCTACGATCAATCTTTGCTGCAAGCTCGTCAACCTGTCATCCAATCCTTTGATTTCCTTCATACTCCTATTTTCACTAGAGTCAAGAACCTTCTTTATCTCACTCATCAAATTCTCAAGCATACTTTTATCAAACTGAGTTAAAAGATCTTTGCATTGACAAACTAGGGTTTGCAGTGACGTTTTATTCTCCTTACTATTAATCCAATCAAGAAGAAATGCTTTGTATGATTCTGAGCCAGAGTCTGGTCTTGTTAAGCAAGGAAGTATAGGAATTCTACTAAGCAGAGATATGATTTCATCAAACCTATTAAACATGTCCAAATACTGTTCTCGAGTAGACAAGAATGTTGTATATTGATCTTCAAAAACGAATGCATGCTTGTTCAGTGCTAATGTTATATTTTCTAGGTTTGAAACGACAGCTTGCCAGCCCTGTTGTTGAAGTTGCTGGTCATTCACAAGGTACTCACACCTATCACCTAATTCTTTTGCAGATAAATAGAACTCTGATGCAAGAGCTGCTCGTGAGATTAATGTGTCAATAGTTGGGGGCATTTGTAGGCATCTTTCCACTTGCTGCTCTAAAGAGATTTCTGAATGAACTAAAGAAATAGAAGTAGGTGGCTGTAGAGATTCAATTGCAGATTTGCTAAATAGAAATATCGGGTTTGTTTCTGTTCCAGCACTTTTGTAACTCCCAACTCTGCTTGATGGATTTAATGGTTCTCCATTTGCAATGAGAAGGACTTGCTTGTTTGCAGGAATTTGTGTAGCTTCAAATACTGCTTCCATGAGTCTACTTACACTTTCTAGCGCCATTTCCATATCAAATGTATACATGATACCAGTATCAACCAGGAAAACATGAAGTTTCAACATCTTGCCTAGTCTTAATCTCTTTCTTATACTGTGCTAGCCTAGTTATTCAGTTTTCAGGAAATTGATCATAATTCTCAGGCTCAGGCCAAACTAAATTTATATGGCATCATTTCCATATTGGGTAATACATGAAATCGAGGCAGTACCGTACTTGTTCCATCGAGCAGGGAGAGGAGTCCATCAGTGCAAGCATTTGACGTCAGTAATGACAATCCGAGATAACCTTCTTATTTTGCTACTTTTCTCTTCTTGTATCGTTGATGCATCCTGAATCCTTTT
>Ga0187764_1013387_pt1 | contig 9548 bp, 2 predicted proteins | sample 40_thenscriptome_FD_200430 | JGI IMG/M metagenome (GOLD analysis project Ga0187764, IMG submission 200430) | Metatranscriptome of Jellyfish Cassiopea xamachana and symbiotic dinoflagellate Symbiodinium under thermal stress from Pennsylvania, USA... | ecosystem: Host-associated > Invertebrates >... | reverse complement strand
GTGCTTCAACAGGCTCGGTCTTATGGGCCTGAGCAGCTTTTTGTTGAGATCAAGCAGAAGATTCAACAAACCTTCAAGTTAGACAAGAAAGTTTCTGCACGCCGAGCCTCGTTAGCAGTCAAGCAGGCAGGTGATTACTTGTTCGACGGTATTCTGTTTAGGCATGTTTACAGCGATGTTGAACAAGTCTTCGGATTGAAAGCTGTCATTCCCATAGGTGGTATGCGTAGTTTTTGGTATAACGGTAGGCAGTACAGACTGACTTTGCGCAAAACGCTGCTGCTGTTGTATCATGACTCAGAGATGATGGGAGGGCACAGCTCGCGTGAAGACACTCTTTCCAAGCTCAGAGCGAGAGTCTGGTGGCCGTCTATGGCCGATGATGTGCGAAAGTGGGTCAAAACGTGTTCAGTGTGTAAGCTCACGAAACCGCAGCGTGGTCTGACTGCAGAGCAGCGCACACAACTCCACGACAGACCTTTTAGAGTGCTGTTCGTTGATAGCTTGGGTCCCATCTCTCCGGCAGATCGCGGTTTCTCATGGCTCATTCATGCCTCATGTCCATTCACGGGTTACACATGGGTGAAGGCAACGTCAAGTGACACAGCCGAGACGGTTGCACGCTTTCTTGTTGAAGATGTGTTTTTCGACATCTGTGGTTTTCCCGCGGTGCTACGATCTGACCGTGGCACAAGCTACATTGGTGCAGTCGTAGATGCAGTAAATAACCTGCTTGGCGTTACTCAGGCCTTCGGTACTGCATTTCATCCAGAAAGTCAGGGACACATCGAAGGGAGCCACAAGCGAGTCAATAACATTTTGGCGGCATTTGCCTCAAAGCATCCGTCAGGCTGGAGTCGGTGGGCCAAGTTGGCTCAGTGGTGCATTCGCTGCACACCCCAACCGAACAAAGCGAACAAGTCACTTTACGAGCTTGTCACGGGCATGATTCCCCAGGGTCCCATTGATGCATTGTTCGCCAAAGTTGGTGCCGCATCTGTCACGGACCCAACTCACTATGTGCAGAGTTTGAGAGATCACTTGCAAAGCATTCATGCATCGGTAGCTGCTGGTGCCCAGGCTGCTTTCGAACGTAAACAGAAGGACTTCCAGAAACGAGCAGTTGAACACAACAGCATCGTACCTTCTGTAGGTGATTTCGTGTTTGTTCGCAGACCCCCTGCAGCATTGCAGTCAGAAGGTAGCCATGATAGGATCAGCAAGCGGCTCCTGCCGAACGCCGACCCTCGTTTGTTTCAGGTCGTAAAGTTCGTGAGCCCGGAAACGGTCGTTTTATGTCACCCTGACACTCGGAGTACCGACATTGGCATGGGTCAGCCAATTCATGTAAATCGCCTCATTCCTTATGATTTGTGTGACCTGGAAACGCCCACGAGCGCACACGACTTGAAAGTAGAAGTCTTTGATAAGACTGGCAAACCCCACAAGGCAATGGTCGTATCTCAGACGGCCACGGGGCTGGTGAAACTTCGGTGGGAAGCAACGGGTGAGGAGGAGTTTGTCGAGCTGTCCGGTCTTGAATACCGTTGGCTGAGTTGAGCTCGTTCCTTCTCTCCTCTTTCTGATTGGTTGTTGCTTCCTGAGCGGCTCCGCTGATCATCCCTCGACTGCTAGGGGGATGTTGGTAGCGGTGAGAGCTCAAGACAAGCATGCATGCGACGCCTCGTGAACACAATAGGTGTAGCAGGCGAGGTACGAATTCTGATGATCATGATGTTTGGCTCAAGCCAAACACCGAGTTTCACGACGCAGAAGATTCAATCGGATCTTACACAAAAGGCTCTGAGCGCTATTGCGGATCGTTTGCACCTTCCTCTCATCCATTCAGAACCCAAACCAATTTGGCGGACAGTCCGGGGAGGAAGGTGCGATTCGGTATGCCTTCCTCGACGCCCCAGGATGAGGGCAGTAGAGCGAGCAGTGCACATCTCCCGAGAGGAGATCGAAGCCGGACGAACAGTCCAGAGGGCTCTGAGTCTGGCAACCGTCGTGGTGATGTGAGTCCTATGCGGTTGCAACGCGAGTTGCAGCGTGCTCTTCGCGAGACACATGAAGAACGAGCATCGTTGGCCAATGAGGTCCGTGCTTATGCACGCCAGACGGCCGACACCTCTCTCATCCAAGCTGAGAGTAGATCTCTGGATTCAATGCGTGCGGAAGTCCTTCAAGCAGAAAGCCGCGTTTTGAGTTCAGCACAGCATGTCTTCGCGGAGAGTCGGTCTTTAGAGGATGCCAGAGGGGACATCCGCGATGCGGAGAGGCGCATAGCGCAAATGGCTCGACAGACTCAGCAAGAGCATGCTGAAGTGTTGACTCACGCCCAAAGCGTGAATCATGCGCATTCGGCGGAGGGTCAATCCCTGCACGCGTTGCGCACGGAGGTGGTTCAGGCTGAGCATCAAGTCTCCGACGCATCCCGGCGACTGCAGATTGAAGGTGCCTCACTGGAGAGTGCACGGGGCAGTATCCAACACAGCGAGCGGCAGATCGCGCAGATGGCGCAGAAGGTCCAGAACGAGTATGCAGAAATGCTGCAACAGAAGCAAGAGTTCCTGCGGATGGAAGCTCGCGCTCAGGAGAGTCTTGGGGAGATGCAGGCGGAAGCGGCGCGCGCCCTCGAAGCGGTGCGGCTACAACATGATACTGCCAAGTCTCACCACGCAGCTAGTGAAGGCGTAGAATCCCAACTCCGTAGCGAGTTAGAAGCTGCTAGGGCTGAGCTTGCTTTGAGCTCGTGCCGCCAGGAAGCGGGTGTTGGTATTTCTCCGCCTGTTGCTGCTTCCTCCTCTCTCACTCCCCCTCTGTCACAGCTCGAAACCGATGGGTTCGGACGGACAGCTGAGACGGGTCTCCCAAACCCCTTGCGGGCTAACCAAGGCTTAGGGTTGAGGCAGTCGTTCTCAGCGATTCGATCTGCAGAAGTACCCCCTGGCTTAGCGGCATCGCTGCTGCCACCGGCCCACCCCACGTCGGCAGCCCCAGCGACTCAAGCCTCAAATCCATCTCAGACGCCTGTAGGCATGGATGCCTTGTTGCCACAGTTGGTGCATGCAGTTACACTGTTGTCAGAACAGAAAACAGGCCTCAAGAGCGATAAGCCCAAATTGAGTTGCAAGGATGCGGCATCTTTGAAGCATGAATTGGATAAGTTCAAGCGTTATATGCATGAGATGCACGCGCCGTGCGGGTCGAAGTGGATTCGTGCTGCCCGTATAGTCGCTGAGGACAGGGCACAGGAGGTACTGAAGGACATCATCATTCAATCATTCGGCAGCGAAAGTGATTACAGCACCTGTTTGGAGCAGGAGGCTGATAATCTTGCATGGAGTGACCTGTGGAATCTATATGAACGCAGGTTGCGGGTGGCCGCAGGCCTTGATCCGCAAGACGAGATGAAGGATATTCTCAGCGAGTATTCTGTCCTGAAACTTGAAACAAACACTCCTACTGCGCTGAGCACCTTTCTTGATGAGTACAGTAGGCTCCGCACCCTAATGATTGAGCATTCCTTGATCACATCCGACACAGCTGGAGTTGCTAGGGAACGGCAGGACATCTTGCACAAGCTGAAATCTCATGATGTGTTCAAGTACTTACATGATCTGGAGAACAAGCCCGAGCTTGTTGACAGTTTTGATGAAAGTTTGCGCCCCAGGAGTATCGTGGGACGTTGCCGACAGTGGCTTCAGTCTCGTCTTCCCAGCACGAACACGGCTAAGGATCCCAAGAGTATCCTCGACCAGTTTGCAGCTTTGCAAGACAAATCGAGGAAACAGCAGCAAACCATCGACACGCAGAAGAAACAGCTGAAAACGTTGCAGTCCGAGAGCTTTCAACCATTTGGGGATCAGGGTCAGCGTTGGAGGGCTGCCAGGGATTTCAACTCTCCGCAAGGGTCCAAAGGCAAGGAAAGTGGCAAGTCTAAAGGTTCGTCCAAAGGTGCACCCAAAGGGTTCCCGAAGGGCTCAGATAGGCATTCCGGAAAGGACAGCGGTAAAGGAGCCGCGTCTGAGTGCCCCCGATGCCATGGTGTACATCCCGAGTTGCAGGTGTGCGCGAACCAAACGGCTAGCAATGACCCTGCTGTCAGGGTAGGGGAGCTTGTGAGTTCAGGCATGAAGTGCTGTTATCATCACCCCGGAGCGCTCAAAGAGTGCGGAGGTGCTGGCCATCTAGACAGGCATCATCGGAATACACCTGGAGCAGACCCCAATGCCCCTCGCCCATGGTCCTCCAAAGGTTCCGCATCAAAAGGCTCGAAAGGCAAGGCTAAAGGTGAGGGTAAGAAAGGTGACCGTAGACTTGACTTCTCGGACAACCATACCCAACCCACGGACACGCGAACTCACGCACAACGCTTGCTCGATAGCATCGCGGTGTACAACACGAATGTTGGCCCCTCCTTGGAAGCATCGCTGGACTTCGGCAATTGTGAGATTTCGGACTCTGCGTCCGAGCATGAGCCTGACGAAGATGCGATGGATTCTTGCAGTCAGCTTCTTGCCTCAGTACGCTCACCAACCCTCAACAGTGACTGTGGCGATTCCGTGAATCCTTGCGCGCAGGCCAGTCCTAATGAGCGGGTGGCTCCTCACAGCACGTGCTGTACTTGGATTCGGACGGTTCCTGGTAGGCAGTGGCGAACGTTCAAGTTGCGCCTGTATCAGCGTGTGCTCTTCTTGTGCCTTGCAGCGTTGTTCGGTGTCGTTGTGCTGTTGGCGAGTCTGGGCTTGTCCTTGCATTTCGATCCTGCCTTGACGGCTAGCGCGACCCAACATCTGTCAAAGATGCATCAGCGTGAGGGCTTCGCCAAGTTAGCCATGCCTCAAGGATATCACTGTCGTGGGTTTGTCTGGCTTGGAAAAAGCACGTGTTGATACACTCTTCGATACCGGTGCGACTAGGAACGCTGTTTCCAAGGAGTTCTTGCGTGCCTTGTTGCAGTGTGATGACACTTCGGACGCGGTTGTCGGTGTCGACGATATCGACCCGATTGAGGCCACTGGTCTTAGCAAGAGTTCGAAGATCGTCATTCGGCAAGTGGCTTGGATTCGTGTGAGCTTTTGGGAGGACAGGGCCCGCGGGAAGGTGGCAGATGAAGTCTTGGGATTTTGCGTTACTCCGAACTCTTCGGAGGACCTTTTGATTGGCAAGCCGTCTCTAGATCTGATGGGCTTCGTGTCCGACAAGTTTTCCATCGAGTTGCGCATCCTCGGAGTGCGTTTCCCGTCTGTGTTACCTGCGGGAATCCCGGATGGACCAGGGAAGCACATGTTCTTGACATTGTCCGAGCATGTTGATTTGGTCGCTTCGGATGTGAGTTCCCGCCTTGTTGAGCTTGCAGGTAAAATTCCCAAAGGTGACTTTTGGTTGTTGCCAGGGCCTGATTTGCCGGCAGATGTGTTCCTCTCAGAGGGTCCGTGTGTCGTCCGTGGTAAGCGCGCTATTGCTGAGCTCACATCGTTGTCCAACCATAAGCTGGGTCCTTCGACTCGTGTTGCGGAGCTCAGGCCGCTGTGTGATCATGACACTTCGGTGCTTCGACGCGTTGGTGATGCACAGCGACAGCATGTGGAACGCTTTGCCGTCATCCAAGATTGTCATGTTGAGGCCAACCGACGTCTTTTGGAGGAAGCGCAGCCCGGTTTGGTTGACAAGTTCATGGCAACATCATACAAGACCCGCGGGAAGAAGGAACGCCAGGAGCAGTTGTTCCCTGAACTTGTCAAGGAGGCTGAGGATAGGAGAAACAACATGACTACGGGTGTAGTGTACCCTGATCAGGATTCTTCGGAGTACCGTGAAAAGTGTAAGGCGGTTGCAAGCAAGAACCTTGGGAAACAGTTGAGTGCGGCGCAGGTTGCAAGGTTCCTTACTCGTGTTGTCGCTGCATTCTCGTGCGTTCTATGGATGGATGGTTGCCATGCGCCCCGGGTCGAAGGGTTCGAGGTCGATCTCAAACTCAAGGAGGGTGCTGTTCCGAAGGTTCAGCAGCCATTCCCGTTGTCGCGTTTCGACCAGCTTCGTCTCGAACTTCATGAAGATGAGGAAGTGTCATTGGGTAAAGCGCGCTGGGGAGGCCCTGGAGAACATTAGGAATGGAGATGTCCCTCCTTCGTCGTAGATCAAACCAACAAAGGTTTGCTAGGCCGACCAGTTCGCGATTATCGGTATGTCAACGCCCAGACCGTTGATTTCGCATGGCCCATTCCTAACGTAGACCGTTGTCTGTCCAGAGCTCAGTCCGCGTCGCTTTTGTCAACTCTTGATTGCATATGGGGTTTTACGCAATTGCCGATAACCCCGGCCACTCAGCAACTGCTTGCACTCACGACTCGTCGAGGGCTGTTGTTTCCGAATGTGTTGTACTTCGGTCCCAAACAAGGTCCAGGCATGTTTCAGTCTCTGATGGATCAGACCTTCGGATCGGTCAGGGACGATGATGATCAAGAGTTCCACTGCATTTTTATGGATGATGTATGCATCGCTACTGAAGGATATGATGGTGATGATGATGATACTGTCGTTGACCGGCATATACGGCATTGTGAGTTGTTTCTTGAAGCCGCGAAATCTCGTCGTATCCAGTTCAAGCTAAGTAAGTGCAAGTGGGCTCAAACGGAAACTCAGCTCCTCGGCTTTCGTGTAGGGCAGGGCTTGAGAAAGTGCGACCCTGCCAAGGTTCAAGGGTTGCGCGAGTGGCCTGCCCCTCGCACTGTAGACGACCTCATCTCATTCAGAGCGTATGCGAACTACATCAAAGAGTACATCCCGGGTTACCATGAGTACGAGGTGAAACTGAAGCCGTACTGTAAGAAGGGGGCTCTGATTGAACAGTTTGAGCAGGACCAAGGAGCTGTGCAAGCATTTCATGACCTCAAATCGGCACTGGTCGAATCGGCCGCCTTGCCTTCCCCAGTGTGGTCTAATCTGTCAGTTTGTCCGTTTGAGTTGTATGTCGATGCCTCGGACTTCTCATGGGGTTGCACACTAGGACAGCGGCCATCTCCTAAACAAGCCCCCAGGCCAATCGCAGTCTACAGCCGTAGTTTCTCAGCAACTGAGTCCGCATGGAGTGCCTTTGAACGTGAACTTTACGCCTTGAGAGAAGCCCTTGCTGCAGTTCATCACCTCACGAAAGGTTTCACGATTCATGTATACATGGACCACAAAAACAACCTTTTCACGAATTCTTTGTTGTCTAACCGCCGTGTAAACAAGAAACTCCTGCGGTGGGCTTTGGACATCGAAGAGTTGGGCGACAGAGTTCACAGGCACTGGATTGCAGGGAAGGACAATGTCTTGGGGGATGGTCCTAGTCGTAACCCAAAGGATCGTGACAGCGTTCAGAAGCTCCCGGTTCCGGATGGCCCCGTAAAGCGTATCATTGAGAAAATGTTTCGTGACCCCGATGGCTTGGATCAGGAGCTCGAGTTGTTTCTATCAAGCCCACCGCGTGAGCCAACCCCATTACAATCCAATCCAATAACTCCTTCGGCAGTCCATTCCGAGTCGTACGTCTCCGAAATTTGTTCTAGCAGCGTTTCGCAAGGTGATACCCTTGCCAACGCTGGCTCCCTCAGCGCGCCAAGCGCTGCAGCCCAATCAACAAATCCCAATACGGATATTCAGGACGGCGCTGCCCAACCATCTTGTAGGAGCAGCGGCGCTCTCGGTGAGCAGGAGCTCACTGTAGCTCAAACGGCTTCAGATGACGATCTGGAGCCTACTTCGGCTAACGTGGCCGATGATGCGGATAGTCTGAACCTCTCCACTTCGAGCGGAGTTCTCAGCAGTTTGTTAGATGAACGGGAGACTCAAGACTCAATCATGGCAGTTTGCTTCCGTAGGAGTAATCTCGATGGCGGTTTTCCTCGTTTTCCATTCGTTGCATTTCTCCCCGTCGGTGGAGACCCAGAATTTGATCATCGACTTCCGATCTCACCGTCCGAACTTCCTCGGAAGATTTCACACATTCGGGGGGAGGCTCAAGAGTATCACGTGGTGGAGTATTTGGAAGACCAGGTGTGTAGGGATGGCAAGTCTAGAAGGCGCGTGTATTACAGGTGTGATCCGAGTGGAATCGAGCGAGAAGGCGAGGAATACCGCGCAGCACGTAAAAGGGCAAAGGCCAAAGCATGGAAACACGTAGAGGAGGCCGTAGCTCACAAGGTTGATTTGAAGGATGTCATTCCGGAGTTCGGTCGAGGGCCGATCAGTTCGGGTCATGGGTTTGTGTACCATGGCGATGGGCATGAGGGTTTCGTTTTCTTCGTCCATCCTAAAGATCTCGGTCCGTTGTGCACGGCCGTTTGGATTCCTCATCGTGACACACTCATGCCCGCAAAGGAGTTCTGCAAGGACTGTGAGTTCGTTCGTAATCGCAGTGACGGTATCGAAGTTTGGAAATGCAACGGCCACGACTCTTCAGAGCTTAAGAAGCCTTCGGTCAGCGATCTCCCGGCGACTCTTCGAGAGAAGCCCCTCCAAGGGCTTGTGTTGGTGGAGGTGTTTTCAGGCGATGAGGCTAAAGGCGGTTGTCAGTTTAGCAAGGTTTTTGAAGAGTGTGGTGGTACCGCTTTGCGTTACGACATTCTGATGGATGATCAAGCTGATATTATGCAAGATGGAGTGTTCTGGCACAAACATCTTACAAAACCAATGGATGTGTACCATTTCGCTATTCCTTCTTCGAGCTTTAGCCCTGCGCATACGACCCCACAGAGCAGAACCTGGTCGCGTCCTGAAGGTGACCACTCAAACCCTCAAGTAGCCCATTCCAATAATCTGGCTCGTTATGCGCTCAGCTTGGCGATCGGGCTTATCCAGCGCGGTACCCTCGTGATGCTAGAGAATCCTCTGTTCAGCTACATGTGGTGTATGCCAGATTTCAAAGCTTTCTTGGGATTAAAAGGAGTACACGTGGTTCGATGCGATTATTGTCAACATGGCACACCGTATCAGAGGATGGGTTTGTTCGTGAGCAACAATCCTCACGTAGTATGGGTAGCACGCACTTGTGACCATGTAGGCTCCCATCCTGAACGTCTTTCGGGATCGCATTCTCGACAAAGTTCTCCATACCCTAGATCGTTGTGTTTCGCCTTGTGCGAGTCACTCGTTGCGGCCAGGCAGGATGCAACCAACTTGCATGTTGCCAGAGATGCTCTGAAGTCTTCTGGGTTGGGCATTCTGGGCAACGTGGGGGATTGTAGTAGCAGGCCTCAGGTGTCGGCGGACGGACTTTTCAACTTGAGTCCGATTGGGGAACGTAGGCTTAACAGCGTTCGCTCTGGTTCCGCCGTTGCTTGGTATGAAGCCGAAAGCACTTTGGGCATTGCTCACAAGAAGGCCTCTGCTCTTGATGCTCCTGATGCTCCTGATGTATCTGCTATTTCCGAGGCCTTGCGTAAAGATCCCGGCGTTGAGCAAGCCTTGAAAGGCATTGCGAGTGTAGGCTACGAAAGATTGGAGCTCACGCGTTTGCTTTGCCTTGATCCCGACTTTTGTGATATCGTTATTGCGAG
>Ga0187764_1007619_pt1 | contig 9783 bp, 1 predicted proteins | sample 40_thenscriptome_FD_200430 | JGI IMG/M metagenome (GOLD analysis project Ga0187764, IMG submission 200430) | Metatranscriptome of Jellyfish Cassiopea xamachana and symbiotic dinoflagellate Symbiodinium under thermal stress from Pennsylvania, USA... | ecosystem: Host-associated > Invertebrates >... | reverse complement strand
TAAACATTCCTCTGACATCCCAAAACTGCCCAGAAAAACAGCCCATTTCAAACCACTCCTTAAAACGAATAACAGCATCAAACTGTTTTCTGACATTTGCCAAAACGGAAAAGTTCATGCAGTGCGTTGGAGAAATCTTTCTGTTAAGCCGATGCCAGATATGTAAAGTAAGCTTAACGCCTCAAACAGCTATCGCTAATTTACCCTTTTCAAGAAATAGAAATGCACATAAAAGAGAGACAACACTGATAAGCAAGTTTCACTTGTACTCGCAAAAAATCCTGCGACACTTTTAACAGCCACAGTCATGTTAAAAAGCTTTAATCTAAATAGATACCAATGCTGCCAAATGTATGATATAGCAGCAAAGTTACATCAAACAATAACTCATTCTCGCACACAAATTTAACGAACGTTCAAAACAAATCTAGCTTTAATCTATTTGGGCAACAACGTCTAACTAACAATAGTGTACAGAAATAAATTATAATTACAATCAGAGGACAACGGCATTTCACAGCTCATTATGGTCACCCAGAAACCAGCAATGAGCAAAGTTTTTCACCAACAACTGATGCTAAGCCTATCCTCTAATATTATTATTGGGGGTTGCCGTAATGAATCATATATCTGTGAGATCTAGTCGGAATTATCAAGTTGAACAGTACGGAATCTCTAACATAAAATCAAAGGAATGCTAACTATAATTATCTTGCAATTCAACCACATCTACGCCTAGCTTTTCCCTCGGCTACTAGAGTTTTTTGGCTTCTCTGAAGAGCCTTCAGTCTTTCTTGAAGTCTGTGGCTTTGACGTACTAGGCCTCTGATCTGCTTTTGTCGACGACCACCGATGTCCGCCACGGGTAGATGGCCCCTTTTTAAATACACCACCCCCTCTTTTAGGTTTTTCTTCCTTAGAACTGGATTTTCTTTCTCGTGTCTTCTCGGTGCCCTTGTCCTTGTTCACCCCATCCATATTGAATGCTTTGGCTAACGAGGGCCTGGACTTGATGATTGAAATTATATCAGAAGGATCATTTAGCATTGCAGATGCTGCTATATCTGGAAGATCACTCTTCTCGCTCTGCGATTTGTCATCATCTTGTTTAATTTCGCTTGTACTGCTTTCTTTAACTTCGGAGGACTTAATAGACTTAGGTTCCGCGGTTGTGGTCGTACTTTCACTCACAACCACTGGTTTATGCTCCAACTGCTTTCCAGTCTTAGTCTCACTCGACTTCCCACGAATAATTTCGCTTGGCTTTGCGACGCTGGCTTGCAAACTGGAGATATTTCCATTCAGCAATGGTTCCGCACGTGTAAAGGGTACTGCTGCCACGGTTGACGTAGGCATTGTTGGGGCTTCATGCTTTTGCTGTTGTGCAGCAAAGTACCTCTTTGTGTCTGCGATCATTTTCTGACGCTCGTCATCTCCAAAACTTGGGGCTGTAGTTTTCTTGGAAGAACTGCTTGCTTCAGTGGTTTTAACCATAGGTTGAACTGGTTGTTTTGGTCGGTTTGCAGGGGGCATGACAGCATTCTGCTGGCCAGTTGGCTTTACAGGCCTCTGAATTGGGCCAGGGCCTACTCGGGTGTACTTCTGCATCTGGGAAGTTGGCCTGACTGTAAAAGAGTGACCTTGCTGTTGTCCAATAGGAAGGTTCTGTGTATATGGATGCACTTGAACCAGGCTACTGCCAGAGTTATTTGACAGCAATTGATGTGGCTGTGTAGGTCCCTTGACAGATGATATTCCTCCTTGGATAAAATGCATACCTTGATCAACTGGAGACATTGACCCAAGTCTATTTTGTGCCTGGACTGGTGCTGAAGCTGTGGCTGTTTTGCCTGTGGCAGACCTAGGCCCAACTGATGCGATTCTTCCACCAGGAAAACCATGCATGTATGGGGAAGTCTGTTGTACTGAAGATTGTTGCATTGCTAATGGACGGATATGATGAGAAATTGATGAATGTTGAGAAGCCGAATGCGGTTGTATGGCCTGTTGATGCGACGGCAACAAATGTTGAATAGTGTGTTGTTGATTGCCATGTTGCTGAATCAACTGCCGTTTGTCAGCCATGTGCACCGAGGACCCATGTTGATCTGACGTCTGTTGTTGGTGCAGAGTAAGCTGCTGACCACCTATTTTGTTTACTTGGTTTTGGAATTTGGCATGCTGATTACCTAAAAACTGCGAATGGTGGTTTATAACCTGCTGTGGCTGACCACCGGGTGGTGTTCTTGAGCTGGGTTGGAATGGCTTTGCATTGACGTGCTTCGTTAAATCTGACTGTGACATACCCATCAAATGGAGATCACTGACCTGCTGAAATGGGCTGTGTGATGGGCTAATGCTGAAGACTGAGCTGTCCTTTGCGCTCTGACTTCCTTGCATAACATTCAGCAAGGATGCCGTCCTTAGTTGCGGTTGTTGTAAGACCAGTCCAACCGGTGGATTCTGAGGCAGTTGAGAACTCATTCGTTGGGCAGAGAAAACAGAGCTGTTTGTCTGATCGTATGTCATGAACAAAGGCGTGCTTGCAAACGTTGCAGATGAACTCAAAATATCCTGACCTTGATCTTGATGACTATCAGGATGTGACATGTATGAAAGTGACGTTGCAGGCTGTATACTATGTCTTGACACCATGGGCCATAGAAGTGTATTCTGCTGCGTGCCTTGCAATGTAGGTGTGTTGTAAATGCCACCAAATAGTACATTCTGTTGAAGCACATCCTGTTGCTGCTGTTGCGATAAAGGAGACGCTGACCTCACTTGCTGGAGACCAACTGGGGCATGAGGAGGGACATGAGATTGGGCGTGGGATTGAGCATGGTGGCTGGTGATATCGCCAGTTGATCTCTCCCGGGAGTAAACACCTCCGCTATCAACTCTTTCCAATGGCATCATATAAGGCTGTTTGTTATGAGATGAGCTTGGTTGCATTGACAAAGTATAAGTTTGCTGCATTGGCAGTGGAGACTGAAACAGGTGACTATGCAAAATCTTCTTTTCTTCAGCTAATTGCTGTTGCTGTTGCTGTTTCTGTTGTGGTTTTACTTTGCATACATTGTTCTGCTGTTCTATGGCAGTTTTCTTTGATATCAAGCTTGCATCATTTGTGGATTCCGCATTTAACTCAGGCTCTGGCTTACTACCTATCCCTTGTGCCGCTACAACAGCAACAGGAGTAGATACAATCTGATCTTTTGCATTGACACTATCTCTCTTATCACTTTCTGTCGTATTTGCTGTAGTGACAACAGATGACGTCATAACTGTTGAATCTTTTGCGCTCCACGTAGTGAGGCTGGTGTTTACTTCTTCAGGCAGAGAGGGTGTATCCCAAAGCACTTTCAACGACTGGACCTTCTTACTCATCTCGCTGACTTCCTGAGACATTGACGTTGGTCCTGTCATAACTGGGCCTTTAGCTATGCCTGGGTCACTCGATGGACCTGTTGAAGGACCAGGGGGGTGAATCTCTACAGCCAATGGTGGAGTACTGCTCGGCAATGATCTAGTCTCCAAATTCTTTTCATTTTCATCACCAAGTGATTTTATAACCGATCTTGCAGTGTCTTTTGCATTCTCCTCTTCCACCATATGATCTTGCACATCAGCCTTTCTAAGTGTGTTATCTAAAGAACCAATTATATCCTCCCTCCGAGGTATTTCGTCTTTTAATGTGGACTGTGTCTTTTCAGCTTCTGACCTCGTGTCTGGGTGCATGAAAGTCAAAGTGGGGTGTTCTGTTCCATCGAAACCTCGCAATGAATTGTCTGGATGCTCCTTACTTGATTCGCTGTTGCATCTCTGAAGCTTTGATCCATCAGGCCTTTTTCCAGGTGCTCTGTCTTCAAATTTGAGTGTGCTTGGTACAGGCTTGGATGTATCTTCCATAGATGTCGTCACAATCTTCTTTGTCTCATTAATCACGTCACCATTCATCAAGACAGGATTCTGAGGGCCTTTCGATTTGGTCATGCTCTGAAACCTAGGCGCAGTCTCCCTTTTTGTACCTTTATTTATCTTCTTTTGATCAGCTTTTCGGCCTGTGGACGATTTACGGTCTTTGTTTTCACCATCAGAAGGCCTCTCTGTCTTCTCAACTGATACTGCTTCAATACTTGATCCATCTAACCCCAAATCTTGAGATTTAGTCTGATCATGAACATTTACAACATCGCTAAAGCCATTTACCAGAACCCCTTCATTCGGCTGGTTTGCTTGAGATACCAGAGGCAGCTGTTTCGCTGGTGATGCATTTGGTTTCCCTGTGCCAACAGCTTTTGGATCAGGGGCAGGAGCCTGTATTCCACTACCTGGTGAACCTGACAAGGAGGCTGCAAAATTAAGTGGCCTTTTCCACGCATTTATTGGGGGCTGACTTGGCCCTGATACTGGTTTGCTGCCGTCTAGACTTTCAACTTGTGACACCATTTGAACACCTCTCAGTAACGCCTGAGCTGGTTCCCATCCGCCCACGGCGGCCATAGCGGCATTGCTTGCTTGACTTTGCGATACAGATGCGAGCTGCGTTTGGCTTGTCACAGGGGAGAAGCTTTGCGTCGCACGTTGTGTATGCTGATCTACAACTTTCACCGGTCTGGGCGGTTTACCTGATGTCTCTTTCGTATCAGTTACATTCCTTTTATTCGGTTTCACACTAGAATCTTCCTGCAATTTCTTCTTTTCCTCTTCCTTTTGTCTTACCTTTTCTGTATTTCTTGCCTTTTGTTTCTTTCGATTGCAAACCTCCACAAATCCATCCTCCCCTTCCCCATCATTCTGCGGCATATCATCAACACAAACCACGCTAGCAATGTTATTTACATCAAATTGCCTCAGGAACTCCTGCTTCTCTATTGATTTCGATTTCGCCATCTTTTTAGGGGGTTCTGAGAATTCGTGATGTGACTCTACTATTGACTGACCTCTATTATCCCCGATAAGCCTCTTTGTAGAGGAACTTCCTCTTGCTATAGACCTGTGTCCATATTTCTCCTCAGCTGAATTATGGTCGGCAAATAGAGCTTTCCCGGCAGCAGGAAGAGTATCGGTCAATCCTGAGGCATCGATATGACCCACTCTATCCTGCTGCCTATCGCCTAAAAAATGATCTGCACTTCCACCACGACGCATTCCTCGCCCTCGAGAACTCAACACCCTAGATGAAGTTTTACCACGGGTACTGTGACGTTTCAGATAATCATTACTGTGTCTAGTCTCTGGTTTATTCAACTCTTCATTGTTAGAGCCCAGTGCCTCTTCAGCAGAATGGTACTCATCATCACTATCCCCACTGTACTCCTCACCTTTACCATCTGATGATTTTGGTCTTGATTCCCTTGAATATGGAGGTTTTCCAAATCCTTGGCCTCTTGTGCCCCTAACTCTGCCCCTCCCCCTTAATCCTCTTATCCCAGATACTTTCCCTCTACGATGTTCAGCTTGAGAACTTCTGGAGTTCTGAAATCGAGGTGGCACTGTGGACTTGCTCAAGCTAGTCTCAAAGCCTCCTCTGTGGCCACGCATTCGAGATTTATGGCTTTTTGCTGATGGGCCCTTTGATGGACCTCGCTCAGAAGGCCTCCTCCCCCTATCATCTCTTCCTTCCCCATCATCTAATCTCTCATGTACTATTTCCTTCAGTACCTTTTCAACATCCGAATCATCAACATCAGTGTACTCTTCATCTTCATCATCTTCATCATAGTCAACATTCACATCATCTTCACCAGCTTTTGCATAATCTCTCTCAATCTTACCTTTATCAGTGGCTTTGGCATCATCCTGCTTGGCGCTAGAACCATTTTCTAATTTCCGATCACGCCTCCTATCATTGCCAAACTCCTTCCTAGATTCATATCTCCTCTGAGCAGTCCTGCCACGTCTGCTGTCACTTCTCTCCTGCCTTTGAATGGCCCTGTCCTGGTACTCAACTGAATTCTGACGGTCTCGAGGTTGTCTTGAATCATAGTGAGAGCTGTCAGATTTTTTCTGAGGAAATGCCGATGTGGCTTCCCTGTGGTCTTTCTCTTTCCTTACTTCTCTTGAATCTGACGTGGTTCCTCTGTCCTCCCTATCCTCAAAGGATTCAGCTTCTGGGCGCTTGACATCACGTTTTGAAGGTTCTTTATCTTCTGACGAAACAGTCCTTTCGGAAAAGTTTCTGGACACATCTGGTTTGATTTCTGAAAATGGGTACCCTTCTTTAGGGCCAGCTGCTACTCTTTCCGTCAACTGCCCTCTTCCTCTGCCACGTCCATATGGTTGCCTACCTCTGCTTCCACCTCTCATTCTTTCTGTGTATTTTGTTCGCTCTGGTCTCCTATCAACACTCTTTTGCTTCTCTACTTTTTGCTCTCGACTTCTTCCTTCTGCTTCAACCTCTTCAGAGTATATCTCTTCGTACGGGACATATGACATCTCTGTCTCATCATGTCTCCTTTTGCGATCTTCCATGCCTCGCTTTCTCCCATCGTATCCTCTGTCTACCGCACTACCGTCATACTTACTATCAGCTGGTGATTCTCTATCTTCACCATCTGTGCGCCTTCGATCAAATCTGTCCTCTGATCTACGCATATCTCGATCAGTTTTTCGCTTCCCAGTGTAGTCATATTTATCATTATAACGATCGTCATATCGTTCATTTCCCCGTCTATTACTATACCGACCATCATAATACCTTTCCTCCTGTCTCCGGTTATCCTGCCTTCTATCTCTTGTTGTCCTTGGCTCTCTTTGCGGGTCATGCCCGTCACGTTCATTCCCAGTAGTTTGTTTATCTTTTCCTTTTCTATGAATTTGCTCAAAATATTCAAGGTTCTCTTTCTCATTTTGAATTTCCTCTTCCTTCTGTATTTCAACAATCGATTTCTTAGGCTGTTCTTCCACCTTTCCGATATTTGAACTTGCTGAGTGGTCTGCCGTCTCACCACTTACTACCTGTGACCAGGCAGATGGCTTTTTTGGTTCTGAACTGCTTTTCTGCTCAGATTTTGCTGAACGCTTTTCTTTCTCAACCGTTGTCGACCCTTTTAATGACATGCTCTTACCTTTTGGCTTTTCAAGTCGTTTGAAATTATCAGGTATAGTTCTTGGCTTGGAGTTTACTTTCTCTCCTAACTTCCTATCATCTTTCTCACCAGCCTCCTGACTATCTCGTTTCCCTTTCTCACTACCAACTTCACTGGCATCTCTGCTTTCAGTCTCTTGCTTCAAATCCTTTACTAATTTAACGTCTTTGCTTCGCACATCACTATCGCCCTTTGAAGGCTCCTTCTTAGTAGCACGTGTCTCATTCTCTCTTTTTGGCTCTCTCTGTCTCTCTCTATTCTTTCGCTCATCTTTAACCTGGTCTTGCCATTCACCAAGTTTATCACCTCGGCCATGTTCTTTGAAATCACGTGAGAGCTTGTATTCTCGATTACCATCTCTTCGAGACTCATTACCTCTGGAACTCCGCTTTGCATCTCTTCCTTGTTCTGACTTTTGAGATCTTTGATCATACCCTGATACAGAAGGGGGCCTTGAAGGCCGTTGGCCATCTTCACTATCTTTTACGTCATTTCCACCTGTAGGCTTAACGTCCTGTTGTTTTCTCCTTGATTCGCTTTCATTAGCGGATTTCTCGCCCCTCTTATCACGTCGTTCATAACTACTATCACGCTTTGGACCTGCCTCGTTTTCAAGGGTTTTCGCAGTGTGCTTTGAAGTCACTGGAAATATCTCCTCCGCATCCTTACTTTTCTCCTCTTCATCCAGTGAAGCATTGGCCCAACTTTCATGGGAACTAGCATCATCAGATCGTAAACTATCATTCCTTTTCATTATACGAGGTACAGGAATTGCCTCTTTGCTTGTGCCAGATTCACTACTATCAAATGGAGATGGTGATGGTGGTGCTGCATCCTCTTTCCATGCTCCTTTTGGATGCGACTGCTGCTTCATGAACCTTGGTGGCAGATCTCTTGAGGATTTCCCACGCTGAGATCCCCCTCTGGAAGAATCACTGTTTTCACTATCTAGCCTCTCTCGCTGTGCTGACTTGCTACTTTCACTATCCCGTTGGTCCTCCTCTCTTTTCCTTATCTTATCCTCTAATTGCTTCAGCTTGACACGCGCAGCCTCCCGTCTCTGGGCTTCAGTTTTTTCATCCTCCTCTCTTCGTTTCCTTCTCTCTGCATTCTTCTCATCATCTGCTGCTGACACACTATGGGATGGAGCAACCTGGGCTGTGGAAGAAGGAGGAGCAGAAGAAACTCCTTGTGCAAGCGCTGGGCTTCCATCTGGTCTCTGCTGAGAAACCTGAGGCATTCGATAACCAGGAGGGTACATCCATGGAGGTGGGTATGCAAATCCATGAGGATGTGGTGGAAATGGACCTCCCATCCAATGTTGTGGGTGCCTAAACTGCATTTGGCCTTGGAATCCTGGGGTTTGCTCTCCCAATGAATCAGGTGGAGCATTTTCTCTTGACTTTTCATCACTTGATTCTTTTGACTGTGTTGAACTCTCTTCTTTAGAAGTCTTCTCAGAACCTGGGGTCTGGGTGGGCTCAGGTTCTTCATCAGACTCATCAAACTTTAATTTAACATTGTAGTCAACTTCCTCTTGGGCACCAGCCCATCCTTCGTCATCACTGTCATCACCCATATCTTGTATATCTTCGGTTTTCACTGTTGCTGGCCTCTCAGCAGATTCGCTAGAGGTTGCTGGTGGGGCTGGTCTTGGAGGTTGGCCCATTACACCAGGAGGTGGCATTCTGTTTGGTGGATAATATGGAAATGCATGCATCATCATATATGGCATTGGTCCATAGGGATAAAATTGTGAAGCTCCAGGTGGCTGCATATGGGCACCATTAAACATGGCTCTCTGTTGCTCAACTGTCAAATTCATTGGAGGGCCACCAGGTCTTTGGCCAAGTCCTTGCATTGGGACCTGTCCAGGCATACCTCCAAATCTTGGTGGGACATTTGTAGTATTGGTGCTTGCAGGTTCTTTCTCTTCTGATTCTTTCCCTTTCACTGACTCTTCTGTATTCTGACCGTCTCCATCCACACCCAACTTTGGAAATTCTCTTTGGAAAAGATTTGATGATGATGGCTGGGTTGCACCAGGACCACTTTGCAAATTTCCCCATCCTTTTCCTTGGTCTGTTTGGCTCTTGAAACCCGCACCTGCATTTGGTCGAAGTGAAATCTCTGTGGCTTGATCTGCTTTCTGTGCTTTTTGGGAACCAGTTTGTGTCTGATCCTCTGCTTTTGAAACAACTGTCTCCTTTTTCCCCCATCCTGAACTACCAGAAGGCACTAAATTAACGTTTGGATCATTACCAAGATTTTCTTTCTTTAAAGATGGAAGATAAGCTGGAGCTGGAACCCGCCGGTTTTGGGACACTTTACCCAGTGATTGCATGCCATGGCGAGGTGCTCCTGCTGCAGACCGATTCTCTGCCTTCGTGCCTTTGTATGTTTGATTTACGTTGAGGGAAGCAAACTTCTTGCCACTTGCATCTTTTCCTTTACCCGAAGAAAATTGAGACATTGTGGAAAACCGCTAGGGATCTGTGTGAATATCATGTATGTAGCTGTTCGAACACCAGAACGTGCCGGTCTCCCTGCGCGTCTGGATTAAAACTTGTATATTTAAGCTATTTGTTATTACGTTGTATATACTTCTACTAGCTACTCCTCTAAGATGTCGCAGATTTGCGAGGATTGCCTATAAAGTCTTCGACTTCTGTCCTCATTCAGTTTGAGTTCC
>Ga0187764_1017561_pt1 | contig 9999 bp, 2 predicted proteins | sample 40_thenscriptome_FD_200430 | JGI IMG/M metagenome (GOLD analysis project Ga0187764, IMG submission 200430) | Metatranscriptome of Jellyfish Cassiopea xamachana and symbiotic dinoflagellate Symbiodinium under thermal stress from Pennsylvania, USA... | ecosystem: Host-associated > Invertebrates >... | reverse complement strand
GTGGATGAACCGAAAAAGGTCCGGCTATATTCGTGCCGACAGGTCGACAAAGATTCGGCTGACTGAGACGATGACGATCAGCAGGAGCGAGAATCGCGCACCGTGGCCAGCAGCATTCGTTCGAGCTTGTGCTGCGACATTTATATCGAACGGAGATGCTTGGCCCTCGTAGTAACCTGTCATTACATGGACAAACTCCATGGTGATGTCTTTCATCGCAAAAATGGACCAGGTGTTGTCGTGCGGGTAGACGGTTGGATTGCTCACCTCGAAGCGAATGTTGTAAGTACCAACTTCCACCAGCGCCATCTCATCCAGGTAAAGGGACAGGAGATCACCAGCTACTTGTGTGGGGATCGCCAGTCGCAATGGAAGCGGCTTCGGCAACACAGTCACCTTCGCTGGATCTTCATTGAACATGATGCCCTCCGGCGCTCGCACCGTGAATCTCTGTAGCGTTCCTGCAGGGATCTCGTGGAGCACTCGAATCTGGATCAGCACGTACGCCAACACCCGGGGGTCAGAATTTGTCCAACCAAGTCCATTGCACCGAATCGGAATGGACTTGAGGTCCAGCCCGGGAATTCGAAGATTTGCATCGAAGGTGTCCCTGCTGTGGTCCTGCAAGGAGATGCCCCAGTAGTTTGTCGCCTCTGGCGGACGTCCACCCGGGTTCAAGACCCGAACACCAACGGTGTAAGCCTTGCCCGCATCAAGACTAGCGTTCGAGAAACGGAGCGTCAGGGGATCGTTCTCTGCACCGGACTCGCAGCTAGGCATGAACACGAAGCCGAGCGGGCTGATCCCGGTGCATAGTACACGGAAACCAGCATTCGGCGGTGGTGTAACAACGATATGCACGATCGGTGAGGGGGAAGGCCGCACGGGTGTGAAAGTGAAGAATCCGGAGGCTGCCTCGCCCAGCTGATTGTTGCCCTTGTATACGACGCCCATGCCCATGATCTCATAGCTCAACGCCTGCGACCACCGTACATACTGACTGCTCTCATCTTGGAATAGGGCCACATAGAAGTAGTTTGGCGAGGGTGTCAAGCCAGGATTGCTGACGCGAAGGTCTACGGTGATGTCCGACCCACGCAGCCTGGGACGTGCCGTGACCAAAGTCGCCTGGTTCAAGAAGCCGGTGCACTTCGAGAAGATGGGGCTTCCACCATATCGACAGGAGTCAGCAAAGACAAAGCCTTCCGGTGCAGTGACCTCCATTCGAACGCTTTCATCGGCTTCCACACCATCTGCCACACCGAAATTGATGGTCAGCTTGATCTCGGCCCCTGGAGTTTGCAAGGAGGGAGTCACCGTAAAGGGCACTTGCCCAACAAGCAGGAAGCCACTGAAAGCACCGTCACTCGTTCCAGTTGCCGTGATTATTCGGCCGATCCAGGGATAGATCGGCATGGAGGCGTCAACCACTGCTCCATCCTCGTCAACCAGCGGCTCCACCCTCCACGTTCTGAAGTACCAGTTCATCACCTTTTCTGCGAGAGGTGGCGATGCCACACCAAGCTGAAATCTGATCGTGGTCCCGGCGGGCACCGGCTGCGTCAGAACGGCATAGTAGTCCTCGGGATTGTTGAAATCCGTACTCCACTGCCGCCGAAAATCCAAACCATTCTCTCCAAAGCTGACAGATCTCAGAGCCCGCAAGCCTCCTTCATGCATTGTGTAGCCTGGAGGTCTTTGTATCACAAGCACGTCATTGACTTCATGTGGCGTCTCCCCACGCAACTCGAACGTCACCAGGGCATCGTTCACACCATAATAGATGGGATTTATGAACGAGTTCGAGAGTGTACTGATGTATCCGAGCACAGCCATGCCGTCAAGGTCGAGCTTTTCATCTCGTCTTGCTTCTGCTTGTGGGAACATTCCACATACCCCTCCCGTTGTAGAACACGCCACGACTGGCATTACAGTGGTTGTCGTCGGAACTCCAGGAATTGGTCCCTTGACGTACGTTGTCACGCTCCATTTGGAAATGCCGGGCGTCATCGGGTTGAGCACGTTGTGAACGGTGATGCTTGCTTGAACACCGTTGTGCACCATCATCTCCACGACAACAATCTTCTCGTCTCTGCCGTACACAACGATGGGGCCGTCAATTCCGTCACCGAACCGAGCATTTGTGAAATCATAAGACTCGCCGTTCACGTGGGCTTGCATGGACACCAGCTCCGCACTTCGGGACGCGGTAAAGCTGATCACTGCCGCAGAGAAGGAGCCCGTGCCCTCGCAGGGCAAGCCGGTCACCAGGTTCACGTCGATCCGGCACGGGAAAATGGCTGGATCCTGACGCACCATGGGATTGACGAGTTCTGGGACGATCTCGTAGCCCGATATCATTCGGGAAGTCTTAACAGTCCCGTTTGCATCCATCTGGCGCACTTGGAAAAGGTTGATGACCGGCGTCTGTGGTGGATTCTGCACTTGGACCATGAAGCGAACCGGACTCTGAGCTGGGATGGACTCATCCATAAGATGCCAGTTTATAGTGTTGGCACTGCAGCTTGGTACTGTCTTCGTCATTGCACCATCCAGGAAGACGTACTGGGGGCAACGGCGATCACCCGGTTCGCTGAACATGTAGGACACAGGGGCTACAATTTGAAGGCGGTCCCCAATGGCGACAATGTCTGGGAATGACATGTTGAAGTCCAGCCTGTGCTTGATCAACGCATTGGTGGACTCCGGGGCCAGGTACGCAAACGACTGAACGGCCGTGTTGATGATAAACCCAGGGATATAACTTTCGTCAATGATATTGTTGACGGTCAAGTCTTCATACGATTGCACATGCCAGTCTTCCGGGGTCGCTGATGTCGTCTGCGGATTTGACACCTCCAGCGTCAAGACGTAAAGTACACCCTTTCTCAGGTACTTCATGTCCTGCGTCAGCAGTAGCCTGCCACGGCTGGACGGGGTCTGATCCCCCTGACACACCAAGTGACTAGGCAGAAATTCGGCCCATTGTAGCAGCTGAGCACGCTCAGTGCCCGGAGCAAACGCTGAGATGTTGGGCATTTCCGATTCATGCACCCTCAATGACATGACGCAAACTGTCGGCACCAGGAAGCCACTGGGCGCGGTCACCCTCAGATGGCCTCCGTTTGGAACCGTGTTGACCGGGCGAAGCTGTATTGTCACCTCGTTCGGCGTCTGGTAGTCTGCACGAGATGCAGCTGTGGTGGTAGGAATGATGGTTGTGTTCATAAAGGCCCAAATATCTATGCCCGGAAAAGGTTCCGAAGCCTCACCATTGTACTCCAACAAGAAATAGTTGTACTCGGGAGTCACTGGAGGATTGCGAAGCACTGACAGTCGAAACAGGTATGTGTTGAAGAGTGCGAGACCTGCTGTCCATGTGATCCGAGCCTCGTTCTCCCGGCCGAGGCAGCTTTGGGTGTCGACGGCATCCGGCCAGGTATTGTATCGCTGAGCATATCCTCGGACCGTGTAAGGAAGCCCCGGATCAAGCGGGACATTGGCCGGCACAGCAGGCAAGACTCCGTCCACCGCCGAGTCGTTGAAAATCCGCGAGGAAGGCTTGGTGACCACACGGCATTCAGCGTCAAAGACATAGCCCTCCGGAGCGCGCACTGTCATCACACTGGTGACGTCCACCTGCGTTCCCAGCTGCATCTTGAAGATTAGCTGTGTAGGTCGGTTCGGTCGATCATCACGGTAGCCCCTAGGGGGGTAGAACTGCCAATGCTCAAAATCACAGAACGTCTCTGGCAGCGTTGCATCGATGGCTCTCTCCTCCAACGTTGTGAAAGTACAATCAACTCTTGGATGCATGACTAGTCCAGCAGACACCATCGGACGTGCGACTGCATAGCCCGGAATTGTAGTGTTCTGGTCCAGGACAATCTCTTCGCTGATCAGGCTATATGAAAGCAGCGTCCAGATGCCAGCTTGGTCTAGGGGCACTGCCTGCGGTGGGTTGGTTGCCGCGAGAGCAAACTTGTAGGTCAGGCCAGGAATCCCTTCTGGGCCGGCGATGATGGAGATCCTCGGCTGCCCGGTGGCAGTGATCTGTGCATAAAGACAAGTGGAATCGTACGGCAGTTCCGGCGAGCTGGAGGCAGGTTTCGGTTGGCAGAACTGCTGGAACACAAAGTTTGGAGGCCCGATGATCACCAGCCCACCACCTTCCGGTATGGTCGTGACCGTGCGCAATGTAAAGGTGATGTCCACCGGCAAATTCATTATGCTGGTTGTGTAGGTGATGGCGCCATTGATCAAGCGCTGGACGACAGGGGCAGCAGCTGTGCCGGCTTCCAACCGATTGGCCAACAGGTCCTCGTTGTATCCGAACTCGATTGTGAACTGGTTGGCCGAGCCAGTTGGGGGAACCATGGGAATCCTGATCTTGCAAGCGAAGCCATAGATAACGCCAGGCGTCCATGGCAGCTGCATGTAGTCCATCGTCAGAACGTTTTTCGGCTCTGAGTTCGGACGCGCAGGCTTGCCGCTGATTGGAATATCAGCCTCTGCTCCTTCGACCACGTTGAGAGGATTTACTCCGACACCCGGCGCCTGATACCGAAAGTCCACCTGATCAAAGTCCCACTCGTAGCCGGCAGGTGCCGTGACTCGGATGGCCCGGGTGGTGGGAAACGACACAATGATGGGAAGGACGGTTATGTCTGCTGGAGGAACCCCTGACACGGTTGGTCGCGATGTAGAGAAGGCCACCTGGAAGTTCGCAGTCGGCATGCTCTGCAGGTACATGCCCCAGCTCGTGTCTGGCCCTGCTGGCACACGCTCATTGACTCGAGCTGTTTCGTAGGTACCATCAACTCCATAGCCGGTTGCTTTGACGTACGTCCAGAGACGCCATTCGTCGAGCTGTGTTCGGACGTAGATCGCGGCGTTTTGCACTTGGACTTGAAAGCCATAGAAGGTTTGCCTCAGCAAACGGCCTGTTGTTGAGAGCTTCGCCCGATTGTAGGTCAGCTCGGATTCCGAAGTTGGAGCACCAACACACGGGATGAGGTCTCCGGTCGGTAGTGGCGAAGTGCCACGACCTTCCGGAATGTAGTAAATCGAGTCGAGCGGAGCGGCTGAACAATACATGCCGAAATCAAAGCCAGATGGCGCATCAACCCAAATCTCCGTCTCCACGCTGGTCAACGAGCCCACCTCTTGCTCGGTCATGAAGAAGACTGACAAGGCGTTCAGCTGCCCCACACCGTACTGAGACGGCGCAACGAAGAAGTCTGTCAGCTTGCCAAGCACAGAGAGCGAACCAGCATAGTCATTTCCCAGATCTTCCAAGCAGAACAACGTTTGCCGCGGGGCTGGGCAGAACGAAAGCTGCTGGGCTGAGAGAGTTTTGTCCTGGATGATTTCCGCGGGATTGAAGCCACCGTGGACCACTCCCACAGACCATGTGTTGGTCGGGTCATCTCTCTTGAGTGCTGCAGTCGGATTGTCAACAACCAGTTCGACGAAGTACACAGTTCTGGCATAGACGATCATGTCAGCCAAGAGAGTGAGCTGGCACATAACGTCGGGCGTCGCTGGTATGTTCCGATATCGGACTTCCGTGAGTTTGCCGCCCACCCGACCCTTCGTGGATGGGAACATGTTTTCCAGAAGTTCCAAATCGGGGACAGTGCCACCCTGCTGCGTCATTGAGCATGCGTAACCCACTGGAAGCTTGAAGTTAATCTCCACCAAGTTGCCAAATCCATAGAACGTGGTTCCGAACACTAGGCGGGCGTAAATCCTGTTGCCATTATCAGCTTTGAAGGGGGCCTGATTCCCGTCGCCAACCTTCGACACAAGCGACGCCGCCAGAATCTGTGGCCTCTTGTAGAGACGTGCACTTCCACCCTGAACTGTAGCAACTGCAAGCGCCTTTGGGATATCCCAGTAGTCAGGGGCAAATCCATCATCTTTCGTGATCTCAGCAGTGACCACGGACGGAAAGAAGCCGCCAGCAGGTAGTGGCAAGTTTCCAATCTCCATGGCCATGGTGATGGTGTCGGTGATTTGAGCCATGATGTTGGGGAGAATGATCCTCAAGGTGTTGATGGGCCAGGAGGCGATGCCCACAACGGTACCACCCACCACGGACTCCGGCTGGCAAATCGGACTGGAGCAAGTTCCCCCGGGAACTGGTGGAGTACAGCCTCCTGCAAAGAAGCCCACCTGGCATGAGGGACCAATATTCCACTGAGTGAGCGGATGGAGCCAGAGGCGGAGGACGGACTGCGGTGTGATCGGGTAACCAAGCTTGGCCGTCAACTCGAAAGCAAAGGCTGGCACGTTCAGCAAGTTGCCGTTTGCTTGAGAGCATTTGAGATCAATTGGCGATCGGCAATAGCTTAGCGATGGATCAGGCGGCACACCATTGCCTCCATTTCCACACTCCTCTTCACTGAAGCAGACTTTGCACTGATTATCAATCGAGGGTGACACACTGGGATTCTTCTCATCATGCGGTATGCAAAATGTCAGCATCTCCTCGATGAGGGCACCGTTTGTTCCAAGCAGTCGGAATCCACGGGGAATTGCACCCTCATCATGAAAGCGAGGATCGCCTACCTGGCTGAATTGTGGGTCACCCAGCGTGTCTCTGGGAGGCACCCGTGTCTCCGGAGCGGGATAGGCGGCACCCTTCTCGATCACGCCAAATGGGTTGTTGAAAGCATCATCCATGGACCAAACCCAGACTGCGCCGTCTGCTGGAAAATCAAATCTTAACTCCCCGAGGACGTTCATGTTGGTCACGGCCATGTACCTCGTGTTCTTCTTCAAGTGGTTCCTCTCACTGAAGAGAATGTGGAGCTGCTTGACTATCATGGTTGGATCCGTGTCGTCCTCACTGTAGTAACATCCATCCGGCATTGGAAACCCATCAGGATCCTCAGACCAGAGTTCGATGAAGATCTTCCCGCAGAAGTCCTGCCGAGCCTCCGAGGGCTCGTCGGTGTCGGCGGAGGGCACGAGAGGCTCCAGAAGATTGGTTCGCGGAAGCAACACTTCTCGGACCACGGGACTTCCAGCAATACTGTCGTCCAGCCCTGGCATGATCTCAAAGACCAGGTGCTGCTGACCAGTTGCGGTTGCGTAATGCGCAACATCTCCGGTCACGAACGCGATGGCCACCGGACTTCCAGGATTCGTTTGACCCGGGGACTGGTCAGGCATGATAGTCGTCAAGCCCAAATATGCCTCTGGCATGGCGTTCGGCATCTTCACCGTGATCGAGCCAGCCTGGCCCACGTAGCTGCTAAAGCTCGTGTCCGCTGCGCCGCAGTCGTGGCACCAGCACACCACATAACCTCGTCCTTCGGGTGACTGGGCACCGTCCGCCACCTTGATCCTGTTGAAGGTCTCTTTAGATGTCCGAGACCACCCTGCACTCGGTACGTTGGGGATGTTGGGAAACTCAGCGGCTGCGAATCTGACCGGGACCAATATCTTCCAGCACGATGTAGCATCATCATCACAAGACACGAACACCTCGTGCACGGTGTTGTACATCTCGGCACGTTTGAGTGCCAAGTTTCGCGCAGGCAGACTGGTGTCGGTCGGGTCCGGATTTACTCCTGACAACCGAATTCGGTCACCATCCTTGAGGCCATGGCTCCTGTCGAAGGAGATCTCGGTGCCCATGTCGGACCAGGCCATCGTCGACATCCTGGAGTTCGTTGTTTCACGCGTGTGGAGGGTCGCCTGCCCCACGGGACCGAAGGCATTTCCAGTTGGAGCCACGTTGCCGCAGTCTTGTGGCTGCTGAGAGGTACTCAGGATCAATGCTCGATTGGTGTCCTGCAGATCGTAACCCTCCACGTCAATGCTGAAGGTGACACCTGTATACCTCGTCCACGTTTGCCTGGCCAGAGGGCCTGCAATCAGTTCACGTCCGAACACCGCCCAGTTGCTGACTTCGTTGCAATTGGAGTCACAGTAGCACACAGCATACCAGCCCGGCACAGAGATACGGATGTTGGCAGCACAGACCGGTGGGACAGCGGTGTTGCACACTAATCCATACAACTGTCCACGAGGCCGGCCAGGATCTTCAGCCTCAAGGATGGTCTGTGGTTCCGTGTAGTCCGTGTTTCCGCTGATCAAGCGGTGTCCGGAGATGCCGAGAGGTTGCTCTGTGTTGAGGCAAGAGTCCTTGTCCACGTTTCCGTCATCATCCCTGAGGAACTTCATCTCGCGCGTCTTGGAATCGGTGCCTCCACTCCAGCTGCCCTGCACCGGTGACTCATCCGTGCCCTTTCCCAGGATCACAAGCAATCGGCCTGTGTTAACAATGGCTGGCAGCTCGCCATAAGAGCCAGTGGTGTAGTCGATCGTGAAATGACTTTCAACAGGCTCCACGTCCAACGTACCAGCCTTGAACCAGTATGCACTGTTGAGACAGTTCTCGTCGCAGTAGCACACATCATATGTCGCGGCAACCATCACGCGATTCTCGTAGCTGGCATCAACTTGCACATCAAGAAAGGTGGGAGCTTTGCCGCTCATGACTTCCTCTGGCAAGTCGTTGCAAGTCGACGGCCCCTCGCAGTTCGCAGGACCAAGATGTCCTCCCAAGACCTGGGCCCCATCGGTTGCTGTTGCGGCCTGTGGCAGAAATCGGCATCCGGCGTCCGAGTCGTAGTAGGGCTTGAAGCTCTCGGAAGAAGAGCGGATGATCTTGTAGCGGGGAGTGTCGCCAGTCGAGCATCCTCCCGAAACGGAGTCAGGTTCTCTGTTCTGAACTCCATCGTGGCCGCAATTGATAACCAAACCAAATCGCAAAGTGGGATACACTGTGATATCGGTACTTCCTGCCTGTCCCATCAAGGACTGGACGTTAATCACAATCATCAGCCCGACCTCCTGTGGAAAATCCTGCGGAGCGTTATTGGAGCAGACTGTAACGACACCACCATCAGCGGCACCGTCGTCAAAATCAAAGCCAGCGCAGTAGCACACTTTCCAAACCCCAAGACCGAAGCCATCTTTGATGAGCCCGAAGTTGTGGATCTCGAAGCCAATCTCATTGCTGACATCGGACACCTTGTTGACAAAGGGAGCAGCATCAACAGCTCCTCCACATGCCTGGTTCACATAAGTCAGACTGGACCTCCATGGAGGGTACGCTGGGTTTGGCATTCCAAGAAGCATAAACTCATCTGTCATGTTGTTTCTTTTGTAACCTTGAACCTTGCCGGTGCACTCGCACCCTGTGATACTGGGATCGAACTTGCATTCCTGCCGCGCCAGGCTAGTGACTGGACACCAAAACTTGTTGGTCGTGCTTTCAGCACCGAAAACAGATATACTTGGCTCCAGTTCCTGCCATTGAATTCCATCAGGCGAATAACAAATTCGAAAGAGGCCGCCGTTCGGAAACGTCAGCGGGCCAAAGACGTTCCGGATCGTCTCCGGCGTGGTGCCCGGTACCACCGCATTTTCGGCCCCATTGAAGGGGAATCCCATGTAAGCCTGAACTGTCTCACACGTCTGCAACGTCGATCTCATGTCATACGGTACAAGCTTTGCTCGGATGTCCTGCTTGGACACTCCCAAGCCGGACAATGCATGAATTACGAAGCGATTGTACTCAACGCCAGCTCTAACGTTCACATTGGTACTGCTCTGCGGCTCCACCTGTATGTTGGAGCCGTCCACAGGAAACACTTCAAAAGAAACCTGTACAGCCGTGGCACGCCTGGGATCTGCAGCCTCGGCATTGCCTGCAGTTGCTCCGCCAACTTCAAGCGCAAGACAGGAGAACACCAAGAGTGCTCTGCATGCCGGAGGTTGGCCGGCTCTGCGGCGTATTCTTTTTGACGAAATCCTGCGTGTTGATCTGCTTCTCACGAAGCCCATTAGCTTCAGAGGCATGGCAACAACGGCATGCCAGATGCCACTTTGGAGCGCTCTGCTCGCCTGGCTTGCAACCATGACGGTGCCTATGGCCCGGTTAGACTACATGGGAAACTGCATCCGTTTCATGTGGCTGGG
>Ga0187764_1090249_pt1 | contig 10061 bp, 4 predicted proteins | sample 40_thenscriptome_FD_200430 | JGI IMG/M metagenome (GOLD analysis project Ga0187764, IMG submission 200430) | Metatranscriptome of Jellyfish Cassiopea xamachana and symbiotic dinoflagellate Symbiodinium under thermal stress from Pennsylvania, USA... | ecosystem: Host-associated > Invertebrates >... | reverse complement strand
CGGGGCTCCAGGGACCGTGCTATGGATTCCTGGTTTCACCGCGAACGCGGTACAAAGGATATCCAAAGCCGCAGTCTTGCACAGAAGGAGGTCGCGCAACAATGTTTGCGCAACGACTACTCCGACTTCTCCTGCTGGTGACACCTCTTGTGTCTGCGCAGCTGTCGTTGGTATGCTCCGGAATCTCAGAGACCATCGCTGGTCGTGTCAGTCTTTACTTCGGCTCGCGATCGCCGGCCTCAGCCATACCCACGGACGTCACGGGCCATGTGAAGATTCGTAGCGCTGGAGGCCTCGTGACGACGAAGAACTTCGCGGTCAGCTGTCCACTGGCGCAGCCCCTCGACCCGTCGCAGACCACTTCAAAGCAGTGGGCCGATGCGATCGTCCAAGCCTGTAGCTTCTTTCCTGGCCCGGAGGGGCGCATGATCGGCGATGTCTTTTCGAAGATCACCTGCTACAAGCGCGCTCCTTCGATGGGCCCTCTGGATGCGGACACCGGCGGCATTTTTCACGTGGCCGCCGTGGGCGAAACCAACGACGCAGCGACCGACCTAGTGCCATCGACTGCGCCAGGCCTTGTCCAGTCCTTCTGGGTGGTGCCCATCGACGATATCCCACCGGGGTGGTGGGGCGTGACGCAAGATCTGGACGCTCCCGAGCCGCTCCAGCCATGTCCGGACCTGGTGACCATCACCAAGTCGAACAACAGGCGGACAATAACGTCACGAGAGATGTACCCCTGCTCTGTGGGCTTTTCCGGGCGCTGGTACTGGTTTCACATCGCTCCGGCCGGCGGGATTTCAAGGCAAGGCTGTGTTTCTCCGCCGAGCAAAAACGTGGGAAGCTCCAACATCCTTTCCGACGATGTTCAAGCATTCTGTTCTAACGTGCCTGATGGTTTCATGTGCCCTGTCACCTGCAACAAGAACCGGGCACCGATTGGAGAGGTCCATTGCGAGGACGGTGTTTGGTCTCGTACTTTGAGATGTCGGCCGTTTTCCAAGGTGTGCCTGTCAGGCGTGGCGCAGCTTCGTGTCACAGCCAATGACATCAGCTATTTTCTGAAAGGAGTGGTTCCTGATGGGAGATCTGAATGCGATCTGTTCAGCCGCAAGGGTAAGAAGTGTGGAGCAGTCTGCAACGAACAAGGTGAGTTCGGCTGCGGACAAATCAAATGCGTTCGCAGCAACCGTCGACGAGTTGGGGCTCCGACCGGTCTGTGGGAGGCGGCCAACAACCGCTTCGATTGCAAGAACCCGACCACCGACGCTCTCGTGAATCGCCCAACGATTGTCAAGCTGGAGCCCGACGGCGAGAACATCAAAATCACTGCCGACATTGTGAAAGATCCTGAAAAAGTCATCTCCCCCATCAGCACGTTCATCTTCCGCGAAACCACTGGTGTGATGACATGCACCGCGCCAGAGCAGAATGCCATGGAGCTGAGTAGGAATAACGAGGACGACGAGCCTGATGACCCAGAAGAGGCGGATGACGATGAGGACGATGACGAGGCCGGGGACGCGCGTCGCCTGTCTCTCGTTCCTGAGCAAGATGAGGAGTGGTCAAGCAAGCTCCATGGCTTGTCATGGAACCGTCGCTTGCAGACGGCGGATGTGGATTCCTGCAACGATGATGCGGACTTTACCAAGCGGAACAATCAGTGTTTCCCTGACGGCAACGATGGCAGCAAGTGCAACTCTTGTTCCGCTCTAGACCTTGCCAACTCTGCGGACACGACCTGTTGGGCCAAGAGCCGCCGCAGCCGAGAATGCGCCACTGATCCTCGCAGCGGGGATTTCCTGAGCTGTCAGTTCGAGGGGCAGTTCAATGGCCAGGCACAAGCCTGCTATGCGAAGCCTCCGGAAGGGTTCTGCGTGAAGAAGGTCTGCGCCAAGCAGGGCGGGTCGAAGTTTTGCAGGACTTTCGATCCGCCAACCTCGGGGCAATTCTGCGTCGGCGATTCGAACGCAGACCCGATCGATCACGTCGTCGTGCGCTACACATGTTGTAACCCGAATTTGCTCACCTTCACCGGGAGCTGTGGCGGCGGAAACCCGGATGACATCCCAAAGTACGAGGTCATGGCTGGTGCCAGGAACGATGCTGGAACCTCCTGGTCCCTGCCTGTGAGCTTGACCTGCGCACCAATGAGCGCCCGGAGTCAGCTGAACAGGGAGAAGTACGAGATCCCCGAGACGTGCTCGGCATTGCTGCCCGGGGAGTCCTGTGAGGTGGGTTGCAGCTCCAACTACATCCTTCAGAGGAGAAACGGCCGGGGCACTTTCACTTGCCAACTGGGAATGAACAGGCAGCCGGCAGGCAGATTCCCGAGGTGCAGAGCGAAGCCGTCTGGCAAGAACGTGTGTGAGGGCCAGGCGCACACTTCCACGACGACAACGACAACCGGGCTGCCTGCTGATTGCGAGCTTTGCGCGCAGATTGGCAACTACAAAGACAGCCGCTTCGAGCAGTGTCGCTTCTGGGGTGACCCTCACATCACGAAGAGCTGGCGCCCGAAGAACCGCTTCAACTTCCAAGACACCGGCATCCACCGCTACGCCCGCGCCGCGCGCTGCGCCGGCAGCTTCGAGCTCCACGTCTTCCAGTGTCAGTACAGCCGTGGACGGAACTCGGTGGCCACAGCGCTGGCAGCTCGGATCAACGGAAACGCCACCATCTTCATCAACGATCGAACAGTTGAGACGACTGGCGGAGTCTTTGTGGAGCCTGATTCGGGTGCCATCACAAACGACAAGAAGGGCGTCAACATTCAGAGCGACGATGAGTGCGTGTTCTTCAATGTCAACGTTAAGCACGTCAACAAGAATCCAGGCTTCATGCACAACATGAAGCTGCACATGTTTGGGGAGGACATTACCCATGATGGAATCTGCGGTGCTGCAGACCTGAAGACCCAGTACATCGACCCGGCATCGACTGACATGATCTTCACTCCAGAGCAGCATCAGGACTTGTGCAACCAGTGCGTGTACGCAGGTGGCGATCCGCCCCGAGGCTGCCCAGACCCGACGTCCATACCGAAGACCTACAGCACAGGATGCGAGTTCCTAGCGCCTTTGGCTGGTATCAACAGGGAGTGCACGCCGGAAGATGATTCGCGATTCGAGCAATTGCAGGACAACGGCCAGAACTGCGTGGTCTATGCAGTGATGGAGAAAAGAGAGACCTGCAGCGAGGTCTGCGAAAAGAAAGGAAGTACATGCGTCGCCGCAAAGCAGGACGATGGTATCTGCCGAGCCGACGGAAAGTTCAAGAACGTGCCTTGCTCCAGAAAGGAATATGATGCACTGTGTGTCTGCAGGAAGCCGGAGAACACAAATCCGGGCACCACGGCTATCCAAGCTTGTGGGGACAGCGACGTGTCTCTGGAGCAAGCAGAGACCATGTGCAAAACCAACAATGCCTTCCTTCTCGGCGCATTCTATCCACCTCGCCTTACGGACCCGGAGAGATTCTCGACCGAGGAGGAGGATGAAGTAGATGAGATGCTGGAGGATTGCATGATCGATGTGTGCAGTACAGGCCTTGCCGATGCCTTGAACTTGGCGCAAAACTTGGAAACTGAGAATCCCCTGATCGTGGCACGGACTTGTAGCTTTACGGATGGCACCATGTTTGAAGTTGGTGCCGGTGCCTATCCTTGCCAATGCGGAGGAGCGGAGTGTCAGACAGAAGAGGTCTGCTTTATCGGGGTGGGTGGTGTCGGCTCATGTACACCTCTCACGACAACGCTGACAGTGACCTCGATGACGGCTACATCTACGTCGACCAGCAGCTCCAGCAGCTCCAACACGCACACAACGAGCTCGACCACTGGGACCCAAACCCGCAGCTCCACGACAACACTCACCACCACAAGCATCTCGATATCCTCAACATCAAGGACGACAACGAGCTCCTCCATTTCATCGACTTCAAGCACAAGCATCACCAGATCCTCCACGAGCTCGACCTCTGCAACATCGACTTCCGTCACTGGAAGCTCCACGACGAGCGTTTCGACAAGCAGCACCGTGTCTGCCAGCAGCACCACGTCCAGTTCAGCGACAGCCAGCAGCACGACGACTGCAAGCGGAACGGCGACATCTACGTCGTCCACCTCGAGTACCAGCATATCGGTGACAGACACCAGCACCAGCTACACGGTGACCGTCTCGGAGACCTCGTCAACAGCGACATCGATCACCGTCTCCTCTACATCTTCCACCTCCACATCGTCCGTGACAGCCACGACTACCTCGGCCACCTCCACCGTCAGTTCGAGCACCACTTTGACGTCCAGCTCAACCTCCACCACAAGCACCAGCGTGACTACAACTACCACTGCAACTACATCCAGCACCTCGTCGACTCTCACCACGAGCACCTCCATCTCCACCACCTCTTCAAGCAGTACAACGACAACAAGCACTTCACTAACCTCCACATCGACGTCTGCGACATCGACGACGAGTGGCACGACGTCGTCGACGACGAGCACTGTGAGCACAACCTCCGTTACATCGTCATCTTCGACGACGACCTCCAGCACGACTGTCACATCCACAAGCACATCCACCGTAACAATCACGTCAACTTCCATGACGACGTCGACCTCTTCAACCACATCTGCCACGTCAACGCTTACAACATCGACCAGAACATCCACATCATCGTCCACCAGTGTCACGAGTAGCACTTCAGCCACTGTTACCAGCACCACCACATCCTCAACCACTGTAACATCTTCAACATCAACATCTACCTCATCCACTACGTCAACAACATCGAGCACCATCACCGCCTCGTCAACGACAACCAGGACCTTGACATCTACTACGTCCATCTCATCTACGACCTCGACCTCTGTGAGCTCAACAATCACTTCTACCACGTCGTCAACATCCACGACGTTTTCCAGCAGCAGCACGACCTCGAGCACCAGCAGGACGTCGACTTCCTCCACCGCCACAACCGTGACCATTACGCTGACAGCGTCTTCGACGACAATCACAGGCACCACTCTCACCTCGACATCTTCCACCGTCACAACACTCACCAGCTCCTCCACCTCCGGTACATCCTCGACTACCCAGTCAGCAACATCCAGCACAACAAGTACTACAACTGCCACATCGTCTAGTACCACTACGTCATCTACCACGTCGACATCTGCATCCAGCTCCACGACCACTACATCTGCCACGTCTACTTCCGAGACAACCACCACTACGAGCGTTACCGGAACGACCGCAACGTCGACATCTAGTAGCTCGACGACCACCTCCAAAACTGACACTGTCTCTACCACCTCGAGATCAGACACGACGTCCACTACTCGCACGAAGACCTCATACACAACGTCCACGACCACCACAATCACCACTACAACAACGTACTTCACGACGCTGATGTGTGGGCCATGGAATCCGTCCGGCGGCGTTGTCGTCCTTGAGTGGGATGGTGGTGAGTTCGTTTCAGAAGAGTTCCTCAACGACGGCAACGGCTGGGAGTGGCGTGTGGACATGAGGAAGCAGGAGGAAGGGAGTGACTGGTTCTTCGTTGACCACTGCTCTGATATCAGCCAGACCACATGTGAGGTTTGGTGTCTAGAGCCTGGAGCGACATATGACGTACGTGTGCAGCTTGCATCCACCATCCCAGAGACCGTGATCTACGACATCTTCGTCACTGTGGTCACGGTGCCCAACGTCCGGGCTGGATCTCCTGAGGACTTGGCAGTGATCACCCCAACCGACAACTCGCTGCTGGTCTCTTGGAATGCTTCCGACGAACAGGGCAATTGCAGCTTCCGAGCCTGGCAAGTGGAGATCCGCGATCCGAATGGCGCGTGGACCAAGGACCCTGCAGCCTGCGGTTCTCTGACGGCCTTCGAGGATGTGTCCTGCAACATCATCAACCTGCCATGCCAGACGGCTTACATCATCCAGGTTCGGCAGCTGTGCTGGAACAGCGAATCTTCGTCTGACTGGAGTCGCCCAATCACGGGAAGCACGTTGGTGACTATTGGTCCCAACTGCCTTCAAGCCGCGACACAGCCATCCAGTTTGGCCTTGACGTCTTCAGGAGACAGCCAGTTGGACCTGAACTGGACAGCTGGGTCGCAGCAGGACTCGCTCTTCCTTAACTGGCACGTGGAACTCTACAAGACCACCTTCGTGGGTGGGCAGCCAGAGCCGGATGATGCCGTTCAGATCGAGGGCGTTTGTGCAGGAATGCTGGACCGTGCCTCTACCGGCTGTCGGGTGTCAGGTCTTGCATTTGGCATGTACTACTTCGCCTGTCAAGAGGTCAGCTCCATGCCTTCCACAAGCTCTCCGCTATCTCCCGTGAGTCAGTCTGTGTGGGTGGCCAGGATCCCGGCTCTCCCGCCGACGTCAGTGACGATCAGCGACGTCACAGCCACCACACTCCGGGTGACGTGGACCAACAGCCCGCTCAGGGATGGCATCTTCCGGAGAACTGTCATCGAACTCTTTGATGGAAATGGCTACTTTGAGCCAGCCGGCTGTGATCTCATCACCAATATCGCAGCGACGACATGCGTGGCCATAGGTCTGGAGTCGCAGACCTCCTACACGGCGCGTGCGCGAGTCCTTTGCGACGAGTGCAGCGACACTCCGAGTGCACAGCGAGTTCCCTGCACCGAGACGGACCCTGCGGATCTGCGCTGCTTGGTCCCGGCTGCGGGTGGCGGAACGAGCTGCTTCAGGAAGCTCTCGGCTTTCAGGGCTTCCAGCAGCTCCTCCTCGCCCAGCCTCTCCGTGTCGACGTTGCCAAGGCGTGAGGCCACTCCGGTCTTGGGCATGGTCCAAGTACCGACGGATTCCGGCCAGCGCGTGACCTTCGAATGGGTGGCAGGAAGTGGCTCAGCCGGAAATGGAAACATCACCTCCGACTGTGTCTTCCAGTCTTGGCAGCTGGAGATCCAGATGAGTGGCGAGAGCGTTTGGGCAGCTCCTGAGGGATGCCTTGGCCTCACGGATACCATGGCCTCCACCTGCACAGCGATGAACCTCCAGTGTGACACAGCTTACAATGCACGCCTCCGGGTGCTTTGCACCGTCACCGCTGCCAGCAGCGATTGGATGGCATTCCCCGCCTTCAGCACAGCATATGCAGGCAGCTGCCAAAAGACGGCTTCGCCTCCTCAGCTGATTCGTAACTCGAGCCGCACTGCGACGAGTATCACCGTGGCTTTCATTGCTGGGTCGGCAGGGGATTGCATCTTCCAGCGCTTCGAGCTTCAATACCAGGAGGAAGCCGCCACTGCCTGGGAAACAGCGCCGTCGACCTGTGGATCCCTGAGTGTACGCTCCGGGCCAAGTTGTACGATTTCCAACCTCGCCCAGGACACAGCCTACAACTTTCGTGCACGAGAGCTTTGTACCAACGGCGCCCCCCTGGCTTCACCCTGGGGCCTCACTGAGGCGCCGCTGCGGACGAGCTTCGTGCCTCTTGTGGATCCGCCCACCTACCTGGAGCCGCAAGGGCTGATTTCGCCAGTGGATCCGCCGACAAGGCTCGTGCTCATCTTCGAGGTGGACCTCCAGCTGGGTAACTCTGCCGCCACGCTGAGTTTGTGTCCGACGTGGATTCCCACTGCTACGCCTTCGGATCCCGGCGTGTGCAATTGCGCCACTTCAGCCGAGTGCCAGGCGCAGTGCTTAACTCCAGCGACCATGACAGTCGAAATGGTGACCCCGCGCGTGCTCTTTGCGCAGTTTGGCTCTGTCTTGCGGCCTCTGACGGGATGCCCTTACATTGCGCTGTTGGAGGCCGGGTACCTACAGACCCAGCTGCAACCGTCAAATCCTGCACCAAGGATTGAGTGGAGCTTCATGTACTGGCCGCCAGTGCCGACGGGTACTTTGAGCCTTTACAGCAGTACCACAACCTCGCTGACAGTGCGGGTAACATGGAGTCGGCCTATGACGACTATCTGTGGCGTTCAAGTTGGTTCCAGTATCATGCATGAAACCGAGCCGCTGGACTTCACCGGAAGCCGCGAGTTCTTGGAGGTTCGGATCACCGGCCTGACTCCTTTCACGCAGTACACAGCAGTCTGCACAGGAGTCGCTATCAGCGATGCAATCGTCACGGCCACGGTGTCGGAAGCGGCTTTCTCCACCGAAAAGGATACCAACGATCAGCTTTCCGACATCATCCTCAACGTCCAGGCGGTCTGCACTCCTGAGATCGAGACGGACAATGGTACCGCGATTTCGGAGTTCAATGAGACAGAGGCCGTTGCCACGCTTGCGCCATTGGAGGTCGCCCTCTACCCGCCGTTCGATCCTTCTGTGCGCCATTACCAGCTTACCGTCAATGCTGAAGATGTGCTGACCCTTTGTGGCGAGAGCGAGGTCGAAGCTGTGTTCAGGATCCAGGTAGATGCCATGGCGCAGAGTTCCTTTGCCACCGTCGCCGTGGAGCCTGCGGTGCAGATCATGGCCCAGGTTCTCCCGGATGAGACCGGGTTCTTGCCACCGGACGTCCCACGAAGCGCCGTAAGTCAGGTGATTCTCACGGTGTCTCCACCCCAGCTTGGACAGACCCCACCGGAGCGCTACTTCCTGGATGTCGTCGTAGGTGTTCTGGATGTTCGCCTGGAGAGCAGTACGCTTCCGGAGATTGCCGCTGCAGACGGATCCTCCTCGGCCGACTTCGTCATCTCTGTGCCTAGCGACGTGGAGGATACATCACTGGGGCTTCGAATCGGGCCGTACTCGCAGGTTCTCGTCTTGACTGGCTCCGAGAATTACACGGAGAACCTGCTGCTGAGGACGCGATACTTTTTCACGATCGCCAACATCGTGGGCTTGGGAAGCGAGCTGCCTGTCCTGGTGCAGATCCGGCCACCGCCCGACAGCATCTACCCGACTTTGGATGTCCGCACGATCTATATTGTCACTTTCCAGCAGCCGATCGTCATCTCGATTGTGACGAACATGATCAACAACACGATTTCCATCACGCAAACCACGCAGCTCACGGTCAACGGGACAAATCTGGCTGTGCCCGCGGAATTTACGACAGAACCCTTGAGTGCAGAGATCTTCGTCACTGGCATTCCAGCGCCTTGCACGACCTCCGAGTGCCAAGAGCCAACTTTGGAAGAGCTCCTGGCGGCCGGCGCGGAGAACCTCTGTACGAATCTCGTGGTCATTTCCACAGGCTCCTTGTCCTGCGGCGTGATTCCCACAGCCAACGCCCGGCTCGGTCTTTGCCTGGTCCTTCGCCGTGGTCTATTCGCCGACCGGTACTGTGCTGCCTTTGGGCCCCCGGGCTCGGTGCAGCCGGAACAGCCGTCGGTGGGAGGTCTCCAGCAGCCACAGCAGGACATGTCTTCCTCTGATCCCATCATTGTTGTCGTGGATGGTGAGCTTCCCCCGGACAACGTGTCTCAGGGCTACCTGCAGGTCTGGGCGACACCGCTCCCGGATGCCCCGGACGACATCTCCAATCCAGGGGATGGGTACCAGCCCTTGTGCTCGCAGGCAGTTCGCTCCAACAACAACACCATCATGTGCTTCCGCACTCAAAACTTCAACGTCTCCCAACTGGGAGCCCAGCCCAACGTTTATGTCCAGAGTGGTCCTGATGCGACGTCCTCGAACGTCGTCACGGGTGGCCTTCAAATCACGCAGCCGCGGATCGCGACGATCACTCGCAGCCACGAGTTCGAAGTCGGAGACCTCGAAGTCACTATCACAGGCGAGAACTTCGGTACGAAGGCCAATGGAAACATGGCGTGTCTTGTGGAGACTTTTGGAGCTGAGACGCAGTCGGTACCGGACCTGCAGTTGGCCGACGAGCTCGGGACGCCCACCCACTTCAAGAGCTGCAGTGTGATCTCTCATACGGACACGGAGGTGATATGCCTCTGCCAGGCCGACAGTCAGAGCCTCTTCGGCGCTGAAGTCTCGAGCGAATACTACAACGAGACGGTGGAGGTGGATGAAGGTAGTCGACGACTGCAGGAAACCGGGGAGCCGGTGGACCTTGCGAGGCTGGCTTTGCGCCTGAAGCCG
>Ga0187764_1046735_pt1 | contig 10224 bp, 2 predicted proteins | sample 40_thenscriptome_FD_200430 | JGI IMG/M metagenome (GOLD analysis project Ga0187764, IMG submission 200430) | Metatranscriptome of Jellyfish Cassiopea xamachana and symbiotic dinoflagellate Symbiodinium under thermal stress from Pennsylvania, USA... | ecosystem: Host-associated > Invertebrates >... | reverse complement strand
GCATGGTATAATTTTCATTTAAAATTTTAGAGTGGAAAAATACGCTTGTTATGTACAAGAGAAATCATATAAAAATACAAATTATAGAAAAAAGCGCTACTGTTCATCATGAAAGAATGGTAGAAAACTAAATCGAGGCAACTCGATAACCCTGAATCCACGTAAACACTAGAGAGTAGGCCAGGATTTACAGCATCAAACAATGACAGACGCTGATTCTATGTCTTTCAGTAGAGTCCAGCTAATGAAAAAGTCGGCCCCTTCTTGATAATTATTTTGCTGTTTGACAAAAGTGAGAAGGGGGCACTAATCTACAGGGAGGCCTACCATAACATGAGTACACTTAGAGCATTGCAAATAGCTTCAATCTACTGCGTGGATATTGCAGTTTCACAATATTGCAAGTTGGCTGTATATAATAACAGATAATTCTTAACATTTCTAATTTTGCTCAGCGTAAGGTGCGTATGCTCGCTAAAAAGCTTGAAATGTGAAGATCTTGAAATTAAACTAGCATTTACTTCTTTTAAAATCAAAACCTTAAGTACAGCTAAAGATTCTGTTCCTAGATCGCTCCGCTTGACTATAGTGTACAAATTTACTTGTGCAGAGTGTAATTCTGTGTACATTGGTGAAACAAGCCGACATTTATCGACTCGAGTGGGCGAGCATCTATTTAGTGATAAGAACTCCTATGTTTATAAGCATTTAAAAGGTTCTAGTGCGTGCAGAGAAGCTTGTGATGAGAAATGCTTTGCAGTGCTGGAATCTGCTAACACTGCCTATAAACTAAAAATCAAAGAGGCATTGCATAAAATGTGGGAAGGGCCTGATCTTAATAAGCAATTACATCATTACAATATTTCGTTAAATTTTTAGCCCTCGTTGTTTACCTTTTAGTTATTTTTTCGTTACCTTAATTCCTTTTTTTTCTATATTTCTATTCGATTGATAGAGTGTACCCTTTATTAATGTGTTCTATAGATTCATTTTATTCACCAACTGATGATGAATTGAGCATTAATCCGAAACATGTCTTGGAAAATGAAAAGTATTGCCGTTTTTAATGCTAAGTACGAATTTCTCTAGAATTAAGACCATTGGCGTTGGAGGACGTCGAGTTTGGGGGGAGGGCTCTAAATTTCCTGCCAAAAATAAGAAATAGAGCTGGAGAGCAGGCGGAAAAGTTGCCCAAATTTACTATTGTTCTTTCACAAAATTTGCCAAAGTGAAACGGATTTCTGCCCAACTTGGGAGGGGGGACTCCATCCTTCTTCTATCCCCGCCTCCTACACTTATGCTGAAGACATATTCTCAAATTATAACCCGGTGAAGCTGAGAGTCGAACGCTACACTTGGTTAAATCACAATTGAATGATGCATCCTGCCATTGAGAGCTTGAAATCAAAATTAAGGAGGATTTCGAGATTTCAAATCTATTTAACAAGTCAGGGGCAAGTTCCAATTATTGTAAAAAGTTTAAGGGTTAAACTAAGTAGAAAATAACAAATCGAGACACGCAACTGATAATGATTATTGAAAAAGATTTACTATTCGCTATAATATAAAAATCTTACAATGCAATTTTTTGTAATTTTTTGCATTGTAAGACATGTCATAAGAAACAATGTCTAATATTACAAGGTGTCGTCAATGGTAGAACATATTTAAATAAATATTCGTAATCCTAAGATACCGTCATCTAGAACATTTAACATTCGGTGAAAGGGTGACAAGACATCACTCCAAAATTACTAAAATTGCAATCCCCAACGTAAAGCATAAAATATTTTCAAAGAATCGCATTTTGAGTTGCTTGAAAGTTCACTCACGAATTCATAAGATGAAACGGCAGTAGGGGGGGGGGCTACATGTTTCGGCTAAATCTTAACTAGCAAAAATAAAGGCCCAAAACTTCCCAATTCCCTAATAGTCACAACCGCAACTGAAATCAACAAATATGGATTTATAATTCGCAATATTTTCATATCACACATATCTAGAAAGAGAAAAGCTCCTTGCTGGAAAGAATTCCTTTCTAACAATAATTACCTAAGTAAAACCTGAGGTCAAAGCTCTTGGAAAATAACTCAAACACGTATGAAAGATAATACTTTTGTTCAAAATGCATGAAACCCCCTGCTACGTACTAAGATAAAATGCATTTGTAAATGAAAAGTTTCAATCCCATTGGAGATAAAATGAAATGTTCTACTGAAAACAGTATATACAAGACTTAAGTTGGGGAATGTATTTTTCACACTATGCTTATCATAGGATAGAAAGGAATTCAATGCTTATGATCTGCTTCATGAAAAAGGGTGACCAGTTCTTTTCCCCATCTCATGTTCAGTGGTGTTACCAGGCCTTTTCACTTCTAGGTGAAAAGTGTGCAAACGTGCTTGTATGGATACCCCAAAAAGCTCCCTCCCGAACTTGCAAACGAGGGGAAGTTTTACAGCTCCAATATCTCCGCTTGCCTGTGCATTAATGCTATTGATCATAAGAGTGCAAAGTTATGACTGCACTGAGTGATGAGTATTACAACATTTTCATAAAATATTTAATTATGCTGTCTTAATGGGGTGACTTTCTCCTTCACACTCTTCAAACTCACTACGACTGTAACCGAGTATTCATCTCAAAAGCCGTTGGACTTCACGCCTTTCCTCCGTAAGGCTGGAGACTAATAATTAACATTACTAACAGCACAATAATTAATTCATACTCGCCATATCAACAAATGATTCGTACTGTCGTCTCTTCCTACCGATTCTGACGTCGCACTGGTACGAAAATCTTCGTAACCATCGCCTCCACTTATAACTAAAGTAACATTTTTCAACGAATCGTCGCTACGAGACACAGTGTCAATGACTTTTTTAGTCCTTGATGTTGGAGGTGAAGTAGGTCTGTTCGAATTAATTTCCGGAGATAACGGTCCCTTCCCTTTGAACTGTGATTTCGGTACTTCAACGGTAGTTAAAAATCTCACGTGGCCAGTATGTCCATGGGGCGAACCAGTTGGCCCAGGTGCACTCCTTAAGGATGATGTATTTACTTTAATTGCTGGTAGTGGATTTGTTAATATCACTCCAGCACTAGTTCCTATCCACAAAAGATCCTTGCAAGCCAATAATGCAGTTATTCTTAAACACGCAGCTTTATGCTGTCGGATTATTGCATCAGCGCCTGCGAGCATTTTGTGTACAGCCGGGGCTACGTCGATGTCAGCCAGATTTTCAAACGATGTGGCATGGTATAGTCGTACAACAGCGCTGCTTTGCAAGGAAATCCAAACACCGAGCCCAGAACTGACTATTAAGTAGACGGAACGATGCGAATCCTGGCTTACCACAATTGTAGACTCTGTTTTCAGTGTTGAAGCATTTACAAGTACAACGTGATTTTGGCATCCACACCAAATTCTTCCTGCAGCGGCTGCAATGCATGATATTGATGCTCCGTTGCGACCAACTTGAAGAGACTGGGGTGAGTTTACTTCCCAACCATTTCCTTGGTCTCTCTTGTAAACACGAAGCTCTCCACTTGCAAGAGCAACAAATACTTTATTGTCCTGATACAGGATAGCATTTACCACCGGACCAAGAAGCATTTTGGTCTTGCTTTTTCGGATGTTGCTAGTAGACTGATACACATGAATGTATCCATCCTGAGTTCCGAGCCACATAGTGGGATTTTCATCTAACTCAGCTGTTAAGAAATCTTCTAATCCAGCTTTCTGATTCAATCCTTGACTGCCTTTGCGAAGACTATTATCCATCTGAACTCCGATTCGTCGATTGATTGGTTGCTCTTCTCCATCACTAGATTCATTCCCAGATCGATAGGATTGGTCATCGCTGCTACTGCAATCGATTCCTTCAACACTTTCAACAGTTCCTAGGCTGCTTCCATCTGGGCTCATTCTTCCGCCAAACGTAGTAGGGCCACCGATAAAGTGAGAATCCATTCCATTATCTTCCTCATCAGTTGTGTCGAATGATATTATATCTTCAGGTCCAGGTGCTTGATCATCATCATCTGATTCACTTGGAAAAGATTTCTTAGACTTCAAAGAGCTCGGTGATGACATTTTCGAGGATTTCGATGACTTCTTGTGACTTTTAGTCTCGTTTGCGCTAAGAACTTTCCGTGAGTCGCTGCTTCGTGGTTTATTTGTTGATATAAGTTTTGAGCCAGGGACGGGGGCAATACATTGGATTCTTGATGAGCATACAGTGACACAGGCTCGTGACTGGGCCTCAGGAACCATGGAAACTGGACAGAAATGACCAACGTACCCATCACTATTGCACACCCAGATATCACCTCCAGCAGGATCAGAAATATCTCCTATAGTGGTCACTCTGCTAGGGGCCGCACAAGTGAACTGCATGCCACTCCTCTTTTTATCCACAGGCAAAGGAGATTGAAATTCCGGTGGAAACGAGTGCGTCGCGTATGCAAGTTTTTGCTTAGCATCTTCGTAAACAGCTTCCCAAGAAGACCTGACTTCAGCAGATAGTAACACAAACACATATGTTTCAGTTCCTTCATCTGTTTGCACCTGCAATTCAACCCTTGCCAGAGAGTTTATTTCTGAAGCTTGCCTTTCCAAATCTAAAAGAATCTCTCGAACGGATGAGTCCAAACCCGGGTGTGGGGTAACAAGTGAATCTGCCATGGCTCGTATTTTTCTAAGCGTCGCTATGTCGTCGTCGATCCTTTCGGCTTGTTTATCGCCAGCAAGAGGGGCTTTAAGCTCTGTAGCATCCAATGGTGCCTTCCAAAGCAGTTTGTATCGATTGAAATCTGTAGCGGACTGGCCCGAAAATAAGCCAAGTGATCCCCGACGCAAGGTATTTGTTTTCTTTCTGACGGTTGCACAAACTAGAAGATCTGAGAAAAGGAACAAGCATCGATCTTTCTTGGTAATAACCCCTTTAATTTCTGCGGATAAATCTTGTCTGAGATACTTTCTGTTGGCTGTAACGAGATCTGAGACACCTTCGATAGTAGCCTCGACATCACGGATTTTCTCGGCCTCTTTCTCAGCTTGATCAGCTTCCATTTCTCCCTTATTCATTCTTTCTGCGAGTGTTTTGATTTGTTCCAATGCATGTTGCAGTCGGCCATAGTCGGGGTGTTTCACCTCCGTATGTTTTAACAAGTCCTTCAGAATGAGAACATAGCGGGGAATCCTCTGAACCGGTTGTATGAGCAGATCCTGCAATGTCAGTTTTTCTTTGTGTTCTTTACAACGTTGTTCCAAGAACTTCGCAAAAGCAGGCCGCATCGATGCCAATCGAACAGTAGCTCTGGCTTGCAAGAAATTGTTGATGAAAGAACTGTAGGCGTCCATCAATAAACATTGCGTGAACGATGATACGAAAATATCGCCAATAATCTGTTTATCGGACCAGGTCTTTGCCCGGTTGTTAAGCTGTTCCAGGAAGTATTCGTGGTTAAGAAGAATCTCTGGTATTTGAAAAAATATTTCATCAACTTGACCACTTTCAATTATTGCTCCTCCCTCCGACTTCTTTAGAGGCTTGTAATAAACCGTTTCAAGAAATTTCAGATTCTGCACATAAGAATTCTCAGTATCCAGAAGATTCTGAAGTACATGTTTTCGCATATCATGCTTCTGTTTCTGCTGCGGTACAACCAACGCAACTGGGCTCTGCTGATCAGATGGCCTTGGTGAAAACGGTTTCTGTGAATCAGATCTTTGCTGAGGGAATGCAGGTTGTTCAAAGGGAGATCCAACCGGGCTCCTAAGACTATCGCCAGATTCAGTACTACCTTTGCGGGCCTTTGGTTCATCTGTTTTCAAAACTTCCTGAGTGCTGATAGTCCGCTTTGGTTCCACTAATGGAGTCAGATTGGCACGGGATAAATTAGGCTCACTATTACTTGACCATTTGGGATCAATTTCCTGCGCGTCCAATGAAGGAGAAAAACTCGGGCTTTCATTTGCAATTGTTGCTGGCATAGGATCGCTGCGTGAACGCATCTCGCTACCTGCTTTTTCACTTGTAAAAAAGTTCAGCATACGACTTTGTTCAAATGCATCTCCATCGGAGAAATTTTCGACATTGAAAACCGGGCTTCCTGAAGCCACCATATCATCTACACTATTCAGTTGGTTTGTAATTGAGGACAATGAGCTGCTAAAGTAGCCAGTTTCTGCCTTATCTGATCTATCCGTTTTTGGACTATCACGCCCCTCCGCTAAATCCAACTCTCCCAATAACGCCTGTTTTTTATTCTTCTTGGCTCTCTGGGAGTCCTCAGTGGCCCGAACGCTGTTAGTATCACTTCCTGAGCCATGACTTTTCTCTTCTGGTATCTCTTCAAGCATAGGTGTAGCTGCAAGAATTGCTCTTGGCCTACGTTTGACAATTTCTGATTTCTCACTTCTTTTTTCTCCAACGACTGAGGCTCGTTCATCTTCAGCAAGACTGGTCTCTTTTAAGCTGTAGTTATCAACTGACTGGCTTTGATCAGCATTTTCTGGTGAAGGTGGTTCTTTTCCTAGAGCTGCAATTGCAAGAATATCATCATAAACTGGCTTTACAGGTCCTAATGTTGGGGGAATCCTTGGCCTTAACTTTTTGTTCTTCCTCTGGTCTGCTGTTTCCTTTTCACCATCTGCAACATTCACTAAAGACTGCTCTTCAACTGCCATTTCTGATGGCTCTTCTATCACTTTACCACCAACTATTTCCTGTTGCATCACACTTTTTGATCCAGTCCATAAAATTGAGTCACTAACCTGTGCCTTAACATATGATGGTCTTCTCCTAGGACTACCAGCACGATCATGACCCTTGTCTAAATCCACACTCTCAGAGGCTGGTTGTCTACCTCTCATTTTTTCTAAAATTTCACTGGCTTCATTTGCAATGCTGTCATTTATCATGGATAAAGGTGTCACTTCCTTAGCTAAGAGTGCTTGACTTTCTACAGTTTCTTCTACTTTCTCTTCAACCAATTCTTCAGAAACTTGTTCATCTGGGGAGTCCTTGAAACTATCTGGTGGTGCAAGAAGCTCTACAAGGAATGGATTGGAGACAGAAGCTTCCACTGGGCTCAATACCTCTTCTGTCACATCTTTATCATCTGCTGAAAAACTTTCGGACATATTTGAACAGGCTTTAGTTAGCTCTGGCATGGAACTGCTATCATCTATTTTATCATTGTGAGTACTAAGGCTGCTTGGGAAACTATTATCTATATCTAGTGGACTGTCAGTTGATTGCCCATAAGGATTTTCATGTACAGTACCATACCCAACCATTGAATCTATGCATATATTACCTGCAGACCTGCTTTGTATTCTGCTGGGAGAAAGATCCTTCATAGAAAGTGGAAAAGACTTAACACTAACATCTTCAATACTGCTCTGGCTGTTACACTGCATATCAATGCCATCTCTACGCTTCTTTCCTGGCAAGTTCAATTGAAAAGGGCTTTCTTTCATTTTCTTTCTTCCAATGTTTCTGGGTAATGTGTATGATTTTCTCTCATAGCCAAATAAATGATCATCAATTGATTGATCCTCTAATAAGTCTTCATTTTTTTCCATTCTGGCTGTAAGTTCATGCTCTCCATCTGAAAAACCTGAAGCTTTGTCCCTGAAGTTCTTGCGCCCAAAGCCAAATGGATCTGAAGATATTTTTGATGGTGCAGCATAAGATTCTGTGTCACTTGTATATCTTGTCCTTCCATTGGTATTGAAGCTCCTTAGCTGCAAAGAGGGAATGGTAATTTTTGATACCTTAGCAACGCCAGTAAATGTCCCCCCGCTATTTTTACGTTGTGCTTTGACATTTTCAACATTATTTTTCCCTTCAAGGCTTGTATTTATAAAGGAAGCACGACTTGTGTGTACTGTTGACATAGCGGTGTGATTTTCAATGAGAGTAAACTGAGGGGTCTGTTCCTTCAAACTTGTGTGCGCCCCGTTTTCCTTAGGCACATTTTGCTGATCTCGAGTGTTTGCGACAAGACTATTCTTAGAGTTTATTCTTTGTGGCTCCGGAGGCTTGCTTTTCTCGAATATCTGTCGAGCTCTCTTATAACTTTCACGGCTATCTATTTTTCCAAGGCCCTCATCCGGAGAAAGAATATCATTTAAACTATCGTCAACAGACGCCCTGCTATTCCCATCATCTGATGTTTGACTCTCGATGGCAGAAATCTCGCGATCTATAAATTGACTTAACTGAGATTTTCTCGTATTTAAGCCGCGTTTTCTAGACCGTTTAACAAGCCTGCGTCGTCTCCGCTCATCGATAACACTGGATGTCGTACTGCTGTCTGTTTCAATAGTCCTTTCCTCTTCACTACTTCCCGAAGCTGAATCAGTGAGCCAGACAGTATTGTTATTTTTCTCAACCAATTTACCACGATCAGACCCACTATTTGATAGAATTTTTCGCGGTTCCAGTAATCCTAAACTGTTCTTCCTTACACGAGATGCTTGCGATTTTATCAAACTATTTTCTGCGTTTTGTGAAATGTTAACATAAGCTCTGTTGGCATGAATTACCCCCGGATTATCCGATCGCTGTGTGTTGTGTGTACTCCGATCTGTCCTTACCTTCTCTTGTACGATACTGCCTCCATTTCCCAAGAATTCACCGTTCCTTTCAGTTTTTCTAGATGTCCTTATTGCATGTCTAGGACTAACCTCAACACCACGAAAATCGTTAATGATTACCGGGCGTTTTTTGTTTTGCAACGAGTAAATTCTACTACTACCTCGCTCAACCTTATTCGGTTGCTCATTTGCTGGGCTTTTCCCAGCATCTGTTGATAAAATTTTTAACTCACGTTGCAAGTATCCCGACGATACGGTGCCTGTGATATGATGCTCATCACCAGATGATTGAGATCTTGCTACTTGCGAAGGAAAATAGCTCCCTCCCTTGGCAGCGCGTACTTTCTCCCTTGGTAATTGCGCATTCACTCCAGTCGACTGTTGAGCTAAACTGTGAGGCCCTTGAATGTCTTCTTTAATAACAGCAGCACCTTTGGCTGAGCTGGATAAACGCAGATCTGGCTTTTTGCTATAAATATAATGAGGCAGCGTAGTAGCACGATCTCTTACTTGATCACCGCTGCTTCTGTGTACAACTCGATTTTCATCAGATCCTAGCCAACTATGGGGTTGTTTCACTCCGTCTAGTCTCTCAGCTGATCCAAGCCTGCTGTGTGGCTGTTGGTAGTCAACAGCAGGTGACAAGTTTTTTCTTCCTTGACTCGATTTTCGACGTACAGGAAAATCATCACCTCCATCTACGGAGTGCATCTTCGATCTGCGTCCACTGGCCGAATTTACGCCAACATTGGCCAGGTCTTGCCGGAGCTCCTTGCTGTGGTCACTCAGCCTTGACTCGTGGTTTTTGTGTACACCTGATCGATTTTGACCGATACGTAATTCCACCTTATCCGAGGGAAAACTCGATTTTCTGTTCGCATTGTTTGTGATTTCCTCTCTCTTATCAACAGTCTTGAAATTATCTGATGTAAGTCTAGATCTCTCTTTCCTAGCTAATTCAATTCTCTCCAGTTCGTCCTCATAACTCTGGGATGTCTTTTTTTGGAGTTTAAAATCCCTCTGCATACCGGTGTTAAACTTCGCCATTCTCTCCTCAATGGAAGGTGCACGCGAGGACATTTTCTTGAGCTCGGCTCTATCAATTGGACTGTTGTCATCAGGACCTCTCTTTGGTCTTATTTGGATTGCAATTTTACCCCGTGCTTCTCTTTCATCTATAGTTCCTTTGTCTCCCTTCCATTCTCTATGGAATATAGGATTATCTTGACCATTCAATCCCCTTGCTTCTTCATTATTGAGTTGTGATTGGGTATACCTTTCGAGGTCAGCAGCAAGGTCATCCAAACAATCGTAAGGCTCAAATTCGCTTAACTCGGAATCAGACATTCGTAAAACAGTTTTTGAAATGAAAGTTGGCGTATCAGGTTGGCTAAATTCCTTTCATCGCAACATCCCAACTTGCCGACCCAATTTCCCTCGGTCGATGCCTGCAATGCTACGAGCCGCGAACAGAGAAGCGTCCTTTAGCGTAGTTCTTGATCAGTAGTGATGCCAAAATTGCAATGTTGTTCACTTAAAGAGAACAGACTGCTGCCAAGTATCACCTTCTCTCCACAACGGTAACTCTAGTAGGAAACTACAAACAACTGCCG
>Ga0187764_1078864_pt1 | contig 10300 bp, 1 predicted proteins | sample 40_thenscriptome_FD_200430 | JGI IMG/M metagenome (GOLD analysis project Ga0187764, IMG submission 200430) | Metatranscriptome of Jellyfish Cassiopea xamachana and symbiotic dinoflagellate Symbiodinium under thermal stress from Pennsylvania, USA... | ecosystem: Host-associated > Invertebrates >... | reverse complement strand
CAGGACCCATTATCGAAGCTGGAAAGCTCTCACGCTCGCTGCTGTCAGTGGAACGAAATCCAACCGTGGCTACGCACAGAGAATGTGCCGCTCGGCTAGTCTCCGATTGAGCGCCTCACACGACACTTCTACGAAAATGCGGCAAAAAGCAGCATGCTCATGACCATCCAGGAGAAGTGATCATGACAGCCAGCCCCCGTCGTTGACACCACCTGAAACACTTTGGCCGGCAGCTGCGGCTCGTTGTTGGGAACTGGAAAAGACGCCATGATGTCAGGATCACGCACCACCGTGCACGTCTGCTCTGAGCATAGGCTAACATACCACTCGCTTGTGAACGGCTTGATCAAAGGAACCATGACTGGAAATTGCCACTGGTAAGTGCCAGCGATGATAATCTGAGCCTCACCTGTCTCGGCCACTTCCACAAGCACCTTGATGTACCTCAAGTTGTCGAAGACCCGCCATTCCGTATCAATCGTGAGCGGGAACTGTTTGTTGACGTTCCGCAACTGGTTCTTATGCTGAATGTCATGTCGGTAGTTCTCCGGCAGGGACACCAAGATGGCTTTCACATCTTTGACTCTGCGGAGAAAGCTCACCTCAACTTGCACGTTGGAGACCTCGCCCATCTGCGGTGGCTGCAGCCAAGACAGGGAAGGGTTGCCCATTTCAAGATCCAGCACGAAGCGTGGCTGCTGCACTGCTAGAGCCGCATCCACCACTGCAAATCCATCATCCAGCACTCTGATCTGCCAAACATCGAAAATGTTGGGCTCTGCGGGAGTCAGCACATTGAGCAGGAACATGTACAGCACATTGTCCCCCTCTGAAGTTCCTCCCACCAGAGTGACGTTCACCGTCCGCTGCAGTGACTGTAGAAACAGGGGAAGGGCTTCGCGGACTCGGAAGTCTTCGCAGGCGAGTTCCAAGCCTGTTTCTTCGACCTTGGGACATTGCACTAAGAAGGTATCTGGCGCCGTGATCAGGGCAAACTTGCCCTCAACCATCGCCGGGACATAGAAAGAAATTGACAACCAACCTGTTGCGCTGGGAATGGCTCCGTACATGAGCGACACCGGACAGGGTGCAACACCAAATCCACCAGCTTCGGCCCAACCGTTGATAGGTTCAACTGTGATTCCAGTGATGTCGTCAACGATAACCTCTTTGGCCAGTACGAACCAGCGCAAGTCGGGCACATTGGTAGATGGCGTCATGATCCGCAAGTTGAAGATCATCCCTGTGACTTGGTCCAGCACACCCTCGCCCTGCTCGAGGTTCAAGGCGACGATCAATCTGGACGAGGGAGCTGCCGAAGCACCATAGGGCGCGAAGCCATACGGCAGAAGCAGCTGAAGCTTGCTGAAAGGCCCTTGCGACGGACCAGTCCGCACGTGAACACGCACGTAGACGGCGGATTCCGGCGGTACCCGGGTCACACTAGAAGTCACCGTCAGGATCATTTCTGGGACAGCAACGGCACCCGGCGTCAGACCATCGTTTGTATTGGACAGAAATCCAAGGGCATCTTCTGTCAAAATGCTCCACATAGTCGGTGCAGGAGACGCACGAAGCCAGATGCGTAGGCGGTAATCTCGGTTGGCCTCCAGAGCCAGCTCGCGAAATTCTAGATCTCCTTCGAGCTTTAATCGATTTCTCACCTCATCCAAGGAGGCCTGGCTGAGTACGTACTCCGGTCTCATGGCCCCAAAAGTCAAGCGCATTCCGATGACAATGCCCACGCTGTTGCGAATGACGATCCGGCTCGTGATGTTGACTTCCTGGATGCGGTCACATATCCATGTTCCATTTTCCGCGATGCCTCCGTGCTGGCCGGGGCCGGGGCCCAAACACATCTCCAATGTTGATTCATACTCCGTTTCCGTGGAAGGCTCCCAAGGCGCTTGTCCAAAGGGCACGCTGTTCGTGATGATCAACGCGTCTCCATGCAAAATCACATTGCTCAGCCGGATGAAGATCTCGAACCGTGCCAGCGTGTTTGTATGGCATGGCAGTAATGGGCTGACGGAGTCTGCTTGCTCACCGGACCAGTGGTCCACTACGGTCTCGCTCCAAAGCCGCAGATTTTCAGCAACGACTGCACCAGGAAGTCGGAAGCCCTGCAGGAAGTTGATCCTCCTGGCCGTCTCACGCGCTAATTGCGAATCTGCAAAGACGCGAATGCTGATGCGAGTGGGTCCACCGCCATCTCCCAGCCGCACAAGGGATAGCGTCAGCTGGGACATCTGTCCTGGCACAAGCGTGCCACCGATGAGGACCAGGCGACTTCCTGTTGTGAGTTCATGTCGAATCCATGGTGCGTTGACGCGTGCGTTCTGGAACTGGAATCCAGTTGGCTCATGGACCACGATGTCCAATGCTGTGCCCCAGACACTCGGAACGAAATCGAAGCGTAGATCGCTCATAGCACCCGCACGTCTCTCGAAGCCCACCAGAGAGACTGTCAAGTTGTCCAGTGTTCCATAGACGGGCCAGCTCTCAGCAAGCCCTCCACTGAAAGGATATGGAGGACTGGTCCCGTGCCACAGCTCCATCCGCCAGTAATCCTCCACTATGTCCGGCGTCATCACAGGGTTCGTCACGCTCATTTCGAAGGCAATTCTCACCTGCTCGCCCAGAGCAAGGCCACGCAACTGGCTGCTCTCCATGACGTTCAGCTCAAGCTTGCACTGCAACGGTGTCATCGAGCAGTTGCAGGCCGGAGGAGGCGACAGAACTAATGGTCGAAAGGTTCCGATCCATTGGAAGTCTCGGCATCCCCCGTCTTCGGAAAGGAGGTCAAAGCCTGGTGGCGGCGTGACAATGATAACATCGCCATTTCGCAGGACAGAGTTGAAGACCATCGAGACGTTGATGTGTGGCGTCCGTACTCCTGCCGTAAATTCCTGCGCCGTATTCATGACCATAAACTCAGGTGAAGGCGCGATCGTCGGCGTTCCCGGAACGTTGAAGCTATCCAGCCGAATGAGCTGGCCTGTTGCGACGAATCTCTTGAACGACTCGAGCAGCCACACATTCGAGTTGGGCCATGTCGACACATCGATATTCTTAACCACCGACTTCAAGGAGTAGGACCTCAAAGGCTCGAAAGCCTTGGCATTGATCAACGTGTACGTCAAATTGTCCAAATTGTCCCCCGTGATGAAGCACGTGGCATCACTGGATCCGAATATACCTGTAGTGTCCCACAAGACGCGGTCCTTGCGCTCAACCGATATCTCGATGCAAAGCTCGAAATCGCCAGCTCGGAATTGGAAGCCGGCTGGAGCAAGCAGCACGAGGCTGCCTTCTTCTGCATCTGGCTCCAAGGGTGCTACACCGCCACCGAGGGGTTGCAAACGCCGGCTCCTGAGCATTCTTGGTGCCGGGACCAGGGTGTAGGGCTTGAAGTCCAAGCGGAAAGCCATGTACTGTTGGTCTACCGTCTGAAATAGCGGCTGCACGTGCAGGGCCGATGCCAGACGTAGCATAGTTTCTTCGTGATCAAAAGTTGCCACTGGCAGAGAATCAAAAGGTACGCCCGCTTCATACACAAAGTCCAGAGCCCACTGGCTTCCGGATTCGACCTGAAACTCTGGATTCTGAACCTGAATCTTGAAGGCATACATGCTGTTGTCCGCAAAAGCAGGAACTTGCGCACCAACAGGTGCTGCGGCTTGCAACACCAAGGGATTTGGCACCGAAATCCGCGCACTGCTGAGAATTCCCAGGCACGCCACGGGTTCCAAGTTCTCTGGCCAAGGTTCAATGATGCCTGGACACCACATCTGCGTTGGGAATTGGGCTGCGCCGCAAGGAAACTGTCGAGAGCCCAGTTTTGGACTGAGGGCCACGAAGTTCGGAAAGCAATCCTCTTCGAAGCTGAAGCCCGCGGGCCCGCGCAGGGCGATGTAGAGGTAAGGGACGCTCTCGGGAACTTCCGGATGCTCTTGGACCTTGAAGAAGAAGGTGAGCAAGTTGAGACGCAGTGGACCATCGTCACGCCCATAGCCTGGAGCCTCATACACCGGCGGCTGAAGCAATCCAGAATCCAGCAGTGGCGCCAGGATGCGTGGAACCGGAATGTCCTTTCCCAGATCCAACACTTTCTGCTTGGGGTACATGTGCAGATCCGCATATGTTCCGAAATTCCAGGTCCCCCCCTGGCTTGTGGGCTGCAAAGGATTGCGACTTCGACGGAAGCGGAACACGCGCATGCCTGCCGGTGAAGTACCACGAATGACATAGAGAAGAATCTCGGGCAACGCTGTGACAATGTTCTCCGTCACTGAGCAAAGGCCATTCGTAGCATCCAGAACAGGCCCAATCAGGATCTCTGGCCAGCAGCGAAGCAAAGTTCCTCTCGTTCGTTCATCGCCAGCGAACAGGAAGCCCGAATTCACCTCAAGCGGAGATGCAATATGAACATGAAACTCGACGATATTGTCCGCGTATCCTGCAAGATTGCAGAGAGAGTCCACCCGCGCCTGGGAAACTACGCGCAGCGGTGGAGGCAGAAGCATGCTTGCTTGCATTCGATCCAAGTTGAAGTCACCAGGGTCGAAACCCATCTCCAAGTAAAAAGCGTTCAAAGACCGAGTGGGAGGTCTTTCAGGAACTCGCACGCGCACTTGGAAACCGTAGAGGTGCCCGAGACGCATGACAAGGTCAGGCAGTATCAGCTCGTTAAACAACCGGACTTGGGGAGTCACTATGAGTTCACAGAACTCGCATGTGACATTGGGTACATATCCTCGCCAACCTTCTGTGACATGGGGAACCCAGACGTAGCCAACTGGCGCGAGCATACGAACGTTGATGAGCTGACCGTCACTGCTTGGAGTGAGAGGATACACTGTCATCAAGGTACTCATGTCGAAAACAGACGTGGGAAGCAGAAGGCTTTGCCCAAAATCCAATGACAATGGCAACCGCATCGGGTCTTGGTATACGCCCCAGCTCTTGTCCCAGTAGGACTGTGGCAGTGTGTCAATACGAGCAGAATTAAACTGTATTGTGTATTTTGAGCCGTCAACCATGTACCCTTCCGGGCTCTGAACCCAGATTCGCCAGTCATCATGGTGCGCCGCATCCCACTGGACTGAGTTAATGATGCGGACCTTGAAGGCATAGTACTTGTTAGAAATCAGCGTACGGCCAACCCTCAGGATCGCCCTGGTGAAGTTTGCAGTAGCCGGAGGCGACAACACACTCCGCTTCCAGTTGTCAGTGGTGCAGTTCACATCAAGTCCGAGAGAGCTTGTCAACGCTCGAGGTCCTAAGACGGTCTCGCCCCACGGCAGTCCGTCCCAGTCGGCATAATAAGCATCTTCCAGCGGGCCAACACTACAGTTGTCTGTAAAGTCGAATCCATCCGGTGCGTCCAGAAGAACGTGGGAAAACCTTGGCATCGCATGGATCACCTGGAAGAACACGCTGAGTTCGTTTGTTGCTCCAGCAGAAAGGTTGGATGGCTGCAGCGACTCGCCTTCAAGAGGAGTAAGAACGGCCAGATTGCCAACCCAGCCCGGCAACGTCACTTCCTCAGCCAGGGATATGAAGTTGACCAAACCGCCGAGCAGCGTCGCATTGGCACCAGAGAGCTTAATTTGCCACACATTTGTCGGGTCGGTGCGCATCAGCGCCTGCCGAGGATTGTTCACAGACAGCCGCACGTAGAAAATCTGTCTCGCGAAGACGGCTGCCCACTTCTCCAAGGTGAAGGAACAAATTGGCCCTTCGTCTGACCAGGTTCCGCTGAGTACTGTTCCCATCGGATTGTCCACATACCCATCGTCATTCAAATCACGGAGAAACATGTCCAATGTCCCGTCTGGATCGGCCGTGCCATTTCCGATCACGCTGCATGTATAATCTGGAGGCAGAAGGATCTGCACCATAGGTCGAGGAACTGTCCGGACGGAGGATCCCTCGGTCAAATTATCATCGAGATCGAGCTCGGGCTCCGTGTCCAGTGGCTCATCCTCTGCGGGGCTTCGCAGCGTGACTCCGATCATCAGCCGGACAATAAGCACATTCTGTCGCTCAAAAGCAAAAGGACGGGGACCGTTTCCGGTTTGACCGTCTACGACAATACGTCCAGTCGTAGTGCCAGAAACCGGGATTCTTCGCATCTGAGGAGACACGAATGCTGAAGAGGGGTTCAGTCCATTGCTGTCCAGGTATTCTGCCAACATCTGCAGCGTGAAGAAGCCATCTCTTGGAAGTCTCAGCTCCGAGACGTTCAACAGGTGAGCCTCGTCTCCACGCTCTTCCGGTATCGCTTCCATCTGAGCGGGATACTCCAGCGTGAGAGTGTTCCTTTGCATGGGGACGACGTTCTCAAAGGGCGTCCTCACAATTGGCCTCACCTGACAATCCGCAGATTCACGACCCCGACCATCGCTGCACGAAATGCCAGCGATTGGTACACAGTTTGCCTGACAGAATGCTATTCCTGAAAGATCCCAAAGTGTAAATGGACGAAAGAATAGGTGCAACTGCCCGGAGCGTTCGATAGGCCACGCCGGATCCTTTGGCCAAGCACGGATACCAAATTGCATGAGCTCCTCAACAACTCCACCTTCCTCCACAGTGAGCGTAGGCTGAAGCTCAAGCACCTCCTCGGCAGCCTCCTGGCTCAGGGCCCGAAGTCCGAGTGAGCTGAGCAATCGTGCTTGAGGCCATGGCAGCATCTCAACACGATCCAGCTGCGTCTGATTTTCCTCTGGAAGCATTGTTGAGGCGGTCGCATAAGCTGGGCCATATTCTAGCACACTGTAGCGCGGGCCACAAACCGTTGCCGATCCAGACTTGCCGGCGCATTGTGTGTAGATGCCAATTACCTCCCTGGGATTCACCATGCCGATTTCGCCGACATGGGCATTGAATGCCAACTGGTACACACAGGGGGTTGACCTCGTCCCGAACTGGTCGTTGATGGTGCAGACATCTTTCAGCCCGGCCTTCGGCTCAAAGATGATGAAATACTCACGATACGAAGGCCGTGCAGGCTCATTTGCTACCACATCGGTGTAGAGCGGTCCGTAATAACATCCACGGGGAAGCGGAAAGCCTGAGTCATCGTTCGTCCACATTTCCGTAAAGAGCTGTCCACAGATGGCTTGGGTGGCGTTCTCCATAGCCACATGAAGTTCTTCCGGCATGGCTTCGAGCTCTTCTGGTTTCTCAATTGCACCCGCGAGCAGGGGCTCCAACATGAAGTCTACCTCTTTGAAAAGAAGCCGGACAACCAGTGGCGTGTGGAAGGCCTTGTAAACTGTGGTTCCAGTTGATGGAGAGAAGGATAGGACCGCCTGACCCACTCCGCCTTGTAATCTCGTTGTGAGATACACTCCTGCATCTGCCATGAAGGTTGGGCTGGAAAACTGCAGGACACCAGCTTCTCCGTAGTACTGTTGGCGGCCCTCGTCAAATGCTCCCCAGCAGATCTTCACAGTTGCAGAGAAGTCAACTTTGATCTCTTCCTTCGTCTGGAGTCGGTTCCGTCGAGCCCAGCGACCCTTGTTTTGCACGAAAGTGAACTGTGGGATGCTGTCGGTTTCAGTCTCGATCCAGCCGACAGGGATGCTTAACTTGTTGGTCTCACCCGGGACATAGGACACTCGATTCCAGAGCATGCGCTTGACACTGGGCTCGTCGGCGTAGCCATAGAATCCGGAAAGCTTTGACACCACGTGTTGCTCAGCAATGTTCCAAGCGGTGTGGTTCTTGTTGTTCATGATAATAGACGACTCATCAATAGTGATCGCGTCACCATCTAAGAGCTCGTCCGTTAAGTCACCGCTAAAGGTCAGCACGGACTGAGATGCCCCAATCGAGATGTCAGTGATATAAATGCCGGTGCGCTCGGCTGAAATCACATAAACAGAAATGTCCTCCTTCACATCGGGTCTGCGACAGCTAGAGCTGTTCTGCCCAGGACATCCCAAACGGTAGACATCGACCCCACGCGGATCGTTTGCATTTTCCCTGCAAGTTTGCGTCATGCTGATTAGCCGGATTGAGTCTGTGTCCGAAAAACCCCAGCCTTCCAGATCAAGGCGTACCACGAAATTGGTAGGCAAATCCAGCTGGATGTCCGTCAGAGGACCCCGAAACATCAGACGTGCTGCATTGATGTAGTACATCGGGCTTTGGCACAAGTCTTCGGCATCAAGCATCGCGCAGTAGCATACCAGGAACACACCAGATTTCCAAGCATTGAAGCTCTGGTCGTTCTCGACGCCACTGAATGGCAAGTAGTTCGAGGGCCCCGGTTCGACCCAAGCGAGAAACTCTCTCGCAAGATCGGCCGAGCTTGGCCCATTGTAGTACTCAGCATTGAAAGTGCCATTGACGCAAGCGTCATTCAACGCTTGGCGGCTCTCCTCGGAATCAGTACGGTCGAGGCCCAAAGAGCGCTCCAGCGTGACCTGCGCCCCGCTCGAGTCCAAGTACGCAGCCCAGTTGTCGAAAGGGACCAGTTTCAGGGTCGTCTTCTTTCGCCATGGTATGCTATCATACGGATGCATGCCATCGGCAAAATCTGATTGAATGCCGCCATAAAGCGTCAACGCTCCTGGCTTCGTCACATATTGAAGTGACTCGATTTCCTGGATCAGGCCTCCTTGATTCGGCAACTTGGTCCAGCGTGCAATACCTGCCGATTCGGCTGCACGAATTTCGCCCACCTTGAAGAAGTTGAACGAGTTGTCGCAGTTGTCATCACAATAACAAACTTCGACCTTGCTCGCCATCGGCATCAAGCCCATCATGGCTGGGTCTGCCCAGAACTTGTAGTCACGGCGGTCGCCTCCTCGCAGGTGCGCATCACCGTCGATGAGAAGTCCAAACTCATCAAACTCCAAAGGCGGAAACCAACCAATATCATCGGTCATGCTGCGCTCAATTTTGCAGCGGGACTGTGGCTCCCAGATAGCCCTTTCCGGGACCTCAATTCGTACGATGCCATCTGGACCTGCAGGTGGAATTCCAGGAAGAAGCTTGATACGATTGTTATTGGCAGGCGCACAAGATGTGCCCCCCGGAGGACACTCGACTCGCAGGACGAAGGGCTGCTGAGGCAGAACGCGCATAAACGGTGGATTGCTCGATGAGCCACAAGAGGTGTAGGTGTCGACATCGCAGATACGAACCATCCAGTAGTAAATAACACCAATTGGTTGAATAAACTCACCCGCATCATCACAGGCACTTGTCGTGGGGTCAGGGCCATCATAGTTAGGACAATAACATGCAGTCAGGGTGAAGCTTCTGGTGGCAAACTCTGGCTTCAGACCGGGCAATGTTGCGGCTGTCGAAGCATCCGCATTCAGGCCAGAGCCCGAAGGAGGCGCCCAGGAGAAGCTCTGAAAAATCTGGACCTCTGGATTGATGCTTTGCCCTGTGATCACGTTCGAACACTCTCGCCGCGTTGCTGGGACAAACTCGCCAGCCACAAAAGTATCGTCACCCCAACTTTCGGACCAGGATATGCGACTTACTCCAGCAAGCTGTACAGACCAGCCTTCCCGACCTCCGCCGAAAAGTCGAAAGTCGATGCGGCAGGAACTGATATCCTCGCCTCCATAGAAAAGGTAACAATCCCAACGCTCCCTTGCGAGGCAGCCGTCTGAGAGGCACTCGGAGATGACACCGACCACTGTAATTTGAACCGGAACGATGTTGTTCTTCCATTCGTCGCCATCGAAAGAGCCGTCAGGTGAATAGCATAACTCATACGAACCACCATGCATGAATGTTAGGTGTGGCCACTGCACCTCTCGTAACAATGCATTTGTGCCTGCATTTGGCACGCTCAGCACAGATCCTGAAGACAAAGGCGATGGCCCCAGAGTCGACGCTACGGAGCTGTTCTGGGTCAGAGCCATAGGAACGTTGTAGTCAGCCCTTTCGCAAGACTCGCGGGTGGCGTCGGAATATACTAATTTGACAATCGCTTCCTGGTGATCAATACCGAATTCATAGTCAGAGGGAACCTCCACATGCACAGAGCTGTACTTGTAACCAGCCAGAACAGATATACCGACAGGAGATAAGGTGCCGCTTCCGAAGGCCTGTGGGAAAAGAACACTTTGAAAACCAAGACTGGTACCAACGGGGAATTCCCAATTCTCTTGCAGGGTGAGCTCAATGCTCTGCAGCTGACGGCTGTCACCGTAAACATAGTGCGTGCCTGTCAGGTGCGGCAATCCGTAGAAGGCCTGTGCAGCCCTGTGCCGATGGTCCTCGATGAAAGACATCTTGTCGGGCCTCGACGAGGAGTTGCCACTCT
>Ga0187764_1088917_pt1 | contig 11191 bp, 3 predicted proteins | sample 40_thenscriptome_FD_200430 | JGI IMG/M metagenome (GOLD analysis project Ga0187764, IMG submission 200430) | Metatranscriptome of Jellyfish Cassiopea xamachana and symbiotic dinoflagellate Symbiodinium under thermal stress from Pennsylvania, USA... | ecosystem: Host-associated > Invertebrates >... | reverse complement strand
TGAACATACATCAATAAAAATTTTGGTAATAATTCTATATCATGAATACTGTAAACAGAAGAAATTTCAGATTTTGCTATTCATTTGCAATATAGGAGAGAATTGATTCTATTCAAAATCTGCTTTCCTCACCTAGAATCAAGCAACATGTCTCGTAATTAAGTTATTTTGAGTCTGCTGCATAACATATACGCTTTGGAGCGTAATTATAAGTATGTTCATGTCAATGTAAATCATAGAGAACTTCGCAAACGAGTTAAAAATCTTCAGTTCTTATTTCATAAAAGCGCCAATCCCTTATCTTAGCCCGATGTCACCAGTAAGGGCGTCTAGCACCCTTCTTCAGAAAGGTAATTGGGAATGCTTTCCATCCTCCTGGTTGAGCATAACTGCATATCATTGGCCAACACAGCTATACTGAATCGTGTCGTCTATATGCAAATAGACAAATTAGAAGACGGAAGGGGAGTAAATTACTACTTTAATCTTCTGATCAATAGTTCTGATGATTCTGCAACAGGGGTGGCGGCAGGAATTTTCCGACGGGGAACTGACTCTTCCGACGAAAGGGACTAAAATACGGTTAGCAGGGTACGTAAATGAAAAAATCTCCGAAGAGTAGTTTTTCAACGTCCAACGGGTAGCTAGCATGCTTAAACGGGGGGGGGGCTATAGTAACCTAGCCCTCTCCAAGCGCCATCCCTGCTCTGCAATTAAATTTAGTGCTTGGCTTACAAGCTAAAGTTAATCCTACATGATATTTGACTCCGCTCTTCAAACAGTTGTTAATCTTGTGCGATGAAATAATAAATCCATCTATATAACAGGGTATTGAAAGTAGCGTATATCAAGACGAAATTTCAGATGATGTATATTAAATTCACGTCATTGCGGAAAGATGTGTTGAACAGAAAGGATCTTCTATACCCTAAAACAACCACAACATAATCAACCACAGGGAACCAAAAAACGAACAACTTTTATGGCAATTCTAAAAAGGCTTTCTCCCAAGTGCTTCCAAAAAGACTAAAAGTGATGCAATCTGGAACAAGTTGGGGCAAAACGACGAAAAATGTGCATGATGCATGACTATAAAACTGCAAGCGCCAGAGTTACCACATGATGCAAATGGTAACATCTGGCCTCGGCTAAATTTAACTAAAGACATTTCATGAACTTGGAAGTAACTTCTTCGCTGCCATAATTTTCAGAAAAGTGGAAAACATGATCTAAAATGTCTTATAAGGCCCACATTGCTTCAGTAGCATAACATCGATCCTTCTGGACAATTATTAGCTTGCATCTTAGTAACGGATAAAGCAAATTTAAAGATCTTCTTCTGTGTAAGGATTACTAGTCATTGACTCCAAGCATAACATATAACAAAAGTCTCCACGACTTGACATGTAAACATTTGGGATACAGTCTTGTGCTTACATTTATTCTTAAAGAATTGGCTGTATGTTGTTTATGTCTTAATTGGTTGTATGATGACAGAGACAATGTACTCCACTGGACTAGCATAATCAAAGGCATAAAGGGGCCGTCCTATTCTCTCGAATAATGCTTAGGCATAGGGACAAGTAGGTCCACAGCGATATACTTGCTTCTATACAAGTATACCCTTGCATAATACGAGAATGTCCATTCCAAAGAACTGAAATGCTTTATGGAGCATGGGAGACATTACTTTAGAACTGCAGCAGCTTCAAGAGAGAAGAACCACTAATCTATAGATTGCTCTCTCCATTTTCTTGTTCACAAGTGTCTCCATACATAGAATTTCTTATTCCATCACCAACAGTCAGGTCAAAACTTGTCGATCCAATATCTAACGTGTTCTTTTTGCCTTTTACTCTTCGATCTATGAAATTAGAGAAACTTTTCGTTGCCGGAAGATTTTTATCAGGTACTACAGGCGATCTCATTGCCGCTAAAAGCAACGGGCTTGGTGGTCTCAGATTCACAGCTGACGTAGTATAGCTACGCGGATGCTCATAGGTTCTTTTTCGTTGAATAATCAGGTTCACCGTGGCTGTAAAGTTCTTCAGTAAATTCAACGCCTCTCCTTGAGTTAAGCCCTTCAACTCCTTGCCATTCACTGACAATATTTTATCTCCTTTCTGCAAACGACCATCATCGCCGGCGATACTTCCAGGTACGAGTTTGCGAACCGTCATTCCATCTGCAATTCTACTTTTGGGCCCACCTGTGACACCAATACCAAGACCTTTCCCACTACTCTTCTCTAGACCAATTTCAATAGTGTCCCACACAAACTTTTCTTCATCCTCTACTGCAGCATCCCTCCTTGTTGCAGAGCCTTTTTCCTGCTTCTTACTTGACAGCTCATCATCTACGTTCTTCTGGAATGTTGAGAAGCCACCAACAGTTTTTGGGCGACTAACCTTGCCATTATGACGACTTTTCAAAGTAAGGTTTGAATCCTCCCTTTCAGCATTATTCTTATCAAGAGCTTGTGAAGGCTTTACAAGAATAACCTCTTTCTCAGTCTCATCGCCTGATGATCCATTCATTGATGCGGCCTTCGACAAGGCAGGCTTGGCGGCTTTGGATAATAAGGATTCGTTGCCATCTTTAGATCTTTGCAGAACAAGTTCAACCAATGGTGGGGTGTTTTTCAAGCATTGCAGAGCTTCAACATGCGTGGAGCCTGTCAAATCCCGCTTATTAACTTCTAATAACTGGTCACCAGGTCGAACTTGATTAGATTTTCCAGCAGCTGACTCCTTTTGCAAATTTGATACCAATAACACTCCTATGGGAGTATCACTACCACCAACAATTGTTATTCCAAGGGGGCAACCGGCCTCTCTTACAAGCTGTATTCTAAATTTACCCTCTTCCAGGTTTGATACATCTTTGCTAGTATATCGTTCGAGCTGAGGTCTTTCTGTTTCAGAATCTTCTTGGGAATTATTCTCAGTCTCACATGGGTCATCACCTCTCACAGAACCTCCTCCATCCTCTTTCAAATTAGATCGCATTGCTTTATCAACTGTGGCATACAGTTCGTCAATTTCACTTGCACTCAGTATTTTCCCATCTACTTCATCATCAGCCTCCTTTTCGTCTGGTATTGGAGGGAGCGGACGTAGCTCCTCATCATCGTCCTCATCCATAGCTGATGCAAATGTACCCAGACGATCCATGAGATCAATATCAAAGTCTGCTGCTGGTTCTGAAGTTGTAGGGCTATCACTGATACCAGATTCGGCTCGGTATTCTCCCAAATTCATGTATTCCTTCGGGTGCTCAAGCTGATCAAGATCGATACTTCGTGGTGGTTTAGGAACAGGGTTTTTTATATTCCTATCAATAAAATCGTCTATCGGACTTGTCTTTTTAATGCTGGACAAATTCTCATTAACGTCAGCAGGGTCAGCAGCTAATTGATCTTCTTGCATTGACTTCAGCTGTATGTCAGATATCTCTACTCCTTGCGCATCTATGGTCTGTGGTTGTCCAACTAACTGGATTGAATTATCTTGTATAGATTTTTTACTGTTCTCAACTTGCTCATACACCTTCTCTTCATCTTCAATTCTCATTTCTGGTACCGCACCATAGGCACCTCGCTGTTTGCTAACTGGAGACTGGGCATCGACTATTCCTTTTTCAAAGGCGATTGGATTTCTTGACTGAGGCTTTTTACTGTGAAACAAACCAGAAAGCCGTGATCCTTTATCCTTGGTTTTTTTCTCTGGCTTAGCATCTTTTCTACTGAAGATGTTGAATAGTGGGGATTTTAACTTGACAGGGGTGTTTACCTCATTCCTGTGAACATCTTTGCCCTTGTTTCGTTTTAGCTCAAGACTACTACTTCTTCTAAATGGTTGTGGACTTGGGGTTGATACATTGAGATCACTACCATTCATAACTTTATTGTCCATTTTCAATTCCGATAAATCAGTGCTTTTTCCTTCACGTCCAAAGGTCCCAGGGGAATCAGACGACCCTTTTTTCATAGCACTACTGTGTGGCGTTGTACGGGTTCTCAATCTGAAATCAGGTGAAATTTCATTCAAAGGTACACTAAATGGCTGAAGCTTGGGGTCATTCAAGTCACTTTGAGATGGAATATCAACTCTGACTGATTCACCATCTGAGAAATCCGAGCCCCAGTCTTCACTTGTAGGCCCATTGCTAACGAAAGATGGCGCCCGAGCTGATTTTCTATCCACATTTTGCTCAGCTTCCTTTTCTTCCACCACAGCGCTGAAACGCTTTGAGCTCTTCCGATCTTTTTCACGTGGGCTATAAACATCTTCAAGTGTTTTCTTGCTGCTTAGGTCTGATGAAGTGTCGCCACTTGAGTCCTCAGTAGCAGGGGGAGGTGGGAAATCAAACTTCAGTAATGATTCCTTTGTAGCTTGTTTACGTCGAGCCACTGATTCCATAGTTGTGCCTGCCATTGCTTCCTCAAAACCTGAGAAGGTACTTGAACTGCTGGCAGAGCCGTATTTGTCGACCATGTAAGATTCTTTCCTTGCTTCAAGATTTTTCTTAGAATTTGCTGGGCTCCCAGGCTTACTAGACCGACCAATACTTCTAAGTCTATTAAGGAGAGGAGAGGAGGGTTTCTTCTTTAAAGATGGTTTCTTCGGTACGAGTGGCTCTTCTACTGATTTACCATCATGGCTACTGCTGCGAGGTCGAACTGAGCGTTCGGAATCAGACCTGTGAAACCGCCGTGTCAGATCGCCCAAAGAACTCGATAGCTTTGATGTTAATGATGAGGTCCTTGACCGCCTACCATCTTTTTCATCTATACCATCATTAGCAGGTGGTGGCGGTGCTGGACTTTGTGGTGGTGATGTTTTTGACATCCGCCTGGCCGTAGCAGATGAACGGCGACGATTTCCTTTTGACGGTGGTTCATTCGATCCAATTTCTCGACTAAATGCTTCATAGTTAGAATTAGCAATTTTATCAATCCCAGATTCGAGTGATACACCTTTACCACGGGCATTTGAAGACTTAAATTGTGCACTCTTAGATGCTTCCGTACCTTGCCACCCTGAAGGAGGAGATGCCAATGACCATCGACTTGCATTGGCCGTAGTTATTTCTAATTGGGCTGTGTCAATAGGATCATCAATCATTCTCAATGACTGCTCATCAAACGAGGGTGCTCGCTTTATTTCTCCTTCCTGAGCAAAATCTCCGGGATTTATTGTTTTTACTTTCTCATGCGTAAAATGCACAATTTCCCTACCCTTCGAGTCTCTTGTAACTGAACTGTCTAACTTGCTTTTATTTGATGAAAGGAATCTTTTCCTCAGCTTCGTAAAAATACCATTCTTTTTCCCAATAGATTTCTCTGCATCTATATGATCTCCCATAATTATAGGAATATGAGTTGGTGTGTCTTTTGTGAGGTCAGTGTATGACCCATAGGGTTTTGTGCTTGATAACGATGACTGCATAGGATCATCTTCGATACCTCTACTCGAATCATCTGGTGCTGTATTCCAAATTGGTGGAGAAAGCAATCGTGAGTTAACTGGCCCTTCCTCTGGAAAATCTGCATTGTCTGTATGAGGTAGGAGAGTTGAATCAAGAAAATCCAAAGCTGAAGATATACTACCATTGTTACTTCTAAAAGAAGCTGACCGTGACGGTGCACCTTCTGGTGCCCCCCGGGTTTCTACGGGCTGCGGAACCTCATCAGTGGCATCGTCAAATGATGAAGTATTTGGATAATCAGGAATTGAATTTTCAGAGTTCTTTACATCAACATTGATACTATAATTGTTATTCTTGGAACAAATAAAATCTACTGATTCATATGCATTGGCTTGCATCAATTCATCGCTACTCTCCGTAACAATGACCTGTTCTTTAGCTAGTGATAGATTCAAATTCGTAATTCTGCTGGGAGGTGGTACTAAACTCGTTTCGCTTCCAGAAGACGCAGATCCGGACAGACTACGCCGAGCTCGAATTGTAGCCTCTGAATCATGACTGGAACTTCTATCTGAATTCGTAGATTGATAATTTCCAAACTTGGAGGTCTCATGTGTGTTGATGTACTTTGAAGATTGAACCTGTGGCTTTGGAGGTGGAGGGGGTAACGCTGTGAAAATGCTATCATTATCAGAATCCTCCTCTTGTAATCCATTGAAAACAAGAGTTGGACTAACTGTACTTTTGGACGATCCATCCAAAGGGCCTACTTGTCCATTCAGAGATAATTTGGGAGGTGGAGGAGGGCCTGGTAGATTACCTAGATCACTCACGTCATCACGGAAACTTGCTCTGTTCATTGGATCTGAAGGAGCTTGATGAAAATATCTAAAGTTTCTATGTTCATTATGAGAAAAAGTAGATTCATCAAAAACGGGTGGTGGGGGCGGTGAAACGACTTGAGAGTCACTCCCTGTAGAGAAAACACTTTCAGGAGGAGGTGGAGAATTGGGGCTGGCAAACTCATCAGCATTTTGCTTTGCATGAATGATGTTTTGACGCATATTTACAAACTGAGCACTACTCTTCCGTCGAAGAATCTCATCATTAATTTTTGAAGATTTTGCAATCAGTTGAATGTTCCCTCTTGGCACAGAATGGATCATCTCTTGAACTTTTGATATCGGTTTTCCGTTCACTTCATCTCCATTTACTGATAACAATATATCACCAGTTCTGATATTTCCATCCTTTCCTACAAGGCCTGTAGGTGAAATTTCAGTTATCATGACCTGTTCATCCTCGTCAAGCATCACCTTGATTCCCAGGCTTTTGAACATTCGCTGATATTCGATAACAAATGGCTGTACTTCTGATCTCTGTCCAAATGTCAATAATGAGGTATTATAAGCTGGTGCATGATTGTCTTCTATATCACTGCTCTCTTCATCATTGTAACCAATGGACGAGTATCTTCGTCTAGTCCTATCATTTCCCATATGAGTTTCATTCTCATTAAAGTCTTTCAATGTCTCAGGAACAGCATTCATTCTGTTCCTTGTGTTTTGTAGTACAGCTTTCTGTTCTTCAATTTCCAATGAGGTCATTCTCCTCAGCTTATGTGCGGCAGTCTCCTCCATAACAGATCCAAGTGGGGATCCAGCCCTGTGCACTAAGTCCAGTTTTCGTACTCTTGGTGCAACATCCATTCCTCCTTCTTCTAAATGCGGAATACCCATCGATGAAGCAGCTTCACTATTAATAGATTCGATTGTGCTATGACGGACGAGTGAAGGCCGATACGAACTCGGATAGTATTTACCATCTCCTCGAATGGATCCAGGTATAATAGCATCACGTGAATCCCGTTTCATTAAGGGCGGTGGCCGCTGATTTGGACGTTCGCGTGGAACTTCACCTTGTTTCAAGTTCTGTTTCTTTGCTTGCTGTTCTTGTTCTAAGAGCAGATCTTTTTCCTTATCTCTGAAAACAACAATCTTAACTGCTGTGCCAGACCGCTTTAGAATCTGCAAAGCAGCTGGGTGACTGAGGTCTTTCATGACATTTCCATTGACAGAATAGATATAATCTCCCACCTGAACGCGCCCATCAGCTTCAGCAACACTACCTGGCATAATTCGACGAACTTGAAAGAAACCTGCGCAATTATCATGGCTAGATACAAGACTGATTCCAAGAGATGCTCGTTCTTTCTTTTCAAGTTCTATCAGATGTGCATTCAGTCCTTCAGGTATATCACACGCTAACGGCATTAGATTGCTCCGTGATGGTGCTGAATCTATTTCTAGTGTTGCACTAGTGGCATTAACTGCCCCTTTATCAATGCTGGTACTCTTTTCAACATTTTCACGGGTTTTGTCTGAACCCATTGAAGTCTGTAGTGGGTCCTTAGCGCATTCGGAGTCCACCATATTTTCTACAGTTTTAATCAATAATTTCATGTCATCGGGGTTTGATTCAGTAGAGTCCTTAAATGATTCGCTCAACTTTGCGAGTTTCATTCGGTTTGAGCGCGCTAATAGAGAATCCTCTTCTATACTAATTCCTGGGATGACGCTACGTCGCCTTATGTAGGGCATTGCTGGTGACTTAGAAGACTCGCTTATGATATTGGGCACCTCATACGAAGATGTATTTGTGGGAGCTTGTGATTTGTCAATAGTTACTTGGATACTAGCTTGCTCTTTCTTCCTCTGCGTTGGGGATGGGACTATGGATACTGGTTGAATTGAAATATGGTGTGATGTTTCAACACTGACAGCCCTTCTAACAACAATTTCACATTGCGAAGGCATCTCTTTAAACAATTTCACCACTTCTTCTTGTGATAATCCACTCAACTGACTTCCATTCACCTCTAATACCTCATCTCCTTCTTGGATGCCACTGCTTCCACCCGATGCCAATTCTGCTGCACCGCCCGGTAAAATTGTCTTGACATAGACTCGACCTGTAATGTCAGTATCAGTTCGTTTCTCAACACTGACACCCATCCCAAGAGAACCTGTGATAGATTTATTCTTATTAATGTGAAGAACTTCCACGGCTTTTCCAGAATCATGGTATTTCCCCATCAACTTTGACGAGTTTACCGGCCCATTGAAAGTTTGTACCATATCTTCCTTATTCCCATCATCACCATCATTACTGTAAGAGAAAACTGGTGGAGGAGCAATGCTCGTCCAACCATCAATATTTGATGGTGAAGCATGATGGTCCGCAGTCGTTGATTTGTACGCTTGATCAAGAATGTCTGGATCACTCATTGAAGCCACACGAACTCGCACGGCTGAAGGTAGTTTAGATTGACTGACGAATGAAGCAAATGACATTGCATCATCATAAGCATTATCCGAGCCTTCTGAGCCACACGTGGAAATTTCTGATTTCAGACTATTCTTCCGCATTGGAGCTGCTAAATGTCTTGCTGGAGTCATTAAATCAGCTAACTGCTCTGGTTCTGGCGAAGCTGGCGTCCTCAAATCAAGCGAATTTCCCCATTTTGATAGTGAGCTATTCCCTGCATCAGGTATGGCTTTCTTAGCACTTTCGTTTGATATTCTGTTGCTCGAAATAGCACTACTCCGCTTTCGCTTTATTTTGAACGCTACACTACCGGGTTGTAGATTCCCAAGAATGCCATAGGCTTCATCAAGAGTCGCTTGTGAAAGACTCCGAGAATTGACCTCCAGAATATGATCCCCTTTCCTCAGCCTGCCATCCTTTTGAGCAACAGATCCATCAGCAATATGATGCACAAGGATACCATATTTACTTGTGCCTCGCTTCCCTGAACAACCAACCCCTATACCAAGGCCAGTATTTGCAGCTTTCACAAGGCCTACATCAAAAACATGGTATCCATCATCAGATGCGGGATTGGATGGCATGTCGGGGGCACTCATCCTACTGGTGGACTGTTTGGATGCATTTGAAAGCCTCCGCTTCACTCTCTTGACTCGTAACTGAACAATTCCATGAGCAGCCTTGAATATTCTAATTGCTTCATTGTGACTATATCCTCTTATGTTCTGAGAATTCACTTCCACAATTTCATCACCTGATTCGAAAAGCGGAAGGAACATAAACCAATGAATTATAACACTCACATATGGCAAAATCTAATGTCTGTCAAGTTGCATTTGTGTGCGATTTCAGACTTCAAAAGCTCAGTATGTACTAACACTAAGTAGGCCTTATCACATTGTTCAATATACTTTACGTAAGGTCACCTTTCGTCCCATTGAAATCTATGCTTTAGCACAACATCAATACTAGAACAATGTCAGATGACGCGAGAGAACAATATCTTTTAGATTGGTTATCTTGGAATTCAGCAAGCCTCGTACTCATACGAAAACGAGAGTAATTTCTTTCCAATAGCAATCCACAAGTCCTCTTCCAATTTAGCCTGTGAGTCAATGCCAGACCTAGAATGAAAGCTAGATACTCTTCTACTTCTACAGAGCAGGAAAACTACCTGAGAAGCATTACGAGTCCGTGCATTTTTGCATCATGTGAAATTCCATCGATGCGGTGTAAACTGAGTGACTTACCTCATACTGTCAAGCTAACATTCCTTGGTTGCCAAAGACAAATGGCCCACTGTTTATCCGAACAAAAGAAGGAAAACACATACGATTTACTAAACAAAACAATGCAAACAATATTTGGCCTTCCTCGTTCCTCAGATGATATCACGCAGTACATACAAAGTTCATTTGGCAATTATCAATTGTTTTACGTACCTAATTTAGGGCGTTATTTCATTTACAAGATTAATGAGTTCAAACGACGGCTGTTGAAGTTTGGAGCTTTGCGTCCAATGCTGTTTCCAAGGGAACGAGGAGCTGAACAACTACAAAGCACGATGTTTACCCTCCCATTTATTGCTTGATTGAGATTAACAGTTGGAAACGTTCCATTTCTAATAAGACCCCGTTTACACCGGAACGGATATAAACGGCTCCGTACTAGTACGGGTACAGACAGGCTTATCGTTTACGCTGGACCTGCAGGATCCGTACCAGTTTGGGATCGCTTTCAAAAGTGTGCCCGTTTGGATTCGTTCCAGTTGAGGTCCAGTGTAAACGGCCGGATCCGATCCAAACTGGTAAAGATACGATAGAATACTATAACATCTCCCATCTCTAGGCCAATTTCATGATAGTTAAAAAATTTTATCAAGACAGTTTGCAAATACAGTGCCGGCTTTTCATATTTTAACATTTGTTGCAAAAAGACAGCATAAAAGTAGCTGCATCAACTAAAAGAACAAACCTAAGTCAGTTTGTGCTGACAGCTTCAATATTTCATGTACCTATTATTCAATTCAGAAGCCACATTTGAATTCAATCATTAATTGAAAGCAAATTTTCTCAATCGCTGCTGTTTTTCCCGACAGAATCAACGTATGCCTTTACATGCCTCTCTGAAACCTCGTATTTGAGTGCAACTGTTCATGTTCAGTTCCCATTGTAAACGGGGTACTGATTTGGATCCGATCCAGTGTAAACGCTAGCAAAAATCTGTACGGATCCGAAATTTCAATACGGGTACCTGTATTCAAAATTTGCGAATTGCATTGTGATAACAAATGCTACCATCGGTTTTTTCAAAAGCACTTCAATCACTAATCATTATAACCAATCATCACCATCATTCTCATAATAATCATAATCCTCATCACCACAAGCACCACCACAAGCACCACCACAAGCACCACCACAAGCACCACCAC
>Ga0187764_1097918_pt1 | contig 11707 bp, 2 predicted proteins | sample 40_thenscriptome_FD_200430 | JGI IMG/M metagenome (GOLD analysis project Ga0187764, IMG submission 200430) | Metatranscriptome of Jellyfish Cassiopea xamachana and symbiotic dinoflagellate Symbiodinium under thermal stress from Pennsylvania, USA... | ecosystem: Host-associated > Invertebrates >... | reverse complement strand
GTGGTAATGCGCCAGAATTTCACGAGTAGTCTGTTGCGTATACATTCCATCCCTCCCGGTGGACATCTTATGAAATCACAAAGGACGTCGGCTGCTTGCGCACGTTCGTAGTGCGCCAGTGATCCAGTGGTGAGAATGAGGATTTATCTCCTCGCAGTCAGTGCCATTTGCCTGCTTAGTGCAGGGCTGGAATTGGATCAGGAGTCCTTGCGCGTGGATGCTTCTGCAGCCTTGCCTCTCCACCTCAACGGTGAATACTTCGGGCCGGTTGAGGTGAGCCGCAGCGGATTCCTCTACAAGCAGGTTGGCGCCGGCTCTCGCTGTACAGACTCAGCCGGAGTGCCATACAGCAGGCTGCAGCCAGCCTATGCCTTCGGACTTGGTGAGTGCATGGACTCGTGCAATGCATTCGCGCTTGGCACATGCCATGGCGTGGGCTTCCAAGACGCTGTGGGCTGTGTCCTGTACCTTGAGGCTGGTGCCGGCAGCAGCGATGCCCCAGGCCTGAACCGCCAGGTTTGGACACTCATCAACGGCACGGGGACTGGTCCCGTTGCTGCTTCGCAGATGGGTCTGGATGGGCGAGGCGGTGCATGCTACCGTCGACAGCTCGATGCGGCCTGCTATCCAGCTGGACGTGTCCGGAAGATTGTGTGGGAGGGGTGCCGCTGTCTAACCCATTGGGCCCTGGAGCTGGATGACGGCTCATCTGAGTCGCCGTCGCAAGTGGCGGGTCGAAACTGGAGAAACTGCGCTGGAGAAGCGCACTTGGATGGTGATGAGTACATACTCGGGATGACACAGTACGGTGGTGGATACTGCAACTTCTACGGCGGCTGGGGTCGACGGTTTGATTTCTTCACCAACAAGCGTACAGTGAATGTGAAGGCGCCAGGAAAGCCACAGCTTCACGTCGCATCTGAGATCGCCCGACGAGCTGTGACGGTGAGCCGAACGAAAGAAGGCGGGAAGTTCTTCCTTTTCCACAAGTCAGAGTGGCTGAGCATCTTCGGCTTGCTTCCGAGCCAGGCTCCAGTCAAGACTCGGGTGAAGCAGCTTCGCCAGAACGAGATCATCTGGGAGGGGGAGGTGGTCGTCTGGGGCAACTCGAACGGCCTGCACGGACGACGATCACACGAAGGTGAGCCTGGTCAGTGGCAGTTGAGTGATCTGCTTGTACCTTTTGCCGGCCCGGATGCTGGTGCAATCGACTTTCTGCTCTCCAACAGGGCTTCTGCTGTGGTGGGCAGCTTCCTGGCCGTTTCGGAGCAGGACGTGAAGTCGAAGGAAGGGGTGGTGAATCTGGAAGAGAAGGTGCAGTTCTCCATGCGCCTGCAGCCTGGCAAGCAGATTCTGGGACCCTTTGTGGGCCCCGTAGCGGGGCTGTACCCCGAAGGCCGAGTCACCCAGGTCGGTTTGGCGGATGTTTGCGTCCCCGAACCTCCTGTTGCTCCCAGAAACGACACAGCAGGAAACCAGTCGGATGAAGTGCCTCAGGCGAAATCTGTTGTGACACCCAGCTGCGGTGGCACCGGGGGTGGAGCTGCCTGCAAATTCCCGTTTGAGTTCAACGGAAAGACCTACGAGAGCTGTACCAAAGAGGGTCACGATCGGCCATGGTGTTTCACCGTGGCTGGAGACAATACGTGGGGAAACTGCGACTGCAGTGCATCGCTTATTTCCCTGGAATCCGCCACGTCTACATCGGTGGCAGCAAAGAAGACGAGAGGAGGCTCAGGTGGCAAGTTCTTCGAGTATGCTCTGTTGGCAACCTCGACCAGGAGCGCTGATGCCGGCTACAGCAGCTGCTGGGACATTGGTGAAATCCAGTTCTTCTCGGACCGCATGTGCCGGAACCAGATCACAGTGAACTCGAGATCTATCTCTGTCAGCACTTACGAGGACGGCCTTCAAACCCACGAATACAAGGAGATCTCCAAAGACATGCTCTGCCGAGCAGGGGCAGATGGGCAGTGGTACCTAGGAGGCCGAAGATCAGCCAGAGGAGGACTGTACGACAGCCTGGATGCCTGCAAGGACCTCTGCACCACTGAGAGGAGCTGCACATTTTTCGGATATCGAGCAAAGGATGGCAGATGTGAGTTCTTCACGGCCTTCGGTGATTGCGAGAACAAGATGGGAGGAGCCCCGGGCTTCGCCATGTACAAGAAGCTGAAACCCCTTCAGACAGCCACGGCGCACCAGGTCAGCTGTGCGAAGATGGCGCTGTTACCCGTCAAGAAGGGCTCCATGGAAGCCAGGTGCCGCAGCGGGAACGATCTTGGTGACGGCTTCGAGTACATCTTCAATGTGGGTGCGGGCACTTCTGCTGCGGCCTGCGGCGAAGCGTCTACGTGCGAGTGTTGCATGCGCCCAAAAAAAGCAGAGGATGGTCCTTGGCCAGTGGCCTCGAAGAGCAACACGCGCTGCAAAGTGCTTGATGTGATAGCCAAGGTCGGTGTCAACGACGTTGGGGAGTGTCAGAGCAAGGCCGTCGATGCCGGGCACGCCTTTTTCTCCCTGTTCGACGTCGGCGGCCCCAGCGGCCGGAAGGAGTGCTTGACCTCAGCGACCTGCACTTTGGTCCAGGAAGCACGCGGCTGGCGAGTTTACGGTCGTCATCCAGCGGGACAGCAAGAAGCCTTCGGCCGTGGGAGCGCCGCACTGGGTATCGCACAAGGTGTGTCAGAATGGACAGAGATTGCGGAGCCGAGCCTGGCTATCTCCAAGCTGGTCGATGGCCTCGATGTGACGCCCCTGCGCGCCTGGGGCCGACAAGCCGTGTGGGTGCGAGCCGAGGTGCCCGGCGAAGTGGGCTGCATCAAGGTCTTCCAAAGCGCGGCAGAGCTCTCTGGCTGCCGTCCCTCTGCCGCGGTGCAGGTTAAGCGCCGGGCGGGGCCAGGTGCCGCGTGGATGCGGTTGGCCACAGCAGTTTGGCCCAGCAGCTCACCAAGCTGGATACGAATTGGCCTCGCAGACTCCCGGTGCGTGGGTACCAAAAACAGGGAGCTGCCTCGCGGCTTCTCAGCTCCCTCGAAAGTCCCTGTCCTGGCACCGCTTTCCATCGCTGACATCTTCCGGGGTGCTGCCGCAGGGGATTGGGGCCCTGCAGCAGAAGGCAAGCATTTCATTGCGGTCACCACGTACCCGAAGAAGGACGGCTCGCAGGGATTGCGCGTTCTCTTCGGCGACAGGTATCCCCAGACGGCGCCGGCGGTGAACCTTCCGCTGTCAGACTGCCAGTTTGGTGGAGTTTTTGGCACCGGCTCGATGCCCCTGCTGCAGGCCAGGAAGACGAGGCAGGTGAGCTGGCCCGGAGCCACCTGGAAGATCTACGAGGGACCGATGACTGTCTCGATCGACTTCGGGCACAGCGATGAGAATGTGAAATGTGTTGACCCTGACGAGGCTGCCGCTTGTGATGCGGAGGCTGGCAACCACCGCGGAGACGACTTCCCCGACCGCTTCACCATCTTCGACATGGATGGCCAAATTTGTGCCAAACGCGGAGACGAGCCAAATGCCTCATGGACCTCAGAGCTGCGACTGATCATCTCGTGCAAGTCCGCCTCGGAGGCCGCGCGTGCGCCTGTCGCAGAGGTCGGTCAGCTGCTTGGAAGCCCGGGAAGCTCCCTCAACTGCACCGCATCTGACGCACCGGCTTTCTGCTCAGCAGAGGCTGGAGATGATCGCTATGACGCCTTCCCTGCGAAATACCTCACGTACTCTACAGGAAGTGAGGTCTGCGCCGTTGCCACCCAAAGTCCGGTGCCAGCCCAGCTGGCAACCTCCTGCATGGCACCGGGACTTGCAGCTGTCAAGGATGTGCGGACTGCAGTGGTGATCGGCTCCGGCGTTGATGACTTGAACCAGAAGTGCACCATGCCACCGATGCCGGTGGCCTGTGATCGCGAGGCAGCAACGCATCGGAAGGATCCCTTCAGCCATCGGTTTGATGTTGTTCCTTTGCCAGGCGGCCAGATCTGTGCCGTCCTCACTCACGCAGCGCCCGATTCGGCAAAGAGGGCTGGTCCAATGCTGCTTGCTGAGGGCAGCCAGGGTTCAGGTAAGACCGTCGCTGGCAACCGCTGGCTCCAGGGGCGCAAGACCTTCAGCGGCGTTCGAGGATCACAGGAGATGTGTGGACCAGGTGATTCAAGCGGCACCTACCTCATCAGAATCTTCATAGAGCAAGGAGCCCGACATCAGGTTGGAGTTGCCAGCCGTGCATGCTGCGATCAATCGACGCAGTCGGGGAATGGTACACAACTGCGGAAGAACTTTGCTGCGCTGGCTTCGGTGCCCCGGGGCTGGGAGGCCCAGAGGGGGGCTGCGACCCCGGCGGAGGCGCCTGGCGTGAGTTGGTTTGACGGTTCCTGGGATGGGTAGTCTCCTGCCTGAAGCGCTCCTTCACCCTGGGCCTCGACGGTGGCGATGATTTCCTAGGGGAGATGCTTTGGCCAGATACCTGGGGTGGTGTCTATACCTTCGTGGGTGGAATCGACGGGGACCACATTTACCGTGTCGAGTGGGCTGCTGCAGCCTTCGAAAGCCAGTTCCGCTGCGCGGAGCTCCCAACTGAGCAGGGCAGCGACGCCGAGCGCTGCCTCCGTGGCAACGAGCTGGGGGATGGCCAGGAGTACGCCTTCAATCTGGGCGAGTCGCCCAATGCCCTGTGCAGTGGAGGCTGCGCTTGCTGCGCGAGGAAGGCCGTAAAGGGGCTGGGGCCCATGATTCGAGCGCTGGACAGCTTTGACTTCGTTGGAAACGGCTATTGGTCTAACTTCAGGGATGGCTTCTCCAGAATCGGCATGGAATACTACCTGCCTGTGGATGCGCCCGGCTGCGAAAGCTGTGCAAGGGAATGCCTGAACTATCCGGACGATGCTTGCATCGCGTTTAACACAGACGGTGGCGACTGCTCCAATGCTGCGAACTGCATGGTCTACACAGAGCTGGGCACGGCCTACTCCCACGAGATCACGCGAGCCTTCACCCGGAAGCCAGCCTCCGTGACGACGACGGCCAGCCCGACGACCGTCACCACCACGAAGGCCTGGGACTTCGAGCTCGCGCTCAGCTGCAGCCCGCAGCGAGACAAGGTGGCCTTCTACAGCGTCGGCTCTGGCACTTGTCAGGATGCCCAGGGCCGCGAGGCAGCCGCTGCCTCGCGACCGCTTAGCACAAGAGCGGGCTGCGAGGTGCACTGTGAGGAGATGTCTGAATGCCTCGGCTACTTCATCCAACCAGAGCTCTGTACTTTGTACCTGTCCTCAAACATGGACATCCCCGATGGTTGGAGCTTGGAAGCCAACTTGGATTCCACCGCATTCGACATAGTACAAGGCTCTGGCACACCAGCAGATGCGAACTGTATGAAGAAAGGCTTGCATTACTGTGGATGGACACCCAAGCCTTCAACTGGAACTCCCTTGAACTGCGGTCTCGACTCGCCTGACGGAGACGGATGCAGCCACAGTTCGTGCATCGACGTCCTCGCATGTCAGGCGGCTTGCGATCGCTGTACAGGATGCGTGGGCTTTTCCTACCAGGCCTTGTCGGACTCCGGAGTCCGCTGCTACATGAAGGGCAGCTGGACACACTCCGGAAGAGACTTCGTGTCCTTGGCGCCGGACTCTGCGAGCTGGCAGTCTTACGTCAATGCCCGACACGGTGCCTGTGCGGCGACGCAGAGAACGGTGCACTACTGTGGCTGGACGAAGCAAATCGCGCGGTCTGCTGTTCCCTTGGACTGTGGCCTCCAGTCACCAGGCGGAGAGGGTTGCAGCACCGAAGCGTGTCCGGACTTGGCATCCTGCAAGGCCCGTTGCAGTGCTTGTCGCGGGTGCATTGGCTTCGAGATCATGGAGCAAGGGAACGGCGGATACAGGTGCTGGATGAGATCTGCATGGGAACATGACACAGACTACCAGTCCAGCAACCCAGACAACTCATCGTGGCATCCCTACGTCAACGAGAGAGATGACCTTTGCAACCAGGATCCGAGCCTGCAGCAGTTGCGCGGCCAAGTTCTCAAACACGTGGAGCCAATGCCCGGACAGAAGAAGGAGGGAGATGAACGAGCTTCAACATGCTTGCGGTCCCAGATTGACCTTCAGACGCTTCCACGGGGCGCGTACACGCTCTACGCGGAAGTAAAGCTTCAAGACGCAGCCGGCGGTCAGGTTATCACCTGGGGCGCAAACGGGGACGAGGGCCGTGCTGCCTCGCCTTGCCTGAAGGCCCGCTATTGGGGCCTGGCTGCTGTAGAGGCTTCTGCGAATGGCTACTACGAGCCATTCTATTTGGACTTCTTCGAGTCCGCGGATGGCACCGGTGAGTCGTTGCCAGCTGACGAGGTATACATCCAAGGCCTCATCAGCCCTGGTGTCCAGATAACACAAAGCAATCGAGGGCGACATTTTCTTCAGTACAAGCCCAACCAGCAGAACTGGGGTGTGTCTTGGACGGAGCATCAAGTTCCTTTGATCTACCGTGACCTGGGCAGCGCGAAGGTCATCCGCTCTGCGCGACACGCAGCGCGTCCAAACCACGTTCCACAGGAGGCTGTAATCGTTGCCAGCAACGATGGCATCGTTTGGTACGCGCGATTCCGTGCAACTGGCGATTCAGCCCGCGAGCTGATCAACCAGCCGGTGCAGTGTAAGGACCCCCTGTTCGTCCCTGAGCCCGAGGAGGGTTCGGAAGACGAGGTTTTGCCCATGCGCAAGCACATGTTGGTGGTCGGTGGAGATTCGGTGAAGAGCTTTTGGGGCAGGAACCCATTTGAGGGTAAGCTCAACAAGTCTTTGGTCGACGAGAAGTGGCACAGCATCATGTCGACGTTTGATGGCGTCACGCAGAAGCTTTGGGTCGACCATGCTCTGCTCGCAATCAAGCAGGCCAAAAACTTCCTGAGTGTTCTTCAGACCTCCAACTTCTGTGTTGGCTCTCGTGAAGATGGTGAAAAGGCATTCCCTGGAGAGCTGCGGAACGTGCAGATCTTCTCGGAGGCCAAGATGCCAGGCTCTATTCAGGCTGACATGAATCTGGCGGTCGTAGGAACGGCCAGCATGAGCTCTTCTCTGAATGTTGGAACCGAAGGCGCCCTCAACGATGGCTCCCTGGACTCACGCGCGATCTCTGTGGACGAGAAGAGTCCCTGGGCACAGGTGGACCTCGGCAGTCCCATGCCTGTTGGAAGGATCCACATCGAGAATTCGGATGCCGACCAGTGCGCTTCCAGGCTCTTCCTAGGAACCGAATGCAGCTGGGACTATGACATTGGCAACTACTCCGCTGCGGATCAAGGGGCGAACATTGGAATCAGCATGACGCCCTGTGAAGGTGACATTTGCGGCGGGGTGATCTGCACGCGGATTACAGGCAGCAACCAAAACGGCACGGGACAAACCTATGCTGGAGATTGCCAGGGGCGATATGGCCGCTACGTCTATGTGCAGCTTCCTGGACCAAGTCGTATTCTCGACTTGCGTGAGCTCCGGGTATTCAAGGCTAGCAGTGCGGCCTCCGCGGGCGAGACCGTGCTCTGTGCAGACCGCAGCAGCTCCTGCGCCGGAGATGTCTGCTGTCGAGGCTTTGAGGCAACGGGCTTCAAGACCTACCCTTGTCCTTCGGCCCACGACACCTTCATGAAGTGCCAGGTCAAGACGAAAGTTGTGAATGCATTGGCCAACGTGTCGCGTCAAGAATCTGATGATCAGCTTGAGGAGAACCTCACCCTGAACGCCACCGTTGCTGCTGCACCCGAAGGCAGGCGCATCTTCGTGCCCATGGATGGCGGTGTGGGCCGTGCCTGCCGTGGGGCACACCGGGAAGACTGGCGAGGCTCTTACGTGGTGAAGCATCGCGGCCGAAGCCTGGAAATGTGCAAGCTCATCTGCAGGAGCCATCCCCTCTGCCAGGGCATTGAGTACAACGATGATTGTGAGATGTGGGTCCGCGCAGAGGGAATCGGTTCTTCGGTGGCCTACGAGGGCCCAGCTCGCTTCTCGACCTGCCTGCGCTTGCTTCCGCAGGATCTGGCCCCGGAGACGCGCTTCACCAGCCAGCAGGGCCGGAAGTGCCGAACGAAGCCTTACACCATGGACCAGACCGCAGGATGCAACGGGTGGAAAGGATTGACAATCGAAGGCTGCAAGGACAAGTGTCGCATGAACAGCATTGCAGAGAAGTGTCCGGCGAAGCTTTGCGCGGCGGCAGTTTTCTTCACGAACTCGGGCTTCTGTCACCTCTACGACGAGTGTGAAGAGACGGAGCCAGACCGGAGCGCTCTGCTTCTCCACCGGGAGGTCACGGCTTTGCAGACCTGGCCCGGGCTTGTCGCGAAGGGCGAGGAGTGCAATCCGAATCCTGGCATGTTCGACTTCGGCGCGGGCCCTCAGTCCTTCAGCATCCTGGCCCAGTTGTCGAACGTCAAGCTGAAGAAAATCCAAGGACAAGTCCAGGGCCCCATCCTGAGCAAGCTCAGCACAGGACGAGGCAAGAGCTACTGGTCTGACGCCCGCGGGTGGGAGTTCGGCGTCGTCTACGACAGGAAGTGCCGATGCCGACTGCTGCGCTTTTTTTTCCGCACAGCCTCCGGGCATACGTTTTTCGGATATGGCACGACCCCGCTGACAGGGGCAGAGGTGGAAGTTGCAATGTCTTTCGATGCCAAGGATTTCACCACCACTATGTGGGTCAATGGCAAGGAGGAGAAAGTTGCACAACGACCTCAGTGGTATCGTACCCGCTTCGCCGGTGATTTCTCCTCGCGTGCAAAGCTAACGATTGGCCGGCGCAGCGGTGGCTCCCGGCTCTTCGACGGCCAGCTGTTCAACGTGGTTCTCTACCGCGGGGTGCTGGAGGACAAGGACTTTGGCGTGGAGGTCACCACTCTGAAGTATCAGTTCGTGGGAGTTGGAAGGACGCTTAGCGAGGACTGGATCCAGGTGCGGACGTCTCTGCTAGAGGAGGAGGAGGCCGACTCCGGGAGCGGCGGGGCCGCGGAAGTCGGCAACTGGAGCGAGGCTGTGCCGTGCAAGGGTTGCAGCCGCCACACTGAACACCGTGTCGGCGGAGTTTGCCAGTACGACAAGTCCAAGACCACGTGTGCAGTGTGCATGCCTCCGCATGAAGGAGTCTTCAATTGCCAATGCGGCCGGCGCTTTCCACACACTTGCGCCCCTTGTGGCAAAGAAGAACTGTGCTCGTCCTTGGCCAATGAGCCTCCTCTGGAGCTGGGACGCGCCACGATGAATGGCGTCAGCTTTCAGCTCAACTGTCAGTCCTCCGGAACGGTGCAGCTGCAGGCGCAAGTGGTGGCACCTTACGGCGGCTCAGACGTGTTCTACCTCTCCATGGGTAGCTGCCCGTCATGGAGGTGGTTCCTGCATTCGGGCTGGGGCACGAACTGCGCTGAGGACGACAACTGTGCGTATCAAGACGAACCACGCTGGACCGTGAAGTCGGAGCCGTGTAAGCTGCGCGAGGGAAAACACTTTGTCACCTTTCGGCCGTCACATCCCGGTGACATCAAACTGACGAGGCTGCGGCTGACAAGTGGCTCCGACTTTTGCACGTTTGAGCCACTTCCACCTGCCGGCACTACGACAACCACCACCTACACGACTCCACCGTACTTGCAGGGCGCTTGCCCATCTGAAGCAGAAGAAGCCACCGATTTCAACAACTGCCCTTTCCGATACTATGTTTTGGAAGTGCTTTCCACCGCCGGGGACGAGGCCGCGTGGAAAATCGGCGAGTTGCGGCTCTACTACCTCAATGCCAGGGGACGACTTCGGAAGTTTCCAAGCTCAGATGTGCGCGCGGAGCTCGTCCAGGACGATGCCGAGACGCGAGGCTGCGAAGCGAGTAACGCCTCGAATGCCTTTGACCTTTCAGTCTTCAGCGGCCTCTGCTCGCCGAGCCCGATGATTAAGCTGAGATTGGATCTGGGTCGGGGTGTCTCCATCGCCAAGTACACGGTCATCAGCGCCAATGCCTCGAGTTCCTTCGATCCGAAGTCGTGGAGGCTATGGGGTTCAGTTGATGGGGCAACAGCGAGCGACATGACTTCGCTTTCCACGGCAGTGAAGCTCAGCGACGTGTCCCAGGCGTACTTCCCTTCTGCTCGCTGGATGTGCGATCCTCCGTGGGGTGTTCCACGAAAGCGAGGCTACCACTGCATGGCCACAACCACGACGACGACAACGGAGGTGGAGGAGGAGATAATTGCAACCACCACGACCACCACTGCTACGATCAAGAAAGATCGGTGCTTTTACAGATACTATGCGCTGCAAGTGCTGCAGGCCAACGACGCTAAGGCGACAAGCTGGCAATTGGCAGAGGTGGAGCTCAGGCAGAATGGCAAGGCCTTGCTTTTGCCAAAGTCACATGGGTCAGCTTGGTTCGTCCACGGTCGTGCGAGGAGGCCCGGGACAGTTCTTGACGACGGTACGGAGGCTTTCAACGTCTTGGATGGAAATCTGGCGACCGTGGCACAGCCTGATGGAGGCTTCTCTGCGAACTACACATCCGTGCAACTGGCTTTCGGCCAGCGTGTTCGCGTGGCACGGAGTAGTTCCACGTTCGATTATGCAGAAGCACATTTCTGCATGGACGCCGATGAGGATACTCGTTGCAGCACTGCGTGGAACGGAGGTTCAGGTGAGCTGAACCCGTGGTGGCAAGTGGACCTCGGAATCCGCGAGGCTGTGGAGATTGTCGCGTTGCTGAGCCACCCTGACGGTTGTGAAGCACGCTATGGCGTAGATGTGGGAGACAAGTGCACGCCCACTGGCGCCGTCGTCAGCGTCAGCGACGTGTCCTGCGCAGGCCACACTTGTCCCGGTGAGCCCTGCGGTAAGTTGGAGGTCACAGGCAAGGACAACTGGTACTATGTCTCCTGTGAAGGCAAAGTGGGCCGCTATGTGCAAGTGCAGCTGAAGGGCCAGAGAGTCCTGAACTTCCGCGAGTTTCGACTCCTGGACAAGGACATGGTGACTGATGTGGACCTACCGGAACCTTCACAGAAGGCGGCCATGGATTATTTCGTCCGAGCAGACCGTAATGGCTACTATGACACTCGGTGTCATGAGAACCTTGCCAGCACCATCCGCGGCTCCAGCCGGAAGAAACTGGAGGAGTGCGCACAAGCATGCCTCAATCATGGAGACTGCGGGGGTTTCTCCGACTACAGTGGGATGGCCTGTGTCATCATGACGAAGTCGAAGGCCTCGCTCGAACAGCGATGTGCGTGGACGGATGATGACAAAGCATCATACTACGAGCGCCAAGACGAGGTCGCCGTCACCACCACCACAACGACCACGACCGGCGTGGACACTTCCATTGTGGAGGCCGGCTGGGAGGGCAGCAGTGACAGTGGCCGGCTGGCTGCGAAGCTAATCATGGACCTGGGGGAGCAGAACTTCTTGACCGAGTACGCGATCGTCTCAGGCTCCGGCCCTGATGGTACCCACCCAAAGAAGTGGATCCTCAAGGGATCCAATGATGCCAGCGCGCCAATGGACGAGTGGGACGAGTTGAGCAAGCACGATTCCGACGAGCCTTCGTTCCCACCCGGAGAGCCAGGACGGCGGAAGCCGCTGCTGCTCTCAGTTGCGTGCCCTGCCGACGGCGGATGAGATGCACACAGATATAGACGTCCAGCCACAGAGGAACTCCCATTGAGTCGGTG
>Ga0187764_1008910_pt1 | contig 12148 bp, 2 predicted proteins | sample 40_thenscriptome_FD_200430 | JGI IMG/M metagenome (GOLD analysis project Ga0187764, IMG submission 200430) | Metatranscriptome of Jellyfish Cassiopea xamachana and symbiotic dinoflagellate Symbiodinium under thermal stress from Pennsylvania, USA... | ecosystem: Host-associated > Invertebrates >... | reverse complement strand
TTGGAGAGCTTTGAGCCTATTTTTGGCCATTCAAACCTTGGTTTCATAACAAAACGGCACTGCGCTTCATACTGACTGCATAGAACAGAATGATACGCAAAAGGGCAAAAATGACAACGCTCATCATTCAACTGGGTGGGTGATTCAGTATGGAGAAAGTCACCGCTCTGAAATGAAACAATAAGAACTGAAGAGTTCCCTGATATTCCCTGATGCTTTGGAAAGTCTCTCTTCCCCTTGATTTTCCTTGATTGAAAACAAAATTCCCTGATCTTCCTTAGGTTCTCTAATTTGGTGGCAGCCCTGCTTTATAACGAGTACTAACACAGCAAACACCCAAGTGCACATGGAATGTCTATGTCAGTGGCGTTACCACGTGGGGGTATGAGGACACATGCCCCCCCCACTTTCTGCCAAAATGGTGCTCGAAAATTCTTTAAAATCGACGAGAAAATAATTGGCGGGGGGTTGTAGCAAATCATCAGAGAAGTAGAGGGCGTGGCCAAAAATTTCATTTATGCCCCCCAACTTTTATAACCCTCGCCAAGTACTTATGGAGATCAATATGATGATGTCGGTGTAACAATATTAAAGATCATACGAAATGCCACCATAGAAATCAGTTAATGTAATGGATAGAGAAGGGATGTTTCCAAAGGTGTGCTAAGGTCCGATAATACAGAAAGGGGGTGAAGGTGGGGCTACCAAAATTTCTAGGTATAGATCGGAAAAAACACAAATTGAAAATGAAGTTAAGACAGAAAAACAATTTCCTAAAACAAAAAGAATCTGCGATCAAAAATCTACTTGGCCTCCAAACACAATGGGCTCCCATTTTGATTGACTATCGAAACTCAAAATCATATTTTCAAAACTATGATATAATCTACTTGTTCCGTTTTTCTTTCTCAGAATTAATCAAAGATAAAAGTTCTGTCATGCACTCACTCAGCTCGTCACACACATCAGCTAGGGATTCAAGTGAGCTTGTCAAAGCGAAGACGGAGGATGGTTTGTTTTTCATCAAATATTTTGCAAACAGAATCATGAGAATATCTCGTTCGTTGTCGTCTATAAATATATCACGTGCTAGTTGTTCGCGCCTATATTCACGTAGGAACCGAACTATATCGGAAAATTCTCCGTCCTCAATAGAGTTGCTGATATTGGTAAGCAATATTTCGACTGTTTGAATCTCTCCATCAGAACCATGGCACGCACGTTTCTCAGTCCAAGAACCGTTGTCATTTGCCATCAATGTTGATGCAATTTCGATCAATCTATATGAGTCAGCGATACGCACTTCGTGCTGCTTTTCTTCAACAGCAACTGCTTTGCTAGGGGGGTCTATCAGAGTTTCATTCTTATCTTTTGGCGGATTTACAACGTCCTCAAAATTTAAATCGCCCACAACTTCTACAACGGTTTCAAGTTTGGCATTTTTCTCCTCTAATTCATGCGAATTTTGCTCCTTCCTGGTATCTCCTTCTTTGTCTCTCTTTTCTTCGTCTACTTTATACTGTTCATTCTCATCTCCGTTGTGTTTGTACTCCCAACTCTGCGGGTCGTTCTGGAAATCAGCGTGGTTGATTTCCATATTACCTTTTTTCCCATTCTTCGCTTTTACCTTTTTCCTGGATACCCTCTCGTTGCTATCTTCTCGGAAACTAGACGATATAATCACATTTTCTAGGATAGTTTCGATGGCAGGGGTTTTTTCGCAAGTTAGTGATGAAGAACTTGATCTCAATTCTGAAACTGAAATGTTTCTTTCAGGGTTTTCACTTTGTGAGGGATCAACAATGTCTCCCTCAACTTTAGCTATGTCTCGTTGTTGATCAGTCAATGAAGTTGATTGGCTATTATTCAAATCATGTACGTCCCCTAGAGACTCCTTTAACATGTGAAGATCATTGCCAGACACGTCATTGCCGTTCGCATCTTCACATCCTAATTTACCAGAGACTGTGACAGAGCATACATCTTCTTGCGTATTTATGATTTGAGCTGTCCTAATATCTTCATTGCTAATGTCTAAGTTAAGTGCTTCAGCTGTTTCCTCATCGACATTTTCAGCATTGGCTGCGTGGTCTTGCGGCACAGAATCGATTCCTTCTGCTTCCTCTTCCAAAACATACATGAAATCACGAGGCACTTCTCCGGTGGGACTATGTCCCACACGTGGCATGCCATGTTCTATCAATTCTTGCTGCGCTATCTCACTGTCACTTTCGTGTCCTAAGCCTTGGCTGCATTCAGATTCGTTTTCCAGGTATATAAGTTCAATATCATTTTTTCTTTCAAAATCATCGCCATTAGTCTTCATGCTGGAATGGATTGCATATTCAGTGTCTTGTTGCAGCTCTCTTGATACATCCACTTTTGCAAGGCACTCAGATAGTTCATTTGACAAATCTGTAGCTTCAAGCTGCCGGGTGGATTTCATGACTTTGGTAACGTAGTTTTGATAAATCTCTAAACACAAGATGAACTGTACATGCAGCCGGTGTAAATAAAAGCAGAGGCTAAACAGCTTTTGAAGAAGCTTTCTGTTGCTTCCTTCATCTTCATTTGCTGCTGGAAAGAACTGAAAATCGCAGCTATCTTCACGTTCACTTGCAAGGTCTTTATGTCTCTGCAAAGATTGGAGCTGTTCTATTGCTTTCTCTCGCTTTTCCTGCAACACCTGAATGCACTCGTTTAATTTGAGGGTCATAAATTTGTGCTTTGCCAAGAGGTTCGCCTTCTCGAAAGTCTCTTTATCAATAAATATAAATGGTATCTGAAGGTGATCATCTATCGTCTGCCTTACAGCAGTATACTTGTCGTATATCAATTTCAAGTGTGGATGAAACTGCTCACAACAATCCTGGGTCAATGACTGAAGCCAAGAACTGCTTGCTTTTAATACCAAAGGAAAATACGGGAATGATTCGACAGCGGATAGAATGGTCGGTGATGACAGAAATGCTGTAACAAACAATGACCATATGGATGGTATTTCTTCCATAGGGGTGATAGTCAGTGCATGAACAGGTGATGCACTAAGGAGCTCTGATCTTCTATTGGGTGAATCATTTTGGCCAACTTGAATTGCGTCATTCATGCTCTCTTGATCCTGTTCCTCAACACCATCCAGGGTGGAGTCATTGCTGCCCAATGATGCAGGACTAAGCTCAGGTTTATCAGTGACGTTCTGATCTTCCCTGACATCGATGGCGATTGGCGTTTGTGTCTCTTCATGGTCACTCTCATCATCATATTCATCGACCATTGACTCTTTCAATGAATGCAGCACAGATGACGTCAATGATGTACCGTACTCTGATTCTTCTTCATCCGATACTTCTTCATCTTTGTTTTCCCTTAATTCTTCTTCGCTACCTGAGCGAGAAGGGGACGGCATGCTGCGTAAATTCTCAAGTGATTCGCCTTTTCCAAGCTCAGTAGTTGATGCCCACCCAAAGCTGTTCATATCGTCACTTTCTTTATCGAGCTCATCGTCGAGGAAATCAAACTCAGTAAATACATTGTGAAGTTGCCGGCCTGAGAATCCGGTATCGTCAATGTCTGCTTGCTCATCACCGGACGCTTCTCCGGATGATGCAGTTTGTTTACTCTCAACAGCAAGGTCACTGGACGAGCTAAAAGTAACGGAATGGCTCGCTTTTAAGGCCCCTTTGTGACCACACAGAGGCAAAAGCTGGATTAGATGTTCCCGCGTCTTTTTCTGTGACCCATGAGGCCTTCTCCAACATGAAACTGTGCTCGATGAAGACTCTTCCATCTTTCCTTCATTTAAAGCCTCTTTTGAGCTGCGTTCAAATTTTGCACCAATCAGAGGTGTAGCTGTGACGTCATATGTAAATTGCAGGGTACGCCCAGGCAGCTCCTTTCTAAAGCCAGGGGCTGCTGTTGACCAGGAGCTTTCAGCGATGGTGAGGCTGCTGCCCCAAGGTAGCTTTGGCGCTGAGGGCAAAATAGATGCGATTGAAGCGCGAGAGGGGATGTAGAATGAAGACCGAATGTTTTGAACTCCATCATCATTATACGCATCGTTGTGTATTTGAGACGAATTCGATACGACTAGCTTCAGAATATTCAATGAATCTCTCCACAAGTTGACATCCTTAACGTGAGCAGTGACGACTTTTAACAAATGACCATGGAATTGCTTGAGGCCGGGCGAAGTTGCATCAGAGTATTTCAATATAGCACATATTGTGTTGAGAACAGGCTGTTGAAAATGATTTGGTCCTTGCTCAAGGATCTCCACTAACAATGCGAGCATAGTTGTACTCAAATGAGGGAAGACATCCAAAATGTACTTGCACACAACCTCAATCCATGTTTGAACAGATTTTGAGTAATCTCGCTCTTTGTACAAAATCATGACTTTGCCAAGGTTCGATAAGGATTTGTCAATTTCACACGCCTTTGCAATGTTTGTAGCAATAGAAGCAGATCTTTCATCAACGTCATCGAAGTGGATAACAAGTGTTGGTAATAATGCTATGATATTTAGTGACAGCCCTGATGCTGGAGATGGGTCAATTATGGAAATATTAACCAATGTAGTTAGCTTGGCCAACAGCTTCAAGGTGGTATCAGCAGTTGCTGAAGAAGTTAAACCCTTGAGCAATAGAGATTGAACTCCAGGAAATGCTTGCCAGTGGAGTTTAGGAAGAATCTTCTCTACTCTTTCGAGACTTTCTGATTTACATAAATCCATTCCATGAAGGACCTCTTCAATAAGGTTTACAGCCATAACGAATTCGTGCTCGAAGTCTGATTCCAAAAGAGAGACGCCTATCCAAAACAGACGAGCCAGCATATCCAATGGATTCTCAGGCAGCTGTTGAAAATCTGTTAACTCCTTGAATGAAGGAACGTTTGCACCATAGTAATATATTGATTTGGGCAAGGTGAGCTCACTTGCGTACCGCTTATGCTGTTTCAACGCCTCGCCTTCACTTACAGATCTCTGCCTCAATGGACAACCCAATTCAAAATCTGTACTGTACGAGCGGTAATGTCCAGACGTAGCTGCACCTACATCAGCACCATTGCAGTTTGGAAGGCGGTAAAGGGAATCATCGATAGACTGGTTGTATATCTCATGTTGCAATAAATAATTTTCAAGATATGGTCTTGGTGCCTCTGCAAATGCACACTGAACCGCAGAGAGAAATGTCAGCATTATCTCCATAGCGTAGCCCTGCATATCATCACTCTGTTCTGCGACTGACTCAGTGAACCTTTGTAGCACATCAGAAAGCATGGTCCATGTAAGCGGAGTGCGTATTCCACGGAATACTTGGAATGATCTGCCAGCATAATGCCTGGAGGAACAGGATGTGGCCCAGTGAAGAGCCTCATAACTCCATCTTTCAAGTAGATGGGCATGTGGCACGGCTTCTTCAAAAATTGCTATGACCATTCTTAGAAAAGCCTCCAGTTGCTCAGCACTTTTTATAGCAGTGTTACGTGGTGTTATGTCTTCAAATGGCCACAACGGTCTGCAGTCACTTTTAGTTAAAAATTCTATCAGTTCGCGAGCTTTGTCTTCCACACTTAAGCTGTTGTCTTCTGCACTGTTAATTTTATCCTTATCTGAAGATTGTGACAGTGAAGAGCTGTTTCTTTGCAAATTCCCAGGATCAGAAATCCCAGTTTCATTATTATCAGCAATGCTTCCTTCCTCTGCAATGGCATTGATCGAGCCTTTAACGCTAATGCTTCTATCCAGTGCGATGTTGGAGACAGACTGGAAATCGAGTAGCGCTTTTGCTACTGTTGATCTTTCACCTCGACATACTAGTACCACGACCAGATTGATAAGCAGGCGCTTACAATGTTCATGAACCAGAGGTTTCATGTGATCAAGGCCTAGGAAGCTGACATGAAGTAACAAAGGTAAGTTTATGATCCATTGAACTTCTGGACTATCCGCTACAATCTCTGTTAACAACATGACCCCAAAGTTGCACCTATAAAGATGGGCGGGTGGCATCGTAGGGGGGAAGATGCATGTAATTGGTGCAAAATATCTGGATTCCTCAGGCATTGGCAGTGGCGAGGCTTTGGGTTTATTAGCTTGTGCCAGTAACAACCAATGCAATGGCCATATTTCATCTGAACCAGATTCTTGGCGTTTGTGTTCCGATTGCGCAGCAATCTTGGTTTGTTTTGCAACCTCAAGCACTGACTCTGCAAAAGCTTTAGCAGACCCACAGGATCCAGATCGTTCTTCGCTCTCTAGTCTCTCAGAAGTCAGAATTCTAGCTGAATCTATGCCCTGTTCATTAACATTCTCCTTAACAGGGGTGATGGTCCTGTTTCCCAAGGAGACTGTATTATTCACCGGTTGACTCAATTTCCCAACGTAACGGTAATATGGCGGATGGTCAAGTCTTTCCCAGCTCGTTGTGACGGTTTCTGTTAACTTAAGGGCTTCCATCAGATCATCAACAGTCTTCTTTGTATTTGACCTTGCGACATATGTAGCTACTTTCTTTGCGTGAGGGAGTGCTGGCGTACCACACAGACCAGACATGACAATCAGATACTCCAAGATGAGATGAACATTGGCCTCTCTTTTGCAACAAAGGGATGCCCATGCAGCCTCGATTTCCTTACTGAAATATTCATCATACTTGGCAGTGATGTAAAAAAGGTTTATTAGCACCATCTGCGTTGCCTCGTTCGAGCCCCAGCCCTCTCCTCCCATTTCAATCGGATTCATCACTCTGGTGCTCTCAAAGAGGTCGCTGTTGATAACTTCTATGTCATCGCTTCTGATGTGAGGTAAACTAACATCCACTAGCTCGATGTTTTCCAGCCACGGTAACTGATATTGCAGGAGACAGCGTTGCCCAACCATTGAAGTGGTCTCAAATCGCAATGTTATCTCTGCTAGCATCGGTAACGTGAGCTCAGGGTGAGTAGATGCGAGTTCACGAGAGAAGTTCTGTTGGTTGTATGAGTAACCGGCAAAAGCTGTTCGAAATGGAGTCGTATATGCAAAGAAACGCCGGTCTAGCAAGTGCAGAAGTTGTGCTGCTCTTTCTCTTACTTCAGCAGATCCATCACCAGTCTTGAATAGCACAACACAAAGAAGTGGTACTAGTCGACACGGGTACAACCTATTGTAAAAGACGTTTGCAAGTGCTAGAAAACATCCGCTTGAGACACCTTTGCTACCTGTGTAACATCTGTCAATCACCCAATTAAGTAATGCTGGAATTTTTTCATTATTTTCAAGCAGCAATTCCACAGACTCACGGCCAAGGCTGTGCACTTTCGCATTATCAGACCCAAGCATGGTATCCAATAGCTTGTATAAATACCCATTTGATACCTCCAATGCCTTTTGATCAAATACTTCTCCACAGCATACCAGAGCACACATAGCTTCAAGTGCAGAGAACTCTAGCTCCGCACTTTGGACGGTGTTGCTCGTGCTTGTGCCAAATGTACTTACATTGAAATGACCACACCAGCCAGCAAGCAATAGAAACAAGTTGTGCCTTAGACGGTTATCAAGCAAATTAACTTGCAACACTGACGGTATACTCTTGATCATCTTGTGCAGAAACTTCGAGAAATAAAAACGTAGTTGAATTAGAATTGGATCATCCTTATCATTTTCAACTTCTAAAACAGAGCGCATTCCGTCAATATACTCAGTTATATTTGTAATCAAACTCGTTCGTTCGCCATCTTTAAATAGACTACATTTGAAACACCCTTGCTCTGCGTTTGCAGCGAATACACGCGCGACTTGAAGCCGTAGTAAGTCACGCTTCTTCTTCTTCCGTACTCCTTCGGCTTTTCTGTCTAGGACCTCTCGTATAAGTACGTGCATCTCCTCAACCAACTGGACATGAGCGGCTGCCACGGTCTTACCCAGTCCCGTGACTGTGGCTTCGCGAATTTCAGGACTCTCGCTCTTTATCAACAAAACAGTTGACTTAAATATATCACTGACACTGTGAGCATCTTGCATTATCGGCAACTCACTTTTGACACCAGTCTCACCCTGCAGAAATTCTTGGCTTGCTGAATTTGATGGGCCCTTACTTAGAGCTGATTTCGGAGACGTACAACAGACGAATATCAGATAATTACGCCAAAGCCAAATGCTTGACAAATTAGCGGCCTTCTTAGGCGCTTTCACAGAAATAGACGCCCTGCTACTAATTGAGTCAAAGTCGACATTTGGATCTAGTATTGCATACATGTTTAGAAGTCTGTTGTAAACGTGTGGCCAGCAGTACTGAAATGTGCAAGAACACTGGTTCTGGTTGCTGTAAATACGATCCAAGAATCCAGAGAAACAGTGTGCCCAGACATCGCGACTAATCCCAGCAACTTTCGAGTCTTTGTCAGCTAGCAATGCAGATTTCTCCGCAAGTAGTTGGAGATCCATAGTCGGTGAAAGACCGAGTGAGCTCTTGTCAGAACCAGATACATAAGCAAGGGCCTTTTCAATTACAACTGGAGCATACTCCTCAATGATATCAATGCAAGTCACTTCATCGGAGCGCTTATTTCTTGCAATTGCCCTCGCTAAACATCGAGCCTCACGCAGAACCATCAATGCTAGCTTTCGATGCATGGGTTTGGTGCTGCATAACATTACTAGGGCAAAGCCTTCAACGTAATGTACGACATGAATTGAGGTTTCATCCGATGGTTGGCTCATATCAGGGGAGTCGCTTGTACGCATTGACATCTCAAGATACCTGTCACTTTTAGCTTCCTGCAATGGCTGCGATATAGCTGTTTTCCATTGGATTATCAACTGCAAAGTGCCACGAATGCATGACTCAAGTATATCTGGGTACGTATCTGGAACTTCTTTCAATGTGAAGTTTATATAGCCCAGTATAACATCTTCTCGATATTCTGGAAAGTCCATTATCAATGATTGGAGCGCAGTGTATGCCAAGCCTTTCAGCTCTTCATCTAGATGTAGCGTGAGTCGAGATACCAACTCCACAAGTTCGCTCTTACTCATTCCTTCTGGGACACACTTTGGAATAGCCGCAACACATGTACGAAATAAATCAATTTTCGGCTTTCTCTCACCTGTAATCATATCAACTGGCTCTTTATTCAAGCACTGTGGGTTATTCATCGTCATTGTTCGCCCCACTTGAACGTCTAATGTCCGAAGAATCTGATCAAGCGCCCTCCTTACGTTTGTATAGTAAGTTACAACACCAATACTGCGCGCAGCTTGTTCCGTGAGCTTTGTAAAGGACTTTTTAACTTTCAAAGTATTGCCTGAAGGCAACACACCGATAGTACTAGGCATTGGTGGGGCACCTTCCTTTCTCTGTAGTTTATCAGCAATGACAAGGAATGCTCTAAGGCCAATGTTCATGCGTTCTGGGTTCAGTTGTCTATTGCTCCTTCCTACATTCAGTAGGTCAAATATTATGTCTTGCATTGCAAAATCCAGCTTCTCCTGTGCGATGAATTGAATGATTTTGACAAATATAGCAAGAGGAATATTCCGAGGTACGATGGTTCGCGAATTTCTCGGAAATAATGTTTCTATGATACTGCGTAGCCTCGATAAGGTAGATGCATGGTTTTCACACTTTATTCGAATAACGTAAACCCAAAGCAGTCTGTATAAACATTCCATTGACAATCTTTGAAGCTTCGTATCTCGAGACTTGATATGAGACAAGCACATTGTCAAGAAATTGCCCCAATTTGTAAGAAAGAACTGCTTTTGGCTGATGCAAAGTAAAGCAGTAACCAAAGGGTACATCGTTGAGCTGTGCTTGGCTTTTCTTGCTAAATCAAATGCATCTTTGTATAGCATGTCAACAAACTTCTTCACAGCTGGGATACCATACTCTCTCTTAGCAGTGGCTGCCACAGGTATCAACAACTCGACGAACAAACTCACAAAAGCATATTTCACCTCCTTGTCCAAGTTCTTCTCCAAAAATAAAGTCGCACATTCCTGAAGGAATATAAACGACTCTTCTAGCTCATCCACAGGAAACAGCTTAATCCTGATGAATTTCAGACCCATGATGATATTGACAAGGGCTCTTGAGCTGTGTTGATTTTCCTTGTATTCTTGAACGAATCGTCTTCTAACCGACTGAAATCTCGTCATTGCGAGCACGCCGATCACCTCGGCATAAAGTGCTGTTACGATGCTGCGATTAGCTTGTGATTGCGACGACCCTGATCCCGAATCCTGGTCCTTGAAATGCATGAATGCATGGTTTTCGATGAATTGAATTTGGCTCTCTTCAACGGGGTGAACTGATAGCTGTTTAAGGACCTCGATGAGAACCAAGCAAAAAATAAACTCGACAGCGAGATTTCGTCTTTCCCATAATGCCTCTCTGTCTTTAATACCCAATCTGGAAACAGGCCTTGGAGACTCTGATCCACCCCTTGCTCGAGAAGGACTTCTTGAGCGTGTCAAATCCTCTGCTTCTTTACCCGTCTGCCTCTCATACCATTGGAACAGGGTCCTCAGCAATGAAGGTAAACAGTGCTCAGCAACAGAACTTAAGGAGCTCAACAACTGATCAAACTGGGGGTCTTCTCCTCTTTGTAGCGATTTTGACAATGGTCTTTCCAGGGATTCCTTTAGCAGCCTGTCAATTTTTCTCTCAGCAAGAACTGTGAACTCAGTGAATAGAGCCCTCAAAACAAATTCACCTGGGTTGATTTCATCATACTGAGGAAGATTAACATTGCCAATAGAAGTTGAATCATGTTGGAAGCTTCTTTGCCATGGCAAAGCATACCACGTCATGTATTGATATTCAATATTGTCTTCATCCTGGCTTTCAGTTCTTTGTTTTTTGAGAACTGGGCTATCCAAATGTCCTGCCATCTTCAAAAATTTGGCTGTATGGAAACTTACAAAACTTCCTTTCTATGTTATGAGAACTTCAATTGCAGGTACGCCATGTCATCCAGCGATTTTCATCGAAAGGCTTATCCTTTACCACATCGTATAAAGTTCCCGTACCAACATTTCCTGCATGCTGATAAGCCCAATCGACTAACGGCAAGACCTATTGGTCAAAGGATTACTTTCGAGTTCTGCTGGCCCCAAATAAGTACTGGTTTATGTGATTTGCATTCAGCCTGTACTTTGACGTCAGCGATATTCAATTTAGGCCTTTCTCCCTCTGATACTTCCCCAATGATGATAAGATCAATGGGAAATTATTTGATACAGCTTGGTCCTCATTATGTCCCCTCTGATACATAAACGGACCTCTGAAGATGGTAGGCTATTTATGCACTGTCAAACACCTCCAACTTGTCAAATTCTTCTCATCTGTTTTCAGAATGGCCTTGAATCCATCGTACAACAACAGCAACACCATAAGGAGAACTATACTTTAAGGTAGGTCACTCCTCGAAAATGCAAAATGCAGTAATGTCAATCCAAAGTTGTTCAAAATTACACACTATATGTAATTTTAGGTGCTGAGTCCAAATCTACTGATAAAATTTTGATTTGGAAATTTGTTACCATGGCAACCAACAATTTCCTGCCTTGTACCCGGTGTGATTGTGGAGTGCCCCATTTTTATAATATTGTAAATATGCAGTCATGCTGCATATCAAATTGATCCTTGACATGTTTTCTGTGCACAAAAGTAGTTTAAAATCAGATATTCTACATGAGACGAATTTTATGAATCATACAAACAAATACAAATATTTTTCCTCCATTAACTATTTTTTGCAAGCCTTTGTGTCTAAAATGCCTTCTGATATGAAAAAATGATGGCCTTTTGTGCACATAGCAGTCCATAAGCTTCAAAATGATATATAGATTTATGTAGTTCTGTCAAAGATGAAGAAATGGGGCACTCCGCAAATGCAATAACAGCAGTGAAAATCAAAAGTTGAGAAAATGAGCTTTAAACTTTGTGGACAAAAAAAGCATATCAAAACTTGTTCAAAATTGAGTTTTCATATATTCTGCATAAAATCAGAGGCAGAGGTTGTACTTTTAAGTTGCTATTAGGCATTTTGGTCTTTCTTGTTTTGAACAATTAGTCATTGAATGCACCAGCACTATACGTTTCTCCTTCAGATAATTTTGACTTCTGCTCTTGTGATGATGTTTTGTACTTTAGTTGCC
>Ga0187764_1037648_pt1 | contig 12646 bp, 1 predicted proteins | sample 40_thenscriptome_FD_200430 | JGI IMG/M metagenome (GOLD analysis project Ga0187764, IMG submission 200430) | Metatranscriptome of Jellyfish Cassiopea xamachana and symbiotic dinoflagellate Symbiodinium under thermal stress from Pennsylvania, USA... | ecosystem: Host-associated > Invertebrates >... | reverse complement strand
GACATAGGCCACTCTCAGTGAGACATGCCAGGTTTCAGCTAGTCAACAAAAAATTACATGATGGCTTCAGCTCAAAGCCGGAGGCTCAAGCAAAGCCCGGGAGGCAGTGTTCTGCCGGTTCCGCTGTTGCTCGTGGGCCCTTTGCACACTGCTTGCAGCGCTGACTGTGACTGAGGTCTTCTTAAGCTCGTCCCCGCTCAGTCGTCCAGCTGCAGGAGACAGGCCACGCCACGCTTCGCCCAGTACTTCTCTGTGTGCTGCTTCGTTATCGGAAGAAGAAGCGTCATCACAAAGTTCGTACTGTGGCCGGTGGTGGTTAGCGTGCCTTTGCGGCCAGACGTTTTGTAAAGTGGCGATGGATAAACCGTTCGGCGGTCTGTCGGGTCCTTCGACGTCTCACATGGTGTGAGGTGAATTGTCGGTAGTCCACTGAACAACACCTTCGGAAGGCTCTCGGCTATCACGCTGTCGTCGTCATCCCAACGCGCTCCGTCCACGAAGATGCCGTAGGCCAAGCAGCCCGAAGCCGGTCGACTGAGCTCTGCCGACTGCTTCAGCACCTTGAAGTTCCAGATCAACGTGTCGATGGGCAGCTTCAGAGTCCGGGCATAGTTTTGCAGTTGGCCCGTCAGAAAGGATTGAGTAAAGTAGAAACCTGACAACCAGAATGCTTCAGGAATGCCTTCGTCAATCCACTTCTGGAAGAACTCGATTCTGGCACAAAGGTCCGCGACGTAGGACACCATGGGCTTCAGGGAAGGATAGGACACTTCGATCCAAACCGATGGAGTGCGATCCGTCAGGATCCCGTCCGCCAACATCTCGAGCTCGGCGCTCATCACCACCAAACCTTTGACAGCCTTCTTCACGTCGGTCAGGGTACTTCTGACCTTCGAAATGAGCTTGTTGAACCGAAGCAGCTCTTGGTTCAGGACCGTGTTCATGGACTCGTTGTAATCCACAGGATACTTCGCGTTGCTGGCCTCCGTGTCGAAAGGCGGCTGCACCTCTTCGAGATACTTCGTTGCAGCCTCCATCACCACGTCGTCCTGAGAAGCACCCCCGCCACCTCCTCCTGTCCGTGGCTGGAGGGCTGCTGCCGTGCCCAGCAGACGCATGGCCTCGCTGATGGCGGCGACGAGGTTAGCGTTGGCATGCAGCCCAAATGCCTCTGGCATCTGGTTGATGGGCAGGCTGCGGATGTACTCGATGTAGGGCTCGAGACTTACGGAGTAGGCCGGCGCGTAGTAGACGCCAGAAGGAGAGAACTTGTAGTCATCTTTGAGAATCTCTGGGCAGTAGAAGTCTGTGAGGAGGAAGTTGATGCAGCGACGATCATGAACGTCAGTGACGCGGCCACCGTAGTTGGCCTCTGCAGCAGTATATCGAAGCGCAGCATATGGAACCGAGTCATTCTCTTCCAGGAACATCCTGAGCTGCATCATGCAAATTTGCCGGTCAGGTTCTGAGAACTGGTACGGGATGTTCCAGCCAAGAGGTCCGTAGGTACAGCGCTCCTGGATGAGGGCATGGAAGAAACAAAGACCGAAAAGCATCTTCCTGAAGGTTTGCTTGCACTCTGTGCTCCTGGTGCACGCTTCGGCAAACCAGTCAGGGTCAATGGAGGAGAACGCACGGAGCAAGTTTGACTTCAGACCTTTCGGCGGCTCGATGGTCATCTTCATGCCATTTTGCAACACGGAAATGGGAAACTCCGATGATGGCATCGACGTCAGCCACAGGCGGAACTGCTCATTCACCTTGTCCGGGTCCAACTCTTCGACCATCACTTCCAACGTAGGCATCCAAGACGGCGCCAGGTGGCAGTTCTGAAGTATAACCCAGAGACCTCCTTCCGTGCCGTCGCTGATAGCCCTCCCAGCCTTCGGGCCCTGGCCCTGTCCCAAGGAAACGGTCGTATACCGCTCGTTCATGCCCACCTTCTGCGCCAGACGAATGACTTCGACCATTGGATCGGCTCCCGACGACAACACGAAGATGAGCGGCTTGCACGCATTGCTGCCGTGGAAGGACTTCTCCAGGTTGAAGCCAGGTGGTTCCAGGAAGTGCTTGCCGAGATTGGTGGAAATGACCTCTTGAAGGCCCGCGATGGTACAGTCTGTACGCACGGCCAGCAATACCAAAGCTCGCTGCAGTGCGGACATCTGCTCCTTGCCAGGCCAGTTGTAAGCCACAGGGTTGTCAGAGTCGAAAAGAGCCTTCCACTTCTCGATGTTGTCCTGGAAGGAGGTGGCAAACTTGTACCAGGGCCCTTTGCCCACTTTGTCCAAGACGCAGATCCTGCTCCACATCTTCTCCGTCAGCCACTCTTCCGCGGGTTTCGGAAGGTGCGCGCTGCCACCCCCCAGAGCCATGAGGAGCAGTCTCTTCTCTTCGAGGTTGATGTCGTCGTCAACCTCCATGGACTTGAAGGCAAGCAGCAGGGACAGCATGAGCTTGTCCTTCTCGAAGAGTGAGTGGCATGTTTGTTCAAATAGCATTTCCAGGAACTTCGACTGCAGCGCCGTCAGGCGCTTTTGAATGTTTCGCTCGAAGCGCTCCGCTGCAGCAATGGCTTGCTCGTAGATGCTGTAGAACCATTCCAAGCTGTATTGGTACATCGGCTCCACGTTGCAGAGGTCCGCAATCACGAAGAACAGCGCGCTTGCACGAACCGCCACAGGCACATAGGTTGCCCTCGTCTCCTGCACTTGTGCCTGGGTCTTCTCCTGCTCAGCCACACGCTCCTCTATTCGAAGCGAGGCCGTCTTTGAAGTCGCCAAAGTGTTGATCAACTCCTCGTCGTCGAGAATGTTACCCTTGGACTCTGAGAGGAGCTGCAGGATGCGATCCTCGATCTCTTTGAGCTGGGCCTTGCTCTGGGCGCTTTCCACGACAAGGTTCTGCCGCTTCCGTTCCACTTCAGGCTCCTCTTTAGCAACCAGGATGCCCAGCATCTGATCCTGCAGTCCATCAGGAGTAGCCATGAAGTTGAGCAATGTAACCTGCACGCAAATCTCCGGCGAGTAGTGGGGATTTGGAAGCTTCGTGGTGATGAAAAAGCGGAAGTCCTTGTTGTACTCGCACTGGGAGTCACCCAGGCGAATCATCATCACGCTGCCGGCTTTGAAGATGGCCTTCTGTAGGAGCGGCTCCAGTAGCGGATCCAACTGCTCCAGAACATTTTCCAGAAGTGTCGGCTTTCCATAGGTAATGGCACCTTCCAGCTCGCGGGCGTAATTCTGTGTCAGCCGAAGAATTCGGAGCTGCTCTCCGCGCCCTGCGTACGTCTTTCGCACCCATTGGTTGGCCTGCAGCTGTGGGTCGATCATCAGCGGCCACCGACGAGACCTCTGGATGATGATGGCATTCTCCACAGACACCTGATCGTTTGGAAGCTTGTCGATCACCCACTGGCGAATCTGCACCTCGTCGCCCAAGACGGTCCGAAGTGAGAACTCCTGCGCTGAGGGCAGCTGGTTCTCTTTCATGAGCTGCACCCAACTCTTCACCGTGTCCACGCGATACCGACCTGTGAAGGTTCCGAGATAGGCGAGGATGCCCGAGCCAATGAGCACATCTCCGGTCAGGTTGGTGTACTGCTCCCCAAGCCGCTTCGACGACTCGATCCATCGCGTTTTCTCACCTCCAAGACCGCTGATCAGCTTCTCTGCTCGCACGAGGCGCTTGCTGCAGTCATCCACCTGGACGGCAAGATCATCCTTCTTCTTCCGTGCAGACTCGAAATCTGCCAGCAGCTGCGACACGTTGTCCTGCACGGCCTTGAGCTCTGCCTTCTTCTCATTCAGAACACCCATGACCTTGGCCAGCTCGGATTCTGCCTGCGCAAGGGCCTCCTTCTTGGGCCCTACGACTTTCGCCACGCCGTCGTACACAATCATGGCACGGACCCATTTGCAAATGCCCATGGCTGCAGTGGAAGCCTTCTTGATGACCTCCGGGTCAAACTCGGGGTCATCCTCCAGGGGCTTCAACTTCTCGATGACCTCCACCGGTATGTGATCCTTGTCATAGCCCAACAGCCGGTCCAACATCTTCGAGTCACCCCAAAGGCTCTTCTTGGACGGCTCCCAGTAGTCATCGATCTTGGTGCGGCCATCTTCCGCAGTGACTTTCTTTGGCTTCACATCGAACATCCAGCACAGCGCCTTCGACACCGTAATGACGCCTTCTGGTGGAGACTTCATATTTTTCACCTCCACGATGTCACCTTTCTTGAGGCTCTTCAGCGCATCCAAAGCTGCATTCAATGCCGGCAGTGCCTTGTCCAAGTCGGCCTGGCATTCCTCCTTCATGGTGCGGGAGGCTTCTGCCTGTTGCGACGCAGCCTCTTCTTCCTTCGCCACCACCGCCTGTGTTGCTGAGGCCTCTTCCTGCTTGTGCTCGATTACTGTCATAAGATCTGCTGTCTCTGCAGAGGTCTGCTTGAGCACTGGTCGAAGCTCTTCCAGCTGGATGGACATCGTCTTCACCTGCTCTTCAGTGGAGATCACCTTCTCGAGGCCATCATCGTAGCGTCGCTTCGCACCGGAGACATCGTCTCGCTTGCTTGCCAAGACGCCCTTGAAGGAGTTGATGAGCTCCAGGTATGATGTGGGCGTGACGTAGTAGTGTCGCTGCACCTCGCGGCGGAAGCGGTCCGTCAGCTCGAAGACGGACTCTTGCATCCGCACACAAATCTCCACCACTCCAGTGAAAACGTCCTTCGCCAGGTCCACCTTCTGCAAGAAATGGGTGGCCACCCCACGGAGCGCTTCCTCTGGCCACTCCATGAACCAGTCGATCGTGCAGCAGTTGACGATGGCTGGGAACATCCGCACGCGTCGGCGGAATGCCTCACCGATAGGCGACAGCGCGAGAACGAGGTGCAGGTTCTTGCGGCACTGCTCTGTGAAGAAGGCGAAAACCTCTGCAGGATCGCTGCAGCCCGCGGCTTGGGCCGCCGAGGTTGACACCTCCAGAATCTGCGTCTTGTCCTCGGCATTGAAGAGGTTCGGCACCTCGCCGTTGTTCAAGAGGCTCGAAGTGTCTTCCAGGAAGGATTCCTTCGGAATCTGGGTGTCTGCAAGCAGAAATGTTACCTGCGTGGAGCTTCCGACCATCATGAGCAAGCGCTTCACATCGTCGTGCCAGTCGGAGACAGTATAGTTCTTGGTGATTTCAATGGAGAACTGCTCGTACTCGGCCACGAAGGTGGCTAAGGATGCCAGACTCTTCCGGCCGCTGCCTCCGACACCGACTAGCAGCGAATTCCCCAGAGGAGTCTTCAACACCCGCACGATGCGGCAGATGTGCTGGGCAGCGGCCATGAAGAGAACGAGCTCCATACCGCGCTTCGCCATGGAGTTGTAGTCCATGAGACGGTTCTTCAGCACGTCATCCAGCTGCTCATAGTCGGTGACCTGCTGATAGTATGGTGCCTTGCTGTCAGCGAAGTCAATGAAAATCAGCGGCTCCTGTTTGACGACGGCTTTCCACTGCTTCTTGAAGTGCTCCTGCAACTTCTCTTGCAGGAGCTCGTTGAACCATGCATTATCCTCATCATTGACGAGCCGGTCCTGGAAGACCCGCTGGCATTCGTGAACCCAGCATCTGATGAAGTCGTCCGGGGTCGGGAGAGACTCCTTGCTGCAGAGGCAGATGCCCTGGTTCACCTTGGCGAGATCTCTCAGGTTGAAGGTGTAATGTGACTTGGCGGGCGTCGGCAACATGTTGGCCGAGATTGAATGATAGATGTCGACAGTTGCTCGGACGACGTGGCCACTGAGTGCACCAACCTGACTCGGGAACTTGGCCAGGTACCACTGCAGGACTGTCTGAAAGATTCGGTGAAGGCTCTCTCCTTCGAACGGCAAGACGTAGAAGTAGTTGTAGTGCCTCAGGTAGCGTGCCGTGATTTGTGGCCGACCAGCGCTGGGAGTGAGTGCAGCAATGAAGTTCAAATCCACCAGTTGGCGATACTCACATGTCTTCCTTTCGTACCACCCACTGGTGTCCATCCACTGCCTGAGCAACTCGATCGGTGGTTGAGCGCCATACTTCTCCTTCGCTGGCATGTTCAAGTCGTCCACAAAAACGAGGCAGCGCTTTCCAAAGGGTGGGCCATAGCACCCCTTCTTCCTCTTGTCCAGTTTGCCATCGATCACATCCTGCGTCTGGTTTGCACTCGACTGGGCACTGAAGGCAAAGGCGAACGTGTTGTATTTCTCTCTATCGAAGCCCTTCAGAAGCTGCTGCTGGATCACCACCGTCTTGCCAGTCCCCGTCGGGCCTGCAAAGAGCACGTGGCACTCCGCCTTGATCAGCATCTGGAGGAAGAAGGCATTCCTCACGGTGTCGGAGGTGGGGACGATGAGTGAGTGGGCCTGCGCATCCTTCGGGATCTCGAACGTGCCGATCTTCTTGCTCCAGGGCTCCCACTTGCAGCTCGGCCCCACAGGGAAGTATTCGAAGACGCCGCCTTCTTCCGGGAAGGGCGGCGACCCGCCGCGCAAAGAACGTTGAGCCGGCTCATCACAGAGAAGCCCGAACTCCTCCTTCATTCCCTGCGTCTGTCCTGCGGCCAATTTTCGGAGGAAGGGCTCAAGCACATTCCTCCCATCACTGTCCGTGACGCACCCGAAGCTCCACACCAGACTCGACCAGAACAGCGCCTCGACTTTTGCTTCCTTCTCCTTCACGGCCACGTCCTTGGTGCTTGGATCCAGTGGTAGCTCTGCCTGCAGGAGCGCCCAGAGCAAGTGCAGGAGGTTCAGCACTAGCCAGTTGATGCTCACAGGCACCGGCTTCGACACCTTTCTGGAGATCATCTCGAAGACGGCATCGAGGCAGGAGTCCATCAGCTCCTGCAGCAAGGCTGCCTGGTCTTTCAGCCGGTCTGGCAACCGTTCGCACCAGGAGCTCAGGAGCACTCGCCAGCCAATGTCCTGCTGCTCCAGGAAGACCATGCCACAACGCGAGACGGTCGCTGGAGACGCCGCAGACAAGTCTTCCACCTCAAACATCATCGTGGTGACTGGCGTCAACTTGATGATTTCACCACTGTTTAAACACAGCTTTTTGTTGTCGTCTAGGACTGTGTTCAAGTTCTCGATCCAGACTGCATCGACGGGACCATCAAGCAGAATCCACTGCCTTTTGGATTGCTCCGCTGCTGAAGCATGGCGCACTGTCAGAGCCAGAATGCCGTCTGTCCATTCGTGTGTGGCTTCATCATTTTCACCGTACAGCTGGCCCTGCGTAATGGACTTTGGATTGATCTTGTGGATAAGCACTGGCAGATAGCTCTCGCCATCGGCCACGGCCGCAAGTGCTGCGGCCAGGACATTCTCCACCTCTGTTTTGCCGGACACGGTCTGGCCCACCAACATCAAGCCATGTCGAACCATAATGGTTTCCCAGAGCTGTATGCATTTCTTGATGAAGCCGTCCACTGGCTGCAGGACGAGGCTGCGGGCCGAACCCTCAAGCTCGTTGATCAGCACGCCGTAGTCGGACGGCGGAAGCTCCACTTCTGGAAACAGGTCGCCGGTGATGCCCAGGAACAAGGGGATGTCGTTTCGGGTGAACTTAGGCAGGTTCACATCGTTCAGCGCAGACAGTGCCAAGACCTGCTCTGGTCGGCTGCCTCCGTACTGACGGCGGAGAGCCCCGGCTCGAACAAGTATCGATTTCAGTGCCCGCATGCCGAAGTCATAGTGCTCCTGAGAAGAAAGCTGCTCGGAGCTCAGACGAAGACTGCCCACGGCCTTTCGGGCAAGATTTTTGGCATCCTCAAATCCGTTGGAATACAAAACAATCTCACCGATGAGGGCATAGTCTGGGACCATCATAGCACAAGGCCGGAAGAGCGCCTTGAGGTTATCCGGCAGCTCCGATCGCCCAGCATAGCCTGGATTCATGGTGATGTTCACCGCGCAGGAGGGCACCAACCTGATCTCCATCTCTTCGAACCAGAAGGTCTCCCTCTTGTCTCGAATGGCGAATTGGATTGTCTGCACCTGCTGCGAAACCACGGACAAGACCTCGAGGTTGATACGGTTGAACTCGTCGAAACAGCACCAAGCACCGGAGGATGCGATGCCTTTGAAGAATTTGCCCATAGCAATGTAGTCAAGGCCATCTGAGCAGTTGAAGACAACACACTGCACAGCCACTGCCTTCGCCAAATCCTTGGTGCTTTCCGTCTTTCCTGTGCCAGCAGGACCTTCCGGGCCACCGCCGTAGTAGAGGTGGAATGCACCCATTAGCGTGCGGTAGCAACGGTCAGTCAAGGGTGTGATCACTAGGCGATCGCTGTTTCCCAAGTACTCGAAACCATAGTAGAGGGTGGCATTGATGATTGAGACCTCGCACTTGTCCACCGTACTTGGCTTGCCAGTTTCCTTTAGGGTAATCGAACCCTTCTGGCGCCAGTAGTATCGCAGCTGGGCAATCCAGTCGAAGTCCTTCGAGCTGGAGATCCTGGCATCCTTCAAGCTGAGCACCACATCACGGTTGTGAACGTCGATAGTCACCAAGGCCCCGAGGGTCTGCCTCGCCAGCTTCGACAAATCGCCACGAACCAAATTCACGAGGCCGCTCAGTTGTTCCACACTCTTCTTGTAGTAGGCTTCGAGTTTTCCAGCCTCGATGGCTACTGCAACCTCTTGGGTCCAATAGACGTTGTCGATGCAAATAACGACCTGGCCGGGCCACTCGAGCACCCACTGGGTTCGTTCTGTCTTCGCATAGGCCAAGAGGGAATTGCCGGTCACCTTCGTCAGGCTGTCGATCATGGAGCCTTGCACCTCCATCAACCACTTCTCCACGTTGCCCTTCTTCTCTCCTTCGACCACATTCACAGGCTGGGCGAGTTCGACCACCTCGCCCTCTACAGACGACATGGCTTCGATGATCTCGTTTGTGTTGTTGAAGCGAACCCTGCTGATGCCTTCGAAGCACTTGCCCATGTGTGGCTGAACCGCTGTCGGGTCCTTGGTCTGGGACAGGATCATCAGCAGCTCATCACTCGACAGGAAGAAGAAGCGCGGAAAGGCAAGGCGCTTCGTGTCCAGGTAGTCGTTTAAGCCTTTCTGGATTGCATCCAGCTTTTTGTTGGCATCAATGAAGCTCGCAAGCAGGTTCTCGATCTCTGACACATCCAGAACGTTCGGATTTTCGGCAACGGACTCCATTGTAGTTCGCCAGAGGATGTTGACCTGTTGGAAGCGCTTGGCTTCACTGGGAAGCTGCTTCTGGATGTCATCCGAACTGAAGATCGGCTCCAGGTACAGCCATGAACGCTGCATCGCCAGCCATTGCTCCAGCAGGTCTTGGATGTAAGTAAGCTTCAACAGCCAATCCTTCACTTCTTTCTCGATCGGTTCCACGAATGGCGAGCCACGAATGCCCATTGATTTGACAATGTGGTCATCGAGCACGGCCTGGATCTCATCGATTCCTCTGACCATATGAGTGCCGGCTCTGTGTGGAACGAGGCCAAACTCGATTGGACGCCACTCTTTCTTCATGGTGGCCAAGGCCGTCTTCAGGCCGTGCTCCTTTTGCGCCTTGACACTGATCCGTTCCAGGGTGTCGATATGGTCCAGGATGCCGATTTCCAGCATTTGTTGCAAGGTAATGCCATCCTCCATGTCCATGTCCATCCGGAGCTCTTCGAAAAGATCCGAGAAGTGACGTGGTTCGAAGGCCTCCTGGCACAGGGCACGGATGACGGGCATGTTGGCACGGAAGTTCGAGATTTCTTCTCGCAGATCCTTGGCCACTGCCAGCGGATTCTCATTGCCTTCAAACTGCTTCATGGTCTTGTAGCTCTCTTTGTACTGCTCTTCGACCATTGCCTCGATCTCTTCGGCCACCAGGCGCTGGACCACTCCCTGCAGCCACTCCTCCTCTGAGTGCTTGAAGTCAATGGCACTGTTCCACAGCTTGTAGTACGGCTCGAAGGCCTCGCTCATAACCTCAACGGCAGAGTAGTCGGACACTTCCATGCCGAACAGCCGCTCTCTGTCCACGAAGCTTTGCACCCGCACCACGGCCTTCTCCAAGTTCTCTTTCAGAGAGTAGATACGATGAGCGCATTTCATGGCCAGCGAATAGTCATTCAAACCTCTGAGCCATTCCAAATCCTCCTGGTAGCTAGCCATGTCCCGCTCATACTCTGTTTTCTCCTGGTCCAGCTTCTCCATGAACTTTTGCTTCTGAGAGTCCAGGCTTCGTTCAGAGTCACCCACATCGATCTGGATTTGCAGGGGCCACGCAAAGGAGGAGAAGGCGCGTTCCACAACCTCGTTGTCGATCTGAAAGCTGAAGTCCGCAAGCATGTTGATCTGAGTGTGGATGTGCCGCGTGGTCTGCATCAGTGGCTTGGTTTTCAGCTGTGGCAGGTCGCTCATGAACTGCTTCAGCTTTGCCAACTCCTCCTCATCTTCGGGGTTCGACAGGATGTGCTCGTGGGTCTCGTGCCACTCCGTGAGCACAGCCTGTGAACGCTCCTGGATGCTCTGTGCCACCGTCTGGAGGCAACAGCCTGCAAGGTGGTAGGCCCTCTGCGACATCTGCTGGATGATGTCCATGCAGTGAAGCTCGAACAGAGGGAACTTTACCACCTCGGTCATGAGCTTCTCAATCTGCGTGCCTGCCTGCAGGTACGCATCTGTCTTTTCTCGCACGGCCTCCACATCGAGTGGGTCCATGTCACCCGCAACCTCCTCCTTGAAGAGGTACGCATACTCCTGGTAGCTCGCCTGAACCTGTCGAGGTCCGTGAAGGCACTCTTCAATGACCTCTGCCGTTGCAGCCTTTGCCGCTCTCAGCAGCTGGACCTCGTCCGCAGGACTCGAAGCGGAGGCCTCCGCCTCGGCTTTGCGCTCCTCCTTGTTCGGCTGGAGCTCGAACATGAGGTGCTGGGGCAGATTGCAGAAGGGCACGAGCTCGTACTCAATGCTCATGATGGAAGATGTCACCTTCGTGACATCATCGATCAACTCAAGAATCTTCATTTTGAGGTCGTCCGGATGAGGTGCTATCTGCACCTCACCATGGACAGCCTCAAGGCTCAACGTTAGCAGAGGGGTCGGGAGAGGCTCGTTGACCTTCGGCGTGAAGGACCGGACAAACTCCACCCAGTCCGTTAGGGACATTTGGACAAACCACCGCATCTGTGCGGACAGGATCAAGTCAAACTTCCTCAAAACACGGTGAAGCGGCTGCCTCAGGTGCTTTTGAGGATTTTCAATGAAAAAGTTGTTCACCTCGGACATCTTGTCGAGGACCTCCGTGACGATGTAGTCTCTCCAGTGGCGTTCCAAAATCACCGCCACATCCTTGCGATGCTCCTCCATGTGATGGATGAAGTCGCTTGGAACGAAAGAGCGCCACCTGGGGTCCACCGCCGCACCGTTCGGACCTCGGGCTGCACCCTTGTCCCCGACCTTTCCGCAGCGCGTGGTGTCCAGGATCCGGTGGCGATGGATCTCTTCGCCAAAACGACGCCAGACGGCCATGGTCACGATATTTACATTTCTGGAAATCGTCGGCTGCTTGACGAGCTGCGCCGCAATCTCGAGAACTCGCTCCTCAGCGGCCTGGTGGGCCACCAGACCAAACTGAGGCGGCTCGGTAGGCAGGAAGCTCGTTAGCAAGGGTGCAAAGGGCGTGTCATCCCGAACACAGGCATACGGAGTGCCCATCTCCAGGATTAGATCGTTCTTCACCTTCGCAAACTTCATCGAGAGGACGTAGTTCTCTTCGATCTCTCTGATGAGATCACGAATCTGGCTCACAAAGCTGCCAGCATCCTCAAGGTGACTCCCATGAAGACCTTGCCGGATGAATCGCTCCTTCTGGTCGCGCAACATAGAAGAGACGAGCTCGTCCGGCTGGGACTCAATAAACCGGATGAAAGCCTGCTGCAGTTCGCAGTGCGCCTTTTTCGCTCGGCAAGTCTCGACCCGCAATGCGAAATTCTGCGCATCTTCCTCGTTGAAGCGCAAGGCAAGTCTCTTCACCTGCTTGCGAGATCCATCCTCCAGCTCAACGATGTACCGGGATGAGGCTGCCTCGTAACCCAAGACCCAACAGGGCAACATTCGCCATTCCTGTGCTGCATAGTGCAGGACAGCGGCCTGGGGCTTCCCTGCTGTCGGGCCCTGTTTGCAGAGTGCAAGCCACTCCTCGGGCGTATGGACCTCGAAGTCCATCGGACTGTCAAAAGCCTCCAGCGGAAGACCGGCAGTCGCATCTTCTTCATCCTTCGGCGGAAGGAACTCTCTTCCATCCGCTCCACTAGGGCTGGTTTGCTCCTTTGGAGGGGCCAGGGAGCGAAGCCACGCATTGAAGTCGGCACCCGCCTCAGGCGCTCGGTCCGGGTAGCCTTCCTGTGCCCTTGCACTGAGAAACCCGGCAGAGGCCTTCAACCTGTTCGCCGATGGGTCAGGGTCACTTCGCGGAACAGAACGGATCTTGCGGCTGCTACCAGAATGGAGCCCTCCAAGCTTCTCGATTTCGCCAGAAAAATCCGTACGCTTGAAGTTTGGCACGCTGATTTTCAGCCGTGGGCCAACCTTCGGCTGGTGGGAAGTCATCGATGCACAACCATCATGCTAGGCGTGCTTTCATCTTG
>Ga0187764_1096853_pt1 | contig 13222 bp, 1 predicted proteins | sample 40_thenscriptome_FD_200430 | JGI IMG/M metagenome (GOLD analysis project Ga0187764, IMG submission 200430) | Metatranscriptome of Jellyfish Cassiopea xamachana and symbiotic dinoflagellate Symbiodinium under thermal stress from Pennsylvania, USA... | ecosystem: Host-associated > Invertebrates >... | reverse complement strand
GCTCGTGCTTTTGGGTTTGAAAACACCCCAAAACAGAAACTGCTGTTTTTCGCCTCAATGTTGAGGCTCCACAGGCTCATCCGCCCTCCTCCATGGCACCCACGCCGCCGGCAGGATGAACCTCGAGGGTATCCGCCTGCACCCCGGGGGTGCTCTCGAGAGTGGACAGACCAGCCTCTCTCTGTTGCTTCGCTTGCTTTTCCAACTCTGCAGCTTCCGCAGCAGAGATCGCCTCGTGGGTGCCCTCGTGGACCCACTCTTGTGGTGTGAACTTCAAGTCAGGATTTGATCGGTAGCCGCTTGGGAAGCGTACGTACCAAGTCCTGTCGATCTGCTCAGGCGTGACTGCCAGGTCCTCGCAGTAGCCGTAGCAGCGTTCAGAGTCCATTTGCTCCCCGATGTCCATGCTGATGGCCCAGTAGCCTTCCTTCTCAAAGAGCCTCTCTGGCTTAGGCTCGACCCCAGCTCCAAACTCCTCCCAGCTGGCACTCTGTCCATCGGCGATTTTGGATTCCTTCTGCAGGTAGTAGAGGTACTGGCCACCACCTTCGAACTCGTAGACGGGCCGGCCAAATAGGGTCATCGGTATCCTCAACATGAGACCTTTGCCGATGTTCCCAAGGGTCTCCATGGACCCGTGCACCTGAAAGCCGACAATGCTCTGGGACTTGATGATGTCCACTTCCGTCTTTTGCCCGAGCAACCCCCTCAGGGTGAAGCCCTCTTCCTTCTTCTCCTCTTCCTCTTCAACTTTTACACCTCCAGCCATGAGGGAGCCCGAGTAGCCATGCCAGACATACCAGGGCTTTGTGACCAGCGATGGGTGCTCGATACCATCCTGCTGGCAGAAAGCACAGCCAGGTGCCGAGCAAACACCTTCCAGGGGCTTCTCCGAGATCGTCCAGGCATTCGCCACGATATCCCAGTAGAGATACCGAGTAATCGGAGTCGAGTAGAAGCCCACGCGCTTCACCATCTTGAACGCCTTCACGCCGAAGGTGTGCATCAGCTTGAAGTACACGCCGTTGATGACCTCGTTCTCACCCACGCCTCCCTTGATGAGCACATCCTCTTCAGGCAGCGAGAGGTCTGTAGGTTCTCTAACCAGTGCGACAGCGCCCTGCGGCTCGGTAGTCGTCATAGCCATCGAAGGAAGCGTAATTGCACTCGCGGTTGATAGCGTCTTCGTGACCCCGCCCGGCTGCGCCACTCCACCACCACCGAAGCTTCTGGCCGTCGCTCGGAGAAATCGAAGCTCTGATTCAGGATCGAAAGCCTCCCATCCTTCAGCAGACATGCAGTCTAACTTCCGGCCGAAGCCCTTCAGCAAGGACCAGATGGGGTCCTGCTCCTTCGGTGTGGAAGCATCCCAGATGGTCGGCAGCGGTGTTACCATCGCGCGACGGCGACTGGCCTGTGGCATCATGTCATTCAATGCCGCGCTCTCGAAACCTGTCTTCGGCGGACCTAGCTCGGTGAAAGGCATTTGGCACTTGCCCTTGGTGTAGATGACGTTCTCGTGCACATGCTGGCTGTCCTCGACGATGCCGATGCCATGCATGACATCATTCTCAAAGTTCTGGATGCTCGTTTCCGTGCTGATAGGACGGAACTCCCAGTCGCCCTCCAGAGCTTTCCAGGTTCCACGGCCGTGACGCTTGCCGTTTTTGAACTCTCCAGTGTAGGTGCCACCGTGAAAGCCATCGTCCTTGTTGCCCTCACGAGCTCCCTGGAAGTGTTGGAGTCCAAAGCCATCAGGCAAGTTGTCCTTGAAGGCGCCATGGTACAAGGTGTACTTCAGTACCCTTCCACTTCCATCAGCGATCTCATCGTAGAACTGGTCACTGTCGAAGCATTCTCTGAACTCCGCATCGTCCTTCATGGCCGAGCCAGAGAAGAGGGTTCCCCAACTACCCAAGGAACCATCCTGGCTGAGAGCTCCGAAGAAATATTTGCAGTCGCGGCCTAGGTCCTCATCGCCATCCAGCATGGCCCATACCCATTGATCCTTTTTGGAAGCCGCAATCTTGTCCCTTTCGAACTTGCATTTCAGCTTCAGCCGCCGATTCTCCTCGCCGTCGGCATGCTTGTCATAGAGCTTGCCCTCACCCTCACGCATTCCGTCAGCGAAGGTTCCCTTGAAGAGGAGGCGCTTCGGATCGCTATCATTGATGTCAGCATAATAAAGATCGCCCGTTCCGTGGAACTTGTCGTTCTTCCACTGACCCTTGTAGCGGCTGTAGCCGATCTTCTTGCTCAGCTCGTCGGCAAGCTCCTCCTCTCCAGAGCCGTGTCGCTTCCCTGCGGCCCATTCGCCGGTGTAGACGAGGCCGTCGGCTGTTTTGTACTTGCCCTTCCCGTGGAACTTGCCATTCTGCCAATGGCCCTCATAGTACGCAACTTGCTTGCCTTTGTTGCCGCCTTCGTGGTCAAATTGCGTCATCTTGCCGAAGCCGTCCGGGAAGCCGTTCTTCATCTCGCCTTCATACACAGTGAAATCGGCATACGTGGCTGTGCCGTTGCTCATGTGCTTTGCATCACCGGCTTTGGTCTGGTAGAAGGCCAGAGCCAGATCTGGGAGGGGATCTCCCGCGGCTTGTACTCCAAGCGGATCAGGTCCGAAGTACCTCGTGAACTTCTGGTCTTTCTTCTTCATGTGCGCGCTGTTCACCTCATTGAGTTTCAGGTCACGTTGCGCCCTTCCGTCTCGCATAGGGTGCAAGTTCTCGTAGAGGGGGCTGAACTTTCGAGCTTCCGTGTCTGTCGTGAGCCAATCGGAATCCCATTCACCCTCGAAGCTGGTGATGTAGAGCGGATCGAAGTTTGGGAAGGGAACCTTCCCTGGGCTCAAGTTGGTTCTCTCCAGGGTCCTCAGGGACTGGGCAACGGCCTTCTCCAGGCGCATCACCCCGTAGCCATCGAAGAGGTCATAGCGGAAGTTACCCTCGTAGACCTTCGTGACGCCGGAGAACTGCCGATCGCCGAAACCACGACGTTGACGGTCTGAGTTGTCCTGCTCCCAGCGGAGAGTGCCGTGCCCATGACGCTTGCCATCTTGCCAGTTGCCAGTGTAAATCGCTTTGGCATCCCGAGTTTCCTGGTCCAACTGCGACTCCTCGAAACTGTTGTACAGGGCGCCCGGTCCGTGGTAGACGTGGTTCTCCCACTCGCCCACATAGGTCTTGCCATCCGTCCATCGCTGGAGCCCGGTACCCTGGCGCATGTACACGCCATCCAGTTGTGGATGATCCATGATTCTGCCCTGGTAGAAGCGGACCCACTCTTGCGCCGTGTCCATGCCACAGTCTTTGATCACCTGCTTCCACATCTCCAAGAACTCCGGAAGCATTGCCACCTGAATGTACTCGAATCCGTGGATGGGCTCCCAGTCTGGCTGCAGCGCCTTCTTCAGAACCCTCCACTCCGGCGACATCTCGAATTCAGGAAGCACCTGGAAGCGGACTGTCAACCGGTCTTCGCCGCCTCCAGCACCGGCTTTGGCTGCATCGATCCGAATCTCCTTGATGAACTTCAAGGGCAGCTTGAACTTCGCCAGGCTCGACTCCGCGTCCTCAGGCTTATCACCAGCCATGGGTATGAGCTCATGCAAGCCGATGCCGCCACTCATCTGCGCATCCAACTTGGAGAAGAGCAGCTCCCCTTTAGCGGCGGTGTCCAGGGTTTCTCCGCCAGCCAGACTCTGCATGGCATTGAACTTGAGAAGCAGAACCTTCGCAGCCTCAACAAACTCCTCTTTCTTGATTTCGAAGCCTTCGCTCAAATCGGCCCACAGCTGCTCTTCGTCCCTGTATTTCGGATGAGCCCTCACGAACTTCACGAACTCCTTGACCTCTTCCGGCATGTCTTTAGGCAGCTCGTCATCCCGCTTCTGCACTAGCTCGGCCACGACGAGGATCTCCTGCACTGCGATCTCGCCGTCCTTCTCTTTGTCAAGAAACTCCATGACTTCCGCAGCAACGAGCTCAGTTTTGTCCTCCTTGACACGATCCTTCAGGTAGTCGAGCATGATCTTCTCTTTGTCAGCTTCAATGTCAAGCGTGGCTAAGGAGGTATCGTGCGGAATCTTCGGCACCGCTTTCGATTCTCCGGGCTTAGCAGCCGACTTCTTGCCCCAGCCGAACATGCTCCACGCTTTCGCTTCCTTCTTCTCCTGGTTTTTCTTTTCCTTATCGATCTGCTCGGGGGTCATCTCTTCCAGTTTCTTCGACATGGCTCTTGACATTCCCCTGGTCATCTGCTTTGACATCGCTTTCGTCTGGGCGAAGCCCTTCTGCGCTCCAAACTTTGCATTCTTCGCCTCCTTCTGCTCTTTGTCGCGAATGGCTTTGGCGGCATCCAACTCCTCACGGCACCGCCGGAGCATTCTCGCGAGGTTGCGGATGCAGGTCTGCCTTGGAATCTGCGTGTTCCGGCACAGGTGCACCCAGGCGGCATAGTAGGTTCCGAAACTGTCCACCAGAAACTTGCGGAAGGGTGCGAGCTCATCCTGGTGAAGATCTTTCCAGGCAACGGTGATGTTTGCTCCCTCCAGACCGAGCAGGCACTCCTTGATCTCTGGCGACATCTTCGAGCTGGTCGTCCCGGAGAAGATGTATGAGAAGGCCTTTGCCATCTCACCGAAGATGCCCGACCCGGACGAGTCCGAGCTCCCTGACCTTGCGTTGGCCGCTAGCTGCTGGGCCCGCGTCACAACCTGTTCCTTCTCTTTGGCCGTGTACTTGCTGAGACATTTGATCTTTTCGTCCTCGACCCACTCTTCATCCTTCGTGTCCCAAACCATGAAATGAGTGTTGAGTCGGTCTGGAGAAATCGCGTTGTCCTTGGCGTAGCAGAAGACATGCATCTTGTCATCCGTCTTCTCGCTTGCAAGCCCATACGGAACGGGATCGCCGCGGTATGGAGAGATGACCCATCGCGCAAAGCCGTCCCAGTAGAGGTGGACCGGCATGAAAGGCACCTCCTGTTGCTCTCCCTCGGGCTTCTTGTGCTTCTTCTTCTTGTGATGCTTCAGATCCTTCCACTTGTGGAGAAGCTGCTCGTCTTGCGTTCCTTCCATGGCCTCGTAGTACTTCTTGGCATCCGGCCCCTTTGCCTGGAATGCCAAGCGGGCATTGACGAGGACCGGCAGGCCAGTCTCTTTGGAATTCTCGCGAAGGAAAGCTGCTTGAGCACCGTTCTTCAGTGTGACCGTAATCTCGTCCACATTCGGCGACGAAGCCACGACAATTCCGCACACATGAGGTGAGATTGCGTCCGGTCGCCAGACTTTGTTCGGCTTCAGATGGTCGGCCACGATCACGTAGTGCAGGATCGACTTCGAGGCCCTTGCTTGGTCCTGCTTGAACTTCTGCAGCTTGGTGATCAGCTTCGCATCGAAGTCGGCGGCCTCGTCCGTCACTTTTGTTAAGCCTCTGTATCTGTCCCCGACATGGTAGCTCGGGCATGCCTGTGTTTTCGCCTCTTTCTCCTTGTCTTGTTCCCATTTTTCCATGCCGTCTTTGATGCTCTGGATGGCCTTGTCCATTTCCTTTTCCGTCCAGAGGGTTCGGCGGATATCGAGGTTCAGCAGCTCTTGCTGCCGGCGCTCTTTCACCGTGCTTTCTGCGAAAGTCTCCTTCATGGCTTCCCCGAGGCCCTCCATATGATCCCTTTTGAAGGCCTCCAGCTTCTCCAGCTGTTTCTGCAGGCCGGGTTCATTGTGCTTTCCGTGGATGCAGTGGCGGTCCATTCGCATGCCGAAGAATTTCGCCAGCATTGCACGTCGGTCTAAGTGACGGATCAACTTTTTCTTGTTCATCTCACTGCTTCCTGCCGTGACGTCCTTGACGGCCTCCATCATCTCGTCATCCTCTTTGACTTCTTCGTCGGTAGGATAGCGGATGCTGATGTCCACAAAGCCCTTGGCATTCATCACGTTTTCCTTCGTGATGGGAGGGGCAAACGTCTCCACGATGGACTTCTTCATCCTGCCCCAGCAACCCAGCTCAGTGCCATCGTCGTCTGCTGCCTGGATTCGATGCAGCTGCTTGTGCATGTCCACGCGCCAGCTGTTGTAGAAGACAAGTCGACGTTGGTCTGCCTGGTCTGATCCGAGCACCTCCACATCGGTGTCAGTTCCTTGCAGCGTCTCCTTGTCTGGTAACTGCAGCGAGAAGAGATCGGACACCCCAACCAGCTCCTCGTCCACCTTGGGTGGTGTGAACTCCTGGTTCTCCTTGTTCTCCTGCATCTTCTTTTTGTCAGCCTCGGTGTGATCGTGCTGCAGCCAGACCATGAGCTTGAACTTGCTCACGGTCGCAGGGACAGGCACCTTGAAGTCGATTTGTGGTATGCAGATGGCTGCCATGTTCTCTGTCATCTGCTCCGCCGTGTTCCAATGGGACAGGTCGTCGCCTTCTTCATCCATCTTTTCTTGGAATTTCCTCAGCGATCCGCCTACGTCCATCAGCTCCTGCAGCCTCTCCAAGCTGACCGGCTCGCTCCGTGCGATTCCCGACGAGCGCTCGGTCGGGAGATCCTTCATGAAATCTTCGCTCTCATACAGGATAGTGATGTAGAGTTTCTTGTCGACAAAATTCTTCTCCCGGCAGGTTGATAAAAGCGACGGCTTGGGAATCATGATGTGCTCGACCCTGATCATCACGAGGTTCCGGGACTGGTTGGTGCTGAAGGGCATGGAGAGCAAAGCCATGATCTGATCCTGGATCTTCTTGGTCTGAGTTCGTTCGCTCCTTACAGCGCCCAAAGATTTGTCGAGCCACTCCACCACCTCTTCCTGCCAGTGGCCAATCAGAGCTTCCGTGAAGTTGGCGTCGTGATCGTGCTCCTCCTCCCAGTCCTCCGGATAGAAGAGGGTTTTGTAGGAGTCGAAGTCCGGCTGACTGATCTTGCTGCCGGAATGGTTCACGCACTGAAGTGTTGCGGCGAGCGGAGGAATTGCTGCACACAGCTTCACCTGATCGATGTTCAAGGCCACAGTGAAGCTCGGCTGGATATCCTGGTAGTAGCGACCGAGGTCTGAGGCGGAGATGACGTAGTCGTTCTCATTCTCACGAATCTGGTTGTAGTACGCAGTGTACTTGAGCAGCTGCTGCTTGAGCTTCTCGTCTTCCGGCAGAAGGTCGTCCACAGTGGCCTTGCCCTGCAGCCGGAGCCCAAGGTCGGGAACCACGAAGTGTACATCCTTCACGCTCTCCATACCCAAATTCTGATCGCCGCCGGCATTCTCGATGAACGCAAAGCGCCACGGGTTCTCGCCGGCCAACCAGTTCAAGCATTGAGCTCTGTAAGTCCTGTAGAGACGGTGCATCTCCGTGACACTTTCCGACAAGCTTTCAATCTGCTTGTTCAGCTCCTTTCGGAAGGTGCCCACGTTCATGACAAGCATTGTGAGGCAGCAAACGACGATGCACGCAATGGCGCAAAGCGGCGGTGGCATGCCATCGAACTGCCCAATGCAAAGGAAAAACAGCACCACGCACTTCAGGAAATACACGAAAACGTCAACCTCCAGAAAGGCATCGAGAAGCCCTTTGGGTGCTTTCAGCTTCTTCAACTTCTGTCTCATTGCCTTGGAGAGTTTGCGGCTGAGATGCCTCTGGAGACCCGACCGCGTTTCCTGTGGCGCATCGCCACTTGCGTCCAATAAGGCCTGCTTCTCTGGCGCGTTGCCTTTTTCACCATCAGCTTCTTTCTCCTCCTCCTTCTCGCCCGTCTGGCTGGTGGCCCAGTTCGTGTAGAGACGATTGAAGAAGGACACCAGCATGATACACAGGAAAACGACTGCGCAGACTCTCCCTGGAGGATTCGAAGCCAGAAGTGCGATACTGATCAGGGTCGTCGTGCGATCCACGGTGTAGTTGAATTGCTCACCATTTCCCGACTCCTTGAGGATGATCGCCAGATTGGACCTCAATGGCAGCTCCAAACTGTTGATGGGCACACACACCTTGAAGTTCTTTGTGTAGCGCATGAGGGGCAGCACATGTTTCAGCTGCACCTTCATCTCAACTCTGGCGATGCTCTCGACCGGATCATCCGGCTTCTTCAGCACGTAGCGCTTCTTCCCGAACGTATCGTTGGGAAACCGAGTGAAGCAAGACGACGAGTAGTAGCCATGCACCGGGATCAGCGCATTCTCCCTCTGGCGCTGCTTGAACTTCTCGTCGTCGGACTTGAAGAAGATGCCATGGTCGAACATCACCTTGCGCTCGTTCTTCTCTGGCTTGTCTGACTCCTCCCACCATGGCTCCTCCTCATCTTCATAGAGATCCTCGAACTTCATCAGGCAGAAGGTCAGAAGTTCGTCTCCGCCCTCCAAGGTTTCCCCAGGCAACTTGTTGCTCTCTCCGGGCTTTTCTATCTCCACTAGGATCTCATCGAAAGGCTTCGCAACAGCCATGTCCAAAGTGTGCTCCTTCTTGAAAAACTTGACGTGCTGCATTTTCACCCACTCGAGCTTCAACTTCAGCTCCGTGTAGCTGAGCAACCCTTCCCAAACGAACTTCCGGATCTCGTTCTTCTCGTCCCAAGGAATCTCTCTGAAGACTCGATCTTTGTAGCGCTTCATCATGTTCCTCTCGAAGATGCGGTAGAGCGGGATGTCATCCTTGGCCACTTTCTTTAGCCCAAGCAAGTTGATTTCGTTCTCCGACTGCTCATCCGCATGCCAGGGCAGCTTCCACTGGTCAAAGTAAATCCACTGCCACTTGTCGGCATACTTCTTGCCTGTCGGACCTTCTTGGTCTAACATCTTGTCGAACCCGTCCCAGCCCTCCTCCGGCTCGTCCATCCACTCACACTCACCAGCCTGCGCACCGAAGCCCATCTTCATCCAGCCGAAGAAGGAAGTGCTGTCGCCCATGTAGACCAGGCGTTGTCCGCTGGCGTTAGCGATGTAGTGCTGGTTTTCCTTGAACTGGTCCAGCCAGAATGTAAGCGGCGGTTTATCGGAACCCGTCTTGGCGCCCTTCTCCTGAGCCATCTTCACCAACTTGAGGCGCTGGAAAGTGATTCTCAATGGGAAGTTGTCTCTTTTTTCGGCTTCCGACGCAGATGCCAGATTCGCCGTCTTCACTTCCTTGTCTTGGGCATTCTTCACGACGTAGGCGTCCCCTTCCGCCGACTCGCTTATGTTTCGATCTTTGAGGAGCTGCTTCAGCTGCGTCTGCCACTCGGGGGTATACTCGAGATGCGCCTTCCGTGCGATGTCGGTCTCCCAGGCTTCCTCCTCTTCACTGTCGAACCACCATTTTGTCTTGTGATCTTCGATGGTCTCTTCCTTCGTATCTGACTTGGGAGTGCCCAGCATTCTGAAGGGCTCCTGCGGCACCAGGCAGCCTTTGTGCGCCGCAACCTGCATGATGTTGTACTTCAAAAGGCGCTTCTCTCTTCGGATGTTGCCCTCGAGAAACGATTTGATTGCAAAGGCTTCCTCCTTGTCCAACTTCTCTGAGTCCTCGCGATCTTTTCGCGATCCCCAATCTTCGAGCAACTCGCCAATCCGGACCACATTATACTGGAAAGCTTCATCGAGATCGTCTTTCTTCGGTTCGACCTCGGGATACCAGGAGGGTCGCCCCGACGGCCCTTCCTTATCCTCTGTGATGTTGGACAACTTGTAGAGCTTCCACGTGATCTTCAGCGGGAAGTGGTCCTTCTGCTGCTGGGGTGGCAGCGACTGGAGCTTTGCCAACGTCATCTCAGATCCGTTCTTGCTCTCCAGCCAGAAGCCCTTGCCTTCATCTTCCTTCTTGGCGTCCCTGACCCAAAGGCGGTCATCAAAGTTGGAGGACCAGTTGTCACTGTGCAGCAGGTATTCCTGCTCATCGGCAAAGTAGTGCTTGCCGAGGGTTTTCAGCTGCGTCTTGGCCGTCTCTAGATCCCGCTGGTGGTCCTCCTTCCTTTTCTTGATCTTCTCCATAAGTTCCTTCTCCTCTTGTTTCTTCTTCTTGTTCGCGGCATGCTTGGCCTCGTGCTTCTTGGACATCAGTTCCGCTTCCAGCTCCTTCTCCAACTTTATTGCTTCCTGCTCAAGCTGCTGCTTGTTCACCGTCTCCTTTACCTTTACCTGCTCCTGATCCTCCGTCTTGAAGCTGATGGCAGAGCCATTAGGCTGCAGGACCGGGATGCACGATCGGACGTGGCCAGTCGTTATCTCGCCAGCCACTGGAATCCAGCTTGGAATTGGAGGCTCCAAGGTCACCTTGATCTCGTTGGCTGCGGGGTCGATCCACTGTTCTACATCCTCATTGAAGACCATGACAGTGTGCTTCTGATTCTTTGCCTCCTCATCGTCATCTTCCCCTGTGGTGGTATCCGTCACCATGCTTTTCGGGGTGTTGTCCACCTCTGCTTCGGTCTTTTCCTCCTCATCGGGTGGCGCGCTGCACCAGCTGGTCTCCCCCACGGTATAGGTGAAGATCATGCTGCAGGTGATGACCACGAAGAGGAGGGGGTAGACGATGATGCCAAAGAGCACGAAGCCTTGCACTTGCAACCTCGACGGCTTCCAGAAGAAGAACGTGACGACGCAGCGCTCCACCAGCATCTTCGTGGCGCTCTTGGTGAAGCCAACAAGGCCGCAGTCCAGGACAAGGATCGACAAGGTGCCCGGCTCAAGCATTTTCAGCCTTCGCTGACTCGTGCGCATCACGGTGTACCAGTACCAGAAGTAGCCTCCGCCGACACCGAAGACGAGGAAAACCATGATCAGGAAGGTACCGGTGTAGGTGTGCATCATCCGCCTGATCAACTCCAGATTGTGCATCAAGTAGAGGAACGGTACGACCTCTTTGATGGGGGCATGGTGGCAAGGGATCTCTTTGCGCAGGCGCGGGAAGTCGGTCTCTTTCACACCCTCCTTCTTCGCCTGCTTTACGAAGTCCTCCCACTGGTGGTCGGTCCATTCTATTACGACTATGACGGAGCCACCATCCTTGGGTCCCTCGTCCTTCTTCTTTTTGTCCTTATCGTCTTCATCATCCTCACCCAATCGCCGGAAGAACTCAACATCTCCCGAGACGTCTCCTGTTAGCTGCTTCAGCCCCCGGAGGTGCGACGTGGTGCTGAAGTTCATGGTGACGTTCCCTGCAGTCAACCGCCTCTCCGTTTTGCTCTCCTCGATCTCTTCTTTCGCCGTGTCGCTGAGCATCTCCTTCTTTTCCGTGGGCTTGAAGACGGTGCCCTTGTACTTCTCCAAACTACTCCGGAGGTCCAATGCAGCCTTCTTGTTCTTGTGAAGGATCTGGTTCGCAGCGATTTGCCCAGAGGCCTCCAGAGCATAGCAATACTGCAGGATCAGTGTTCCGGAGTTCTTCATCGCCCCCACGGCGAAAGAGTCCTGCATCTGCTTGATCATCTTGTCACGCATTTCCTTGACATCCTCGAAGCTTGGTAGCCCCATGTCCGGTACGTAGTCCGACAGATCGAAGTTGGCAGCTTTCAAGTGGTCTGCGAACTCTTGGTAGACTTCCGGCGTGCCATGAATCTCTGTAGTGAGATCCATGAACTGAATCTGGCTCGTCAGCGCCAGGAAGTTGCTGGCTGTCGTCACGGCCATGACCAATGCTGCCGTGGTGGCCCACTGGGAAACTTGCCGTGTGAAAGCTGCTTTCATCCACCAGGGGGCATCGCGCTCCAGAGTCACTTCGTACGTGGTGTGCGTGAACTTGTCTGCGCTGAGAACCTGAAAAGGAATGGTATGGTACTCGCCGTAAAGGAAAGGACGAGACCATGCCTGGTTCGACTCCCACTTGCGCTTCTTCATCTCTCGATACTGCAGACTGAGATGGGACTTCTTGTACTCCGTGGGTGATGGCACCAGCAGCACGCAGTCAGAGCACTTGTCGTCGGTGTCCAGAATCGGGACAATCTGAGGAGACTTGGTGTCTTCCCACCAGAACTTGCAGTAGTACTTCGTGATGTTCTGCTGGAAGACGGGCGGGTCCATGACGCACTTCGTATCACCCATGGTGAGGTTCTTGAGGTAACTGTAGTTGCTCACGTGCTGCTTGATGTCAACTACATAGGTCATTGTCGTCCCACCGTCCGAGGACGTCAGAATGATGCTCGCTGCTTTCGACCACTGTGGTGGCTCGCCCACCTTCAGGTGGCTGTTGTCATGCATCGTCACCACGCTGGTGATGTTGTTGTTGGCTGTCACCTCGTGTTTGCCATCCGACAACGTCATGTCGGCCTCTGGGTCTTCGGCAAACATGGTCAGGGACACTCCAGTTGTTGACGAGTCGACGTGGATCATGTACTGCTGGACGTCTGGGTGGAAGTCAGGCTCCAACTTATGACCTTTGCCGTTCACCTTTAGCGACTCAAGCTTAACGCTGTAGATGGGCTTCACTATGACCGTAAGCTCGTAGTGCGTCATGTGGATGTTGTCCGGCGCAAGAGCGCAAACCACAAACTTGAACTGCCCAACGGCGTTGAAGCCCTTGAAGTCCCAAACCGTCTGTCGAGCAGCTGCTTTGTGACACCCGTTCCTTGATTCGTCCAAACCAGACCCCGGCGGCGCTTGGATACCCACGCGGCCCTTCGTCTGTTCTGCACGGGCCGAAATGGAGAAGGGATAGCCGATACTCACCGTGGTGTTGTAGGACTGAATTCCCGCTTCGAAGTCCGGCTTTATGTACATCAGCCTCGACGAGCTCACTCCGAGGGCTGCGAGGGTGGCGATGTCGCTGGAGACTCTGTAGATATCCAGCGTGTACGTTGTACACAGCGGATCCTGCAGATCCCAGATGCCCTCTGGGCAGGAGGTGACTTGTTTCATCTGTGGCTCCTCCGTGTGGGACATGTAGACGTCGAACTGATCCGCTTGGCCACCGTTGACGTAGACGTTCTTTCCCTCCAGGTGGACGGTTATCGCCTTCAGGTCAGACAGGCACTTCAAAACGTAGAAGTTGATGTCAGGGTAGAACTCCGCCGGCTCGCGTTCGCAGGCCTTGGGCTCGGACTCGTGCACTTTGTAGCCATCCTTTGTCGACATCGCCAGTTCCTTCGCCACATAGTGGAGGATGTTCATCTTCGCACTGACAGTGAACTCCTCAAGGGACGCCGAAGCAAGCTGCATGCTCAGGGCATAGGCCAGGATGACGTACCGCATCGGCCTCAGCGGCAGCCCCATGCCGCGGCTGCCCACAGGCATCATTGTGCCATGGGCTCACAACTGCATGTTCCTACTCTTGAG
>Ga0187764_1112136_pt1 | contig 13694 bp, 1 predicted proteins | sample 40_thenscriptome_FD_200430 | JGI IMG/M metagenome (GOLD analysis project Ga0187764, IMG submission 200430) | Metatranscriptome of Jellyfish Cassiopea xamachana and symbiotic dinoflagellate Symbiodinium under thermal stress from Pennsylvania, USA... | ecosystem: Host-associated > Invertebrates >... | reverse complement strand
GCTTGTTGTTGTGGCTAAGCCCCACTTATATCTCCCCCCCTATCTGCAGTGGTGGTCCAACGAGAAGGAGCGATGGAGCATCTGTCTCAAGATGCAGTCCGCACCTTTCTCAACCTGCGCCTGGCGCAGCTGGATGGCTTCTCGTCATCGGATCTGACCGAGCCAGAGCTCATGGAGGCGACCGCGTGGTTAGAGGACCAAGAGGTGAAGACCATGTTCGCCTGGATGGAGCCAAATGGCGACACGAAGCAACTCGTACAGTTCACCTCCAGGAGCGCCGAGGGCGAGGCTGCGTCGTCTGCCGAAGCACGGCTGCCGGCGCCTATCCGGTCAGGAGCGGTGAAGGAGTTCGTCTACTTCTTCAAGCGGGATCCCAGCCAGATCACCTCCTCGACCCTGAATGAGCAGATCCTCTTTGGATGCAACCGAGGCCCTCTGTTGGACTCGCTGCTCAATCAGATGAACAACATCTACGTCCCAGTAGCCTTGGCTGAGCACGGATGGCCTGACAACGTGCGCAAGGAGTTCACTTCACAGGTGCAGAACTTCATGCTCACAGTCACAGCCATGACGCATCAAGGCAAGGGCAGCACCGTCCTGTACATCCCACAGGACAACTTCGCCAACTTAGAAGTCGCCTCCAAGGACAAGGATGTTGTTCAGAGACTGAAAGTTGCCTTGATCCACTGGCACCGGCAGATCAAGGAAGTGACCACCCAACAAGACTCCGCCAACGAGGGCGAAAACAATGGCCCCTTGGATGAGATCGAATTCTGGAATGCACGTGACAAAAACCTTTCCCGGCTTCACGAGCAGTTGCAAAGCAAGAAGCTCCAAGAAATCTTGACTGTGCTGGAGCATGCCAAATCAGGATGGCTGAAGAAGTTCCGAGCTTTGGAAGAGGACATTAAGAACGGATCGAGCGAAGCCAAGGAGAATCTGCGCTTTCTGAACTTTCTGAAGGAGCCGTGTGAGAAGCTGGCTGCTGCCACCCCTCCGGAAATTCCGGCCATCCTGCCCGAGCTTCTGAACTACGTGCGAATGATCTGGTCCATCTCCACCCACTACCAGAAGGAGGATCGAATTTCGGGTCTGCTCAGAAAGATGAGCAACGAGATCATCAAGCGCTGCCAAGCGACGATTGACCTTTCCGACATCTTCGCCGGCAAAGTGGAGACATCAATGGTGAAGCTCCAGCAGTGCATCGACTGCGGGCGCGAGTGGAAGAGGGCCTATCAGAAGACGGTGCGGCTCCTGTCCAAGAACACTGACCGACCCTGGACGTTCCCAGAAGGCAGCATCTTTCTGCAGATCGATGCCTTCGTCCAGCGCTGCTGCGATCTCCTTGAAGTGTGCCAAGGGCTGCAGCAGTTCGCATGTCGATTTCGTGGTCAGGCCATGCCGGCCTTCGGCGGAACAAAAGCAGGCGAGATCAGCAATTCCATCTACGAAATCGAGGACAACTTCCTCAAGAACTTATCGCGCCTTCAGTTTCCACACGTAGACTACGACATCCTCGACGTTCGTGCTCCTAAGTGGCCCGACCATTTCGGTGCCTTCAAGAACCAGATGAGAGATTTGGAGGTGATGTACATGAACGTCATCAACAGTGCCTTCGAAGGTGTCGGGACTGTGCAGACTGCCTGCCAGGTTCTTGACAGCTTCTACCAACTTGCCAAGAGGGAGCGCGTAAAAGCATTCGTGGAGAAGAAAGGAGAAACTTTGTACAACGTTTTCCTCAATGAATTGAACCACAACATCAAGAGGGAGTTCGACCAATTCAGGAAGGCACCTCCTTTGCCGGTGTTGCAGGGCCATCCGAACTTTGCGGGAGCTGCCTTGGCTGTTCGAGGGCTCATGCTTCGAATTCAGCAGCAAATGGCAGAGTTGGATCAGCTCTGCTACCTCGACTCCTGTCGAGAGCAGGATGCCTGCCGCGACCTCTACAGCAACATGCACAGCAACATGGAGTCCTTTGTGCTGACGACTTTCCAAGACTGGGTGCAAGAGCTGAAGAGTATGGATGATCAGAATCTCTCCAAGCGGCTACAGGTGAACCTCCTCGTGAAGTCGGAGGAGACGATCAGCAGCAAGTTCAAGGGCGGCTTGCTCGAGTGCAACTTCGACCATGAACTGGTGAAGATGATTCAGGAGGTGTACTACTGGGAGAAGATTCAGGGCAGCGGCATCGTCGTCCCCTATGCTGCTCACGAGCTCGCGGGCCACCGCGACAAGATCCGCGTTCTCCGCGAGCACGTGCTGCGGGTGGTGCGTGATTACAACCAGATCATGTCGGCGTTGCAACCCGAGGAGCGGCGTCTCTTCAACCACCACATCCGGACGCTGGATCGCAAGATCGGCCCTGGACTGACGAAGTTCAACTGGACCTCGGACGGCATCAAGGAGTTCTTCGTGCGAGACAGCTGCAAGGAGTGTGCCAAAGTCTACGACTGGGTGAAGCAGTTCAAGCGCAACAATGCGGAGATTTTGCAGGTCTGCAAGAAACTGTCCGAGCTGCACATGATCAAGATTGAGAAGAAGACGGTGCACCGCGACGATGAGTTCCGTGATGTCCAGGAGCGCCGGCGTCTCGAAGTCAAGGAGGAGTTCAACAAGGCCTTCCAAAAGATCACGAACCTCATGCTGAACTCCTACACCTTCTTCGAGAGCCATCCGCTCGACATCCAGCGAGAATGGAAGATCTACATCGACAAGGTTGACAAGAAGATCGAAGAGGCCCTGAAGAAGGCTGTCAAGACGAGCCTACAGGATCTCTGCAAGGCGCTCAATGGTGATTCCAAGACCGAGCCATCTCCGTTGTTCAAGATCCAAGCAGTGTTGGATGAGGTGAAGATGGACTTCAAGCCGCCCATGGCTCAGCTGAAGGATCTGCTGCAGATGGTTTGCCGAGACATGACCATGACGCTGTCCGTGGTTCCCAGGCTCGCCGAGCACCTCTATCAGGTGAAGGTCGAGCGAGACCGGGTGAAGAAGCAGCAGCTGGAAGAAGCCGGTGACCTCGCTGGCGCGAATGCCATTCCACCGCCAGGGGAGCCTCCGAAAAAGAAGAAGGGCTTCTTCGAGGAGATCTCGAAGGACGAGGACTGCTGCATCAAGTACGTCAAAGAGGTGCTCCGTGGCTTTAACCACTGTGCCATGCGTTTGGGTGAGCGCCTGAAGTTCTGGAACAGCTCCTACCAGCCGATCGTGTCACAAGACAAGGACACTTTCATCAGGCGCTACAAAAAGACTGAGCGCTCGCTTACCATTGTCGGTCAAGACATCCAGCGGTACAAAGATGTCCAGACTGACATTCAGCAGGAAGAGCCGAAGGTAGTCATCGACTTCATAGAGACTGATTTCCAGCCCTTGAAGAATGCTCTGGTCGACCACTGCCAGCAGTGGCAGAAGAAGCTAACGGACCTCCTGAATGAGAACGCGCGTACGGAGATGAACAGGCTTCTGGAATACTTCGACACGAACACCAAGATCTTCCATTCGGAGATTCCTGACATGGATCAGCTGAAGACACGGATTGCCCTCTTGGAGCAATGCCGCAAAGATGATACAGACATGGAGTCGAAGATCAAGCCCATCGAAGACAAGTACGCCAAGTTGGGCGAATTTGAGGTTGTCCCCTCCGACGAAGAACTTTCTCGCAAGGCCCAGATGCGGCCCGCTATGGAGACTTTCCGTGAGACGCTGGTGGAAGCTGAGATGCGCATCAGCAAGGCGAAGAAGTTGATGAAAGCCGGCTTGGAGCAAGATCTGGGCTCCTTCGGCCAGGGCATTCGCGACGTGAAGACTGACTTCAGTCGCCATGCACCATACAAGAGCGATGGCCTGACTCCGGATGGAGCTTTCACCATGTTACAGAACTACCGGAATCAGATCGAGAACAAGCGGAAGCTCGAAGCGGAGTTTCGGCCGAAACAGGAGCTGTTCGGAATCGAGCCGGCAAACTACAAGGAGCTGGATTGGGTGGAGCAAGAGATTGAGAAGCTGACCATGGTGTGGGAGATTCGCGATGGCTGGAACAAAGAGTGGGAGAAGCTGCGCACGGGCAGCTTCCAGTCTCTCAACACCGACGACATGGATGAGCTTGCCATGCAATTCTTGGGCCGCATTCGTAAGGTAATTGGCAAGGACAAGAACGTCCAGAACTGGCAGGTCTATCAGGATCTCAAGGCCGACTTGGAGACCTTCCGCAACATGATGCCGGTCATCCAGAACCTGCGTGCAGATGCCATGCGCGAGCGCCACATCGAGGAGGTTGTGAAACAGGTCAAGGAGTCGTTCAACCCGAAGGATCCCGGCTTCACTCTCCAAAGGGTCATGGACCTCGGCCTGCAGAACCACTCTGACCTCATTGCCAGGCTCTGCGATGATGCGAAGAAGGAGGCGAAGATCGAGAATGGCTTGGAAGACATCGCCAGGATCTGGGCCACAATGACCATCGATGTTGTCGAGCACAAAGGCGATGCGTTCAAGGTGCGCAGCACGGAAGAGCTGTATCAGGCGCTTGATGAGAACATCCAGGCTCTATCCTCCTACAAGAGCTCTCCCTTCTACCTGCCCTTTGCGGCGAAGGTGGAGCATTGGGAGAAGACGCTGGCGAACATCTCTGAGGTTACAGAGGCAATCCAATCCGTGCAGAAATCGTGGATGTACTTGGAGAACGTTTTCCGCGGCTCCGAAGATATTCGCCCACACCTGCCGGATGAGTCGATCATGTTCGACGAAGTCAACGAAGGCTTCATCAACATGATGAGGAAGGTGTACCAGGAGCCGCTCGCGACGAAGGCCTGCGCCCAGCCGAAGATGTTGGAGAATCTTCAGTCCTTTGAAGCTTCCTTGGAAAACATCCAGAAAAAGCTGAACGACTACTTGGAGAAGAAGCGTCAGTTCTTCCCACGCTTCTACTTCATCTCCAACGACGACCTTCTGGAGATCCTTGGGCAGGCAAGAGATCCCGAGCAGGTGCAGAAGCACATCAAGAAGTGCTTCGAAGGCGTGAAGTCCTTGGAGCTCCAGCCGCCCTCGCAGAATCGTCGATGGGAGGCTGTGGGTCTGAATGCTCCAGATGGCGAGCGTGAAAAGATGGTGGCGCCGGTGAAACTGGAAGGACCAGTCGAGGTGTGGCTGGGCCTCGTGGAGAAGCGCATGTTCGAGTCGCTGAGGGCCCATCTCGTGAAATGCCACAACATGAATATCAATCCCAAGGCGATGAAGAAGGAGAAGTGGGTGAAGGAGTTCCTCGGACAGCTTCTGATCACCTCCGGGCAGATCGCTTGGACCACGGATTGCTCGGCCGCCCTGGTCAAGGTAGAGAAGGGCCACAAGAATGCACTCAAGACGCTCAAGCGCACTCAGAGCAAGTACATCAGCAAGCTTTGCGAGATGATCCGCAAGGGCCTGACCAAGATCGAACGAAACAAGTTGGTGGCACTGATCACCATCGAAGTCCATGCACGCGACGTCCAAGAGCGCATGTATGCGCTGAAGACCGAGTCGCCCAGCAACTTTAACTGGACTTCACAGCTTCGCTTCGAGCTCCGCGAGAGCCAGGAGGAGGCAGTGAGCGGGCAGGCGCCGGTTCCCACCTGCGTTGTGCTTCAAACGAACACCACGGCCCCTTACGGCTATGAGTATCAGGGCAACAACGGTCGCCTGGTTGTCACGCCGATGACTGACCGATGCTACATGACGCTGACTACGGCGATGCATCTGAAACGCGGCGGAGCGCCAGCAGGGCCGGCAGGAACGGGCAAGACCGAGTCCGTAAAGGACTTGGGCAAGGGCATGGCAATGTACGTCATCGTGTTTAACTGCTCCGACGGCCTGGACTACAAGTCCCTCGGGCGCATGTTCAGTGGCCTGGCGCAGTGCGGTTGCTGGGGCTGCTTCGATGAGTTCAACCGAATCGATGTCTCCGTGCTGTCTGTCGTCGCCGTGCAGATCATGACCATCCAGAACGCCTTGAAGGAGGAGAAGGAGAAGTTCATGTTCGAGGACATCTTGATCAGCTTGAAGCGAACTTGTGCCGTTTTCATCACCATGAACCCTGGATACGCGGGACGATCAGAGCTTCCGGACAACTTGAAGGCCCTGTTCCGACCTGTGGCGATGATGGTCCCTGATTTGGCCATGATCATGGAAATCATGCTGGTCTCGGAAGGCTTCAAAGACTTCAAGATGCTTGCAAAGAAGAAGTTCACGCTCTATCAGATGATGCTGCAGCAGATGTCGAAGCAGCATCACTACGATTTCGGCCTCCGAAACATCAAGTCCGTCTTGGGCTGCGCTGGAGCTTTGAAGCGCAAGGCCGACCCGGACACACCGGAGCAGATCTTGCTTATGCGTGCCATCAACGACATGAACGCGCCCAAGTGGGTTTCGCAGGACGTACCGCTCTATGAGGCGCTTCTGAGCGACATCTTCCCAGGAGTCGAGCTGCCGATTCCGAACTATGGCAAGCTGGAGGAAGTCATCAACCAGGTTCTCGATGAGATGGGCTGCCAGAAAGTGAAGCACTCTGTGGCCAAGTGCATCAGCATCTACGAGACGAAAATCACCCGTCACGGCAACATGTTGGTTGGCGGAACTCTGGGCGGCAAGAGCGTCTGCTGGAAAGCCCTTGCTAAGGCGAAATGCATCCTCAAGTCCATGGGCCAGGAAGGTATGGAGAAGGTAATCTACGAGATTATCAATCCGAAGTCGATTACCATGGGCGAGCTCTACGGCCAATATGATGAGGCCACAATGATGGAGTGGACCGACGGCGTGTTGTCCTCCATCATGCGCCGGATGTGCCAGGATGAGAAGCCTGACGAGAAGTGGCTTTTGCTGGACGGCCCAGTGGACACGCTGTGGATCGAGTCCATGAACACTGTGCTGGACGACAACAAGGTCCTCACGTTAATCAACGGCGACCGCATTTCCATGCCTCCGATGGTTCGATTGCTCTTCGAAGTCGCGGACCTTTCCCAGGCGTCACCAGCAACCGTGTCTCGAGCCGGCATGGTCTACTTCGACCCACCGGACCTCGGCTGGGAGCCGTACTTTACCTCCTGGGTGCAGAAGTTCGTTCCGGCGAACAGACAGGCCGATGTCTCGGCCTTGGCGGAGAAATGGATCCCCAAATGCTTGAAGATGCGGAAGTCTTGCCAAGAGCTGGCGCCGATCGTCGATGCCAACGCCGTCATGTCCCTGACACGCTTGTACGAGACCTTTGCCCCCAAGATCGATGTCGAGGCCTTTGGGGAGAAGTCTGGTGAGGCTTTGGAAAAGCTCTTCGCTTATTCGCTGATTTGGTCTTTGGGCTCCTCCATCACAGAGACCTCACGGCCCGCCTTCGATCAGTGCGTTCGGGAGATCGAGAACTTCTTCCCAGCTTCGCATCCCATCTACGACTACAGCTTCAACTTCGACAAGGCCGACTGGCAGACGTGGGAGGAAAAGCTGCCGAATCCCTTCAAGCCTGGGGAGGATACTCCATTCCACCGTATCATCGTGCCGACGACCGACACCATCCGCAACATGTTCATCCTCAACTCCCTGAACGGCAAGCATTTCCACAGCCTTCTGGTCGGTGCGACTGGCACGGGAAAGACCATCGCTGTTCAGCAGGCCATTTCAGAGCTTGATGACACGGCCTGGACCTCTCTCACGATCAACATGTCGGCAATGACATCGTCAGGCAAGACTCAAGAGATCATCGAGAGCAAGATCGAGAAGCGCATCAAGAACAAGTTCGGGCCGGCGGGCAACAAGCGAATGCTCATGTTCGTGGATGACCTGAACATGCCCAGGAAAGACACCTTCGGCTCACAGCCACCTCTGGAGTTGTTGAGGCAGTGGATCGACTATGGCTGCTGGTACGACCGTGTCAAGCAGACGCTGAGGTATGTCGAGGGCATTCACATGGTTTCGGCCATGGGTCCTCCAGGAGGCGGACGCGCGGTCATCTCGTCACGGTTGCAATCTGCAGCCAACAACCTTTGCTTCGTGAACCCGGCAGACAGCCAGATCAGGCGAATCTTCATGACCCTGGCGAGCAACAAACTCAACGAGTTCCGCAACGAAGACATCAAAGCCCTGTCAGAGCCGCTGACCATGACGACCATCGCCATCTATAGCCAGATCAGCGAAGGATTCCTTCCGACCCCGGAGAAGTGCCACTACCTCTTCAACCTCCGCGACATCGCCAAGATCTTCCAAGGCGTGTACCTGGCAGATTCCAAGGTCCATGAGGAGAAAGAGCAGATCATTCGGCTCTGGTACCACGAGTGCTGCCGCGTCTTCATGGATCGACTGATCAACCACGAGGACCGCGAGAAGCTTCGTGGCTTACTGGATGCTGCCATGGACAACGGCCTGCAGGTCCGAAGCAAAGAGATCGACGGCGGCGACCCGGATTTTGTTTTCGCCGCCCTGGATTTGACGAATCCCGAAGCTGAGGACGCGACGTACGACTACATGCAGGATCGCAAAGGCCTCAAAGCTTTCATGGAGCAGAAGAATGAGGACTACAACACCATGTTCAAGAAGTCACCCATGTCTTTGGTCATGTTCAAAGAGGCCGTGGAGATTTGTTGCAAGATTCTGCGCATCCTGAAGCAACCACAGGGAAATGCGCTTCTAATTGGCGTCGGTGGTTCGGGCCGCCACTGTCAAACCCGACTGGCTTCATTCATGGCCTTCTACAAGTGCTTCTCTATCGAGATCACCAAGCAGTACAAGCACCAGTCCTTCTTGGATGACCTGAAGCGCCTTTATGAGCTCACCGGCGTGAAGAACCAGGCCATGACCTTCCTCTTCTCGGACACGGAGATTGTGGAGGAAAGCTTCCTGGAAGATGTTGCCAACATGCTCTCCAGTGGCGAGGTGCCGAACCTGTTCACCAGCGATGAGCTTGGGACCATCCGCAGCGGCTTGGAGAAGGCGGCCAAGGAGCAGAAGATCAACCAGACAGCGGAAGCCATGTACGACTTCTTCATCTCGCGGGTGCGGACGAACCTGCACATCGTCTTCTGCATGTCCTACATCGGCAGCAACTTCCGCGACTACTGCCGAATGTACCCCTCGCTGGTCAGCTGCACCACGGCGATTTGGCTGCTCCCCTGGCCTGCAGAGGCGCTGACAGAGGTGGCCCTGAAATTCCTCACGGAAGGTGAGCTGGAGGAGCATCTCCGTGCTCCCGTCGCCGAGATTTTCGGTGCTGCACACACGACGGTCATGCGCTTCTCCACTCGCATCTACCAGGAGCAGAAGCGCATGAACTACGTGACGCCCACAAACTACCTGGAACTGGTCCAGGGCTACATGGGCATGCTGAAGGACAAGCAGAAGGAGCTCGGCTCTGCCGCAGACAAGCTGCGCAACGGGCTTTCGAAGCTTGATGATGCCCGAGTGCAAGTGGCAGAGATGAGTGTCGATCTTGAAGAGAAGCAGAAGATCTGCGACGTCAAGGCCAAGGAATGCGAGGAGCTGCTGAAAGTCATCACGGCCGAGCGATCCAAGGCCGACGCGCAGCAAGCCCAGGTGGAAGCGGACTCCATCCGAATCGAGAAGGAAGCCAAGGAGACAAAGATCTTGGCGGATGATGCCACTCGCGATCTCGAGAAGGCCATGCCAGCTCTCGATGCGGCTGTCGATGCCCTTGAGAAGCTGGACAAGAAGTCCATTGCGGAGGTCAAAGCTTACGCCAAGCCGCCCGAAGCCGTGATGAAGACCATGTGCGCCGTGATGACGGTCATGGAGAAGACGCCTTCATGGGGCCAGGCCAAGACGGAGCTGAACGACACGAATTTCTTGGTGCGCATCAAGACCTTCGACAAGGACAACATCAAAGACACCACGCTGCGCAAGATCGAGAAGTTCACCAAGGACGCGAACTTCACGCCCAAGTTGGTGTCAAATGTCTCCCTGGCAGCCGGGGCATTGTGTCAGTGGGTGCACGCCATGAAGATCTACGCCGAGATCTATCGTGAGGTGGAGCCCAAGAGGAACAAGCTCAAGTCCGCTCAGGACAAGCTAGAGGCGAAGCAGAAGCAGCTGCGAGAGGCCAATGCGGAACTCAAGAAAGTGCAGGACCTGGTCAAGAACTTGAACGACCAATTCTCCGCCTCCAACAACGAGAAGGAGACGCTGGCGCGGACTGCAGAAGAGTTGAAGATCAAGCTAGAGAGAGCAGGCAAGCTGGTCGACGGCCTGGCTGGTGAGAAGGTCCGTTGGACTGAGTCTTTGGGCAAATTCGACGTTCAGCAAGAATGCCTCTTCGGCGACTGTCTGATCTCGGCGGCCTTTATGAGCTATGCCGGCCCTTTCGGAGCGACCTATCGGGATGAGCTCGTCGGCGGTGAGTGGATGACGTCGGTGAAGGAGAAGGAAGTCCCGGTGACATCGAGCTACACATTTGCGAGCTTCCTGGCAAAGCCGACGGAAGTGCGCGAGTGGAACCTTCAAAAGCTGCCGGCGGATGATTTCAGCACTGAGAATGGCGTGCTGGTGACGAAGAGCCGGCGCTTCCCCCTGATGATCGATCCACAGAATCAGGCAAACACCTGGGTCCGCAAGATGGAGGAGTCCAGGCAGCTAAAGGTCTTCGACCCCAACTCCAAGGATATCATGAAGTCGCTCGAGCGTGCGATCGAGTTCGGCACGCCTGTGCTCTTGGAGAACGTGGGCGAGGAGCTTGATCCATCACTGGAGCCGATCCTGGCCAAGAACATCATCGACACCGGTGGAGGCAGTCTCTCCATCAAAGTGGGCGACAATGTTCTGGACTACAATCCTCAGTTCATGTTCTACATCACCACGAAGCTTTCGAATCCGCACTACACGCCCGAAGTCTCCACGAAGACGACTATTGTGAATTTCATCGTGGTCCTGGATGGCCTTACCAACCAGCTTCTGGGCGTGATTGTCCGAAGCGAAGACTCGCGCTTGGAGGACGAGAAGAACAAGCTGGTCTTCCAAGTTGCAAAAGGCAGAAACCGGTTGGTGGAGCTCGAGAACGACATTTTGCGCCTCCTTGCTGAGACGAAGGGCTCACTCCTGGACGACCTCAGCCTGATCGACACGCTGCAGGAGTCCAAGGTGATCAGTACGCAGACCACGGAACAGGTGGCCATTGCCGAGCAGACCATGATCAAGATCGATGCAGCGAGAGAGAACTATCGTCCGGCTGGTCTGCGGTCGGCCGTGCTGTACTTCGTACTAAACGATCTCGTGGCCATCGATCCGATGTACCAGTTTGCTCTGGCCGCCTACGAGCTCCTTTACATTCAGAGCATCGAGAAGAGTGCGGAGAAGAAAATCTCGGTTGGAGGTGTGGAAGAGCGCATAGAAGACCTCAACGCTTTCCATGCCCTGGCAGTCTACAAGTACGGCTGCCGCGCGATCTTCGAGAGGCACAAGCTGCTCTTGTCCCTCCATCTTTGTGCGCAAGTCTTGAAGTATTCCAATGACCTCAACGAGACGGAGTTCTCCTTCTTCCTCTTCGGCGGGCAGGTCTTTGACCGTTCCGGTCAAGCCGCCAATCCGTCGCCAGACTGGATCAACCAGAGCATGTGGGATAACATCATCGAGGCTGACTCCAAGCTCGAGTCCTTCAAAGGCTTCCAGACGTCCCTGGAACAGTCACTGCGTGACTGGAAAAAGTGGTACTCCGGGGCAGAGCCAGAGCGAGATGCCCTGCCCGGCGAGTGGCAAGAGCGCTTGGATCCGCTTCAGAAGTTGATCATCGTGCGTTGCATCCGTCCGGACCGTGTCCTCCCGGCAGTGCAGGTCTTTGTCGCTTTGAAATTGGACCAGAAGTTTGTGGAACCGCCACCGCTCGACTTGGAGGCCATTTATGATGAGTCGTCCTGCTACACGCCGCTCTTGTTTGTTCTCACCCCGGGCATGGATCCAACATCGCAGCTGCGAGCATTGGCCGTCGCTCGCGGATTGCAGTGGCAGACGATTTCCTTGGGTCAGGGCCAAGAGCCGAAAGCGACGAAGATGATGATTGACGGTGCCGAGAAGGGCTTCTGGGTTCTGCTGGCGAATTGCCACCTCTGCGTTCATTGGCTGCCAAAGCTAGAGAAGCTGATCGAAAAGACCTTCGACGATGGGCCACATGAGAAGTTCCGCATCTTCTTGTCATCGTCGCCGACTCCCAAGTTCCCGATCCAGCTCCTCCAGAACTGCATCAAGATGACTACGGAACCGCCAAAGGGTTTGAAGGCAAACCTCGTGCGGCTGCTTCAGAACACCGCCGAGGAGAGCTACAATCGGGTCAAGGAGGTGCAGAAGTATCGCCGGCTCTTCTTCTCTCTTTGTTGGTTCCATGCGATTCTGCTGGAGCGCAAGAAGTTCAAGATGCTGGGATGGAACATCGGCTACGATTTCAACGACTCGGACTTCGACATCTGCGAAAACATTCTGGCGATGTACCTGGACGAGAATCCGAACGAGATTCCATGGGATGCCATCCGCTACCTCATCGCCGAGGCCAACTACGGTGGTCGTGTCACGGAGCATCCGGACAACCGCATCCTCAGGTCTTATGTCAATGAGTTCTTCTGTCCGGCGGCCTTGCTGCCGAAGTTCCAGCTTTCCGCGCTGCCCACGTACTTCATCCCGGAGGATGGCAGCCTCCACAGCTATCGTCAGTATGTACAAGGACTTCCTCTCAGCGAGCCACCTGAGGCCTTCGGCCAGCACACAAACGCCGAGATCTCCTCCTCCTTAGCCGACACGGACACGCTGATGCAGACCATGATCGAGGTCCGTGGTGGAGGTGGCGGTTCTGCCGGAGGTGACATCGGCGAGGCTGTCTTCAACACGTGTAGTACGCTGCTGGAGAAGCTTCCAGAGAACATCGACTGGGAGGAAGTTCGGGATCGCAACGAAGCCGACACCTCACCGTTGAAGGTGTGCCTCCTGCAGGAGAGTGAACGGTACAACATTCTCCTCAGCGCGGTCCGCGGCTCCATCAAAGTGCTGCAAAAGGGCATTCAAGGGCTGGTTGTCATCAGCAAAGAGCAGGAAGCTGTCATGAACTCGCTCTACCAGGGCAGCGTTCCCGTCTCCTGGCTCTTCGCATACCCCAGTCTGAAGCCTTTGGGCAGCTGGATGCCCGACCTCGCCGAGCGCATCGAGCAGCTGAACTCATGGGGCTTCACAGGTGTCCCGAAGACGCTGTGGTTGGGCGGGCTGACCTACCCCACCAGTCTCCTCACGGCGATCCTCCAAGCGTCCTCGCGGAAGAATCCTGGCGTGTCCGTGGATGCCTTGTCTTTCGACTTCGTAGTCCAGAACCAGGACGAATCGCAGATCAATGCGCTCCCGAAGGAAGGCGCTTACATCAAGAGTATGATCCTCGAAGGAGCGAAGTGGGACACCAACGCCGGATGCCTTGCCGATGCAGATACCATGGCCTTGTTCAATCCGATGCCCATAGTGCATTTCAAGCCTGTCGTCCGGAAGAAGGCCGTTACGGAGGGCATCTACCAATGTCCGCTTTACCTCTACCCGATCAGGACGGGCACGCGCGAACGGCCCTCCTTCATGATTTGGGTGGACCTCAAGGCCGGCTCCTTCTCAGCAGACCAGTGGACGAAGCGTGGCACGGCCCTTCTCCTGTCGGTGGCTTCCTGAGCCTCTTTCCAGAGCTTCGGGGAAGATGGTGCACACCTGTTGCTGCT
>Ga0187764_1068343_pt1 | contig 14079 bp, 1 predicted proteins | sample 40_thenscriptome_FD_200430 | JGI IMG/M metagenome (GOLD analysis project Ga0187764, IMG submission 200430) | Metatranscriptome of Jellyfish Cassiopea xamachana and symbiotic dinoflagellate Symbiodinium under thermal stress from Pennsylvania, USA... | ecosystem: Host-associated > Invertebrates >... | reverse complement strand
GTTCACTTTCTTTGTCCACTCCCCCGCGACAGCGGCGCGCACAGTGCGGTAGCTCCACAGTCTCTCACTCCGTCTGTGCCACGAGACAGACACCGCGAAGCTTCCAGTGATAAGGATGAACCTCCGTTCGGAGCATCATACGGAAGATGAGGTAACGGTCATTGCGCTTCGGATACTTGTAGACGGCGGTATTGTACGGGCCGTTGGGGCCATAGTTCAATCCCATGGCTTTGAGGTCTTTGGCAGTCGTGGCCGTGACAAAGATCGCGGGCATTGACGTGAAGAGCTTCTTGGGCTCAGACTCTTCGATCCTGCTGTCTTGTCGACTCCAGCGGCCGCCCTCAATGAAGAGACCCCAGATGTTCTGTCCCTCCTCAGGAACTTCCCGGATCCGCTCCATGTCGTAGGGGAGCACCTCCGTATGCGAGATGACATCATCCAAGGCCCACTGGTCTTTCTTGTGTTGCCGCGTCACCTCCTGTCGCATGCCCGTCAAGAAGCCCTGCGCATTGGTAAAGCCAGTGAGCCAGTATGCCTTCATGACCGAGCGGCCATTCTCCAGCCAGTTGTTGAGCATCGCTTGACGCTCGGTGAGGCCGGTGAACCAGCCTCCAAGGTTGGGCATGAGCCAAGAAATCTCTGCGCCTGAGGGGTCATTGGTCCAACCTCTTGGGACACGCGCATCGAAGAGGAAGCCGAGGTCTTCCATGAGCTCTGTTGTCATCACCACGGTACCGTCAATTGCAGCTGCCACACTCTTCAGGTTTGTGCGCACGATAGCGATGATGTTCTGCAGCCGCTGCAGCTCCTGGAACAAGAAGATGTTCAGCGGAGCTGCGAAACCCTTGTCCGGCGTGGCCGGAGGCCCCTTCAGCTTTTGGATCTGCGCACGGAAGACCTCCTCCACGAAGTCTGGAGGCATCTTCGTCAGGAGGTCCAGGCAAAGGTCCTTGACGATCTCATCCGTAGATTTGCCTCCTGAGCCGCCACTGTCCTTCGGCTGCGTCTCAATGATGGTGGTGATCATCTCTGAGGCCTCCTTCATACGGTATGTCAAATCCGCATTCGTGTGCAAGCCGAAGATCAGAGGCGAGTCGACTGGGGGAATGGTGTCAATCGCTTCCTTGAACTGCTGGATGTCAATTGTAACGGCATCAGGGATCTTGTAGTTGTAGTCCGACTGATAGTTGTTGAACGCGAAGGACGGCTTCCAAATGTCGTCGCAGAACCACTTGGCGGTGTAGGTATTGAACAACTCGCGATCCAGGTCGTCCGTGATGCGACCACCGTACTGCGCTTCGGCCACCATGTACTGCACAGTCACCCATGAAATCGGTGAGCCGGCCATGATGGTGGTGGAGACATGCTTCTCCAGGAAGAGAAGGCAGGCGTCGAGGTCGGAGTTGTTGTACTCGTAAGGAATGCACCAGCCGATGGGGCCGAACTTGCGCCTCTCCTGCACGATACTGTGCAAGAAGGACTGCACATATACCAGCGTGCGCCACTGTGACAGGTCAATCTTGTCCAGAAGCTCCTGAGAGACCATGGTGCTGTAGGTTCGGTACAAGCCGGCTTTCAATCCCGCAGGAGGCTCCAAGGTCACTTTGATGGCAATCTGCAGCAGGCCGATCGGGAAGCGGAGAGTGATCTCACAGGTAATCCACAGCCTGAAAGCCTCGTCGATCTCGGGGGTCTTCAGAAGAACATCCTCCAGCTCGCACATGTAGCCGATACCCAGGTGCGAGTTCTGCAGAATCACCCAGCCACCAGTAACGAAGGCTGCATTGTTCTTCTCGCGAGCCACCTTCTCCTGGCCTTCTCCCATGGACACTTTGTCAGTTGGATACTTCTTTTTCTTCTTCGCCAGCTCATCGATGCTGAAGGTCGGATCACTGCCTGCAGTGAGCAGATACAAGACTGGCTTTCGGGCCATCGACTCCTCGTAGATGTCGGCAATTCCGTCTGTGACGGGGGCCGTGAAGCGCGAGTCCAGCATCGCTTCGATGAACTGGTTGCAAGAGATGGTGGTTCGATCCTCTCGCATGCAGCGCACCACGACAAGTCGCAGGAATGGCCCAAGAGTCCTGTCCATGTTGATGCGCTCGTCGTAGTCCGGAATCGGCACGCCCTCCGGCTCATTCTCGTCGTACCACTTCTTCCAGGCCAGCTCATTTCGCTGCATGAAGTCCTGGATCTCTCGGAAGAACACGATCTGGTCGGGGCCGAAAGGTTGCCGTGAGAGGGCGATGACGTTCAACCACACCTTGTCCGGCAGCCACTTGCCGAAAGGATTCGGACGCTCCGCCTTGCTATCCAAGGAAGATCCAGCCTTCAGCAACATGGACACATCGCCGGACAGGATCTGGCCGGCCACTGTCATGATCTTCAGGGTCACAAGCAGCTTGAAGAGCATCTTGTCGCGCTCATAGAGGCCGCGGTTCATGTACCTGTAGACCTGATATGTCAGGAAATGGATGATCTTCTCCACTCGCTTCGAGGTCGGTTGGCACTTCTCGCTGTTGCGGACCGAAATCTCGAACTGCTCCAAGAACTGCAGCAGCGAGCAGTTGTACATCCATCCGGAACTCTGGTTCGTGATGGGGTTCACCACGTTGGTCATGTCCGTCATGTTAAAGTACATGATACTGCCCCGAGTAGCCACCGGTCGGAACTGCTCTCGCTTCTCGTTGATTTCGATCTTCCTCTCGTCGGCCTCCTTCAACTTGCCTTCGACCTCCTTGGCCTTGGCTTTGGTGTTGGCAAGCACCTCGATGAGCTCCGTATCCTCCAACAAGTTCCCCTGAGAGTTGGAGAGACGCTCCAGGAGCTGCTTATCCAAAAGCTGCAGGGACTTCGTGTTGTTGGTGACGTCCTCTTCGAGAGCCGCCAGTGTGTCTTCCAGGCTCTTCATCTCCATGCCGATGAGCTTACCCAGCAGCTGCTGCTCCAAGCCCTTCAGCGTCACCGTGAAGTCGATGACCGTCGCTTTCGCAGAGAGCTCCGGGGAGAAGTGGGGATTCGGCAATCGAGATGTGAAGTAGAGTGTGAAGTTTTCCTTGTAGTCCATGTTCTGATCACTGACGTTGATGTAGAGATTCTTGCCCTTCTTGATAATCTGCTTGTCCAAGACCGGGTCGAGCATCGGGTCGACTTCATTCTCAGCGTTCTCGATGATGAGGCAGAGCCCTTCACCCATGGTAAACTCGATCTGATCCTTCAAGTTCTTGGCTGCCAGTGTCGTAATGCACATCGTCGGGTTCTCACTGATGCGGGCTTTCTCTCTGGACTTGATCCAGCGATTGGCCTGTCCTTGCGGGTCGACCATCAAAGCATAGCGCGAGGATCGGGTGACCATGATGGCGTTCTGGATGGAAAGCTCATCACTCGGCAAACCCTCAAGCGCCCACTCGCCGATGGTTCCCTGGTCCACAAGGAAAGAGACGACTTCCACCTTCTCATGCGCGGGAACTTGCCTCTTCTGCGTGTCCTGCTGGAACTGGCTGTACAGCTTGTCACGGAACTCAGAGTTGAAAGGCCCGCAATAGACGACGAAGGCGCAAACGCAGCCCACGTCACCAATCAGCCTCTTGCGCCTCAGCGCGAAATTTTTGGAGTCTTCGGTCCATCGCGCATTCTCGCCGGAGAGTCCGGACAGCAGCTTGTTCGCAGCATCCATCTGCCGCTGCATTGCTGCAGCACTCTCCTTAAGCTGATTCATGACGCCCTGCGCCTTAGCCAACTCCGCATCCAACTCTGCGACCTCCGCGAGCACCTTGTTCAGCTCCGCTTCGGCAGCGCCCAGCTCGCCCATGGCCTTCGCCAGTCGAGCTTCCGCAACCTTTAGGGCATCCATCTTGGGCTTCACAATCTTGGCGGCACCGTGGTACATGACCATAGCTCCTACGAACTTGCACAGTCCGGCTGCCGCTCCGGAAGCCTTGCCCGCGAGGTCTGGATCCAGTGCCTTGTGTGTCCAAGGACTCCAATTCTTCGCCGCATCCTCATCAAAACGCAGATAGGGCTCTAGGAGTTCGCACGTCTCGTCGTTGATGTTATCCTTCTCATTAGCCGCGAAGTCCAGGATGTTGTTCAGGAAGTTCATATCCTGCAGATCCTTCTTGGCAAACTCCTCGTAGCTGTCCATGATGAAAGTCGCCGAGACCTTGTTGATGAGCTTCTCATCGACCTTCACTGAGATGACCGGCTTGCTCTGTAGAATTTGCAAACCATCGAAGGTCAGCTTGATGATATCCACAGGCTTGTTGTTGGTCTTGATCTCAGTGATATCCTTCTTGGTGATGGAGTTGCAGGCAGACTCGGCCTCGTGGAGGAACGGCAAAGCCTTGTCCAGCTCAATCTGGGCTTCGGCCTTCTCTTCGTTGATCTTGTCGGCCTCTGCCTGGCAATCTGCCTTCTGTGCGTTCACCTGCTCGGCCTTCTTATCCGCCTTGGCTTTCTCGGCCATGACTTTCTCCAACAGCGCCGTGGTCTTCTTCTCCTCAGCTCGCAAGACCACGTCCTGCTCCTTCAGCTCGACTTTCAGCTTCTCCACGAACTCGGAAGCCTCTTTCAGCTTTTGCAGGCCGACATTGACGCTCCTCTCCTGCACGTTGATCTCCTCGTACTTGATGGTATACAGTACCTTGTAGAAGTCAATGAGGCAGAGGAAACTCTTCGGCGTGACGTAGACATTCTTGCGCATCCGCGTGTAGTAAACATCGCACAAATCACGTGTGAGGGCCTGGAAGGAACCTGTCAATGCAAAAAGCCGTCCCTTGTCAGTCTCGGAGCAGTCCAGCTTGTAGGTACTCAAGAAGGCGCTACTGACGGCCACAAGTGCTGCCTCTGGCCAGGGCATGAACCAATTGATGTTGACGGTAAAGACCGCGGGGAACTTCTGTGCACGGATCGGGAACTTAGCGTTCACCGGCGAGAAGCAAAGGCAGACGTGGAGGTTGTCTCGCAGACGGTCCATGAGGTAGTTGTACATGTTCAGCAAGTTCTCCTCCATGTTCGGGTTCTCCTTGACGAAATCGTTTCGCACATCACCACACATGGCATCTTTCTCATCCTTGGCGAAGAGGCCGACAACCTCTCCCGTTGCCAGCAGCGAGTTCATGTACTCCAGGAAGCCCTCGCTCTTGATCTCAGCATCCGTGAAGATGAAAGTCACACTCTCTCCCTTCACACCTGCACGGATACACAACGCCTTCAGGTCTTCGAAGAGAGCGTTGTCGTTGTAGGTCTTGGTGATGGTGATCTGGAAGGCATAGTGCGCTGATGTGAAGGCAGCCAGCCTTGCCAAGCTTTGCTTTCCGCTGCCGCCGACGCCCACCAGCATGGCGCTGCCGCGCTTCTGCTGAATGGTACGGTTGATCTTCATCAAGTGCTGCATCGCCTCGTCGAAAAGGACAAGCTGCATCGCCTTTGCAGGATAGGCTTCGTTGTACTTGCCCAGGTAGTAGTAAGCCTTGCCCTTGACGGCCTCCCACTCGGCTGGTTCGTAGACCTTCGGTGCACCCTTCTCCTCGCCAGTCTCATCGTCGTACTCGATCTCACGCAGGAAGTCCGCGAACCACTCGGTGCTCTTGTTCTCGGCGGCAAGCTGCTCACCGAAGTGGATAGGCATGAACTCGGAGAGCGTCTTCTCCACCAAATTCTTGTCAACATCTCGGCACAGTTTGTCCGCAAACACGCGCTGGCATTCGTGCTTCCACAGGCCGACAAGAATAGTTGGTGTGGTGACGATGTTTACGGGACACTCCATGATGCCCTGGAAGACTCGGCTCAAGTCACGCATGTTGAAGATATAATGGAACCGCAAAGGCGTCGGGAGCAGCTTAGACTTCACGCGATCCCAGACGTCCACAGTGGCGCCTGTCAGCTTCTTGCTCAAGTCGATCACATCGGCTTTGGCACCAGCCTTCGTGCTGAACTTCGACTTCATGATGCTGCCGAAGATGTTGTCCACGGACACTGTCGAGGGCAGGACCATGTTGAAGCACATGAACTTGGACTTGTAGCGGTTCGGGATGTCGTTCTTGCCGCCGCCCGGATGTCCCATAGCTCCGATGTACTGGAGACCCTCGATGCTCTTGAAGTCGCCACGCTTGTCCTTGTCCAAGAAGTAGAAGCCGGACATCTCAACCAACTGACGGGCAAGCTCGTTGGTGATCTGATCGCCCCACTTGTTGACCAAAGGCATGGCGGCATCATCGATGAAGACCGTCATCTTCTTCCCGCCCGGGGGGCAGAATGTCTTGCCTGTCTTCCTTTCAATCTCTGCTTCAATGCTCTTCTGGAAACCTAGCGGCTGCGTTGCACTGCTCAAGTTCAATCGCTTGGAGAGCATGGTGTCCTGCGAGAACCTGCTGATGTACATCAGTGCCGTTGACGTCTTCGCTGTGCCCGGAGCGCCCACCATCATGCAAGACTTGAAGGATGGCGGTGTGCGTGTCACGTCATGCTTGGCGATGATGTCGAGGATGTACTCCGCTCGGACGGAGTCCATGGTGGGGATCAGCAGAGCGGAGAAGTTCAGGATCTTCGGCGGCTTCCACTCCTCAGGCTCCCACTTCTTCCATGGTCGCGACTTGTCAGTCCAGTCAGGCACCCATTCGAAGACGGTCTGGCCCTCTTCACAAGGCGGAATGGCATCCTTGTGCTTTGCCTCCTCCAGAATCTCAGCAAACTTCGACCAAATCAATTTGCGGGGCTCTGGCTCAAGAAGGCCTCCGAAGCCCCACATGATGCACCAGCAAAGAATGCGACGATAGGTGTCCTCAGCCGGGATTGCATTCTCATCCACATAGCTCCTCAGTGATGCCGAGAGGAGATTCAGTGTCTGGACGATGAGGATAGAGTCGTTGCAAGGCATCACCAGCTTGATGTTCCTCATGCACCAATCGAAGAAGTCTTCTGCGGCACCCGAGTTCGGCGGCTTGGATTTCAGCCACCTGTCGAAGAGCGGCTTTAAAATATCTACTTCAGCCTGTCGCGAGCTGTTCAACTCGGGCCGGCGATTCATCCAAGCCTCTGTGATAGGCTGCCACCCAAGGTCGCTTGCTGAGACGTAGATGATGCCAGCTCGTGAGACCGTGGCCGGCGAAGCATTTCGCAGATCCTGGACCTCGAAGACGATCTTGCAGTTGTCTGTCATCGGAATTCGATCGTTGTTGGCCAGGGTGAGAATCTTGTTGTCGTCCAGGACCGTGTTCAAATTCTCAATCCAGATGGCGTCAACCGGTCCATCACACACGATCCAGGTCGTGTACTTCAGTGCGCGGTTGTTGTAGCGCTGCCAGATCGAGGCGAACACGCCAGGTGTCCACTCTTCGCTGATCGGGTCTTTGTAACCATACATCTGACTGTCCGTGATCGCCTTGGGGTTCATGACCACCTGCTTGTGTGCCAAGCCATCATTGTGCAGACATGTGGTCAAGATTTCACGGATCTCAGTCTTGCCACAGAGCGTAGGGCCGACAAGCATGAAGCCATGTCGCACCAGGGAGGTCTCGTAGAGCTGGATCACCTTCAGCATCCATGTGTCCCAGTCGACCAGAAGATTCTTCGAGATCAGAGCACGAGATCCATCCTCCACGTTCTTGTACACCTTCTTCGGAGGATCGGTGACCTTGGGGAACAGATCCTTCAAGAGCGCCAAGAAGAGAGGCACATCGTCGGCAACCAGTTTGGACAAGTTCATGTCGCGGACGGTACGCATGAAAAGCATCTCCTCATCGGCATCGGGTGGCTCGGATCGTTTCACGCCGCCTGAGGTTCGCAGAACACTCAGGATGTTTCGAAGGCCGAAGTCGTAGTGCCTCTGCTTACTCAACTGCTGCTCACATAGAGCATACAGGATGCAGAACTTCTTGCCCAACAAATCCATCTGCGAGTAGCCCACAGAGGCCAGCTTCACTTTCATGATGGTCTCTCGATTGGGCACCATCATTGCCACACTGCGGAAGAGAGCCTTCACGTTCTCAGGCAACTCCTGTCGGCCGGCATAACCGGGGTTCATGGTGATGAAGTATCCCACTGATGGCACCAGCTTGATGGGTGCTGGCTCGCCTGGGAACATGAAAGTGGCAACGGCTTGCCGCTTCGCAGAGCAGATAGATTCGACTTGCATCGCTACGACGCTGAGCACCTCCAGCTCAATTCGATTGAACTCATCGAAGCAGCCCCACAAACCGCTCATGCACAGGCCCTTGAAGATCTTGGCCATGTCACGGAAGCGATGCTGATCGGAGCAGTTCGTGACCACGACGAAGACTCCCAAAGTGCGGCCCATGTCCTTTGTAGTCTCCGTCTTCCCGGTTCCTGCGGGACCCGCTGGCGCACCTCCGAAGAACATGCCCAGAGCCTGGGACTGCGTCACATAGCATCGGTCCGTCAGGGCCGTGATGACGAGGCGCTCCTTGCAGCCCAAGTACTCGTAGGAGTACACGAAATCCACGTCTGCGATGGAAACGACAGCGTGATCTGTCTCCTGCTTCCAGTACAGCCGCGTCTGCTTCAGCCACTCGAAATCGTTCTCGTCCTTCACCTTGCCGTCTCGGGCCTTCTTCCAGACCTCTTGGAACAGGTCCTTCTGGTGGACATGGACGGTGACCAGAGTCTCGAACTTGGTGCGCTCCATCTTGGAGGACAAGTTAGTCAAGCAAATAGCGACGAGCTCCGTCAGCATCTGCACGAACTTCTTGTTGGCGTTGGGCATGACTGCCTTGTCTTTGTCCCGGGCCATACGCGTCAGCGCATCCTGGAACTCTGCTGTCCAGATGAGCTGGATGCCCAGCAAAGACACCTGAGCAATGCACTTCTTGCCAAAGTCCGTCATGTTCATGCTGTTGTCCGCCACCTGCCCACACTCCATCGAGCAAATCCGGCACTCCCGTCGCACGGACCGCTGCATTTCCGACTCCAGTGCCAGGAGCCAATCTTCGATGTTGCCTTGGGCCTGTACTGGCGTCTGCAGGTCTACGATTTCCTGCACCGAACCATGAGTCTCCATGATTTTTATGATCTTCTTCCTGTCGACTTTATCAAACTGGACACGGTTGATGGCATCGAAAAGCTTCTCAAAGTCCTCCTGGATGCTCTCCGGATCGCTACCTTGCGACAGGATCTTCAGCAGCACCGGGTCGCTGGTGAAGTAGAAACGCGGGAACTTGTTCCGCTTGCCCTCGAGGTAGCTTTCTAGGGACTTCTGGCATTTCTCCAGGCCCTCGGACAGCACCGGCAGCATCTGCTTCAGCATGTCGTTTTGGCAGCAGGGAACCACATACTTCGCGTCCGCCGACTTCTGCATGATCTTTTGCCAGTCTTTGTCGATCTGCTGGAACTTCTTGGCCTCCATGGGCATCTGCTTGGCGATATCTCCACCCGTAAAGACTGACTCCAGGGAGGTCCACATCTGCTGAACCTTGAACCAACGCTCGATGGTGTCGCCTGTGTCTGAGAGCGTGGACAGCAGGCCATTCAGCTCCTCCTTGAAAGGGATCGAGTGGCGCTGGGCGTTCATGGTGTTCAGGTTCATCATGGTCTCCTCGAGGGCTTCCTGGGTCTCCCCGACCTTCGCGCCGCTGAGCACACAGGGGTAGTCGCGAGACTTCCATGTGCCGAAATCGAACATCATGCCTTCCCACTGGGTCGATATCTCCTTGAGCTTGCTCTCAATGACGAGCTGTTTGTCGGCACCCTCGCAGATGTCAGAGATCTCGTCCGTGAATTCGTTGAGCTGCGCATCAATGAGTGACTGAAGCTTGAAGTTTTCCGAGTCGATTGGAAGATCCTTCCCTGTGATATCCATGACCTGCTGCCAGTGTCGTGGCATAATGCTCGGCTTGCCCAACTCCAACAGCAACGGCAGCACCCCTTGGAAATCCTCGATCTCCTTCTTCAGCTCGTTGTAGGCCGGCCACTCTCGCAGCTGCTTGGGCATCTTCTTGCAGCGCCCAGCGAAGTTATCGATCTTCTTTTGCATTTCCTCCATATTCTCCCCCACGTCGCACCAAAGGTAGTCCCTCCAGTCCTTGATGGTCTCCAGGACCGCAACGTACAAGTCGTAAAGCTGGGATAGATATCCGAGCTCTTGTCTCGTGGTGTCAAGGGCCGGATAGCGCTGGTGGGGAACTCCAAAAAGATCTTCGCCGATGTAGTAGATCTCCTGCTTGCGGTCTCGGACCTCGAACTCCTCCTTGAAGCGCTTCAGACGCTCCACGGCCTCTCGGGGCGGAATGCCCTTGACCATGGGCCCGGAACGCTCGTACTCGGCACGGAAGCGGGCAACGTCCTTCTTGAAGGCATTCACGGTCTTGATCAGATCCTTCTTGTAGTGGATCTGCTTTTCAGACAGCTCCTGCTGCCGCTTCTCCGTGTCTTCCAAGAGTTCCTTCCAGTTTCGCTCGAGCATCGACCTTGTGTCTTGCTCCTCCTTGTCCATGATGTTGGGCAGATGCTCATCCAGGATGCGGTACATGTGCTCAATGGGCACGAAGTCGAGCTCAATCTCACTTTGCTTTGCGTAGACTTCCTGAAGTGTCTGCATGACATAAGCGAGGGCATCGATGTCGCCTGAGCCGACCTCTCTTTTCAGCTTCTTGCTGGTCGACTTTACCATATCGCTGACAGTCTCGAGCTTTGCGAAAGCCTCTTTGTGCAGCTCCTTGGCGAAGCATGTCTTCCACTTGTCTGCCCGATCCTTCAGGTCTTGCGCCAGGCTTCCAGTCTTCAGCATCAGCGCTGAGATCTGGTGTTGGCCGGTCAACTGCTCAACCTTGTGCTCCATGGCCACAAACTCCTTGAGCTTGGACTCGAAGTCGTCCAGGCTCGGTCCGGTCGCTTTGAACTCTGCGTACTTCTTGTCAATGTCTTCCTTCCAGGTCCACTCGTACTCGCTGAAAGTCGTGAGATAGCTGTTGCACATGTTCTTGGCCGACTGGATGCTTCCGGTCAAAAGCAGCACCACCTTGAGGATCTCGCGGTCCTGCGCGATGCGATCGTAGAAGGTGCCCTGCGAGCCTGTGCCCTGCACCGGTGGCAAGTTCGCGTCGAGAATGAGCTGCACGTTCTTTGGGATCGTCACGGTGTCCCAGGCTTCGATCATCTTCGAGCACTTCAGGACCGCAACAGCGCCTCCGTTGATGGCTGCCTGAATCTCCTCTACAGACGGGTCCAAGCGCACGCTGATGCCGTCAAGCTGGAGGTCAACCTCGAAGAAGGCAGGGGGTGGCGACTTGCCCTCACGATAGTTCGAGGACAGGCGAAGCTTCATTGCCTTCAGCGAGCTCTTGGTCGCGTTCAGCAAGGCTTGGTACATGGACCAGTTGTAGTGCGCCTTGACCTTGATGATCTCGCTTTCCTGGACCACTTGCACATGAGGTTCCAGCTCAAAGCCTACAATCATGCCGAGCATGTCATTCACAGCATTCTCGATCTCCACGTTCTTGGCCACCAGGAAGTCCGTTGTTGCTCGCACGTGACGCTCCTGCATCTCAACGAACTCCTCGAGCGTGACAAGCTCCTGCTCCTCAGGCAGGTTCACCAGAAGGACATTGGAGACGATCTTCAAGTTTGCATCGATTCGGCTTTCCATGAGATCATTGACGGCCATGACCAGCTGCTCAAGCCGGTCGAGCTCCTTCCAGACCTCCTCCAAGTAGGCCTCGATGTTCATCGAAGTCCATGTGAGTATGACGAGCCCTGGCCTCATCTTCAGCTCGAGATTCTCCATGTGAGGCCGCATCAGGTTCGTCGCGATGGGCTTCACGGACTGCGTCACGCGGCGATACTCCTTCAGGAAGAAGGAGAGCTCGTGATTGTAGGTCTTGAACTTCTGCTCCTGCAGCAGAATCATCTTCGCCGATTCCGGGATTTCGACGCCGCCCATTCGGTCAAGACAGCGCGTCTCTCGGATGAGCTGGAGAATCTCCCAGTCGAAATTCACATGGAAGCGCATGTTATCGTCAGGGTGCTTGATGATCAAGGTCGCCTGCAGACCGCTCTTCACCGTCTCGATGGAGGAGACCCAAGCCTGGTACCAGAGAGTCTCGAATTCCACCAGGGTTTTCGCCATCTTGTTGTACATGCGAATGAGTTTTTTGGAGTCCTTGCCCGTGAGAATCGTCGGGTTCGTCTGGAACTTCTGCATCGGACCTTCGATTCGCCTGTAGAGATGCCGAGACCAGGTGATGTGCCCCGCCACAGGCGGAAGGTTCCGTACCAAGGGCGGACCGGTTTTGTACTTCTCGTACTGGTCCTGCACATGCGTTAGTTCGAGGCCGTAGTTGTGGAAAATCACTGCGAACTTGTTCTCCAGATCCTGTCGCAGACTGTCTCGCTGAAGGATTGCCTGGAACTTCGTCAACAACTTCAGAGACGAATCGATGCTGGCGATAGCCTCAAACGACTGGTTGATGAACTGACGGAGGTTGCTTTCCAAGTCGGAAATGCGGACGTTGAACTCTACATAGTCACGGTCAAAGCGGTTGGTAGTGAAATCCAGGAGGTCGTGGCGCTTGTACTGGAACTCCTCGAGCATGCTCTTGAAGTTCTTCACCAGGCCCTCCATGCCATCGAAACGGTGCTGTGAAAGCGATGTGAACTGGTGCACCGTCTGGAACATGTCAATCAACTTCGTGACACGTCGGCAGAAAAGGTCGAATCGGCCGAAGATAAAGGTCTCGCTGAAGTCGAACTGCTTGCCTTTGGGCAGAGTCAGGAGCGTCTCCTTCGTCTGACGGTAGGACTCCTGATACTCCTCATTGAGGCGGATGCAAGACCAAAGGTTCTTAATCAGGACGAGGGGATCCTTCTGCCACAGGGACTCCGGCTCCTCTCCGTCAAGGACACACTCCTTGCAGTTGGTAATCATCTGATTGGTGATTTTGGCAAAGAGGTTCGTCATGCGTTCCGTGGTGTTGTAGTAGCGCGCAATGGTGTGGATCATCTTCACGGCATTCATTAATGCGGGCAGCGTATCGATGATGGTCGCGGGGGTGCCGTTGTAGAGGGGCTCGATGAACTTCTCCAAGGTTGTCAAGTACTTGACATTGTCCTTGGCCTCGTTGAAGGCTTCGGTGATCGCAATCTCAATCTGCTTCCATCGGCGAAGTGTGTTGAAGACGGACTGGCGGTTCTTCGGAGCTACCTCATGGCTCACTTTCGTGATGGACTGGAGCAGTCCGAAGACCATTTTCCTTTCTTTCGTCCTCAGTTGCTCGGTGATGGATGTGATCTTCTGAAGCCTGTTTCGCCAGAAGTCCAGCTCCGTTCGGGGGCCTGCGTCGCCTGAGTCCTTCTGCTGGCCCTCCAAGGTCTGCTCGAGGTACTGCTCAATAAGGCGGCACCACACCTCCAAGAGTTGTTCGTACTTGGCCACCAGATCAGGATGTTCCTTGGCGACGTCGTTGAGGGGCAGGTTGCGATCGACCTCTGATGTCGGCTCGGGGCTCGGAAGGTCGATGCCACCGGAGAGGGATTGGATACCCTGAGAAAGCTCGATGGTGAACTTCTCGAAGGTCGTCTTGAATTCGCTTGCCTGCTCGTACTCACAGGCCGCCCAATCCGTAGAGCCCTGGCTCACCAGAGGTTTGAAGACGTCCAAAAGTCCCGTGTTCAAACTCTCTAGCGGCGAGGCCGCCATCTCACCAAAGAGTAGATCGCCATCCGAGCTGACGTCAGCCTTCACCGGCTTATTCTCTGCGACATTCCGCAGGAAGTAGACTGCCCGGTTCTTGATTCGGACGTCCTCATGCTCGCCGGTTGTGATAATCAGCTTTGCATCTCCCTTGGCATCGACAAGCTCTCCCTGGTCGTTGGGAACATCAGGTCGTTGGTAGTAGACGAAGACGTGCCTGTGCTTGCTCTTACCTTCGAGGAAGTCGTTGAGCTTCTTGAGGTTGTTGTATTCGCCCAACAAAGCCTCCACGGAGTGGACCCTGTCCGACATGCCAAAAGCCGAGGCGACATTGGCGGCCATCCATCGATGCCTCTCTTGAAGCGCCATGGCTGATCGAAACTACGGAAGTTGAAAGTTGGGAGAGAGGGAGGGGAGGGACAAGGGGGATGCAAAGC
>Ga0187764_1030705_pt1 | contig 18126 bp, 1 predicted proteins | sample 40_thenscriptome_FD_200430 | JGI IMG/M metagenome (GOLD analysis project Ga0187764, IMG submission 200430) | Metatranscriptome of Jellyfish Cassiopea xamachana and symbiotic dinoflagellate Symbiodinium under thermal stress from Pennsylvania, USA... | ecosystem: Host-associated > Invertebrates >... | reverse complement strand
GCTGGCCTGCACTTTGTATGTATTTTCAGTCAGGTATGATCTACGCTATATACATTGATCCGGCGCTCATGGCACAGGATGCAAGCCGATTCGCCATCGACCTGTCTCGGTTGGAGGACTTGACAGCTGTCCCGTCCGCCAGAATATTGTGGCCAACTGACCGTGCGCCAGTGAGATCGAGGGCGCCGAGTCGGAATCTCCAGCACAAAATTGCATGGATACTGCAGGGGCGGCGATCTCTAGTTCGGCCTCCAGGCAGGGGTCACCCTCTGCCGTAGTTCCAGCCAGGTCAACTTCCTCGACGATTAATGCGACAGGGCCAAACACCACCAGGTGTGCTGCGCGATGACTGGCGTAGTTCAAAGCCTGGAGTGTGCGAGGCCGATCGCTGCTATAGACTTGGAGAACGCCGTCCACCTGGTCCAACTCCCCGGTCTGTGCGATTGGAATCATTTGGAGGCCTGCCTGGTTCAGTATACCAAGAAGATCCACCTTCGGTGTCTCTATGACCGGCGTGCCCGCAACCTTGAGGAACAAGACGTCGCTGACAGGTCCTTCACCGAAAGCATTCACAGCAGTCACTTGGTAACCATAGTCGCGACCAGGCACCAAGCCTGCATCATCGAACTGCGTAACAGCTGTGCTGCCAATCAGCTCGAACAAGGCCTGTCGCAACCCACGGTCGCGATAAACATTGTAGTAGGCCGTCTCGGCACCAGCTGCATCTTGTGGAGCATTCCATGCCAGTCTCAATGATGCAGTCTCTCTGTCGGCCGACACTGATGAAGAGACCTCGCGCAGGTCCGAGATGATACCCGGACGAAGGAAGCAGCCTGTCTGCAGCGGCTCGCTCAAAGGTGACCAGCCACCCAAATTGCGCCCCGACAAGGTCACCTCATAGCTCAAGCCTGGTGTACACGCCAAGTCTGCCACGCGCACCCAGCGAGGTGGCGATCCCGCACGGGTTTGCTCCAGGCTGCTTCGATAACCGTAGTCGTCGTATACCTGAGTGCCATTCAGGAAGACGCGATACCGGTCTATGGCGCCTCCCTCGTCTGTTTCCTTTTGGAGCCACTGCACCCGGATATGGCCGAGGCTGCCAAAGGTGGTGAAAGCATGTCCAGAGGAAAGCGTGCCATCCAATGCGCCCCCGCTGATGTACATGAAGAAGAGGTATTCCGTGTCCATGCTCAAACCGCACTCAGTGAGTGTCAATGTCTCCAGACCGCCACCTGTCAGGAAACCGGCAGAGTTCTTGCAGCAGTTGGGGCCACCAAGACTTGCCTCCCCACTCATCACAGCAGCTCCTGTAAGATACTTAGCATCTTGGGGAGCGATGATTGCACACCAGCCAAAGCCTGCAGCCCAGGTCTGAAACTGGACTGTGAACGTCTCAGCCATTGCCGTGCCAACGACGGATGGAGAGGCAGTGAAGTAGTTGCTGGCATTGTAATACTTGTCCAGCTTCAAGCCTATGATCTCTCCATCGTCGTTCCCTCCTGCATCCTCGGCATAGATCGCAATCATGTAGTCTGTGCCAGATGTGAATGTGCAGTTGCTGAAGTTCAGCCACACAGGCACTGGCAGACCCTCAGCGTCCCATTCAGCGGTCACGTCCTGCTCAAAGATGCTGCAATTCTCATTTTGATAAGAGGGCCCGTTGTCCGGATAATTTTGCCACTGCTTCAATACAGTGAGCGACATAGCTCCAGAATAGCGCTCGATACTGGGGTACAAGTCGGAATATACGATTCGACTCCAGAGGCGGCCAGAGTTGTTCACACGCACATCCACAGAGAGTTTGCCGTCTGTCTCGAACGCTACTATGCGCGGGAAGGGTGGCAGGAACGTGTTCGAGATGCCCACAACCGTCACTGCTGCGGAGAGGTCTCCAACTTGGCCGCTGTTGTCCTCCACGTAAACAAATGCGGAATAGAAGGTGATGCCTGGTCCCGACATCACGAGATCGCAGTCTGTCAAGTGAACTTCCGTGGCCCCGGAGCCCATTTCCACGTCATTCTTGCGACAGCCTGCTCGCCCGACAGTGTCGGGATTCAGATCCATAAACTTCGCAGTTTCCAGCGTAAATACGTTCGTCCTGTCTGTAGGCAAGATGAAGGCCCAGTACCGGCCCGGAATCGCGGCTGAGAAAGTCAAGTGCACATCGCTGGGCGTCGGGTTGGCGGATATCACTGGTCCGGCCGCGATGCGATTTGAGACTGTCGGCCGGGGACTGATGTGGACAGGCAGCTGAGCCAAGGTTCCGTCGTTGAGACCGTTGATATCCTCCACATACACGGCTAACACATACATTCCATTGGTGGTCAAGTCGCAGCCATCACCGGCATTCGGAAACGAGGATGCCAGCAAGATCTCCTTCACAGCGGTGCCAATGCTCAGGGCCTCTCTCCGGCAATTGGAACCTCCTGCTGCGTTGGCGAAGCTCTTCACACTCTCAATGGTCAATGAGTAGGCAAGCCACGCATCTATGATCATGACCCAGGCAACGCCGAATTGTTGAACAGCAGCGAAAGTAAACTGCACGTGGTCCTGCCGGGCTGTGGCGACAAGATGGGGAGGTTGAGAGAAGTCGTTGGAAACGGTAGGGACGAAGATCTCGACCGGAGGGCTCAGAGTCCCATTCAATCCTCCCTCTGGTCCGGCAACGTAGGCAAAGGCATAGTAGTACCTACCTCGCAAAAGACCACACTCTGAAAGCTGCACTGTCGCCTCCTGCTCATCGATGGCCGCATCCATTCTCTGGCAGCCAGGACCACCGATGGCGTTCCATCCATTTGTGACGGACTCTGCGGCCACCTGGGGCCGGTATCGAGTGATCATCACCCAAAGCCGGCCACTGGTGTGCGCCGCACGAAGAGTCAGTGTGACGCCGCCCGGAGATGCTGGACCCGACTGGCGTGGGTCTTCTCGGAACCAATTCGAGACGATCGGAACCTCCTCGACAGTCAGGACCTCTCCGCCAGTCTCGGAGTCGGTATCTGCAGAGACATTCGAAGCATCGAAGAAGGAGGCAATCATGGGACCTGAAAGGGTGCCGTCACCTTCCACTGCTGGCCAGGCTTCAATATAAATAAAGATCATATACGTCTTACTCTCCTGAAACCGGCAGTCCGTGAAGTTCCAAACCTGGAGGTCGGCATCGATGGCGAAGTCTTGAAATTGGCAGCCTGATCCTCCCAAGGCTCCTTCGAGGCTTCGGATCGACAGTGAGGTGACGCCTGATCCACCGATGGCATCCACAGCCATGGCCCAAGCGCGGCCGGAGACCATGGCCTGAAATCTCACGTCGAAGCCATCCAGTGTTGGGGTGGTAAGCAGCACCGGGCTAACGGCAAAGTTGTTAGACCTGATAACCTTGACAAACACGATGCGAGATAGCGTCCCATCTCCACGGTCTCGTTGATCCTCTACGTAGGCATACAGCGCATAGATTTGTCCTGGATCCAGCATGCAGCCGGTCAATGCGTACGTCTGCTCCACCGGCGTGATCTGCCAGCCGGCTACTCTGCACGAGAGCGCTCCGACTGCTCCGATGCTCGCCTTCATGTGAGACCTGGTGGGTGGTTCCACAAGGGAGGAGGCCGGCGTCACGACCACCCAGGCGCGGCCACTCTTCGTAGGGGTGAATCTGAAGTCCACCTGGTCGGTCGTAGGCACGGAGACTAAAGCAGGCTCCACCTGAAAGCTGTTGGACGCGCCAACATTGATTGGCAGTGGAGTCGCAAGGGTCCCATCAAAGTGGTCGTTGGTGTCCTCAACATACACGTAGACCACGTAAGAAGACAAATAGACCAGCGGGCAATTCGGCAGGGTGATCACCTGTAGCGATGCTGGGATTTCAAGACCGGCAACCATGCAGTTCGTGGCATCGAAAGCATTCAGCGCATCTTTGACGTTCGGGATCGTCACAGACACTGCAGCAGCTTGTGCCGCGGTTGCAAGATATAGCCAGACTCTTCCTGGAGAGGACGCCTCGAAGCTCAGGCTTATGCCGGTGTCCAGGCCCGCTTCCCCAACCAGGGCCGGCGGAATCACGAAGCCGTTCGACACCGGCACCTCGAAGTATATCGGGTCAGACAATGTGCCGTCATTCTGCACTGCTTGATCTTCAGTGTATAGAATGAGAACATACTGCTTTGGAGCCGGCAGCAGGCTGCACCCGAAGAGCGTCAAAGTGTACTGTGCGGCGTCGAGTGCGGGGACGCCCATCTGTCGACAACTTCCAGGACCCCATGCCAGCTGCGCTGTCTTGACCGCATTGATGGTGAAGTTTGTACTAGTCGCGTCTTGGACGATTGCCCACACCAAGGCTTGCGGACGTGCCGTGCTAAAGGTGACGTCCAAGCCCATTCCGTGGGGACCTTTGGAGATGTATGGCTCACCATCCGGCCATGCCCACGAGTTTGAAAACGGCGGCAGAACGAGCACACCGTTCGACACGCGGCCATTGTCTCGGTGCCACTGGTTCCAGAATGGGGACCGGAACACTGCATCCGGATCCACTGCAACATCCCAGTATTCCTCACCAATGACATAGACAAAGAGGCGATAGCGAACGCCCGGCGTCAGTCCGCAGTTCAGAAACTCCCAGGTGTAGCCTGTATTGGCTGTGATGGGAACAGCGTTGTAGTAGCAGAACTGGTCCGACCCCACCATGTCAACAAAGAACATGATGTCGTAGATCTCGATACTCTGCCTGTCCGCATGGTTGCCATTGGAATTGTTGACGGCTCTCCGCGTGAGCCAGGAAGACTCTTCGATAAGACCTGCCCACGCATATCCAGTCCTCCTGACCTGGAAATAAACCTTTGCACCACGAATCGTGGCAGGCTCCACAAGATATGGCCGGACCAGATATTCGTTGCTGACCTCCGCGGAACCTGGGACAATGATTCCAATGGTTTCCATAATCCCGTCTTCCTGACCATTGGTGTCCTCCAGATAGATGAAGACCTTGTACGTTGTGGGGCCTCTTTCAAAGTAGCAGAAGAGGAACTCCTCGGTGTTTTCGAGGCCTCCGGTCACGAACTTTCCGTCCCGACGGCAGTCTGCTGCTGGCTGTCCGTATTGCATACTTTTGATGCTCCAAACCGTCACGAAGCCCTCGTCGGCGTTGTCTGCCACAACTGCCCAGAAATTTCCGCTGACTTCTGGTGTGAACTTGAAGTAGAAAACGTTCGTGGTCATTGTTGGGATAATCCGAGGCTGAACCAGAAATTGGTTTGATGAGTTGTACCAAACCAGCACCGGACCTTGCAAAGTTCCGTCCGGTTCTTCTGCCAATATTGGGCCTTCGACATAGAAGAAGGCATGGTATGAATAAGTTGCCAGCAGCCGGCAGCCCTCGACACGATGTGACTCAGCGCTGTTATTCACCGTGATCTCAGACAGACCACACACGACCTCACCTGATGGCACGACGCCAGACTTCGCCGCCTTCCTGTCGACTTTGGTAGTATGGTTCTCGTGCACCACGATGATCCACAAAAAGCCAGGTCGTACCGGTTGGACTTCCACGTCGACAAAGTAAGGTCGAGCCTGAAGCACTAATGGCGTGTAGGGGAAGCCGTTGGAGCGAGGCACGAACACCTCAACAGGTGCTGAGATTGCCCCGGACTTCGTCTTCGCCATACCTTCAATGTAGACCACTGCCCAATACGTTGCGCTGTAGTTCAAGCCGCAGTCCGCAAGGGTCATGTTTGTGATGTTGCCAGAGGCAAGGACGGGCACCCCAGCTGGGGCACACGATTCGTTGTTTGTCGGATAATACCGGTCCAGGAAGGTGGGAACGTCCAGAAAATAGGCCAAGGCCTCTGCATAGTCTTCGAAGAGGGCTGCCCAAGCAAAACCCTCTCTGCTGGCCATGAAGCTTAGTCGCACCCCGTCGAGAGTAGCGGAGTTTTCGACAGGCAGAGGTGAGTCCTCAAAGTTGTTTGCTTCGAGGACATAAAAACTGATCGGCCCAGCGATGATGCCGTCATCGTTGCCATTAAAATCCTCGATGTACACATACAGGCTGTAGAGTCTGTCTTGGCTGAGCTGGCAATTTGTGAGGACCAGCTCCTGAAGTGACGCGGTCAACACCTCGGAGCTGCGTTGGCACTCTGCCAGACCCAGCGCACCCGTGCCGGACTTGATCTCCTCAACCGTGATGGCCGCATTGCCTTCGCGGAGAAGCAACCAGTAGCGTCCAGCGAAGGATGCGGTCATCTGAAAAGTGAAGCCAAGTCCTGTGGTCTCTGAGACGATGGAGGGGTAGACCACAAAGATGTTCGAAGGAGTCACCTGGAACGTGACGGTCCCCGCAAAGCTGCCATCGTTCCCTGAAGATGTCGTGCCCTCAATGTAAGAGTGCAGGGCATACTCGGGACCAGAATTCAGCTTGCAATCCGAGAGATCGAAGGATTGCAGGCTGTCGTCCACAGTCGCTGCAAGCACGCGGCAGGTACTGGCGCCCACAGCCCCGACGCCAGCCTTGATCAGATCGATGGTGAGTGCAACCGGTCCCACAGTGATCATCAGCCATAGGTAACCACTCGACCTGGTCCGCAGCTGCACGGTGATACCATCTCCACTGGGCGGGCCGGAGATGGTTGGGAACGTGGAGAAAGCGTTGCTGGCACTGGTTGCAGTTGAGGAAGCGCTGTCAACTGTCCCGTCCAGGTGTGCTCCAATGCCGGAAATGTAGGCCAGAACGGTATACCGATTGCCGACTGTCAGGAGGCAGCCTGAGAAGACCCACGCTTCTTCTCGATTGGCAAAAAGCTGTCGAGGACCATGTTTGCAGAAAGGTCCACCCAAAGCACCGTCCAATTTGTAGACATGCTCCTTCGTCGCTGAGCGTGCCTGCTCTTCCGTCAAAATCATCGCCCAGCCGTATCCAGGCCTGCGTGGCGTAAAGGCCAGCGTGACTCCACTCTCGGTCAGTGGACTGTTGAGCGTCGGAGAGCTGTAGAAAGTGTTCGAAAGGCCAGAAACTACTGTAAACTCGATGGGACCCGACAACGTCCCGTCATTGAGCCCTGCGTCGAAGCTCGCCACGCTTTGAACGTAGGTTGCGATGGCGTAGGTCCCGCCATGGGATAAAAAGCATCCTGTTGGGTCTGATGGGTTGTCGTCACTTCCCAAGCGCCAAAAGTAAACTTCCCCACGCGCGACCGCCTGCTGTGCCCGATAGCATGCTGCCCCACCCACGGCATAGGTACCATCCTTCATAGTTGTCGCTGTCACCATGTCGAGGTTACTGCTCTCAACAACCATTGCCCAAGCATAACCGTTGACGGCAGTGGCGCTGAAGCGAAGTGATACCCCCTCAGGCACTGGGGTCGAGGCCATGGAAGGATGCTGAAAGAAGGCGCTGCTGACCCAGGTAGACCTTGGAATGGGACTCGCTGGCTCCGGAACAGCAGGCGGAAGTGTCGCAGTGTAGCCAATGCCGTTTGATCGCGTCACGTAGCCAGCGCTGTTGTAGGTGCTAATCCTGAAGATGTAGGCAAACTGCAGTTGTAGGCCAGAGATGAGAAAGCTGGTGTCTGTCGTCAGACCTAAAGTGGTAAAAACGCCACCCACATCCATTTCGATCTCGTACGTGAAGCTGGAGCCGTTCAGGCCATCGGTACTCGGTGCTGTCCAGTACAACAGAATCTGACTGCCTTCGGGCTCGCCCAAGCGAATGTCGCGAGGGGCTTCAGAGAGGTCCGCGGCATAGGCAGAGACAGTGTTGGAGTTTGGCCCACAGCCCAAAGGGCCCTCGGGGAGCTCCAAGGTGTCCACACCATGGGCCCCCAAGACGCATGCCTGCACCTGATAGCGATACAATTGACCTGCTTGCAGGCATGATGGCGGACACGTACAGGACCCGTCGTCATCTGCTGGGCTAGCGAAGAAGCAGCGACCGTCGTCCACGTAAGTGCGGTTTGCTGGCACTTGCAGGAGGCCGTCAGCAGGTGTGGCATAGCCCACGACTCGAAAGCCAGCTTCGGGATAGTAGCGCAAGATTCTGTACTGGTGGATTGGGACGCATCCTGTGTCTTCTGGCTCTTCCCATTCGATGGAGATTGATGAGGTTGTCGTGTTTGTGACGACCACATTCCGAGGTACACCAGGCAGCCTCGCATTGGTCACGTCTAAGACAGTAGAGAAGGGACCCTCCCCAATGGTTGTAATGGTAGTCATAGCAATCTTGTACTGCCCACCACATGTGGCATTTGCAACTGTGAACTGTACTGTATCGGCATGTCCAAGCCCATCGAAAACTAGTCTTGGATCCTCCACGGCCGGATCCCACATGTAGCCGCGGGCACCCCAATCTGTCGTGACAGCTTCCATGCGTGTGCCTGTGCCGAGCATGGCACCACCCGGTCTCTCCCACTGAATCTGTATGGTGCCTGCTTCAGACTCAATGCGCTGAACGAGGCGAGGTCCTTCGTTCGGCAGCAGTCCAGCCCAGAAGTAGAGCGATTCTGAGGCATGGCCCAAGCCGTTCTGTGAGTTTGCCACTACTCGCAGGGCGTATTGGAAGTCGGCCTCCAACTGGGTCACCAGGATGCTGTACTCCGTGTTGTCGGCGGGCGAATTCTGAACGTCGAACCAATTGCTGAAGTCGGGCTCCATGGCCATCTGAACGATGTACTGGGAAACCGGAAGGGCATCAGCTGTCTCGGCGTAAGGCATTTTCCAGGTCAGCATGACGGACTTCAATGATACGGAGCTGACGGAGAGGTTGACCGGAGCGGGAAGCGGCATCGCCATCTTGAAGTACACCATAGCACTAGCGTTGCCTTCGCCCACAAACGATACCGCACGAACGAAGGCGCGGTAGGTGCGCTCCGGAAAAAGCCCAAAGATCTTTGCAGTATTGGTCAGGCGCCTGCCGATGCCGTCATAGGCCAGATGGAAGGGTCCGCCCAAACCATCATCCAAAAGCAGTCTGTAGCCGAGGAGGGCACGTGGGTCGTAGGAGCCGATGAGCTGCTGTGCGAAGGTCACGAAATCGCCAGGGCCCACTTGACCGATATCAGCTTGTATTCGCGAGAAATTGTTTGCCACATCCACGAGCTGTGCGTCCTGGAGCAAGGTCCACTGAAACTCTGCCGAGGTGTCGTTCAAAGGAGTCACGGTCAGGCCTGGCTGAGTGCATGTGTACTGGAAGTCGCTGTTGAAGCCCCAAAGGCCGCAGACTGGCGCTGGCGGAGCAGCCACTGGCACCGGAAGTTCCTCCGACCACGCGCCCCATCCTCGACAATTCTGGGCACGGATCCTGTATAGCTGTTTGTCGTGTAAGTCGCGATTCGGAATAGTCTGGAAACAAGTGAATCGGGTGCCAAAAAAGCCGTCGTAGTGGGAGGCAGTAAATGTTTCAGCCGTGTAAGCATCGACCAAGCCGTTCTGCGATGGCCGAACTGTGGCAATCAGCTCCTCGTTTCGTTCTATTTCGTACCACTCCACGGGGCACGAGATATTCGCAGGCTGAGCGGGTCGAAACTCCAGTCTAGCACATGCCACAACGTCCGACCTGTCTGGGAAGAACTCCTTGCAGGGATCTCCTATTCTCACCGATGTGTTGCATGCGGACCAAGCGACGGAGAGCGTTGGTGCAGGTGGCAGATCGAAAGCTTCTAAAGCTTGCACGATCGTTGCCGAAAAGTTGAAGGGCTCTTCAGTAACATTCTGAGGGAGATAGCAGTCCCTAGGGTCCACATCTGCCAGCTTCGCAAATGCGTAGCTGCTTTCCATAGCTGTCAGCGTTGTGGTGGTTGTTGTGGCCTCCACGCTCCAAACGAAGCCTGTTACCAAGTCCGCAGCGAAAGTCTGGTTGTCAGCGGCAGTGGTTGTGGTGGTCGTCGTGGATGCATTTAACTGCAGCCACCATGGAACCTCAGGTGCCTCGTTCGAACATCGTACAATCGTGTAGTCGGATGCGCTCTCGTCATCCCAGATGTCGATGTCGTTAACTGCTACAACTCTGTACTTGTAGATTTCCCCCCAAACCAAGCCGATTTTTCCGGCTCCATCCAGGTCGTTGAAGTCGTCAAACCAGACTTCATTCTCAGGGATGGGGAACAGAGGACCGACGCCCCGGAAAGCCAATGATTCTCCCTGTGCCCGCTGAATCCGCCAGCCAGTCAGCGGCACTCCTCCGTTGTCTTCCGGCTCTTTGTAAGCGATGCGGATGTGATTGTCGATCAACATTCTGTCAGGAGTGGCTTCCTTCACGCAGTCAACATACACAATGGTTGGTGGCTCGGGTTTGAAGGGCCGGCGTGCACAGTGTCGCGTAATGACCGTCGGCACCAAGGTCTCTCCGCCAGCATTGACGGCAGCCACCGCCAAGTCACGCAGTTCTCCACGTGTGCAGTTCAGCAGCGTGAACTCCCTTGTGACGGAGTCCGTTGCCCCATCATAAGCCAACTTGCCATCGACATACACTCGATAGCCTTCCACTTTCAGGCCTTGTCCTGGAGGTTCGATCCAGGCGATGCGGACTGTCATCTGGTCAGAACCCAACACCACAGTTTCCGGGGGATCCGGTAGGCCACCAGTCACAATTGAGATTTCCGGGGTCGCGAGCACCGCACCTGCAACGGCCTCGTTCGTGGCATAGACTCGATACTGGTAACGATGGCTGAGCACCGCTCGAACATCGCTGTAGAAGAGATCCGTGCTGAAGGTCGACGCCGAACGCAACTCCCGCCAACCTCCTTGGTCTTTTTCGACGACGTAGCAAAACTGCTGGGTGCTAAAGGCGATGTCGTTGACACCTGTGACCTCTGCCCTGCCGCCGATGGCACGGCTGCATTCGACGACCCCGCTGGTGTCCGCCACGGACCATACTGAACTCTCGAGCTTCCCGAAGTAGACAGGCGTAACTCCATCAGTGTAGTCTGCCTTGAGGCCACCGAAAGCAGGGATAGTACTGTTGAACTCGCAAGTGCCAAACTCCTTGGTGCAGAACTTCAGTTCGTTCGTTTTCAAGCCGCCGCCACATGCACAGCATGCCTCGCTGGCAGTTCGATTCCAGAGGCCTGGTGAACGGACTCCGAAAATCTCACACCGTCCTGGCTCCGCCGCATACCATCCGCAGTCGAAGGCATCGCTGTCCGCATCATGCCAGTCTGCCGGCTCGTCAGCACAAACCTCCACCAACACGTAACATTCCCTAAGTGGCGGCTCGTCACGTCCTGGGTCATACTCGGCCGTGGGGAAGAGCGGGTCACCAAACACGGCTATTGAGCATAGCACCGAGGACTGGGTTTCCCGTGCCACGTTCCGCACCGCTATGCGGCCAGTGTAGATGCGCACCTGACCAGGATTTTCCTCGATGAGGCCAGTATCCCCAACTCCATTGACCGCGAAGTCCCCAATCACACAGTTGCCACCAGGCTCGCCCAAGTTGTTGAGCAAAACGGAGCACTGAGACAGGAAGGTTCCGGGCCACTCCTTCATGCGCTGCACCCGGTAGGCATCGATCGGGGAGTCACCATCGCTTGAAGGCATCTGCCAGGACAGGTCCACCACTCCTTGACTCAATGCTTCGAGGTCCACCGCGAAGGCCTGGGGAGCAGAGGGCTTGGAGGCGGCCACTGCCGAGATCGTCGAGGACACGGAGGCCGGGCCAACACCTGCTGCATTCTCGGCAACCACGAAGACCTCGTAGAGACGTCCTGGGATCAGACCTACATTGCGCAGGCGGCCATCGGTGGCAACGTAGCTGTAGCCAGTGAAGCTGAAGCTGTTCTGACCTGCCACGGTCTGCCCGACAAGGTATGGTGCAGGAATTGGTGTCAGCGTGGAGACGTTGGCATAGATGGAATAACCTCGCAAACCGCCGGCACCCACACGAAGTGGCTCGCCCCAGGCAAATTGGATCGAGGAGTTCGACTGCAAGGCGACGTGGAGATCACGCGGTTCCGTGCTGTAGCCCGAAGCAGGCATGACCACCTCTTCGCTCCAAGGTCCATCTCCGGCACCCGAGACTGCCGCCACTCGAAGCGCGTAGGTCTGTCCTGCTGAGAGACTGTCGAACTGCATCTCGCGATCGTCTGCTGACCTTGTGTTCCTCAGCACCTCGGACGAGCGCAGCTTCTCGCTGGATTGCAGAACCACGACCGGTGTCAAGCTCACCTTGTAGTGGGTGATGTCGCGGACACCAGCGAAAGTTGGAGCATCCCATATGACCGTGATGCGATCGTCCGTCTGAACGGGAAGTCCACCAGTGTCGCTCTTGCGGCGAAGGTTCCTCGGAGCTTGTGGAATCGCCGCATAGCAGCAAATCAGCTCCAGAGGAGGGCTCCTCTCAGACTCACCCTGCGAGAAAAGGTAGGCCACCTCAAAGACGTAGGTCCGGCCGACGGTGAGATCTGTCAGCGTTACATCCACGGTCTCGAGCGGGGTCGAACCCTCGGCCCAGAGCTCCAGAGGCGGGAAGACGCCATCCAGGATGTAGCTGGCATAGACACGATACTGCACCATCAGCCCACCACTGGTCTCTCGCGGTGGTGAGATTCGAATCCTGATAAATCCAGTTCCATCCTCGTGCTCCTGCGACTCCACAAGCACAGGCTTCAGCGGAGCACCAGCCTTCTCCACCGGCTGCAGAGCTATGACGACTGGCTGATCTGAGATGCCGCCTCCATCGACCTGGAAGTCGCGATCTGCACGGTCGTCATTGCTAGCCCGCAGCTCGAAACGGTACAACTTCGTTGGGTCCAGGAGTGAATCGATGTTGCCATATGAGTCTGGGACAGGAACCTCGACCTCTGTGAAGCTTGCTGGGATGACTTCGCTGAATGTGAGGAAGGACACCTCCACTCTCACCTCCTTCGTGAAATCGCCGCCCAAGCCGTCGTCATGGCGAAGGCGGTACGAGCTGATCGGCCTGCCGTTTGATTCCAGCGGCGGCATCCAGCGAAGACGGATCTTGCCATTCTCGAACGGTTGCACTCGCTCGAAGGCTTCCACTGGACCAGGCACGTCGGAGACATTCACGGTCTTGGGATAACCAGACAACAGCGTCTTCGAGTTGTAGAGGTATTCCGCAGGCAGGATAGTCTCTGGGATGCCACCATCGCTGGACCATCGCAGCTGTACCGACGAGCTGAGGGAGTGGGATGTCCAAGCCACTTGCACCGAATACGCCGTGTGCGCTTGCAGGTCTAACGGTCCAATAACCGCGAGTTGCTCCTGATCCACGGTGTCATCCGTTGTCGAAAGTGTGACCCGAAGCGAGGAATTGAAGATGAGCACGGCATCCCTTCCACGACATACAAGAATAAGTGTGTAGTTCGCAGACGTTGGTGGATACAGCAGGGCATCCCATCGCGCTGAGCCTCCTTGCTCGTCCACAGGCAGCTGGTCCAAAGCAGAGATGTTGACACCCTCCACAACGCGCCGGAAAGTACTGCCATCAGTGTCTCGGTACTCTACGTTCATTCCACCACGCGCTGCAGTGGAGCAGAAGACCTTGTGATATCCGGCTCTCTCGAACTTGAGCTCAACCTCGAAAACTCCGAGCTCTTGATCCAAAGTGTAGGGCAGTCGATACAGCGGTCGGGTTGGCCGTCCAAGCGTTTTGACTCCAAGCGAATGAGGGCCCTTGACATCGCACAGGAGGATGGCTGCATCATCACCTTTAAATACGTTGTAGAAACCATCGGTGTACCACAAGCGCAAGCGGTTCCATTGATGCTGCGGCTGCCCGCTGTCAACGTTCTGCACACGGCGGAAATAGTTTGTCGGCCAGTCCTTCCATCCGAACTGCTCGTTGATGAAAGTCGGGAAATCGTACGGTCCAAGCATACCGCTGCCAATCTTCAGGCTGCTGTCCGGCCAGTAGGGCGAGACCGGATGTGGCCGCAGCTTGATGGTTTCTGGTGCAAAGATGTTGTCGCCACGAATTTGGCAGGTGAATGGGAATGTATCGATCAAGTAGTTTGCTGGCACTTCTTCAACAGATGTCTTGTTGATGCAGCAGGTGAATGTTCCATTCAGCTGAGTATGGAAGCAGTAGGAGCCAGGGTCTGAGCAAGTCACAGGCTCGAGCTGTGTCGGGTCTCCCGCGAACTGCCCGGAGAGCAAGTGGTTCTCTGTGGCATCCCTCAATGTGATGTTCCAGCATGACAGTACGCCGGCAGTGAGCTCGCTGGGAAAACCTTCGACAAGCGAGTTTGTGGTCACCATAGGGCCCGGGGTGACCAGGAAATCGAACGGAGAGCCCACGATCTCCTCACCAGCTACGAGGATCTCCAGAAGGGTGGGCCCCGCAGCAAATGGCACAAGCGCCCCGCGATACCGACCTTGTATGAGATGCAGCAGGGACAGCTGAACCGGAGAGCGTCCCCGCAGTTGCGCAACCACCTCGGCGCTGCTTGCGGTCTCAACTGCGTTGCCGAAGCGGTCCCGTGTCTGCACAGAGACCTCGTTGGCCACGTTGGCGACGGCTGTGACAAAGCCACCCACCACCGACGACATGAAGGAAGGCAGCGACGGGAGTCCAAGCACGTAAGTCGCTTCACCCGCTGGGCGTCCTTCTGCCAGCACATTGCTTGCCAAGACGATGGCTGGCTCGGAACCAACTTTGACCATTTCAATGATCAGCTGGTAGAAGCCGGCTCGGTACAGCGTGATGTCGAAATGATACCTGCCATCCGATGCCAGATAACTGCCAGGAACCGTCTGATTGAAGTTTTCACTCAGGTTGCCGCGGAACCAGCCATCCGGCGGTTCAAAGCCCTCTGGATCGGCCACGTAGTTGAAGAAGGAGGTCAGCCGCAGCTCATGATCTCTGTTTATGTTGCCGAAGACATCGCGTCCGGTGCATGTGAAGTGATACTGTCTCCCTGCCTCCATGGCATAAGGTGTTTGGCACGTCATTCCGTTCTCGGAGACTTCTGCCTCTTTCCACCAGAGCAGAGTAGTCGGGGAACCCGAAATGTCTTCACAAGGATCACGCGCTGGCACCTGGAGGCAGCCTGCTCCAATTCTTACACGAAGATTGTGGTAGCCTGCTTGAATTGCAAGCACCGTAACTTCGATAGTCCCATTGTCGTAGACGATCGTGTCCAGCTCACGGTCACCAAGCGTTGCTGCGATGCCATTGCGCCGCTGCTGGAAATCTGACCCTGTAACAATGCGATTGTTTCCATACTGGTCCTTCAGTTGCACCAGAAGTGGCTGAGGGACTCCCACCGTGTTGCCCTCGAGGAGGCGCCCCGGTCCCTCCATGGTGGAGGTTGTGGCGTTGATCTCCCCGATGTTCACCAAGATGGCCGTAGGTCCGCGGATGTAGGCGGTTCCGTCTTCCAAGCTGAAGCTGCCCAAGCTTTCCGCCCAGAGAGCATACGAGGCATCTTGTCCATTCACCAGCAGCCTCAGCAGGTAATTGCCACCGATCGTTGGCGTGAGCTCGCAGGCATGCATCTCGCCCAGGCCCTCGATCTGGAAGCAGTGACCCTCGTCCACCGGCACGCACCAAGGATCCTCCAAGATCTCCGGATTGCACTGAGTGTCCACCGTACGGTACTGCAATTGGTCGTGATAGTCTCCGAGCATGCGATTGCCGTAAGTGTCCCGCAAGTGAAACACAACAGCGCAGATGACACCAGTCGTACACTCTGCCGGAAGCCTGGCTGGTGCGAAGACTGTCATCAGGCCATTGGCGCGCTCGTTCCAGAAGCCTGTGACTTGCAAAGGCGTGTTTTGGCCTTGAACCGGCGGGTTGTAGATGACCTCTTCCTCATGGCCCATAATCACAAGTCCGTTGACCTTGATCGTCAGCAAGTTGATCCCGGCTCTGAGGCCGGTGTAAGTGATGAAGTAGCTGCCAAACTCGCCATTCGTGATGGACGTTGCCGTCGCATAGTGGCCGCCAGTGAGGTTGCGGAGCCGTCGATCATCATACGTCAAGTTCGGCTCTATTTCCTCCACAAACTCCAAGTCGACCTCGACTTTGACACCATCGACATGTGGCACGGCATTGCCGAAGGCATCACGGAGCTGTAGAGTGAAGTTCGTCTCCACTCCAGCAATGAACTCCTTAGAGCCCGGACCAACAACGGTGCACATCTGTGGCTGTATGTCGTCCTGCACTGCCAGGAAGTGGATGGGGCTGGATGCCAGCTGCCCATGCCCTTTGAGGAAAAGCTCCAAGGTGTAATTGCCAGGCTCCAGAAGGACAAGATCGATGAAGTGCAGGTGGTCGTGGATGTGGTCTTCTCGTCTCTGCAACATCAGCGGAGTGGACCTGAATACAAGCGGAACAGTTGCATTTGTGTAGCTCGGCGAATAGAAATACGCTTCAAATTGGACATCTGTGGAGTTGACGGTGTTGCTCATGGTGTCGAGAGCCTGTAGGTAAAGCCTTTGCGAAGCCCCGGTCCGAAGCTGCTCCAGCGGCTCCAGAAGACCACTTGTCTGAGTGCTGGGTGGCCCTGGATGCACCACAATCCGAAAAGGCGCACTTTCAAGTGGAGCTCCTCGCCAAAGGTTGGCACCCGGGATGATCTGCTTCCGCTTCCCGGTGATGCCCCACATCAGTCGCAGCTGCGCATTGCCTTGCATCTCCTTCCACTCAACCTTGATGGAGTAAAACCTGTCTTTCTCCAGCAGCTGGCGAGTCCAAAGCTCAGGACAACATGGAATGGAAGAGTCCCAGTAGTCGACGACCAAATGACCTTGAAACCAAACGCGAACACTATCATCTGCCTTGACGTAGATGGTGTATTCGTCAGTTGTAGGGCCCAGAAGGAAGCCCACCCACCTGGCAGTGATGTGGTCTCCAGCTAGAGCAGTGACCTCGTGGTGGCCCCACTCAAAGCTGATAGTCTCATCGACTTTGGAGAGGACGGGCAGTCCGTAAAACCAGGCATTATCCCAGTACTGACCCCAGAGGCCATTGGCGAAGATCGCGTACACCATCAAGGAATAGATCCCCGTCTTGTTGCCGGTGTAGTTCAAGCTGTAGGTTCCGTCACCGTTCGGAACCGTGGCATAGCAGCAGTCAGGGACCTGGTTCAGGCGCTGTCGGTGATCCTGGTAGTCCGGATGCTGCTCGGGAACTGGGAGGCACAGCGTACGCTCAGAGTTCAGCTCGCATGCATCGTGTATCGCAGCCAAGTAGTTGCGATGAGTGCTATCTACCTCGAACCATTCGGTCACAGGGTTCTTCGCACGGATGGTCAAGTCCGTCGGGACATCAGCAATAATGAAGTCTGGAATTGGATCTCGCGAGATGGACGGGTCGGTGGAAAGTGGGTAGAAGAAGGTTTTCTCGAGCGGCACTGCTACCGTGTAGGCAGTCGAGATGGGCTGGCTACGGCCAATTGCATTGATTGCATACACGTTGTAAAAGTAGGTCGTGCCGTAGGTAAGATTCGAAAGCACCAAATGCTTAACGCTTGGATCTTGCTGGCCGTCGTAGATGATTTGCCACCCAGGTTGGGAGTCTGTCTCCATCTCAACTTGGTAACCCAGGATAGCGCTGCCACCCGTGTTGGGCTCCTCCCAGGACAAGCGCATCACGATGGAGCCAAGAGACGTCGTCTCAAGGATTGCCAACTGCCAATCTGGTAGACCAGCGGTCACGAAGGTGATGGGATGGCTTCGAGGGCCATGAAATTCGAAGACCTGGCCCGTCACGCCATCCGTCACCTTTCGGACGGAATGCATGGTGAACATGTAGCTCGCATCCACTTTCAAGCTGGCCAGCTTGACCAAAGTGACACAGGAGCCTTTGAAGCATGATATGGACGGCTCCGTCTCGTCTGCATCGTTTCGGAACACCTCGCACTCTGCTTGAAGATCCACTGTCTCCAAGACAAGCTCCAGTTCCAGATACCCTGCAGAGGAGGTCACCCGAGCAGGAGGCTTTGCCCGCGGGATGTTCGGGATCGCCACGCTGTCCGGCACAGGGTTGCCAAAGGCATCGACAGGAGATGCAGTTCGCCGCTCGACGGCACTCAGAGGTGCCTGCACCACGGATCGCTGCTTCTCAAACTGGCCCCGCACCTGCACGAGCAACCAGAGCAGAAGCCCCGCGCAACGCATCGGAGCGCGCGGGGCGGCTGTGGGCTCATGAGGGCAGCCCCATCATGTCTTTGAATGTAATGG
>Ga0187764_1055296_pt1 | contig 26969 bp, 1 predicted proteins | sample 40_thenscriptome_FD_200430 | JGI IMG/M metagenome (GOLD analysis project Ga0187764, IMG submission 200430) | Metatranscriptome of Jellyfish Cassiopea xamachana and symbiotic dinoflagellate Symbiodinium under thermal stress from Pennsylvania, USA... | ecosystem: Host-associated > Invertebrates >... | reverse complement strand
TGTGAAGTGGATTCATGTAGAAGAAAGAATCATTCTTGTATCATTTGATGTTGCAAGCTTGGTGGTCATTTGTGCGCAACTTACATCATAAATGGCTAGTGCCAATCCTGTTGGCCTGAAAACTGCTTCATTGAGCACACTTTTGTTTTTCTTCCTTGCAACTGCATTTTATGGACAGAGTGCATCAGTAATATTTGATTGTGACCTCAACTGCACTTGTACAAAATCCAACTGCACTGCTGGTCAGTACTTTGCAAATTGTTCGGAAGGATGTGTCCAGTGTCCATCAGGCTATTATTGTGCAGGTGGAAGTGATGCAGCTACTCCATGTAGTGCTGGATCTGCCAGTTCTGCTACTGGACAAAATAGTTCATCCGTATGCCAGGTGTGTCAAAATGGTTACTACAGTGCTAGTGGTTCTACATCATGCTCCCCCTGTCCTGCTGGCCAGCATTGCTCTTCAACAGAAGTGCTAGGAGCTTGCCCATTTGGCCAGTATTCTGAACTTGGCAATGAAACTTGTCATGATTGTCCATCTGGCTTTATTTGTCCAAGTGCTGCTTTATTACCTCAGCTCTGCCCTGGTGGATTTGCCCCAAATACAACAACACACTCATGCAACCAATGCTTGGCTGGAAGTTATGCCATAAATGGTTCCACAGAGTGTACTTCATGCCCTAATGGGACATATAGTATTGTTGGCATGTCAAGTTGCTCAGAGTGCCCATCAGGACACAGATGCAGTGATAAAGTAGACCCAGTGATGTGCTTAAAAGGAACGTTCCCTTCTGCTGATAAGTTATCATGTGAGCTTTGCCCAGCTGGTCATTATTGCCCAACTGATGGATTAGCTACTCCAATTCTATGTGTAAATGGCACATATCAAAATGAAACTGGTCAAGCATCATGTCTCCAGTGCCCTGCTGGAAAATTATGTCAGCCAGTGTCTAGCACACCTAGTGATTGTCCAAATGGGACATATAGCAGCCTTGGTGTTACAGAATGTTTGGCTTGTCCAAGTGGATACAGGTGCAATGATGGGGTGGATGCTGTAATGTGCTCTAGTGGTTCATTTTCCTCAGCTGATAAACTATCGTGTGAGCTTTGCCCAGCTGGTCATTACTGTCCAACTGATGGATTAGCTGCTCCAATTCTGTGTGTAAATGGTACATATCAGAATGAAACTGGGGAAACATCATGCCTCCAGTGCCCTGCTGGAAAATTATGTCAGCCAGTGTCTAGCACACCTAGTGATTGTCCAAATGGGACATATAGCAGCCTTGGTGTTGCAGAGTGTTTGGCTTGTCCAAGTGGATACAGATGCAGTGATGGAGTGGATGCTGTAATGTGCTCCAGTGGTTCATTTTCCTCAGCTGATAAACTATCATGTGAGCTTTGCCCAGCTGGGCATTATTGCCCAACTGATGGATTGGCTGCTCCAATTCTGTGTGTAAATGGTACATATCAAAATGAAACTGGGGAAACATCATGCCTCCAGTGCCCTGCTGGAAAGTTATGTTTACCAGTGTCTAGCACACCTAGTGATTGTCCAAATGGGACATATAGCAGCCTTGGTGTTGCAGAATGTTTGACTTGTCCAAGTGGACACAGATGTAATAATAAAGTGGATGCTGTAATGTGCTCAAGTGGTTCGTTTTCCTCAGCTGATAAACTATCATGTAAGCCATGTCCAGTAGGCCATTATTGTCCAACTGATGGATTAGCTGCTCCAGTTCTGTGTGTGAATAGTACATACCAAAATGCAACTGGACAAGCATCATGTCTACTATGTCCTGCTGGCAAGTCATGTTTATCTGTGACAGATACACCCAATGATTGTCCAAGTGGCACATATAGTGGTACTGGTGTGAGTTACTGTTTGACTTGCCCAAGTGGACACAGCTGCCCTAACAAAACTTCAGCAGTAGAGTGCTTAAAAGGGACATATACTTCCTCTGATAAGTTATCATGTGAACCATGCCCAGCTGGAAGTTACTGCCCATTAAACCAACTTGATTCCCCTATTGTGTGCACAAATGGGACATATCAGAACAGCTCTGGCCAAGAAGTCTGTCTTTCTTGTCCTGCTGGAAAGCGCTGCATTTCAGTTTCTGCATCACCAGTTGATTGTGAAAATGGATCATACAGTTTGGAAGGAGACACTTCTTGCTCTCCCTGTCCCAGTGGATACAGTTGTTTCAACAAAGCATCACCCATTGCTTGCTCATCTGGGACATATGCAGCACCAGACAGAATGTCATGTAGTAGTTGCCCCAAAGGATATAGGTGTCCTACATCTGCAATGGCATCTCCAATACAGTGTGTAAATGGAACATATCAAAATGAAACTGGTCAAGTAGTTTGTCTTGATTGCCCTGGAGGCCACTCTTGTCTGTACCCTGAAAATATGCCTATTCCTTGCAATTCAGCAGAATATAGTCCCATTCGTGTTAGTATTTGCTTGCCATGCCCTTCAGGCTATAGTTGTGCCAACAATACTTCACCTACTGCATGTAAATCTGGAACACATGTGGCACCTGACAAATTATCATGTATTGCATGTCCTAAAGGATACAGGTGTCCTTCAGATGCAATGGCTTCACCAGTACAGTGTGTCAATGGAACATATCAGAATGAAACCGGCCAATTTGTATGCCATAGTTGTCCAGCTGGCTACTCCTGCCTTATTGCTGAAAACACTCCAGTCCCATGCAGTAGTATTGAGTACAGCACAGAGGGTGTCAGCGTTTGCTCTCCGTGTCCTCCAGGATACAAATGTGAGAATAAGACAACATTGGTGGCTTGCCTCAAAGGGTACCACTCAAACAACGACAGACAGTCTTGCATACCTTGTGAAAAAGGGTTTTATTGTCCAATAGACAAGATGGATCAAGGTATTCCTTGCTCAAACGGTACCTACCAAGACCAAATTGGCCAGCAAAGTTGCTTGATATGTCCAGCTGGCTCAGCTTGTCTGTCTGTAGATAGAACTCCACAACCATGTAATAATGGCACATATTCAGTTCTTGGTGATGTAGAATGTCAGACATGTCCAGGAGGATATAGCTGCACAAACAAGTCATCTGCTCCATCACCTTGTGGAGTTAAGCTTTATTCTCTTGTTGGAACTGCTGAGTGTACCAGCTGCCCTATTGGACACTATTGCCCTTCAACAACAACCAGTTTACCTGTTGCGTGTCCGAGTGGCTATTACAATATGCAACCTGATCAATCAGAGTGTGTGATATGCCCAAGAGGTAACAAGTGTCCATATGCCAATCAAAGCCCCATTCAATGTCCCCCTGGCTATCATGTGGATGCAACTGGACAAGTAACCTGCACCAAGTGTGCCCCCGGATATTACACTCTCTCTAATGGAACAGTCACGTGCCAATCATGTCCTGCTGGATTTAGATGTCCCTCTACAGATCAAGCCCCTATTGCATGTTCCAGCAATGAGTATTCATTGGGTGGTGCCACAGCTTGTATTCCATGCCCCTCTGGAATGATCTGCAAAGATCCAACGAAAGGACCCTCTCCTTGTGCAACAGGGGAGTACTCAAATGGGACAGCATGTGTACCTTGCGAAAAGGGATCATATTGTCCAGCTCTGACGTCAAATCCAGTACCTTGTCCATCTGGAACATTTGCAACTGGCACTGGATCAGTTTATTGTCAACTCTGTCCAGCTGGTTTTGCTTGCCTGGTTGCATCGGAAGCTCCTGTTGCTTGTAGTGCAGGATTTTACAGCTCTGCTGGCCAGATTTCGTGCCACGCGTGTACAAGTGGCACTTTCAGTGCTGGAGCAGCATCAAGATGCCAAACATGTTGGAGTGGGTATGAATGCAGTAATGGAACAACTCCTGTTAAATGTGCTGCTGGAAAATACAGCCCTGAAGCTCAGGAAAGATGTTCTGATTGTCCTATGGGCTACTATTCTGGGAGTGGTGCAAGTGCTTGCAGTCCATGTCCAGTGGGCTCAACATGCAATAACCCTGCCGCATCTCCAATTCAATGCTCCCCAGGACATTACTGGACAAAAGGCAGTAATGGGATACCAACTTGCATAAGCTGCCCTAAAGGATATCAATGTCCATCAATATTGTCTACACCAGTTCCATGTGGAAATGGGACATACTCAACCGGTGGAAACACAAGCTGTATGTCGTGTCCAGCTGGCCAATCATGTCTTGACCCAGCTCTAGCTCCACAGAACTGCCCATCAGGCTCATACAGTTCTTTCGCAATGGCCGAATGCGTTCTTTGTCCGCGTGGATATTCCTGTCCCAACCCAGCATCAGCTATTTCGCCATGCCCTGCAGGTACATATGCATTATTAGGGCAGACAAACTGTACAGACTGCCCACTTGGATACATGTGTCCTAGTACAAAGCAAGAACCTGTCAGGTGTCCAAGAGGCACAACAACAAAGGGACTTTCTAAAGCAACGAACTGCACTGCATGTCCAGCTGGCTCTTTCTGTCCAACACCAGAGGATCCAGCAAGCAGCTGTCCTGCAGGGAAGTATTCCCTTGGTTCAGCGGCATCATGCAGTGATTGCCCTGCTGGTTATAAATGCCCAACAAACAAAGCAAGCCCAATTTCATGCGATCCAGGAGAATATTCAAGTGGCAATTCAACAACTTGCATAGTTTGTCCAGCTGGCTATGAGTGCCCACACATGTTTTCAAATGCACAATATGCCTGTCTCCCAGGGAGCTATTCAACTGGCAAACAACAGTATTGTACAAAGTGTGGAAAAGGAAAATACTGCCCAAGCACTACTCAGGCTCTGTCTTTTGACTGTCCAAGTGGATTCTATTCGTTTGGAGCTACCGCAGAGTGCACTGCCTGCCTCAAAGGATATCAGTGCCCAGTTAAAGACGGTAGTGCCAATTCCAAATGCGTTCATGGCTACTATTCAAAAGCCAATGCTACAGCATGTGTTAAATGTCCAGCAGGATTTTCATGTCCAAGAATTGATATTAGTGAGCCCATTCCATGCGAGAATGGGACTTACTCTGTTGGAGGTCAGGTTACTTGTACACCATGCACACCTGGCTACGCTTGCCCATCTCTAAGCTCCAGCTCCATGGTAGCTTGCTCCAATGGGTACTACAGCTCTGGTCTCCAAATGCAGTGTATAGAGTGTAAAGCTGGAACCGCATGCCCTTCAACTACTGACAAGATTATTTTGTCCTGTCCACTTGGCACCTATGCACTTGCTGCTGCAACGAGCTGTACACCATGTCCTGCTGGCAAATTCTGTCGAAATACAACAACTGAAGGGAAATCCTGTCCCACTGGCACATACAGCCTTGGGAAACAGATTATGTGTACAACGTGCCCCAGTGGTTACTTTTGTGCAGATTCATCTAAGAAGCCAGTAATATGCCCTGCTGGAAAATACAGTAATACGTCTGCAACTTCCTGTACTGATTGTACACTTGGGTATTTGTGCCAAGAAGGAAGCGCTCTATCAAAGCCACTTGCTCGTATATGCCCCATGGGGTCGTACTGTGATGATCTAATCACTGCCAAGCTTTGCCCAGCTGGTACATATGGTAACAGAACTGGAGCCACTAGTCAAGCGGCTGGTTGTGCCACTTGCCCTGCTGGTTACTACTGTATCCCAGGCACAGTTGGATACCCTAGTGAAGCCCTAAGGTGCCCACCTGGTTATTTTTGCATAGCAGGTACCTCAACTCAGTATCAACACCCATGTCCAGATGGAACATTTAGCAGAAATGTTGGAAATGAAAGAAGAGAGCAATGTGATTGGTGTCCGGTTGGCTTTTATTGTCGAGGAGGTGATGGAACAGGTGACAACCCATGTCCAATGGGTCATTATTGTCCAGGAAATACAACTTCGGCTACACAGTACCCATGCCCTGCTGGATATTATACTGAAGAGATGGGCTCAAAAAGTCTCTCAGATTGCAAGATTTGTCCAGTTGGTTATTATTGTGCTTCTGGGTCACACACTCCCACGCCATGCTCCCCAGGGACATACAATCCAGTGCTGATGCAAGGCTCAGTAGACAGCTGTAGGCAATGCATTGCTGGTATGGCTTGCCCGCAATATGCACTGGATTGGCCATCTGAGGTCTGTAGCACAGGCCATTACTGTCCTGCGGGATCAAGTCAACCAAATGGAACAACCAATGCATGTCCTGCTGGAACATATACAGATTACCACAATCTCACAGCATCAAGGGAGTGCTCTGCATGCCCCATTGGCCAGGCCTGTTCAGCTGGAACTGGTGGCCGCCAAAAGCCACCACAGTTGTGTGCAACGGGTCATTACTGCCCTCTTGGCACAAGGCATCCAAAGCAATATCCATGTGTAGCTGGCTCTTGGACAAACTTAACAAACTTGCGTCAACAGAGTGATTGCTATGAGTGCCCTAAAGGATGGTATTGTCTCGAGGCATCAACGACGCCAAGTGGTCTCTGTGTACCAGGGCATTACTGCCCAACAGGTACCAAATATGGCACGGAATTCCCTTGTGCTGCTGGTACATACACTAACAGAAGTGGAGTTGTCAGATGGGAGAAGTGTGAGAAATGCCCAGAAGGACATTACTGTCCTTTAGGTACAGCGGTTCCAAAGAAATGTCCTAAAGGGACATACTATGATGAGCTATCAGGCAAATCTCTCAGTGATTGCAAGACGTGTACTGCTGGTTATTATTGCCCAATTGAAGCAACCATCAACCCATCACCGTGTACAAGAGGCTATTATTCATCACCTGGTGCATCTAACTGCACGATTTGTAAGGCAGGATTTTACTGCGAAAGCAACATAACAAGCTATACTACAATGATAAATACATTTGTCTGTGCTGCAGGAATGCACTGCCCTACAGGACTGAATCGTAAGCCAGATTTAGTGTCACATGCGTGTCCAAAAGGACAGTATTGTGTCCGTGGAGATGAGGCTGCATATCCACAAAACTGTCCCAATGGCACATACAACAAATTCACTGGACTTAAACATGTACGCGAATGTCAGACATGCCCAGAAGGATACTATTGTGAACCATCTGGTCAACAAACTCCCACAGATAAATGTCCACCTGGATTCTACTGCCCGGCAGGGACTGGTTTTAAGCATGCAAACCCATGCCCTGTGGGGTACTACAGAAATGCCTCTGCGGCAATAAGTGCAATGGACTGTACTGTCTGCTTTGCTGGAATGTATTGTAATGCTGAGGGTTTGCCATTCCCGATTGTATGTCCAGCAGGCTCATTCTGTCCCACGGGCTCCTCGATCCCACAACCCTGTCCAAGTGGTTACTACAGCAATTCAACGGGAATCAAGCGAAGTAGTGATTGTACTGCATGTCCTGCTGGTGAATACTGCGCAGGAGTTGGAAACACAAAGCCAACTGGACTCTGTGATGCAGGTTTCTACTGCAGGGGAGCAGCATTTACATCTGCACCGCAAGAAGGTATCACTGGAGGTATTTGTCCAAAAGGAGGCTATTGCCCAAGGGGAGCTAAAGTCCGCGCTCCTTGCCCAGCAGGGAAATACAACAATGAAACTGGTGCAAAACAGGCCGATGATTGTGTTCTGTGTCCAGCAGGGTATTACTGTGCTGGAGATACTAATGCTGGACCAACTGGGCCGTGTGACCCAGGCTATTACTGTACAAATGGTTCAACTTCTCGAGTTCAGTTTGGAGCACCAAAAGGCCATTACGCTGTGAAGGGATCGGCTGCCCCAACTCCTTGTCCTGTAGGAACATATCAAGAATCTGACAGAGCATTCAAATGCAACCCTTGCATAGAAACAGCTTATTGTGATGTTGAAGGTCTTGATACACCAAAGACCTGCCCAGTTGGATACTACTGCCCACAAAGCAGTGTAAAGCCGTCTGCCTGCCCAAGAGGTACTTACAATCCTAACCAAGGTAAGGCAAATGTATCTGAATGCATACAGTGTACGCCAGGCTTTTACTGTGGAGCAGAAGGACTACATGCAACTTCTGGACAATGCTTCGAAGGATATTATTGTGTTATTGCATCACCTGTACCAAATCCGGGCAATGCAAGCAGTGGGAACATAAATGGTACAAAGGTTTATGGCGGAGTGTGTCCTGCAGGCCATTACTGCACCGCTGGTACCATACGAGCAACAGATCACCCATGTCCAAATGGAACATACAATCCTCTTGCTGGAGGAAAGTCTCTTTCAGCCTGCCTTCCATGTGATGGTGGTAAAGTGTGCAATGGACAGGGTCTACCTCAGCCAAATGATCTCTGTGCTCCTGGATTCTATTGTATATCTGGTGCAAGAAGCCCCACACCTACTGACGGTGTGACTGGAAATATTTGCCCACTTGGACATTACTGTCCAGGAAATACATCTTATACATTAAGTTGTATGAGCGGTACTTACAGCAATGTCACTGGATTATCAAAATGCATCACATGTCCTTCAAGGCACTTCTGCCGCAATGGCATAACACCTGAGAAGTGCCCACCTGGGCACTATTGTCCACTAGGATCTGGAGTGGCAGACATACAGCCATGCCCTCCAGGAACTTGGGATCAGTCTGGTAGCTTAGCCGCTACTAACGAGTGCTCACCTTGCCCTCCGAGAAAGTATTGTGAGAAGTATGGAGTTACCGAATTTATATCTGGCAATGGAAGTGGTTTGTGTGACGCAGGATTCTATTGCCAGACTGGGGTGAGAGTGAAACGACCAGTACCACCTTTATCAACTGGAGTTGGTGGGCTCTGTCCACAAGGTAAATACTGTCCAGAAGGAACAGATGTGCCAATAGACTGTCCCCGTGGAAGATACAACAACCGTCTTCAATTGAAAAACTGGACTGATTGCGAGTTGTGCGATTATGGCAGATACTGTGGTACTGAAGGACTCAATTCTACTTCAGGCCCCTGCAATGCCGGATTCTACTGCTTAAGAGGCGCCCAATCCCCTAATAATGCAGTTAAGGATTCGACAAGTGGGCCCTGCCCAAAAGCCCATTATTGTCCTGAAGGCACAAGCTTCCCTCTGGGTTGCCGAAGTGGATCATACATGCCTGTAGAAGGCCAATCGAGCTGCTTCCAGTGTTTAAATGGCTATTACTGCCCTGCAAATGTCTCTGACTTCACTCCATACCCATGCGCACGTGGACACTATTGTCCAAATGGCACACGATACGCTACAGAATTCGCATGTCCAAAGGGACACTATAGAAACCAGACAACAGGAAAGAGTATCTCTGATTGTGTGCCTTGTCCTGGTGGTCAATATTGTGAAGGGACAGGATTAGAAAAGCCAAGTGGACCATGTGATCCTGGTTACTTTTGTGTGAGGATGGCGTATTCGAAAACACCACAGGATTATGATAACTTCACTTCAAGTGCCTGTCTATGCCCATCGAATTCTACAGGTGGTGCATGTCAGCCAGGCTTTTACTGCCCTCTTGGTTCCCCGGAGCCAATTCCATGCCAAGGTGGGCATTACTGTGAAGGGAAAAGGAATTACAACTATACAGGCCCTTGCGATCCTGGATACTATTGCTCTAACGGATCTTGGACGCCAAAGCCAACAGATGGAATAGTGGGAAATAAGTGTCCACCCGGGCATTACTGTCCTATCAGAACTCAGATACCGGTCCCCTGTCCACGTGGAACGTTCAGCAATGCCTCAGGAAACAGCCTGGTGTCGCAATGCCAGCCATGTACAAATGGTTCCTACTGTGAGGGAACTGGAAATATCAAACCCACAGGACCTTGTGATGCAGGTTACTATTGTCCATCCGGCCAACATAGTAGGACTGCTTTCAGCTGTAATGGAGGGTACTATTGTCCAACTGGATCACCAAACCAAGTACTATGCCCCTCTGGGAAATGGCAAGATTTGACACAGCAGTACGAGTGCAAAGTCTGCTCGGAAGGTTATTTCTGTGACCGAGCTAATGGACCAATAACAGATGTCACTAGCCATCCATGTCCAAATGGGTATTTCTGCCCCAATGGTACTAGATTTGCCACTGAATATGGATGTCCAAATGGAACATATGGAAATGGGACAAAACTTGTGCGTGCTAGCCAGTGCTTGAAGTGTCCACCTGGAAGATATTGCCATGGATCATCAAGCAATTACACTGGACTTTGTAGCAGTGGCTTCCATTGTATCAGTGGAGCATCAACACCGATCCCAACTGATATGGTGACAGGCATGCCGTGTCCGTATGGTCAGTACTGCCCATCAGGAACAGCAAATCCAATTGACTGTCCAAGTGGTACATTTGCAAACACAACAGGAGGTAGAATGGTTTCAGATTGTCTGGATTGTACACCAGGAATGTACTGTCTAACACCAGGACTTTCTCGTCCAACAGATTTTTGTCATGCTGGATATTACTGTTCTGGTAAAGCTCGATATCCGACACCTGTGGATGGTATAACTGGCAGAAACTGCACTCCCGGACATTACTGCCCTGTTGGTTCCCCTCAACCAAAGCCTTGTGATGACGGTACCTACATGCCTGACTCAACTGCAACAAAATGTCATATGTGTCCTGCAGGCAGCTTTTGTGTTGGAGATCATCTGAACCCTGCATCATGCCCAGCTGGGTTTTATTGTCCCAATGGAACAGGTTATGACTGGAAAGCTTGCCCACCCGGTACATTCAGCAATTCTCTTGGTCTGTCTCTTGTATCAGAATGCCGGCAGTGCTCCGGAGGAATGTATTGTGCCTACCCAAATGCAACCACTGAAACGGGCCCTTGTGATGCTGGCTACTTCTGCCGTAGCGGATCAAATCAACGCAAACCTGAATTTAGTCACACTGGCGATGCTGGCCCATGCCCTAGCGGTCGGTATTGTCCACAAAACACAACCAATCCTCTGCTATGCCCGAAAGGTAGGTTCTCAAATATCACGCACTTAAAAATGGAAACGGATTGTGATCCATGTTCACCCGGATATTACTGTGGCATAGATGGACTTTCAAATGTTACTGGCAAATGTGATCCAGGATTTTACTGCCTGTTTGGATCTTCAGTCCCAAACCCAATGGTTCTCTCAGCATCTGGAGGACCATGTCCCATTGGTCACTATTGCTTGGAAGGTACATCCTACCCATTAGGGTGCAAAGCAGGAACATATAACAACCAAACAGGACAAAGTGCCTGCCAACAGTGTTGCTCCGGTTATTACTGCCCAGAAAACTCAACAAGTTGTATTTATGAATGCCCTGTTGGTCACTATTGTCCACTTGGTACCAAACACCAGTATGAACACCCATGTCCAGCCGGTACATACAATGCATTTACAAAGAAAATGACAGTCTCTGATTGCAGGTATTGTGATGCCGGTAAGTACTGTCCAACTGCAGGTCTGCACTCATCTTTTGCTGACTGTGCTGCTGGTTGGTTCTGTAGAAGAGGAGCGTCATCAGCTAGGCCCATAGATATTGGCAATTTGACCTGTACAGGAAATGCCACTCAGAATGCGTCAACTTGCTTCTGCCCTCAGTCAACAACAGGAGGTCAATGTGCTCCAGGGACATTCTGTCCCAAAGGATCAAATGAGCCAACGCAATGCTCACCAGGTCACTATTGTGAGTCATACGGGTTGGAAAATGTGACTGCTCCTTGTGATGCAGGTTACTATTGTACCTCTGGAGCATCTATAAAAGCCCCGACTGATGGAACCACTGGCAACATTTGCCCAGCAGGGCGTTACTGTCCAAGAGGAACATCAATACCACAATTATGCCCATCGGGAACATATTCAAATCGTACTGGGAATAAAGCACTAGGAGACTGTATTCAATGTGAACCAGGACAGTATTGTGAAAACTCAGGACTTGATAAGCCAACAGGGCCTTGTGATGCTGGGTATTATTGCCCAGGTGGGCAGAACAGTAGTCACCCAGTCGAGTACAGGTGTACTCCTGGCCACTACTGTCTCAATGGCAGCAAAGCTGAGCGACCATGTTTGCCAGGGACGTACCAAGACGAGTTTATGCAATCGTCATGCAAGCAATGCCCCGCAGGCTTCTATTGTGACAGCACCATAATGAATGTAACTAAATGCAGTCATGGCGTTCAGCAGCCAACACCTTGTCCCCGAGGCTACTATTGTCCAGCTGGAACAAAAATCGGCACTGACTACGGATGTCCAAATGGAACTTACGGTGCTGCTACCCACCTGCGCACTGCTGCAGATTGTACAAAGTGTCCTAGTGGTAAATATTGTGAACGAGAAGGCCTCAGTACTTGGACAGGTGATTGTGATGCAGGGTATTTCTGTGTAAGTGGAGCTAAGTTTAAAGCTCCTACTGATGGAACAACTGGATACATTTGTCCAACAGGTCATTACTGCCCAACTGGAACAACTTCCATACAGCTATGTCCACCGGGATCATTTAATCCATCATTAGGTATTGGACTATCCAGCCAGTGTCTCTCCTGCACTCCAGGACGTTACTGTGGTGGTTGGGGTTTAAATGAGACTTCTGGTAATTGCTCCAATGGCTACTTCTGTAGTGGAAATGCATCGGTTCCCAATCCATCTGACGGCTCATCAGGAACTGTCTGCCCTGTTGGCTCTTACTGTCCAAAGGGAACTAGTGTGCCGAAGCCTTGTTCTCCCGGGACGTTTATGAATCACACTCAAGCTTCCTTGTGCTACATCTGTCCTGAAAGATTCTATTGCATAAACCGTGTGAATCCACAGATATGTAAAGCAGGTTTCTATTGTCCATCTGGAAGTGGGTATGTGCTACAGCCATGTCCAACTGGCACATTCAGCTCACAAACAGGCCTTTCTTTAGAATCTGAATGTACCCCTTGTTCTGCTGGTTTCTACTGCGCAAACACCAATCTCACCTCTGTTAGTGGACCATGTTCTGCTGGATACTTCTGCCAGAATGGATCTGACACTGCTACTCCATCTGTTGGTCATAAGGGGTATGCAGGCATTTGCCCATTAGGGCACTACTGTCCCACTGGAAATGCAAGTGCACCAATACCATGCCCATTAGGGACCTTCTATAATTCAACACATGGAAGCAGTGTCGCAAATTGTCTACCATGCCTTAAAGGTTACTATTGCGATCAAAGAGGTCTGTCGTGGCCTTCAGGAAAATGCCAACCTGGGTATTATTGTGTTGATGGTGCAGTTGTTTCCAATCCACCAAGTGTTACAGCAACTGGTGGACCATGTGCTGCCGGAACATTTTGCAAAGCTGGCTCATCATCTCCCTTAAGTTGCCCTGCTGGCACTTATAACAGCCTCCCAAGGCAGTCTTTATGTTTGGAGTGCCCACCTGGTTTCTACTGCACCTTAGGTTCAACTAGCTATACATATTGCCCAAAAGGATACTACTGCCCCAATGGTACAACATCTGCTACAGCCTTTGCATGCCCAATGGGAACATTCAAGAACTACACTCATGGATCATCTATTAGTGACTGTAAAACGTGCACCCCCGGTATGTACTGCAAAAGCAATGGGCAAGCTGTACCATCTGGATTATGTGATGGAGGTTGGTATTGTTCTGGTGGATCAGTCTCCAAGACACCAACGCAGAATGGTACAGGTGGAATGTGTAGAGCTGGAACATTCTGTCCTTCTGGCTCAAATGTGCCTATTCCATGTACACCGGGATTCTATTGTTCAGAGGATGCTCTGAACAGCACGAAAGGGCCTTGTGCAGCTGGCTATTATTGCAATGGTAGTGCAATCGATGAAAGACCAGTTAACAAAACATACGGCGATATATGTCCCCCAGGCCATTTTTGTGAACTTGGAAGTAATGCACCAAATGCCTGTAGGCCTGGTCAATTTGCAAGGGGGTATGGCAATGACTATCGCAATGCATGTATACCTTGTTTGCAAGGCAAATACTGTGATCGCTCAGGCTTAGCAGAACCGGCTGGCAATTGTTCAGTTGGGTACTATTGCCCATCAGGAGAGATTTATCCTTCACCAATCGACAAATTATGTCAACCTGGCCATTATTGTCCACTCGGAAGTTTTAAACACAATGTTTGTCCGCCTGGTACATATCAGCCGAACGCTGGACGAGGATTTTGCTTAGATTGCAGCAACGGCTATTATTGTGATCCGGCTGAAGCACAAGGTTACAACGCTAGTGGTGCGAATAGCAGCAGTCATGGAGTTGTCAATCCCAGTATTTGTCCGATGGGCTACTATTGTCCAAATAACACAGTAACATATAAAGATTTCCCCTGCAAGAAAGGTTACTTTGGCAATCAAACTAGACTGTCAAGTCATGATGAATGTCACCCATGTACTCCAGGATATTATTGTGACCGTGACGCAATGACAAAGCCTGCTGCCAAATGTCATGTTGGCTATTTCTGCTCTGAAAAGGCTATTACACCTCAACCTACCAATGCTCTTCAAGGTGGAGGGGAGTGTCCCCAAGGGTTCTATTGTGAAGCTGGGTATTCTCAACCTTTACCTTGCCCCAAAGGAACATATGGAGATCGGATAAAACTTGGTAATATTTCACAGTGCACTTCATGCCCCGGTGGAATGTTTTGCGCTCAAGATGGTCTACCAGCTCCAAATGGAAGTTGCATTGCTGGTCACTATTGTAGTGGTGGTGCTATACTCAGCAACCCTACCATTGAGCCATATGGTGGTGTTTGCCCAAAAGGACACTATTGCCCAGTTCAAACGACGACGCCTTTCGCATGCCCTCCAGGCACATTTAACAACTTAACCGGGGGATACAGACCTCAAGATTGTCAGCCATGCCCAGCACGTCAATACTGTGCTGGATATAAAAATGAGCAACCAGATGGATTATGTGATGCTGGTTATTACTGTACCCGAGGTGCCTACTCCGCAAGACCCATCTTGCAAACCAATCTGGCATACAACAATTCTGATCAGTTCACCTGTCCCATTTACTCTGTTAATCAAACAGGCGATATGTGCCCAGTTGGTTCATACTGCCCTAGAGGGTCAGACGTCCCCACATTGTGTGATCGTGGAAAGTACTGTGACACAAAAGGCCTAGCTGCACCTAGAGGTAATTGCTCGGCTGGATATTACTGTGGTCTTGGATCTGTGTCTGCAACTCCAATATCATGCCGCCCTGGCTATTATTGTCCGGAAGGCACCCCATATGAAATACCATGTCCAATTGGCACCTTCTCTGGTGTTCCTCGTGCATCCCAGCTCAACCAGTGCAACAACTGTACTGCTGGATACTACTGTCCTCAAACTGGAATGACAGCACCCGTTTTTGATTGTCTGCAAGGATATTATTGTCCATCTGGCTCTTATCGAAATGATAGTGTCATATGTCCACGTGGATCCTACTGTCCCACTGGCAGTGGAGCCCCAAGACAGTGCCCTGCTGGCAACTACCAGGATACAGAAGGAAAATTTGAATGTAAAGTGTGCCCTCCTGGTTTCTACTGTGACCCAACGCCATTGGCACCAGGACAGGGAGTTGTGCAGCCAGTTAATTGCACTGAAGGGTACTATTGTCCATCAAATACCTCCTCGTCAAGACAGTATCCGTGCCCTCCTGGAACGTACAGCAACATAAATGGATTGCAAACTGAGAATCAGTGCTTGTCATGTCCAAGTGGATTCTATTGTTCTGGATTTGGCAACACCAAGCCTACAAATCCTTGCTCTGCAGGATCATATTGCACCTCGAGAGCCAGTGTTCCAAATCCAAGAGATAATGTTACAGGCAATATTTGTAATACTGGGCACTACTGTCCAATACAGAGCGCTGCTGGAACTCCTTGTCCTGTTGGTACTTTTGGAAACATAACTGGCCTTCAGAACGCCTCAGGCTGTACTCCATGTATCCCTGGATGGTATTGTCCCAACACAGGGCTGTCACTCCCGTACAGAATGTGTACAAAAGGATATTGGTGCATAAGTGGTTCAATAGCGCCTTCTCCAGTTGGGATGGCATACGGCGTCATTTGTACAAGGGGCAACTATTGTCCATTTGGAACTCCAAATCCTGTCCCATGTCCAGAAGGCTTTTATTCAAACAAAACCGGAGCATCTAAAGTAGAGGATTGCATAGGGTGTGATGCCGGCCATTATTGCAGTGGAACTGGAAAAGTGACAGTAACTGGCAAGTGTTTGGCAGGCTTTTACTGTGTTGGTAATGCAACTGTACAGAATCCAACCGATGGCATTACTGGCAATATATGTCCTCTGGGAGCATATTGTCCAGAAGGTTCTCAGGCACCAAACAATTGTGAAAATGGAACCTATGCCAATGTAACAGGTTCCTCTGTTTGCTTGGATTGCCCTCCGAGATATCAATGTATAAGACGGGTGCAAGCCGATCCTTGCCCTCAAGGAAGTTATTGCCCTGGAAAAACAGGATACAACGCATTCCCATGCCCGAACGGAACATTTGGGGCTAGGCAGTTCTTACTGTCATCATCAGAGTGTACTCAATGTACCAGTGGGTCATACTGTGGTGAAACTGGATTAGACAAAGTTTCAGGGCCATGCAAGCCAGGCTACTATTGCTTAATTGGGGTAGACACACACTCACCAACTGGTTCAGGACATACAGGCACTGGTGGTAGATGCTTCCAGGGACACGAATGTCCGGAAGGGACCACTTTGCCAGTTCCTTGTACCGCAGGTTACTATGCACCAACAATTGGAATGGCCAGTTGTATCACTTGTCCACAAGGCTTTTATTGCCCAAATACTACAGTCACCCCTCAAGTCTGTCCAAAAGGGCATTACTGTTTGAATGCCACAAAATACAGTACTGAACACAAATGTCACCCTGGAACATTCAATAACAAGACTGGCCAGCAGAATATCTCGTCCTGCCTTCTATGCCCGCCAGGAAAGTATTGTGAAGGGTACGGCAGAACAGAGCCAAATGGTGATTGTGATCCAGGCTTTTTCTGCAGAGGTGCTTCAAGCCATGCCCGACCTGGAGATATTGGAGCATTATCTTCAAGTGCAACAACCATTTGTGGAACATGCTATAAGCCTTATGATTGTGTATGCCCAGCATTCAATTCAACAACAGGGGATATTTGCCCTGCTGGCCATTATTGTCCAAGGGGATCGAAGCAGCCTACCTCTTGCACAGGAGGAATGTATTGTCCACACGCTGGGCTCTCTGCCCCGCAAGGAAACTGTTCAGCAGGCTATTACTGTAATGACAGCTCTACTGTACCTACCCAGCACCAGTGCTACCCTGGTCACTATTGTCCATCTGGTTCAGAAAACCCGATTTCCTGTGAAGTGGGCACGTTTGCAACTGGATCGAGAAATACACAGAAGAGTGATTGTATTAAGTGTACAGCTGGCAGGTATTGTGATCGGCGTGGAATGGCATCAACTGCAGGTCCTTGTGCTCCTGGATTTTTCTGCCCCGAGGGACAAACAACGAGCACTCCTTCAACCCACCCATGCCCTCTTGGTCACTATTGTCCAGGTGGAGACTCCTTTCCTCGTCCATGCCATAATGACACGTATCAAAATGCAACTGGACAAAGTGCCTGCTTGGCCTGTCCTCCTGGTTACTTTTGTGACCCATCAGATGGATCTGTCATAACGCCAAAGCCCTGCCCAAAAGGGTCATACTGTCCCGATGGTAAAAGGATCAAGTGTGCTATTGGTACGTACGGCCCAGAATCCGGTTCACTTACTGTCGATTCCTGCTTACAGTGTCCACCCAAACAATATTGTGGTGATCCTGGTTTATCATCGCCATCCGGGCCATGTTATTCCGGATACTACTGTATGGGCGGAGCTAAGACTGCTTTCCCTGAAAAGGATGGTGTCTCATCCAATGTGACTTTTCCATACAAGAATGATCAATGTGTTCCTGGCTATTTCTGTCTTAACGGCACTGACATACCGACACCATGTCCAGCAGGCTACTTCTCAAGTCAGAGGGGCTTAAAGGTGGCTAGTGACTGCAAGGAATGTCCACCCGGTCGTTATTGTGACACAATAGGACTTCAGTCAATTGCAGACCCACCTAAATGCTCCGCTGGATTCGTATGCCGTGCAGCCTGTAGCACCCCAACTCCACGTGATGGCATCAAAGGTTACCCTTGTCCGAGGGGGAATTATTGTCCAGGAGGATCTTCCATAGAGAAAGGATGCGAGCCTGGTACATATCAACCAAATACGCAACAATCAAACTGCTCATTATGCATGGCTGGTTTCTATTGCCCTTATAACAACATGACCAACGCTATTCCATGCGGCAATGGCTATTACTGCCCAGGTGGTGACACTGTAGGAGTTAAATGCCCCGCTGGAACATATAACAACAAGACAGGTGCCAAAGCTGCATCTGATTGCATCGACTGTCCAAAGGGATTCTACTGCCTTGAAGGAAGTATTAACCCGACTGGAAAATGCCAAGAAGGTTATTATTGTGAAGGAGAAGCTTTGAGTAGGGCACCTAACATAACAAACATCAAATACCCTCGTAATGGTCTCTGCCCAGTCGGTCACTATTGTCCAGAAGGGACGGCAGCGCCAGTTCAGTGCCCTGAAAGTACATACAGATCAACAAAAGGTGCTGCAAGACCAAGTGATTGCGCCAAATGTGACCCGGGATATTACTGCAAAGGCACTGGTCTCGTTGCTTCAACAACAAAATGTCATGCTGGATGGTATTGCCCAGAGGGTAGCAATGATCCAACTCCAGGCAATTATACCTGTTGGCCGGGTCACTTTTGTCCGATTGGCACTGCACTTCCAAATCCATGTCCCTCTGGTAGATACCAGCCTAATTCTGGGAGCTCAGAATGTCTGCGCTGCCCTGCAGGCTACTATTGTACAAGCAGCGTCTTTAAGTTAGTCACTTGCCCATCTGGACATTACTGCCCAGCTGAGAGCGTCCTGCCAACAATTTGTCCAAATGGAACGTATACATTGGACAACGAAACTGGCTTGGAGAGGTCTGACCAATGTAGACCGTGTATAGTATCACACTATTGTCAGCTAGGCAAAGCATTGGATAAATGTTCCTCCGGCTTCTGGTGCAGGAGTGGCAGTTCATCACCCACGCCAACTCTTCGTCTTGTCTTGAGTACAGTATTGAGTGAAAATGAAACCATTAATATTTCTCAGATTCTGCATGGGCCATGTCCTCCAGGCAAATACTGTCCTTTTGGCACAGTTGTTCCTATCAGTTGCCCAAAGTATACGTACAAAACTAGTTGGGGTGGGAGCAATATTTCATCTTGTCTGCCATGCCCCGCTGGAAAAGAGTGCTTTGCAGGTGACCCGAAGCTTTATCGCTGCCCACTTGGAAAATATTGTCCAGAAGGTGCAGACCCTATTGACTGTCCACGCCTCACCTATCGCGATCAATACGAAGGAAAATCAAGTGCTGATTGCTTTATTTGCCCTGCTGGTTATTGGTGTAGCAACAAAGGCATGGCTTCCTATAATGCAAGTGCCTGCCCCATTGGTAAGTACTGTCCTGCAGGGCATGATCCAATTTGGTGCCCAGCTGGTCGTATTCGTCCATTGCCGGGAGCAGGTAACTGGACTGAATGCAGTGAATGCCCAGGTGGTTTTTACTGTCCATATATGACAAAGAATTACACTGGCTTGCCATGTAAAGCAAAAACCTATTGTCCGATTGGATCTGCTGTTGAGAGAGACTGCCTGGCAGGATATTACTGTCCAGAAACAAGTAGCAGTTTAACCATCTGTCCTGCTGGTTACTATTGCCCAAATTCAACGAGTGTCCCTTTTAAATGCGAGTATCCGTATTATTGTCCAACTGGTAGCTCGTCGATGCTGTTGTGTCCTCTTGGCTACAAAGCTCTCACAAATGCAGGTAACAGGACATCCACAAGCGACTCATGCTTAATTTGCCCTGGTGGATTCTATGGAAATCACCCACTTCGCCATAACTGTTCAGTCTGCTTTCAGGGATATTACTGCCCTGCTGGTACCACCGACCCATACAAGTATCCGTGCCCAATCGGTCATTACTGCACTGTTGGGATAGCTCTACCCATTCCATGCTCCCCAGGAATGTATGGCACAAAGGAAAAAGCAACAAAATCAGCTGATTGCTTACCTTGCCCTGTTAGTACTTATAATGACCAAAGTGGCCAGAGTTATTGTCGGCAATGCGGTAGCAGTGCTAATGCTACTATTGGCTCGGCAAAATGTACCTGCATTGGGAAGAACCGGGCTTTCCAAGTTTCCGATGGTGCGTGTGTTTGTAAGTACGGGTATGTCTATTACGATGAGCAAGATCGAAAGCAAACAGAAGGAAACAGTAATAATGATTGTCAGGAAATGGTCGGTGATCGTTGCCCAACAGGTACAGTTCGTGACAGCTCCACCCGCACCTGTGTAAATCCAACTTCGTTTGCTACGACCCAATGTGTAGGAATGTGTGGACCACTTGGTGGAACATACAATCCCAATTTTGGCTCCTGTGAGTGTAAGCAGGTTACTACCTTCAGTGAGCAATGTAACGCAACTTGTCAAACAACTATGCCTTCTGTTGAGATAAAACGTCTCAGCAATGGACAACTTCAGCTTACATTTTACAGCTCAAATAGAACCTCAGCTGTAATCGAGAACATCTTTAATGAGTTAGGGTTACCATCTTATGATCGCACATCACGCAAATGCCAGTTAATTGACATGAAATCAGACGGGATGTACGGATTCCAGCCGAAAGATTTGTCCCAAGCGAACCTATTCTCGACAACTACGTCTCGAAGGAAACGAAGGGCAGTTGCATCAGATCCTGTTCAGATCAGATCACCAGTGATATGTATCAGCATTGGACAAGCGATAGTATTTAGGGTCAATCTTAACACTCAAAATAGAAGCCTCAGCAACTACCCGCAATACAAGAAGAACCATCTTTTCAACACAAATCCCGATTTCGACTACGGGAACTTTAGACAGCTTCATACGATCATACAAACCACAAATCAAACGATCACCATGTTTGTTCACCTCTTCACAGAGCCTGGAATTCATGTTTTTTATGATAATGCAAATTCAGCACGAGAGACAATAGTTGTGGTACCCAAAGCTGGAAGTGCCTGCCAGGGTAAAAATGCCATCGAAGCACCATTAGTTACACAACTGACTTTGAACGGTGTCAACAAGGGAACAATACAAAACCTTGCTCCTGATTGGAACCTGATCTATGCTCTCATTGCAACGATGCTTGTTTTTGCCATCTTTGCTGTTGTCGTTGCAATTATATGGAAACCAAGAGCGATTGGTATTTACACAATAAGAGCAGTACAACCAAAATACCGCAGTCTGGGTGCCCCCATTCCAGTTGTTCCCATTCCTGGCATTGATGACAACCCGTCCCTCTTACTTGGACCTCGTGGTGCACCTGAAGGAGCAGCAGATTTTGATTCTTTTGTACCAACTATCGGAACTGGTAAAGGACTCCTTGAGAACTTCAGTGTACGCACATTGTATGATAAGCTAGAGGATCAAAGCCTGCACATGACTTCTCAACTAGCTCGTCACCAATCAGACCTTCGCGGGTTTTACGACAGAATCTGCCAACAAACAGAGGGACTCAAGCAAATGCTAGCAAGTCTAGATGTATCGTTACTTGCCAAAGCTACAGAGAATGCTGCCAAAATTAAGGCCAACGCTGGTATTGAGAGAGAAGATCTTCAACAAGCTTCTGTGAATGAACAAGTTAAGCAAAAGGTACTTATAGCTGGGGAGTCATCAAGGGAAAAAGACCTGATGCAGAGCGTACAGCAGCTTCTTGAGAAGTATGAAGGTGGATGGCAGCCAGTTGTTGTTCAAGATTCTACACAGCTTATCTCTGGACAGTCTACTGTAGGCAAAATGTATAGTGCTCAAATCCATCAAGCTTCATCTTCTGTATCTTCTGCAACTGTTCTCCAAAGTGGAGCACAGCAAGTAACACTGCAATTACCTTCGGGTGATTTTGGCGATGATCTGAAGAGAATGAATGCTGAAAGAGTGAAACTTGATGAAGAACTTCGAGACACAGAGAACAAGGAAATCAAAATCTTTGTTGATCAGTTTGAGGCAAAGCGGAGAGCCATGATGAAGGAGGCTGGTGAAGAGTTAGCCGAACAATTAACTGGGGATTTGTCTGAGAGTGAGATGAAACGCATTATCGATGCTCATAACGTAAAAGTAAAGGAAATGGAGGAAAGATATGATAATGAAAAGGATCGGCAACAGGCAGAATTGATGGAGAAGCTGGCACAGAGAAGGCTGAAAAGGGAAATGGCACTCCGCAATGAACACTCAAAGATTGCATTGAAGCACGATTTGAATCTTGACGATATTGGGACAGCAAGCGACCCAGAGACAACATTAAGAAGATTACAGAACTCAATTAACTTGGTGAGCCTTGAGGAGAGTTTAGAGATTGCTAGAGCTGAAGCTGCCAGAGCATCTCTCGAAATGCAGGAACAAAACAGAACAATCGGCAGCAATTTTTCTGATGCTGTGGAACATCTTGCTGAACAAGGAACACTGTCTACTGAAGATGCTGAAGAGGTGAAGCGACGATCGCTTGAGGTTGAAGAGCAATTAGAACGAGGCTATGAAATGAAGATTAACTTTGAAACTGATCAGATCCGACGCAATTTGGCAAATCGCAAAGAAGAGAAAATGGCAAAATTGTTGGATCGGCAAGCTGCTGAAAAGGCGGAGGCCGTTCGAGAAAGTGGCGATTTGCATGAACTTAGTCAGAAGCATGAGAAAGAAAGAGAACTATTAGAAACTTCATTTGAAGTTGAGGAACAAGAGCACCTTGCCGAAATAAAGAAGAGAATAAGAGAAGAACAGAGGGATGCTCTAATCGAAACACACAGGCAACAAATTGCAGAGCTTTCCAGCCAGAAAGGTCTTGATAAGGCCGCTCTTGAACAGCTGATTGATAAACTTCGAAAGCAGAACAACAACCTTGCAGTTAGCATGGAACAAAAGCGCGGTAAATCGTTGGAAGATACAATGGCAAAGTTAGCAGCTCGTAAGGCGCGAAAAGAACAGGAAGTGAACCGACGCGCAAAAGAGGAAGCCCAGCAAAAGATTTTAGAAGAGCAAAGTCGACTTGCAGCAAGTAATAAACCAAAAGATATGGATGAAATTGTACTGCCAGACATCATTGTCGCAAAGGACAGCGTTGAAATCACGGCATTGAAAAAAGAGCAGGATCGAACAATTGAGGAGCTGAAAGAGCACCAAGAGCAGGTATTACTCAAGTTAACTGATAAATTGGAGAAGGAGACCCGAGATGAAGAATCCAGGAAACTTAAAGCTTTCGAAGCTTACAGACTGCGTGCCATCAATGAGGTTAGAAACCGTCAAGCAGCTGAATTATCTTCAAGAAATGATTTGGATGCTAGCGAGTCACAGAGACTTCTTGATTCCCACCAACGAGAACTAGATGATCTTGTGGAGAAGCTAGATGCAGAAAGAAACAAACAGCAGAATAATCTGAAGCAAAAGCTGGAAGAAAGGAAAAGGCAGAAGGAAGAAGCTTTGAAGCGAAAGCAAGAGGCAGAAGTTGCTAAAGAATTGCTGGAACAGAAGAAAGAACTAGCTGAGACTCATCTCGCTGCTGTAAAAAAGGCGGAGAAAGATGCAATATTGGATGCAATTCGTGAGCATGGGTCAGAATTCAGTGAATTTGTCATTCGGAAGATTCTTGATAAGAGACACAGTGAAGAAATGTTGAACCTGGACGAAACATTTGCAGAGGAACGAAAAGTTGGAATTGATGCCGCTCTGTCAAAACTAGAAGAAGAACACAACCAGCAAATTGATGAACTTCGAGCAAAACATGAGAAGGAGCTTAGAGCTTTAGAAGATGAAGGACTGAGCACCGAAGAATTACAACAGCGAAGGGGCCAGTTGTTCAATCAACAATCTTTGGAGCAAAGCTCTTTGGAAAGAAAACATGCTGAAGAAAAGAAGAGCATGCAGCGTGGTGCATTGTCGGATTGGGAGTTGAGATACGCGCGTGCCAAGTTGGAACTAAAAGAGCGACACTACAAAGAGTTTGCTGAATGCTTAAACGAACTGTCACCGGATCAAGCTGCGGAGCACCAACGTGCGATTGAACAGGCCAATGAAAAAGCAAGACAGTTAGCGGAAATCAAAAATAATTTGGAAGATCAAAGAAAGGAAAATGAAGAGAAAATCAAACATGAATTAGAAGAGTTCCAAGCTGAAGAAGAGAAACGCCTTGAGCTTGAGCTTCAAGAATTTAATAAAGAGCTGGAAAGGGAAATGGAAGATGAGCGACAAAAGAATGAGAAGGCAATTCTTGCATTAAATCAAAGGAAGGAGGCTTTGTTGCGGGAAAAGAAACTTAAGGCAAAGCAAGAGGTTGAGAAGCTTAGCCAGCAGGGAGGAAGTAAAGAACAGCAAGAGATACTGCTGAATGAGCATGCCAAGGATCTTGCTAAGCTGATGAATAAAATGGACGCCGACCGAATGCGCATGCAGAGCTCTCTGGAAGAACGTTTGAGGAAGAAGCGCGAGGAAAGGATGAAATCAAAAGTGAAAGAGCTCGAAACGGAATCGGAAGAGAGTAGAAAGGAACTTACTGACAAGCTTGAATCAGAATCTGAGAAGATTAAGACTGATGAAACATTGATTTTGAAAGAAACAATCAACGTGGATACTTTGGTAGAAGCTGCAGCATCGACAGGCAATGCGCCACCTAGCGGCAAGCAAACCGATCAAATGCCAGCGGCATATAGAATGGCAGCTCCATTAACAGATGGGGAACTAACGTCTTTGTTGATGTCTTCACCGCTTTATCAGAAACTACAGGAAATACAAGATATTGTTGGTGGTGGTGAAGGAAGTTTGAAAGCTAAGAAAAGTGATGAACCGTTCATCGATATCAAAGATGATACTTTGTTTAGCAGCGATGATGACTTGGTCCCAGTTGATTTGGATGTGATTAGTGCGCGGGAATTCATTGTTTACAAATTTAGCTGTTTTATTGCTGACTTACTTGTTGTTCAGTGCTACCACAAGCCAATCAGCATCTTGCTTGCAGAGAAGCTCCCACCCAATGCACAGTTGACACGAAATGCATACAGAAATTCCTTCTTCTTTGATGCCAATAACAAAATATTGTACATGAGGCGGGATCGCTTGGAGTCAGTTGGAGACTTCATCCTTGTTCTCGTTCACACTTTGGCTCATATTAAAGTTGAGAACATGATCGATGATTCGGACCCAGCATTTGTTAAAGAATTCTATAGATCAATAAGTGTTGTTTGCAATGATCTCTTCTTTGCAAGATACAAAAGATCATCAGCTCTTTCGTCTGCTATGATGTCATTCCCAGAGGAGACTGCCCAGCTTGAGGATGCTGGCAAATTTGTTCTTGAGTCAGTTTTCGGTGATGCCCATAATGAAATTGACCGACAGAATGTCATTGATGAGCTTTTAGACACGAACCTTTTGCGTAGCAGCAAGAACCTCGTCTTCAATCAGGAGGTCATGTTCGATAGGGTGACCAAATACACTGATTTCGTCATCAGCAATCGTCTACGTTCTTTCCTTGGGGATATCGAAGATAAAGTAAAAACTGCTCGACTCCAGGGAACTGAGACTGAGATCGACAAGAGGCTACAAGAACTTACTGGCAAGACAGATGAAGCCAGACCAAAATCGAGGTATTTACCAACACGCGGTAATATGGCAACTCGTGATGCCACAAGACAGGCATCGCGTAATATGGCATTGGCCAGATCTTCAACATCATTGTCGCTTTTGCCAACTAGGCCAATAACTCGAGCCAAAGGTGAAATCAAAGAAGACCTATACCAGTCATTTATTGAGACCCAGATTGAGGAAATAGGACAGAAAATGGATGACCTAAATCAAGAATTTGTTGCCATGACAAGGCAGTCGGTCGAGCTGACGGAAGAGATGCGGTCGATTGAATCAGACATCGCCTCGCAGACGGAAGCGGCCCGGTCGGCAGATGAAAAGTCTCCAGTATATTCCCAAAAATCTCAACTTCTAAAGGACTCGTACAGTAAACTAAACTCGGTAAGGGCACAGTTGGCGCAATTAACTATTGCCAAGTCGGACAGAAATAAGAGATTGCAGCTCTACAAGAAGGAACTTGAAGACAAGCAGCACCAACTTGACTTCCACAATGCAAAACCGATTGAGGAACGTGAAAAACAAAGTAGGAGGAAATTAGAATCAGCCATGGGAAACAAGCTAAAATCAAGCAGAAAGTAGGAGTCTTCCTTTTCCACATAAAGACAATAACAAACAATTTGCTGCTGGCAGCATCAGTGAAAAGAGTTAATGTTTCTCCTCCGATTTGATTACTCGTTATCTACGATTTCTATCTTGAAATGTGGAAATGAAATGGAAGCGCTCAGCATTTTACTATAGAGTTGAATTTTTAGATGCCTTAAACTTTTATTAAAGTTATTGCAGGTAGAAGCCTTAATTTACGTGGTGTAATTCTTAATGGTCTCAAAAGATAATATTTATTGACCCTGGTACTTTAATGAGTCTGTTTTTGTAGAAGTGAGGAGCCTTGATTGTGAGATGTAATTTATGTCTGTTGACTATGCTAGTTGTATGGTAATTTTTTAGATGCTAAAGTGTTTCATAGTATATTGCATCCATAGATGTTTGCTCTTACTCGTCAATCGATGTCATTATTGCAATGTTCATTTTTTACTGTACGTTTTATTGTACGTTGACGATTTCGTTATCTACCAAAGGGATATACCTCTGCAAACAACTGTTTTAGATTTTTAAGAAATATCTTATTGGTTTTCTTAAATGGGATGCTAGAAAATTTCGTATTGAAATAGATGTGACTGCAAGGCTGTCTTTTAACAACTCCCAATCTAGCTTTTGCAACATTTTATGATTTGCTTTCCATTTACATATAGATCAAGACTTTGTTTGCATAAAATCAACTTAATTTTAAGTTCAATTCAACAGACGATGG